>SDBT01006436.1_pt1 | contig 19487 bp, 23 predicted proteins | sample 2277101 | NCBI WGS metagenome assembly SDBT01 (sample SAMN10404973, study PRJNA504765) | marine sediment metagenome | isolation source: marine sediment core GS10_PC15, 103 cmbsf | place: Arctic Ocean: Southern Knipovich Ridge | collected 2010 | reverse complement strand
TTCGAGTATATTACCTCTTGTAATAGGTTTGAGATGAATAGTTTGAATATTATGTTATAGCGTTATAACTTTTGCATTTATTCCCATACTCTTAATGTTTGATTGAATTTCAGCAAGGTAAATAGGATTCATAGCAATTATATAATCAGGCTGGTAGCGTTTGAGAAGTTCGGGGGCTATCACTTGCTGCCCAGTACCTGCAATGTATTTGCCTTGTTTGTTTGGATTGATGTCAATCACAGCTGATATTTTATCTTGCGTTGACAGAGTGTTAAGAAAAGTGACTCCTTTAGAACCCATACCCCATAGTACCACTCGCTGCTTTTCATTATGGAATTGGTCTAGAGTTTCATTCCAATGTCGAAGAAGCTGTTTGTGAGAGCTTTTGAATTTCTCGGGCGTTATATTTTGATTATTGTTAGAATTCATAATTATTTTTTTCTGTTTGTCGCAGGAACGCGCATTGAGCGTTATATATTGATCATCAAAAACTGATTCCACAGATGTTACCTCAAAGCCACTTTTTAAAAACAGTAGTTGTAATAAATTAGGCGTAAAGTAGTTACAATGTTCATAAATGATATCCCAGATAAAGGCATTTTGTAGTGTAAATAGGCCATTTGGAACTTCAAAGAACAGTGAGGTATTTGATTGCTCGCCTAGACTGTTACGTAACATTTTTAAAAATTTTAATGGGTTAGGGATATGTTCTAGAGTTTGTCGACAACAGATCAAGTCAGCATCAGGATTAGAATTATCTGCAGTATAGTAGTCAGTAATGAATTTAATTTTTTGATTGTGGGCTTGATGTTTGTCTTGGGGTAGGTAACTTGGATCATAACCAATGCCATGGTTATCACCAGCCAGACACAGGTCAGTTAAATAATTTCCATCACCGCAGCCTATCTCAAGGATTTTTTTATTGTTTAGTTGATAACGATCAACAAGATCGGTAATCTGCTGCTGGACGAATTTACGAAAGTAAGCTGAACAGTACAATGAGTTATTATATTCCTGATGATAATCAATTAGCCCAGGGTCAAAAGCTGTGTTCATGATGAATTCACAAGCAGTACAGTAGGCTAAATGAATATCGCCTTTACAGCAGTTACGAGCAGAATCGCTATTATCATAAAGAACATTACAATAAATCGGCACCGCATTGATTTGATAGAGGGACTCTAATTGACTTGAACCGCATATGGTACATTGTTCCATGATAGTTTTCTTCCAGTTTACAAGGCAATGATTTTAGGCGATAGCGCCATATTGGCTAGTGACTTTTTAATTTCCTGTTCATACACTGCATTCATAATAATTAGCACATCGGGTTTGTGGACCCTAAGATACTCTGGCGGCATGACTTCTATGCCAATGCCAGGAATAAATTTATGATGGCGATGAGGGTTAATATCAGTGACCGTATCTATCATATCGGTAATTTTCAAGGAAGTGATAAATGATAGGCATTTTGAACCTGAGCCCCAAATCGCTATATTTAGGCCCTTAGCTTTATACTCGCTAAGCTTTTGTTGCCAGTTTGACATTTGTATTTGTGCACGTTCAGAAAAATCAGTAACAATACTTTTTAGCGCTGTAATGGATTCTTCATTCGGGTGCTCCTGATCAATATTTTCAGCTGTAGGTGTCGCTTCAATTGTAAGATATTGGTCGTCATATTCTAAAGACAAATCGAGTATGGAAAATTTATTACGACGAAATAAGCGGCTTAAGGAGCCCGGAGTGAAATACGAGCAATGTTCATAATAAATGTCCCAAAACGCGCAGTCTGTTAAAATACGTTTAGTTTCAGGTAACTCAAAAAATACAATGGTGTTCGGATGATCGTTCAAACTTCTTCTGACTATGCTAACAAAGTCACCGACCTTATCAATGTGCTCTAAGGTGTGACGACAAACAATCATGTCGCCGATTTGATTGGCATGTTGCTCTGAATAATATTCGTTAATCAATGTAACTTTTTCTTTGGCAGTGCTTGATAATCGTTGTTGATTACAACTTGGATCAATGCCTATACCCTGGTTGTTCCCACGTTCACATAGCGCAGACAAAAAATCGGCTTTCCCACAACCAATTTCCACTATGTGCTTATTATGCAAGTCATATTTTTGAATGAGTTGATTAACCAGTTGATCAGAAAATTGATTGAATGTCGGTGAGTAACTCTGTTGGTCTTCATATACCGGTGAATAATTAGCATGCTGCTTTTGATAGGCTTGATTGCTAATAAAACCACATTCCTCGCAAAAAGTCAGCTCGATATCCCCAGTAGGAAAATTCAGCGCTTCTTCTAAGGTCGAATGCATTAAGCAGCTATGAACTGGAACAGACGGTATTTTAAAAAATGACAATAAGTTTTCCGAATTACAACTTGGGCATTGGTGATGGCCTTGCATAGTTGACTCCTTAACTTAAATGATTACAGGGTTTGGCAGCGGGATAATAAATTTTCCTCCACGCGCACGGTATTCTTTTTGTTGATCTAGAATTTCGTCGGCAAAATTCCAAGCTAACAATAATACAAAATCTGGTTGGTCTGCCAGTAATTTTTCAGGCGGAGCAATTGGCAAGTGATTCACCCCCATATATAAACCGTGTTTATACGTACTTAAATCTACAACGTAATCGAGATATCGTTTGTCAATACCAAAGTAACTGAGTAATGTTGTCGCCTTAGCTGCTGCGCCATAGCCTGCAATGCGCATGCCTTGATGTTTTAATGAGTTTAACAGTTGCAATAATTCCTCTCGAATACTGCTGATGGAATCTGAAAACGTTTCGTAGCAATTCAATGTGTTAATTTGCATGGCTTGTTCTTGATGAATTAAGCCTCTAACAATTTCTCTAGGTTGTTCATTCTTTCCCACAAATAGCCGCAGAGAGCCGCCATGGATGCTTGTTCGAACCACATTATTGAGATATAAATTATGCTGGCGAAACAATTTATCTAGCGCTGTGATTGAGAAATAACAAAGGTGCTGATGATAAATAGTATCAAACTCAACTTTTTCGATTAAATCTAACAAGTAGGGCGCTTCTATCACTGCAATCCCATCTTCTTTTAATAATCGAGCTATCCCTGCTACGAAACCGTTAAGATCAGGCACATGAGCTAAAACGTTATTAGCTAAAAATACATCTGCACGTTTACCTTGTTGAAATAATTCTTCAGCAAGGGAGGCAGTAAAAAAATCACAAATGCTATTAACACCTTTTTCGTTTGCGATCCTGACTTGGTCTTGCGCGGGGTCAATGCCCAGTACAGGAATATTTTTTCCAACAAAATTATGCAGCATATAGCCATCATTACTGGCTGCTTCAATGACTAAACTAGAACTATCCAATTTCTTTTGTTGAATGATCTTCTGAGCACTATCGTTGAAATGTTTTTGTAATAGTGGTGACACAGAAGAATAATACGGATAATTACGGCAAAATAAAATTTCGGGTGCCACTGACTGTTTGATTTGGACTAATGAACAATCAGTGCAAAGTACTAACTCGAGGTGTTCCGTTATCTCTGGCTGCGCTAATTGATCATGGGTGACCAAAGCATCCGCAAGTGGGGTGCGGCCAAAATTAATTATCTGTTCTAGTTGCTTTGAATTACAGGACCGACAGTTGGTAATGGTTGTCATGGTATTATCCTTTTTAGTGTTGCCAGCGTAAGTTGTTATCCAGTTCCCCGCTTTCAATGAGTAGATTGATATGGTCGATCCGCTTATAGCGCGGGCCTTCGAAATCAGCGACAGTGATTGTGTTTCTTTTAAATGCTTCGAGTAGTTGCTTCATGCCAGCTTCCACATGCCATTGTGGTTGATAACCGGGTATCGTGTTAATGAGTTTATCGCAGCTTACCCGATAACAACGTTTATCTGGGCCTGCGTCTGGGGAAAACTCTATTTTACTATTAGGAATTAACTTACCGACGAGCTGAGCCAAATCTTGAATTTGATAATTTTCGGAACTTCTGCCTACATTAAAAGCCTGGTTGTGGATTAATTCACGTGGTGCGGATAAAACTGCAATAAATGCTCGTGAGATATCTTCAATGTGAACCAGCGGTCGCCAAGGCGACCCATCGCTTTTCAAATAAATTTGACCCGTAGTGTAGGCCCAAGCCATAAGATTATTCACAACCAAATCAAAGCGGATACAATTAGATAGTCCGTAAGCTGTTGATGAACGCAAAAACGTTGGAGAAAAGTTTTGATCGGCTAACTGCTGTAAGCCCATCTCAGCGCGGACTTTTGATACCCCATACGGCGTAACAGGATTAAAATCAGCGATTTCATCGAGTATCGCGTCACCTGATGCCCCATAATTACTGCATGAAGAAGAAAATAAAAATCGCTTGACCCCACATTGCTTGGCTAATTTGGCTATGCGCACAGTGGCTAAATGATTAATTTCAAATGTAAGCTCGGAATTTAAATCACCCAGGGGATCATTTGACAGTCCCGCCAAGTGAATTATACTCTCAAATCCTTTTAGATCCGATTCGCAAACATCTCTGATATCTTTGTTAATAGTGGGAATAGAAATTAATTCACCACCAAAAGCACACTGTTTGAAAAAGCCAGTATCAAGTCCCGTTACGTCATGGCCTGCTTCTATCAAAAGTGGAACTAGGCAATTACCAATATAGCCTAAATGTCCTGTGACTAATACTTTCATAGTTGTTTACCTTCCATAATCGTCTTCATAACGGGTAATATCGTCTTCACCCAAATAATCACCCACCTGCACTTCAATGAATGTTAAATTTTCATCTCCGATGTTTTCCACTCTATGTTTGGTACCAACGGGTATATAAGTCGATTGATTTTCGCTAACAGTAAACACTTTGTCACCATTTGTTACCCGAGCTATGCCATTCACCACAACCCAATGTTCACTGCGATGCTGATGTGATTGTAATGATAATTTTGCACCCGGATGAACTATGATCCGTTTTACTTGATAGCCAGTATCTAATTCTAATGTTTCAAAACAACCCCAAGGTCGCTCAACCACTAGACCTACCTTTGTAATAGAATTGTCTGCTGGCTTTGAAGCAAATAGTTTTTGTCTTAATTGATTAATAACTTGTTTTACCATTTAAAATTCTCACTATTCTCATTTTTTATTCTCCCCAAACCTTCCAGGGGGCTCCTTCCGAATCCCAGAGTCTTTGCAGCAATTGCTTATCATTCCAGTATATGTTTATTAATATATCGACCAGATGTCTGGTTTATTAAGCATTAGTATTTGTATTTATTTGAAATCGGGACCGAAAACCAAAATGCTACTGGTATAGACGCTAATGAATTCCTTTGATACACTGGGTTTAAGTTGTGTATCTTCATGTATGTTGTATCTTGACCCTATAGGTAACATCATATTGAATAAAACTGAATATAATTCATCCATTAATCAGGGACCATTGGTAAGTATAGGAATGCCTATTTTCAATGGTGAAAAATTTATTGACGAAAGCATCAAATCTATACTATGCCAAACCTACCCCCATTTTGAATTAATTATTTTTGATAACGCATCAACTGATCGAACGCAGCTAATTTGCAGTAAGTACTGTGAGCTTGATAATCGAGTCAGATATCATAGACACTCATGTAACAAGGGTGCTGCATGGAATTTTAATAGTGTATTTAAAGCATCTACTGGTAAATATTTTAAATGGACTGCTGCAGATGATATTTTGAAACCTACTTATCTTGAACAATGTCTATTAAACCTCGAGCAACATCATAATTTAATATTATGCACTTCAAGAGCACTTGATATTGATGACCAGGGTCAACCAATCAGGGAAGTATCAACCCAAAAAGAAAATGGGCATGCTGATCCCTCTATTCGTTTTACATCAAATATTAATTTAAAACATTTTTGTACGGATGTATTTGGCGTCATCAGAAAAGATATTCTTGAGGCAACTTCACTGATAGGCAATTATCCTGACTCCGATCGAGTTTTGTTAGCCGAGCTTGCCTTGCATGGTGAATTTTATGAGGTTTCAGAATTACTATGGGTACACAGAGTTCATCCCAATAATTCTGTTAGTCAATATCCAGATCGCATTGACCGTTATAAGTGGTTTGATCCAAGTCATCATCATTTTCATCTTCCTTACTGGAGAGAAGTAACCGAGTTTTACAAAATTGTAAAAAGAAGTTCTTTAACAATCAAAATGAAAAAAGATTGTTATACTGCTATCGTTAGATGGATACTTCAAAATCACCGTGCTTTAAGATCTGATTTAACTCATTTTAGTAAATCGATTTTAAAATATTTACTACGTCGCAAAAAATTATGATATCGTGATATATGAAGTGTTAGACTCGCTTTCTCTTAGTATCATCCCCAAACTTTCCACGGCGCCCCCGCCGTATCCCACAGTCTTTGCAATAACCGTTTATCATTCAAAGTATCCATACACTGCCAAAAGGAATCATGCTTATACGCCATCAATTCACCATCTTGCGCTAAGCGCTCTAACGGCGCATGCTCCCACTGCGTATCATCACCTTCGATATAATCAAAAATCTCAGGTTCTAAAACAAAAAATGCCCCGTTAACCCAACCTTCTGAGGTTTGCGGTTTTTCAGTGAATTCGGTGATTTGATTATTCTCTAATTTCAAATGACCATAACGCGCCCTGGGTCTGACAATAGTCATTGTTGCTAATTTGCCGTGGTTTTGATGGAAATCAATTAACGCATGAAGGTTGACATCGGACACTCCATCGCCCCAGGTCAGCATAAAGGTTTTATCACCTAGCCAAGGTTGCAAGCGCTTAATGCGGCCGCCAGTTAACGATTTTTGTCCGGTGTCGATTAAATCGATAGTCCAATCTGGGTGAGAGGCGCCATGGTGTGTAATTTCATTATTCGCAGCGCAAAGCGTCATATTGTCGCTGAGGCTTAAATAATCCTTCATCCATTTGCGGATATAATCGCCTTTGTAGCCTAGTGCGATGCTAAATTCATTAAATCCATGATGTGAATAATGCATCATAATATGCCATAAGATTGGGCGTCCACCGATTTCCACCATAGGCTTTGGACGAATATCCGTTTCTTCAGCTAGGCGAGTCCCCATCCCCCCGGCAAGAATTGCTACTTTCATGCTTGTACCTCATATATTCTTGTATAGGCTGATTAATCTATCGGCCAGATATCTGGTTAATTAAGCCTACAATCCACAAATAATGTTTGTTATTTAGCAAAAAAGTGCTAAAATCGCTGCTTTTTCCTGGGGAGGATGTTGTAATTAAGCCAACAAGAAAAGCTAAGACGGGTCAAATTCGCATAAATGACGATATAAAAGCAGTTGAAGTTCGATTAATTGGCGCAGACAAGGCCTTAATCGGCGTTGTTTCGCGAGAACAAGCGATGACTGCAGCACAAGAAGCCCGGTTAGATTTAGTTGAAATTTCACCGAATGCTGAGCCACCGGTGTGCCAAATCATGGATTATGGCAAATTCACCTTCCAGCAAAGTAAAAAAGCGGGCGAAGCGAAGAAAAAGCAAAAACGCATTAACGTGAAAGAAATTAAATTTCGGCCTACCACTGAAAAAGGCGATTACGACGTTAAACTCAGAAAATTGACGGAGTTTTTACAAAAAGGCGATAAGGTCAAAGTGACTATGCGGTTTCGAGGTCGTGAATTGGCGCATGTAGATATTGGAATAAATATGTTGGACCAACTAAAGAAAGACTTAGAGCCGTACGGCAACTTAGAACAATCCGCCAAGCGCGAAGGCCGCCAAGTGGTAATGGTGTTCGGGCCATTGAAGAAAGGTTAACGGGAGTTAAATATGCCAAAATTAAAAAGTCATAGAGGCGCTGCTAAGCGTTTTCGCAAAACAGCCAGCGGACGCATAAAAGTACGTAAAGCTTTTCGTAGCCACATATTAACGAAAATCCGCACTAAGCTAAAACGCCACATGCGTGGCCAGACGCTATTGAAAAAATGCGACCAAAAGTCAGTTGATAGGATGCTGCAAGGCAGTTAAACCTATTGTTGAGGTCTGAAAGACCGGTTAATTATTTAGAGGAGTTCAATCATGCCAAGAGCAACCCGTGCCGTTGTCGCAAAAGCGCGACATAAAAAAGTTTTAAAGCTTGCCAAAGGCTATTACGGTGCCCGCAGCCGTTTGATCCGCGTGGCCAAACAAGCCGTCACCAAAGCCGGCCAATATGCCTACCGCGATCGCCGTCAACGCAAACGCCAATTTCGTGCCTTATGGATCGCCCGCATCAACGCCGGCGCGCGTGAATGTGGTTTGTCTTACAGCCGTATGATTAACGGCTTATCAAAAGCAGGCATCGAAGTGGATCGCAAAATCCTATCAGATTTAGCCGTACATGATAAAACGGCTTTCGCAGCGATGGCAGATAAAGCCAAAACAGCCTTAGCCGCTTAAAACGCGCTTAAGGGGTCAAGTCTTTCCTTGTAAAGTTCACTTCCAAGTGAACTTTACAAGGAAAGACTTGACCCCCCACACTCGGTATCCTAGTATTTCAACTTTATATTGCACCAGGTGAGACAATGATGGATGTGGCAGAGCTATTGGCTGAGGCTAAGGCAAAAATCCACGCGGCAGGCGATCTGCAGGCTTTAGATCAGATCCGAGTGAGCTACCTCGGTAAAAAAGGCGCGTTGACGCAAGTTCTAAAGACATTAGGGACGTTGCCGGCTGAGGATCGCCCGAGAGTCGGGCAAGCCGTCAATGAGGCCAAAGTTGCCTTACAAGATTACCTGGAACAACATCTACAACAGTTACAAGGCAAAGCGCTGGCTCAACAATTAGAAGCGGAGCGTATTGATGTCACCTTGCCAGGTCGCGGGCAGCAACCGGGCACTCAGCATCCGATCACGCGTACTCGTTTACGCCTAGAAGGCTTTTTTACCCAATTGGGTTTTGATATTGCCACGGGTCCTGAAGTCGAAACAGATTTTTATAATTTCGAAGCGTTGAACATCCCGCCGCATCATCCCGCTCGTGCGATGCAAGATACGTTTTATTTTGAAGACGGCAGAGTCCTACGCACGCATACCTCGCCGGTGCAAATCCGCACGATGGAAAAAACTACGCCGCCACTGCGCGTCATCGCGCCGGGCAGGGTGTACCGTTGTGATTCTGATCTCACTCACACGCCGATGTTCCATCAAATCGAAGGTTTTATGATTGATGAGACCTCGAGTTTTGCAGAGCTAAAAGGGATGCTGCAAGATTTCTTGCAACATTTTTTCGACCAAGACTTAAAGCTGCGATTTCGACCCTCGTATTTCCCGTTTACTGAACCTTCAGCCGAAGTCGATATCAGTTGCGTGAAATGCCAAGCCAAAGGCTGTCGCATTTGTAAAAATACCGGTTGGTTAGAAGTGTTGGGTTGCGGCATGGTGCATCCCAATGTCTTGAAAGCGGTAAATATTGATAGCGAAAAATATCAAGGTTGGGCATTTGGTTTAGGCCTGGAGCGTTTGGCAATGTTGCGTTATGGCATCGACGACATTCGTTTATATTTTGAGAGCGATTTACGCTTTTTACAACAATTTTAATGAGGTTTTAAATGCGGTTTAGTGAAGCTTGGTTACGTGAATTAGTGGATCCGAAGTGTTCTCTAGAAGAATTAGTCGAGCGTTTAACCATGGCCGGTTTGGAATTAAATTCGCTAGAGCCAGTGGTGGTTGAAGGTGACGGATCGTCACAACGTGATGATTACGCCATTGAATTGGACATCACACCCAACCGCGGCGACTGCTTGAGTGTTAACGGTGTTGCACGTGATGTGGCTGCTTTATATGATTGCCCCTATAAACCAACCGAGATCACAACGGTTGCTGCCAGTATTGATAGCACGTTATCAGTTATATTAGAGAGCGCGGCCTGCCCACATTATGTCGGTCGTGTGATTAATAACATTGATTTAACGCGCCCCACACCGCTATGGTTAAGTGAACGTCTACGCCTGAGTGGTTTAAACAGTATCGATCCGGTCGTTGATGTGACCAATTATGTTTTATTAGAACTCGGCCAACCCATGCACGCCTTCGATTGCGCTAAACTGTCGGGCGATATCATTGTGCGTCAAGCCACGGTGAAGGAAAGCTTAACATTACTCGATGGCAAAACAGTAACATTAACGCCAAAAAATTTAGTGATTGCCGATCAACAACAAGCGATTGCTCTGGCTGGGATCATGGGCGGTGAAGCCACTGCTATCTCGACCAACACACAAAACATCTTTTTAGAGAGTGCGTTTTTCGCGCCCGAGGCTATTGCGGGTAAAGCGCGTGATTTTGGTATGCAAACTGATTCGTCGTATCGCTTTGAACGCGGTGTCGATACTGCATTGCAAATCGTTGCTATTGAACGGGCAACCCAGTTACTGCTTGAAATTGTTGGCGGTGAAGCTGGTCCAATCATTGAAGCAACCCGTGCTGATGATATGCCACAGCCGCGCACCGTCAACTTGCGTCCGGAACGCGTCAAGCGTTTACTGGGTATTGAACTTGATGCCAAAACCATCGAGAATTTTTTGAAACGTTTAGGTATGGCTCTCGAAAAAAATGATACAGCGTGGAAAGTACAAGTACCCGTATTTCGTTTTGATATCAGCATCGAAGCGGATTTAATTGAAGAAGTCGCGCGGATTTACGGTTACGATAATATTCCAACCCACACTGCCTCAGCACGCTTAGCACTAGCAACTCGCAAAGAAACGATATTAGAGCCTGAAACCTGGTGTCAACGTTTACGCGCTAAGGGTTTTTCTGAAGTCATCAATTATGCGTTTGTCGATCCGAATTTGCAAAAGTTGCTATTTCCAAATCATGCATCGTTACCTATAATCAATCCAATCTCGCAAGATTTATCGCAAATGCGTGTTAGCCTATGGCCGGGCTTAGTGAATGCGGTGCGCCTTAACCAACATCATCAACAGCAGCGCGTACGGTTATATGAAATGGGTTTAGGATTTCAGTTATTGGGTAAGAAGAATGATTTACAACAACGCCCACTATTAGCCGCGATTGTCAGTGGCGATGCTTTACCCGAACAATGGTCTGCACCGCCAAAGGAAGTGGATTTTTATGATTTAAAAGCTGATCTAACAGCCTTATTAAGTGACTTACAGGCGGCAGATACGATACGTTTTGAACCGGCTGAGCATTCGGCCTTGCACCCCGGTCAAACTGCAAAAATCACTTACCAGCAACAGCCGGTTGGTTGGATTGGTGCGCTGGATCCTGGCATATTGCAACAACTTGATATCAAAGGCCGCGTATTTGTGTTTGAATTGGACTTGGACGCTTTGCCTGAGCTACGCCTGCCGGCTTATCAAGGTTTTGCCAAGTTCCCAAGCTTGCGGCGTGATTTATCGTTTGTGGTCGATAATACGGTTGCAGCGCAGGCCATTATCGACACAGTCGAAGCGGTTGATACTGAGATTTTGCAACTGGTATCGATCTTTGATATTTTTACAGGTAACGATGTTCCAAACGGTAAAAAAAGTATGGCGATAAAATGTGTTTTACAACATCGTGACCACACTTTAACCGACGTTGAAGTCGATACGTGTATGTCGCAAATCATGCAACAACTTCAACACTCACATGACATCACTTTGAGGAAATAACATGTCTGCCTTAACCAAAGCTCACATTGCAGAACGATTGTTTTCGGTTTTAGGATTGAATAAACGCGAAGCCAAAGAATTTGTCGAGACTTTTTTTGAGGAAATTAAGCAAAGCTTGGCGTGTGGTGAAACCATAAAATTATCTGGATTTGGTAATTTCGATTTACGTGATAAGTCAGCGCGCCCTGGGCGCAATCCACGTACTAAAGAACCGATCCCCATCTCTGCACGTCGTGTAGTCACGTTTCACGCTGGGCAGAAACTTAGAAACCGAGTTGAAGAGAATGTCAGGATCCAACAGCGAGACGAAAACGAAGGATAGCGCCTTACCGCCGATCCCTGAAAAACGCTATTTCACTATTGGTGAAGTTGGCGAGCTGTGTGACATCAAACCCCATGTGTTACGGTATTGGGAACAAGAGTTCTCACAACTGCAACCGCATAAACGCCGTGGTAATAGACGTTATTACCAATATCAAGATGTATTACTGGTACGTCAAATTCGCGATTTATTGTATACCCAAGGCTTTACCATTAATGGTGCCAGGCAGAGTTTGGAAAACCATTTACCCAAGTCAGGCTTAAAACGTCCGTTTCAACAACATCTACGCCATATTATCAACGAGCTGCAAACGATCTCCGATTCGCTACACTCATAACCACAATTTAAGATCGCCATATGCTAAAAAAACATTTGACTCCGCAAAACCATGTGCTCGCTGTTGTGCTGTGGGAATTTTTCAGTTACTACGGTGTGCGAGCATTATTGATTTTGTATCTCACTCAAAAATTAGTGTTCACCGATCAACATGCTTATGCACTGTATGGCAGCTTTACCGCATTGATTTATGTCTCGCCAATCATCGGCGGTTGGTTTGCCGATCGTTACATTGGTTATAAGATGGGAACCTATATCGGCTGTGGCTTAATTATTTTAGGGCATTTGTGTTTGAAAATATCAGCGCCGATGAGTTTATATTTAGGCTTAGCATTGTTAGTGTGTGGGATTGGCTTTTTTAAATCTAACGCAATTTGTTTAATTGGGGATTGTTATTCTGATGATCCTCAAGAAAAAGCCAGTGGTTTTGCTTTGTATTATGTGGCTGGTAATATCGGTGGAACCTTCGGGCCTATACTCACTGCTTTGGCCATGAAATATTATGGTTATTCTACGGCATTTAGTATTGCAGCGTTTGGTATGGCGCTAGGCGTTTTTATCTTATGGACTGGGCGTGACAAGTTACGTGACATTGGCAATGTCATTGATCCCAAAGCCATGCAGCCTCGTTTTCAAGTATTAACGTTGGTGTCATTAGTGGCTGCTGTTATTACTTTTATGTACTTATTGAAGTTTACCGCAGCGCTATATGTGTTAATTGCGATAAGCATGATTGCCACCTATATGACTTTTCAAATTGTACGACATGCTGATCCCAAAGCCTTGAAGCGATTATTTTTAATTTTAGTCTTAAGCCTATTTGCTACGCTGTTTTGGGTGTTCGACCAACAAGGTGGCAGTTCCATCAATTTATTTATTTCACGCAATATCAATAAACTGGGTGTGCCCACGGCGATGTTTCAATCGATCAATCCCTTTGTGATTGTTTTCGCGGGTCTCTTGCTTGCAAAAATATGGCATGTGTTAGCGCAACGTAAAATGATGCCGTCGGTTATTATTAAATTAGCCATCGGCATGGTATTACTCACCTTAGGTTTTTTTAGCATTGCACTCAGTGCGCATGCCGCCATGGCAACAGGCGTTGCTTCGTTGTGGGGGCCGGTGATTGGGATGTGTATTTTAGGGGTGTCTGAGTTATTTATTGATCCGGTTATCATCTCTGAAATCAGCGAACATGCGCCTGTAGGCCACTACAGTTTTTTTACTGGCATGTATTACTTTCTGACTGGTGCGGTAGCGAATTACTTGGCGGCTAAAGTTGCCACGTTCACCGATGTCACCGTGCCCACTACGGCGGTTAATTATCAAATTCAATCTGCGGCTGTTTATGCACAGACTTATAAGATTTTAACGCTAGTGAGTTTAGCTGCGGTTATCTTGCTGTTGTTAATGAAATTTTTGCCGGCGTTTCGCCGCGCGGAGGCTTGAGGGTTTTAGGTTAAGCCCTGCTGGCTTACGGCCTTATCATCGGCTATAATCTGGCCTCAAATCGGGGCGTGGCGCAGTCTGGTAGCGCACTAGCATGGGGTGCTAGTGGTCGCTGGTTCGAATCCAGCCGTCCCGAATCTCATAAAAATCAATAGGTTACACCATTTCTGAACTTCAGGTCTTTAAAGTTGTCTATATTAGTACAAGGGTGTTTTTTAGCAAGTAGCTGGTGAGCCACTTGCAGGTATACAACTAAAATGAGGCCAAAGGCCAGGAGGTGTGTGATGCAGATATATTTTCACGGACACCAAACTTGCGAAGAAGCGACGGAGAGCATGCTGAGCATTATAAAGCTGTTTAAGGAGCGCTATGGGATCACTAACTACCGCGATATTCATCTCGATATTACCTTGGTAGATGAACAAGGTGAAGATGTTGAGTTAGTGGATGCTTCTACCTCAGAAGTGCTAGGCGTTTTTGAAGTCGATAAAAACGAAGATTTTGAAGCTAAGCAGCAAGCTGCTAATGAACCAGGTCCGCTGCGTTTGGTGATTGACAATACTAAATAGAGCAAGACCGTCTAAATTATTTTAACTTTTAGGCCCGTAGGGCCGACATAGCTTAACTCAGGCCGCGGGTCTGGGTTTGTGTACCCATTAACCGTACGTTACCTCTTTGCCGTGCGTGCAATACACCAAACGTCTACACGTTGCACCCCGTGATCGCGCAGTGCGTTAGTAAATTCCCTAACGGTATGGCCGGTCGTTACGACATCGTCAATAATCGCAACATGTTTGAGGTTGAATTCATTGGCAATCATAAAGCAATTTTTCATATTACGCTGTCGCGCCGTCGCTGCTAGGTTTGATTGGGCTTGGGTGTTGCGCACACGTCTACATGCATAATGTGGTAATGGAAGTGATAAGCGCTGCGCTAAAGGTTTTGCTAACAGTAAAGCTTGATTAAAACCACGTTCACGTGTTCGTTTCGGGTGTAGCGGTACGGGAAGCAAGCATTGCGGTAGTTGATCATGCTGATATTGTTTCGCGATCCATCGTGATGCTAATACTCCAAACAGTTCAGCGATCACCAATTTTTGTTGAAATTTAAGCGCGCTGATCCAGCCATCAATCGGAAATTGATAGGCAAACAAACTCACTGTGCGCGTGAAGGGTAGGTAAGTGTTGAGGCAGTTTCCACAGTATTGAGCGCTAGAGTCTGCCACGGGCAATCCGCAGCGATAGCAGCTATGATGTAGCCAAGGCAATTCATTTTCACAATCGATGCATAAATCGATCGGTCGTTTACTCAAGCCTTGGCATAACAGGCATAATCGCGGCAAGATGATTGAGCGTAAGTTTGATAAGTGCATTGAGTTCTCTAAGTATTTTTGAGAATTTATTGGAAAACTGATCCTTGTGGTAGTCGATATTGCTGATTCAATTTGGCTGATCCATCTGAAATTGTTGTAAGACTAAGATCCAAATCCATTTTGTGCTACAATTTCGCATGGATTTTATTCTCGATAAAAACTCAGTTGCTAACAATTTCGATCAAGCTGCACAGACTTACAATCAAGCTGCGGGTATTCAGTGCGTGGTGGGAGATCATTTGTTAGAACGCTTGGCGTTAATACCGATTAAACCTAAGGTGGTGTTGGACTTAGGCTCTGGCAGCGGTTTATATACAAAAGCTTTGGCAAAAGAATTTCCGCGCGCAAAATTACTGGCGTTAGATCTATCCGAAAAAATGCTCTCTTATAGTCGTAAGCAAACGCGTGTTTGCTTGAAAACGCTGAGTCATTGCCGGGCTGACATTGAGAAATTGCCGTTAAAAGATGCCTCTGTTGATTTGGTGTTTTCTAACTTAGTGCTACATTGGGCGTCTAATGTCGATGCGGTGTTGCAGGAAATCAAACGCGTATTACGTCCTGACGGTTGTTTACTGTTTTCTACCTTAGGTGTCGACAGCTTGAAGCAGATCCGTAAGAGTTGGCGGCAGGTTGATGATGGGCAGCATGTGCATGCATTCTTAGATCTGAAACAACTCGGCGATGGTTTGTTGCGACACGGTTTTAAAAATCCAGTGGTTGATAAAGAAGACTTAGTACTTGTCTATCCTAATCCGAAGGCGATGCTAAAAGAACTCAAAGCCACGGGTTGTAACAACATTCATCCTCAACGTAAATCAGGTTTAACGGGTAAGACAAAATTTTCAAAATTCTTGCAGGGCTTAGAAACTCAGAAAACAGATGAGGATCGGTATCCATTAACGTTTGATGTGATTTATGGTCATGCCTGGGGGGCACCGCAACAGGCTGCTGGGCGCAATGATGAAGTCATTATTCCACTTAGTTCAATCCGCAGATCACGCGACTGACGCCTACTCGATTTAAGGTTTATGCTTGGCGCTGACTCAAGGCTTGAGTCATCAACTGTAGCGGTTCAACATTTATGGGCAACGCAGCTAATGAGCTTAGTGCTTTATCATACGTTGTAGCCGCCAAGTTTTTTGCCTCAGTCACAGGGAGCAAGGTGGCAAATGTGGCTTTGTTATTATGAAGATCTGATTGACTCGGTTTGCCTAATTCTGCCGAGGTTTTTTCAACATCTAACACATCATCTTGAATTTGAAACGCTAATCCTAAGTGATCGGCAAATTCAGCTAATTGTTGTAATATCGCTTGCTGTTTAACACCGGCAGCGTGCGCACCTAATAATACGCTGGCACGCAGTAAGGCGCCCGTTTTTAAGCGATGCATGTGTTTGAGTTGCTCGATGTTTAATTGGCAGGCGGTTGCCGCAATGTCTATGGCTTGGCCGGAGACCATACCGTTACAACCACAAGCATGGGCCAAGGTTTTTAAAATCGCTAATTTTTGTTGATCACCCAGGTAATGTTCGGCTTCCGTAATGATTTCAAATGCCAGAGCTTGTAAACTATCACCGACTAAAATGGCAGTGGCTTCATCAAATGCGATGTGACAGCTGGCTTGTCCACGGCGTAGATCATCATCATCCATCGCTGGCAAGTCATCATGTACGAGTGAATAACAATGAATTAACTCCACCGCACATGCGGGTAGCAGTAAGGGTTCTATTTGGCTTGCAAAACATTGCCCGGTTAAATAGACCAGCAGAGGGCGGATCCGTTTTCCGCCTTGGCAGACAGTATATTCCATCGCTTGGTGTAAGCGTTGTGGCAAGGCTTTGCGCTGTAATAACTGTTTGAGTTTAGGTTCGAAACGCGTTAAAAATGTTTGGCTTAAATCGGTGAGTGTCACGCATCATCCTTATCATCAAAAGCTTCTAAGGTGTCACCTTGTTGTGTTTGCACTAAAACTTGTACGTGTTGCTCGGCTTGCTTGAGTGTGGTTTGGCACTTGCGGGTCAGCGCAATGCCACGTTCAAACTGTTTTAAGGAATCTTCTAAACTCAAGTCGCCTGACTCCATTTTTTCAACGATTGTATTGAGTTCATCTAATGCGGCCTCGAAATTAAGGTTATTTTCGGCTTTATCTTGACTCATCGGTTTTCCTCTTAAGCAAAGTGCTTTAGTCGCATCTTAAAATGTGATGGGTATATTACCAGTTTGTCTTACGCATCGCACGAACTTTTCACTCAATATTTCTAAGGGTTAGCTGATTACAGTACAGATGCTCTCGGCCATGGATGATCCCAAATCGATTGGTCCATCGATGGCCGTGGCGCTATTGACTACACTCTAAAGCACTCTGCTTGTTGAGAAGAAATCAAGTAAGAAGTAAGTAAAAAAAGGGGGCATTGCTGCCCCCCAATCGGATTATTTCAGAAATTTATTAACGAGTGAAAACGTTGCGTGACGTTTGCTTGGGATCCGGCTTACTAGTGCTTTAGCAAGTTTTTTCTTGTTAATGGAAACTGCCCCGGGTGCATTTTTCACGGTTTTTTCACAGATGTAATCATCACCTTGGCGCGTTACGTTAAAGATAATAACCTTGCCCGTCATCGCTTGTTGTTGCTGGGTAGTGCTTAAATCAAGTGTGCAGCCCGTAACGGGTTTGCCATCAGCTGATTGCAAAGCATAACTCATTTTTAGATGACCGCTAAAATCCACCTCTTCGCTAAGAATGTCAAGGACCTCAAGGCTGTATGTATTCGGCACGTCGGCTGAAACAGTGATAGCATTGTATGTGACGTTACCAGTTAACGAAAAACCGCCGGCGCCATCAAATATTTCTTTATTTGTGTCGTTTTGCACATACAAGCATGCGCCACCCCATTCTGGATCAAAATCAGCATCTGCATCTTCACCACCCAAAAAAGAACGTGCAAGAGAAGAGATGGTAACATCATGCGTACATTTTGTATTGACAGTCGGAGACTCAGCTTTGCAAGTCAACTGGCCGGTTGAACCTAAGGCATAATGTAAACCAAATTGTTTGGAAATGGGCAGGCCATTGCTATCGGTCTCTTGAAACGCATTGAGTTGACTCTGATTAAAATTGAATTGGCAGTTACTCAAAGGGATCTCTTTATCACTGTGACCCACAAAAGCAGATGTCATTTTGATGCCTAAATGCGTTATCTGATAATGCTCATCATTATAATAAAAATCACTGCCCAAATCGTTGAGATAGCTCAGCTCAGTTGAAGTAGCGCTGATGCCAGTATCATCCGGACCAGGGGCTTCGGCTGGACCTGTAAGGTCAAAGTCTAGTGTTTTTTTCAGGGAAATATTTGTAATGGCTTCACTGTCAGTGGTTTTGATCACCAAACAGGAACCCCCTTCATCAAGTTGATCAGTCCCACAAAAAGTCGTGGCATAAGTGTTAGTACACGCCATCGCTGCCGTGAGCAGCACCGGTAGGGTTATTAAGGATTTTCTCATCATCATTTTAGCTCCGTCATCGGTTAAAACTGGCTCCATTCTACACTATATTGCTTGGTAAATAAAGGGAGAACTTTACGCTAATCGCAACCCTGGCATCACCTTAGCCGCCTTACGCATACAACACCCTATGAGTTTATTTTATGGATTAGTCGGGGTCACTTACTTAGTGTTAAGCGGTTATTGCTTAAAGCATGGTAGCAGTCTTAAACGCAAGTATAATGATTATGTGACTGCAAACCGTTATCTGTTAAGCCCCTTAGTGATGGCGAGTGTGTTTATCGCCTTTGAAGCCCTGTCTCAATGGCGATAATTTTATTAAACGTGCCCTTATGATCAACGCATAATTTGGCAAGTGCTCGACCACCTCACGTTACTGCCCATCCGGCAAGCATGCATTGCGTGGTTGCAGGCATTAACGGAATGCTGCGCTCGCTTCGTCCAATGTTGATTGAGTCCATTCACCGCGGTGCAATGTGCGAGTGCTTGGCTTTCAATATGAACGCGATTTGGATCCCACGGATCGAGAAATGGACCCATGCCAGCATATTCATAGCACGCTGTAAGCGATAGCAATGAAACACCGAGTATTAGGATTCGAATTTTCATCATTAACCTCCTGATTTGTGCCTATTCCATAGTGTTAGACAGCATCAATCAGGGAAAGTTCCATAGGAGATGATGTTATGACTATTGCCGAATATTATGAAAACCGTGGTAGTAGCACTGTGAAATCCTAATCAGGGGTATTACCCAATCTACCTGAAGACGCGAACCCTTAATCTTAACGCATAACTTTGCAGGTATGTGACCACCTAATGGGTGATTTCATACGGCAAGCATG
>SDBT01006435.1_pt1 | contig 19488 bp, 16 predicted proteins | sample 2277101 | NCBI WGS metagenome assembly SDBT01 (sample SAMN10404973, study PRJNA504765) | marine sediment metagenome | isolation source: marine sediment core GS10_PC15, 103 cmbsf | place: Arctic Ocean: Southern Knipovich Ridge | collected 2010 | reverse complement strand
CGCTGGGCCTCACCGGCTAGGCGCGTCGACGAGGCATAGCGGTAGCTATGGCGAGGAGGCGCAACGCCGCTGGTGTGGATGCAGCGGAGTGTGAATTCAGACGGATTTCCGATTCGGGACACTAAACCTCACGCGGGAAAATGACCTGGCGACCCCGGTAATAACCACAGTTCGGGCAGGCCCTGTGGGACAGTTTCGGATGATTGCAGTGATCGCAGACTCCGAGAGCCGGTTGTTTCAGCCCCATATGGCTCCGCCTTTTCCCACGGCGTGAGGTCGAATGTCTTCTCTTTGGAACAGCCATTGGTCTGTTCTCCTCAGGTTTCTTCTGACAAAATTTTCAAGCCGTCCCATCTCGGATCGGCTGGCTCCTGCGGACAATCGCACGATGAGAGATTCAGGTTCCCTCCACACCGCTGGCAGAGTCCCCTGCAACCGTCATCGCAGAGCGGCTTCAGCGGAACAGCGAGAATGAGCGACTCTCGCACGGAAGCGGCAAATGACACCCCGTCTTCCATGAAATCAACGGGGATATCCTCTTCATCCTCAAGCTGCTGCTTCTCGTTCCCCATCCGGATGACAACCTCGAACCGTGGGGACATCCCACTCCTGAACGATTCGAGACAGCGGGAACAGGTCATTATCGACTCCGCGGTCACCTCTCCCCTTGCTATCAGGATACTGGCGGTTCGATCGAGCTCAAGATCGAGGTGGACATCGGAATCGATCGCCAGGTCATCTTCCGGCAACTCGAGGGATGATCCAGCCTCGGCGAGCTCATAGTGATGACGACAGCTGGCCAGTCCCTGGAGACTTACGAAGAAAAGACGGTCAGCCACACTGATGTCCCCCCTCTAATCCGGAACACTGGGTTCCGGATAAGAGATCCGTCGGAATTCGTTCTCCGCTGCATCCGCACCTGCTGCGTTCCGCCTCCTCACCACAGCCACCGCTATGCCTCGTCACCGCGCCTTGCCGGAGCGGCGCAGAGCAGAACCCTCGATTCTGCAACGGCCTTCTAATCCGGAACCTAAAAATTTATATAGACACTCCCAATTCCGCCAGTTCTCGCTCAGAGAAAAAGAAGAGCGCCTCACGGATGCCGTTCTCAACGGAGTCGGATCCGTGAACGGTGTTGGTTCCGATGTCCTTTCCATAGAGCGCCCTGATGGTCCCTTCGGCTGCCTCCGCCGGATCGGTTGCACCTATCACCATTCGAAGATGGTTCACGGCATCTTCCCGTTCGAGAGCTAGAGCGACGATCGGACCGCCGGTCATGTACTCCACGAGGTCCTCGAAGAACGGCCTCCCGTGATGGATCGCGTAGAACGCTTCGGCCTGAGAACGGGTCAACACCAGCAGCCTCAGGCCTCGTACGGTGAATCCCTCACTCTCCATCTTCGCGACAATCTCTCCGATGTGCGCGCCGGCGACACCATCCGGCTTCACGAGCAGACACGTCAGTTCCATCTGTTCCTTCCTTGAATCACGATAGCGCCTCGGCAACCATCGTACCGATGATCGCGGGACTCTCACACACGGTTACTCCCACTTCACGCAGAGCGTCCATTTTCTCGGCGGCCGTACCACCACCGCCGCTGATGATGGCGCCGGCGTGTCCCATCCTGCGACCGGGGGGCGCCGTCTGGCCGGCTATAAAGGAGATGACCGGTTTTGGGAAGTGCTCGGCGATGAACGCCGCGGCCTCCTGTTCGGCCATCCCTCCGATCTCTCCGATCAGAACCACCGCATCGGTGTCCTCATCGGCTGCGAAGAGTCCCAGCAGGTCGGTGAAGGTGGAACCGATGATAGGATCCCCACCGATACCGATCGCCGTCGACTGGCCCAATCCCGCCGCGACGAGCTGTCCGACCGTCTCATAGGTAAGGGTGCCGCTCCTGCTGATGATCCCCACCCGTCCGGGCTGATGCACGAATCCCGGCATGATCCCGACCTTCGCTTCTCCGGGCGTGATCACTCCGGGGCAGTTCGGCCCGATCATGCGACTGCCGGCGGCGACGACCGCCTGCTTAACCAGCACCATATCACGGGCGGGAATGCCCTCGGTGATGCACACGATCAGCGCCACTCCGGCGGCGGCTGATTCCATCACCGCGTCGGCGGCGAAAGGTGGAGGAACGAAGATCGCGCTGGTGTTCGCTCCGGTCTCACGTACTGCTTCCGAGACGGTATTGAAGACAGGAACCCCGAGGTGTTCCTGTCCACCTTTTCCGGGAGTTACACCTGCCACAACATCCGTGCCGTAGGCAAGCATCTGTTCGGTGTGGAACGTACCCTCTCCACCGGTGATCCCCTGCACGAGGAGCCGTGTGTCCTTGTTGACGAGAATGCTCATGCTCAGGCTCCTTCCCCGTCTGGTGTGATACCCAGGGCGGTGACCGTCTTCTCTGCCGCGTCCTTGAAGCTCGAAGCCACCAGGAAATCGAGATCTGAATCGTTCAGTATCTGCGATGCCTCCTCGGCATTGGTTCCTTCCAGTCGCACGACAACGGGAACGTCAACCTTGATGTTGTTCATCGCCTCGACCACACCGAGCGCCACCCGGTCGCAACGGACGATCCCACCGAAGATGTTGATGAGTACCGCCTTGACGTTCTCATCACTCATCAGGATACGGAATCCGTTCGATACGGTCTCCACATCAGCAGCTCCCCCGACATCGAGGAAGTTGGCCGGTGCTCCTCCCGCGTACTTGATGAGGTCCATCGTGGCCATCGCGAGACCGGCACCATTGACCATACAGCCGATATTGCCGTCGAGCTTGATGTAGTTCAGGTCGTACGAATGTGCCTCGACTTCGAGCGGATCTTCTTCGTTCGGATCGTGGTACCCGGCGATATCGGGATGCCGATAGAGAGCGTTGTCATCGAAGCTGATCTTCGCGTCGAGCGCCATGACCTCGCCGTCTGTCGTAACCACCAGTGGATTGATCTCTGCGAGACTTGCGTCGGTTTCTACGTATGCCCTGGCCAGCGATATGAAGAACTTCGCGGCGTTGGAGGCCTGCTTCCCTTCGAGACCGATCGAATAGGCGAGATCTCTTGCCTGGTAGGGCAGGAGTCCGGACTCGGTATCGAACCACTGTTTGATGATCTTCTCCGGTGTCCTGGCCGCAACTTCCTCGATCTCAATTCCTCCTTCGGAGGAGGCCATGAAGACCGGCCTCTCGGCCGTGCGGTCGAGCACGATACCCGCGTAGAGCTCACTGGCAATGGATATGCCCGCCTCCACGAGGATGATCCTGACGATCTGCCCTTCCGGACCGGTCTGGTGGGTGATGAGCGGCTTGCCCAGCATCCCTTCGGCAGCGGCCCTGGCCTCTGCCGGATTGCTGACGACCTTGACACCGCCACCCTTGCCCCGACCACCCGCGTGTATCTGTGCCTTCACCACCACTGTGCCGCCTCCGAGTTCCATCGCGGCGGCTTCAGCTTCCTCTGGAGTGGAAGCGACATGGTGTTCAGGTACGGTCACGCCGAAACGGCTCAGGACTTTCTTCGCCTGGAATTCGTGGACCTTCATTCCCCTGTCCTTTTTCGAGTGGATCCATATCCCGCCCGGTTGTCCGGGTCGGGTGAATCAGGCCTCCACCCGGTAAAGAGCGATCGGTGGGCGTAACAACTCTCTCCGGTTGAAACTACCGACGGAAAAACCGGCTTACCCGATCCTCCTGCCCCTTCGAGTTCGCGTTCTTGAGAGCTGGCGTTTCATTCGTCATCGGCTGCGGTGGATCAGGCGTTGACATGAAGATGTCCTCGAGAGACTCGAGAGCATTGAACGAATCCGCCTCCTTGATCAGATCGAAACCGACCCGGTCCTGGAACGCGATTACCTCTACCCGTTTCCCCAGATTCTGTACCGCGCGTATCAGCCGCACGAAATCAGAGTCACCCGACACGAGAATCACGACATCGAGATTCTCAGCCTGGGTAAGCATGTCAACGGCAAGTTCCATGTCCATATTTGCCTTGACCCGGCCATCGGTAGAACGGGACCACTCCTTCTCGATCACCTTGAAACCGATGTCACGTAGCGCGCTGATGAAGCCCTTCACCGGCTTGGGATTCTCCGGATCCACGGTCACATACGCGTTGCACCTGAGAAGTTCCCGCTCGATGGAGATGAACTGCTTCAGAACACGGTAGTTGATAGAGGGTCCATCCTTGCGATACAGATTTGCTGCATCTACATAGAGCCCCGCTTTCAGAGCCATTCTTGTTATCCTCCCTTGTACTGTACGGGAGCCACATGCTCCCTGATGTGACGCAGAACCACCGGGAGGCCCGGAATCCGAAGCCACCCCTTCTGTCGGGGCGGTTCTACGCCTGTGTAATTACCGTGCCGCTCCGACCCGCCAGGATATCTCCTGCCCGGTCGACGGCACCGATATACACTCGTTCTCCTCCCCTATCGAGAAACCAGAGAGCCGATTCGATCTTCGGTCCCATGTTCCCGGGAGGAAAATGTCCTTCTTCCGCATATCCCCTGGCTTCTTCCAGGGTGAGATGATCAAGATCGCGTTGTTGAGGCGTACCGAAATGAAGAGAGACGCACGGAACACTGGTCAGGATCAGCAGTTCCGAGGCCCCGATATCGAGGGCGAGAACCGCCGATGCCCTGTCCTTGTCGATCACGCCGTCGACTCCTTCAAGGAATCCGCCCCCGGTGCGCCGGACGGGGATCCCTCCGCCGCCTGCTGCCACGACAACCGTCCCGTTATCGATCAGCTGACGGATGATTCCGGCTTCAATGATCTCGACCGGCAGGGGAGAGGGGACGACCCGTCTCCAGCCGCGATTACTGTCAGGTTTTACCGTCCACCCGCGTTTCGAAGCGAGTTCACGGGCTTCATCTTCGGTGTAGAACGGGCCGACATATTTCGTCGGGTCGGTGAGAGACGGGTCATCGGTATCAATCAGTACCTGGGTGAGTACGGTGGTCACCTGGTGATTGGAGTTCTTCTCCTGAAGAAGTCTCTGCAGCACCTGTGTGATCATGTAGCCCATGCCGCCCTGCAGATCAGCCACGATGATCGGCAGGGGCAGGTAGGGCACCTCTCCCTGTGCCCGTTCCACCCGGATCAGGTAATTGCCGACCTGCGGTCCGTTGCCATGGGTAATGACGATCTTCCGTCCCCCGGCGATCTCCTCTGCGATCGGATCAAGACTCTCCCGGGTGTTGATGAACTGTTCCGGGATGGCACCGGTGTCGTGCTGGCGCGTTATGGCGTTCCCGCCGAGCGCGACCACCAGCAGTCCGTTACCCTGACTCACGTTATCACCTCTCCTGTGCGATTCAGTTCGCATTCATGCCGCTTCTACAGTACCGGCTTGAGTATCTCCGCGAGATCGGGAGTGCCGATCACCTCGAGATCGTACCGTACCCGCGTGCTGGGCTGATCGATTGTGATGACCCGACGCAGATCGATCGGCGTTCCGATCACGATCCCGTCTGCACCTGACGCGGCGATCGTTTCCTCCAGGTCTTTCATCTGTTCCGCTCCATACCCCATGGCCGGCAGAAGAATACCGATTTCCGGGTACTTCTCGAATGTCTCCGCGATGCTCCCCACGGCAAATGGTCTCGGATCGATGAGTTCGGCGGCGCCGTGCTGCTCGGCTGCTACAATACCCGCGCCATACTTCATGCCCCCATGGGTCAGCGTCGGTCCATCCTCAACCACCAGCACCCTTTTACCCTCGATCACGGATGGGTCCTCCACCGTGACCGGTGAATTGGCATCCATGATGACTGCACCCGGATTGAGGGCTCGGACGGTCTCGCGTACCATCTCGATGTCCTCGGCCTTCGCGGTGTCTTCCTTGTTGATCAGCACCACATCGGACATCCTGAGATTTGTCTCGCCTGGATAGTAGAGAGCGCCGTGTCCGGGGCGGTGGGGATCGGCGACGGTGATGAAGACATCGGGCTGGTAGAAGGGCGTGTCATTGTTGCCGCCATCCCACAGGATCACGTCGGCCTCCTGCTCCGCTGCTTTGAGGATCGCGTGGTAATCCACACCGGCGTAGACGATGATGCCGTTCACGATGTGCGGCTCGTATTCCTCCATCTCTTCGATCGTGCAATCGTGCTTCGCAAGGTCCTCGATTATCTCGAATCGCTGGACAGCCTGTTTTGCCAGATCGCCGTACGGCATCGGATGCCGGATGGCGACCACGCGCTTGCCGGCCTCCTTCAGCACCTGTGCCACGGCCCGCGTGGTCTGGCTCTTGCCGCAGCCCGTCCGCACAGCGCAGATCGCCACGACCGAAACGGAGGATTTCAGCATGGTCGAGGCCGCGCTCAACAGCACGAAGTCGGCTCCGGCGGCGTTCACGATCGAGGAGCGGTTCCCGACATGAGTGTAGTCGACGTCACTGTAGGAAAAGACAACTTCGTCCACTTCCTGCTCCGTAATGATCGAAGAGAGCTCCTCCTCGGCCACGATGGGGATGCCATCGGGGTAGAGCGTGCCGGCCAGTTCGGCGGGATATGAGCGTCCCTCGATATCGGGGATCTGGGTCGCGGTGAAGGCGATCACCTCGAAAGCCTCGTTGTCCCGGTACCTGCAGTTGAAATTGTGAAAATCCCTGCCTGCCGCGCCCATAATGACGACACGTCTGGGAGCTGCCATGTGGCTACCCTCCTTGCCCACGGTTGCTGCTGTCCGCCTGATTGCCTGCTCGTTGCCCCCGCAGCGTCCCTTCACACCCCGGATAAGACATAGAGCTTGATTCTGTCATCATCCCGGAAGCCCGGGATACTCATCTCATACGATGCCCGTATTGGCACCCCGAAAGATATGTCAGTTTCCGGTGTTCCGCTCTACAGAAATGATCCGGTATTTGACCTCACCGGAGGGGATCTGGATCGACACCGTTTCTTCCGCCTTTTTACCCAGCAGTCCGCTGCCGATCGGACTCTCTACGCTGAGCGTTCCCTTGCGGGGATCGGCTTCCGGAGGCGCCACGAGTGTGTAGATCTCCTCGCTGCCGTCTTCGAGATCCTCCAGCGTGACCGTGCATCCGATGTAGCAGGTTCCTTCCGGCATCTCGAGCTCTTCGATCGGGCGCGCGGTGGCCATGATCTCCTCAAGCTGTGCTATCCGACGCTGAAGGTGGCTCTGCTCCTCCTTCGCCGCGTCGTATTCCGCGTTCTCGGAGATGTCTCCGTGCTCCCGTGCCACCTTGATCGACTTGCTCACCTCAGGCTGTCGCACGAACTTGAGCTCACGCAGTTCGGATTTGAGTTTTTCAATCGCTTTACTGCTGAGGTACGTTGGCTTTACCATGCTTTCAGCCCTGTCAGGTGGTCTGGAGCCTGTCGAAAAATGGACGGGCTCCCTGGTAATGTAAAACGGCTCACCCCCACTTCAGGGAAAGCCGCGCGCCTCACCGGTCAGGCCATTGCCTTCACGTCCGACTCTTGCAGTGAATGGGAGGTTCGTGCCGGTGTCAACGGTATTATGGTGGTTCGCGAGACCGTGGTCCTTCATATGGGGTCCACTCACCTGGCAGGCGATTACCGTGGCGGCGATCCTCTTCTTCGGCGGTCTCTGGCTGGGCATCATGGCCGAGAAGAAGGAAATCACGTGGGCAACGGCCTGGGGACACTGGATCCTGCACAAGCTGGAGCAATGGCTGGAGGAGAGGCCGAGAGGGCTGGTCTTCCTGACGTTGATGATCACGCTGATCAACGCCTTCACCATCCTGCTCGTGATCGCGGCCGCCTGGGTACCTCCGCTGAGCGTGATCCTCATCGTGTTCGCCGGATTAAACACCGGCGTCATGGTTCGTCTCGCAGGAGGGAAGCGGTCCTGGCTCGTGTTCCTGATGCCCCACTCCTGGATCGAACTGCCGATCGTCATCGCTTCATCGGCAGTGGCGCTGCAGGCATCGGCCGCCACACTCGGGCTCGACTGGTTCGACATCCTCACCGATGTCGTCTGGGCACGGGCCTTCTTTCTGCGGGCCACGGTCCCCCTGCTGCTGGGAGCGGCGATGCTTGAGGCGATCTTCATGGTCTATCCGAAAGGCAGAGAATGATTCTATCCTGTCCGACACTCCTCTTTACTCCCGGTTTCGATATGGTGGATGCCCTGACCGCCCAGCTCGGTGCCAGCGTCGGGTATCTCTCCCACGCGCCCGGCTGGGAGATCTATGAGCAGATCACCGGGCAGATATCCTTCGGGATCGTGGTGACCGATTTCTCGATACTCTCCCGGGAGGACAGCGACCTCGATGATCAGCTTGTCGAACGGCTCCTGACAGAGGCGATAGAAAGCAGTTCCCAGGCCAGGATCGTCGTCTACAATGTGCCTGACGAGAACACCCTGAAGAGACTCATCGCCGCTGGTGTTCACGATGTTGTGAGGGCGCCTTTCTCTGTAGAGGAGCTGGGGCTCCGGATCGAGCGGGCCAGTGACACGTATGCCTGGCTCTCCCAGCGGAATTATTTCGTGGGACAGAGCGGTCACATCTTCCGCGTGTGGGACATCATCGGCGAGAGCGAATCGATGCAGGCGGTGTTCCAGCAAGTCGCCAAAGTCGCTTCAAGCCGCACGCCGGTCATAATCACCGGTGAGACCGGGTCAGGGAAGGAGCTGATCGCGGCCGCCATCCACTACAACAGTCCTCGCAAGGATCAGGCGTTCATCAAGGTCAACTGCGCCGCGCTCCATGACACGCTCCTCGAATCAGAACTCTTCGGTCACGAGAAGGGCGCATTCACCGGTGCCGTCAATCAGAGGATCGGTCGATTCGAACAGGCCAACCGCGGCACCCTCTTTCTCGATGAAGTCGGCGACATGAGTCCCGCCACCCAGGCCAAAGTCCTGCGGGTTCTCCAGAGCCAGGAATTCGAGCGGCTGGGAGGGACCAGGCTGACCCGGGTCGATGTCCGCATCATCGCCGCCACCAACCGGGTGCTCGAGGAGGAAATCGCCGATGGCGGATTCAGGGAGGACCTCTACTACCGCTTGAATGTGGTGACGATCGATCTGCCCCCCCTGCGGGAGCGACTCGAAGACATCCCTCTCCTGTCACAGTTTTTCCTTAAAAAGTCCCGGTTCGAGGAGCGGAGTCAGGTTCATGACTTCTCCCCGGAAGCGATGTCATTCATGCAATCGTATGCCTGGCCGGGGAACGTGCGCGAGCTGGAGAATGCCGTGGCCCGAGCCGTCCTGCTTTCCGAAGGTGAGATTATCGAACTCCATGACCTGGCGATCTCCAGGACGCCCGTGGAGCGGGACCAGACCCTGCCCACTGAAGTGGAACCAGGCGCGGAGATCGTCACGGCTGATGAGGCGGGGGGAAGGAGTCTCGAGGAGATCGAGAAGCAGGCGATCACCGATGCCCTCGAGCGATCTGCCTGGGTTCAGAGCAGGGCCGCCCGTCTTCTCGGTATCAGCCGACGCGCCCTCAACTACCGGATCGCCAAGTATGGGATCACACACGCTTCCTGGCGGGTCAATACTCCCGAGCCGCCAGTTATATAACATAAGGACCGGCAGAAAAAAAACGTCCCGGCCGGAGAGGGGGTGCAATCCTCTCCGATCCGGGACGTCCCGTCACACGAGTCCGGCGGGCCCATCACCCAGGGCACGACGGGCCGTACCCGACTCGTGTTTGTAAAGGTCGGAGCCTCACACCACAGAACGAATCTTGGCCAGCCGCTTATCAAGGTCCTCAAGACGCTCTGCAACGCTATTGGCTCCGATAAGCCCGACCTGACTCCGTGTCAGGTACCTGTGATACGTGTTCAATTCCTCTCGAAGATCATCGACCGCCGCCCTCACGACTTTTTGTCGCCTCGCGAGAAACTGGAATGCTTCATTGCCCCGAGCGAACGTTGTCCGCACTACTTCATCAGCCGAATCGGGCGCTATCATGATCGGCACGATCCCGGTCCGCAGTCCTTCGAACGCCTGGGTAACCGCCACCCACACGTCCTCGGAGTTCTCTTCGGCCCTGCTCACGGCACTCCCCTCAGCCGTGGTCTTCATCCGCAGGAGCCGGATGCCGGAACTCGCCATCAGGATCAGTCCGAACAGCGCCGCCGCGCCAAGTCCCCATGTCGGCAGCGGGATCCGGTCGGTGAGCGGAGTAGAACCGGCCAGGATCCCGCTGAGAGTCACCAGGAGACCGAAGACCGCCGCGACCCGTAACCGCAGGCTTCGCGCCTGATCCTGCCGAGCTGCAGTAATGGTCGCTGTCGCCGTCGCCGTCATCGTCTGTCTCCTTTCCCATCCCATGCTTGCTGTCGCTGCTACTCCACCGTGATGCCACACTGCCACGATTGGAACTGCCATGCGTTTCGTTCGCATTCTATCCAGACTCTGAACGCAATCAGCATGCCAACATCCGGTACCATCCGCTCCTCCGATGAACCATCTTCAGTAACCAGTTATCAGGCACACGATTACGGGGCACACTGGCAGGTATTTATCGGTGAGGGCAGGCTCACTGCCTCCCGAATGTATGGTGAAATAGTTACATTATTGTACTATAGGTACGTATATGAACATCTTTTGTTACACTATCGTACATGTTCATCAACCCGACTACCGTGCTGAGCGGCCGGTTTCAGGGAGGGTACGCGACCGACAGAAGCGTTCACCGGCCTCAGGAAACGGGGTGTACGGTGTCATGCGGATGACTATCTTGGACCCATGCATGCACACACCGATCCAGCGTCCGCTCATGTCCGATCTCCCGAACGACCGTTCAGACTCGAGTTCGCGTTCCTTCCCGGCGCTCATGACGCCCGCGGATCCGCCGTCACCCTGAAATCGGCACGTGACCTGGGGATCACACTCGAGAGCGTTGAGAGTCGGGATGTCTACCTCATCGACTGCGCGATTACTCCCGATGAATTCGACCTCATCACCGAAGCCTTCGTTGATCCGGTCGTCCAGAGCGCCGATCCCGGAACAACCCACGCCAGACCCTTCTCGTGGGCGATCGAAGTGGGCCTGAAGCCCGGTGTCACCGATAACGTGGGTACCTCGGCACGGGTCGCCATCGGCGACCTGCTCGGCCGGGTCCTCGGAGAGGATGAGGACGTTTTCACCTCGATCCTCTATCTGCTGAAGGGCTCCATCAGCCGGGAGGAAGCCGGAAGGGTCTCGACCGACCTCCTGGCCAATCCCCTGATCAACTCGATCTCCCTCCACTCATTCGAGGAGTGGACCGGTGAACCGCGCGATCTCACCCCCCCGCGCATCACTTCCCGCATCGAACCGGTGGTCAAGACCCACGATCTCGACCATCCCGATGAGGAACTGCTCCAGATGAGCCGGACGGGACTGTGGGCACTCACCGTCGAGGAGATGCACGCGATCCGCGATCACTTCGCTGATGAAGATCGGAACAGAAGACGGTCTGAATACGGCCTTGGTCCGGATCCTACCGATGTCGAGATGGAGACCCTGGCACAGACGTGGTCGGAACACTGCAAACACAAGATCTTCAACAGCACCATCGAATACGAAGATGAGGAGGCAGGTCGAACCCTCAGTATCAAGAGCCTCTTCGACACCTATATCCAGGGAACCACCCGCGAGGTGGAGTCCGAGATCGACTGGCTCCTCTCAGTCTTCAAGGACAATGCCGGCGTCGTGCGCTTTACCGAGGACCTCAACCTCGTGTTCAAGGTCGAGACCCACAACACGCCGAGCGCGCTCGACCCCTACGGCGGCGCCATGACCGGCATCGTCGGAGTGAACCGGGATCCCTTCGGAACCGGGAGGGGCGCCGACCTGCTGATCAACACCTGGGGATACTGTTTCGCTTCACCCTTTCATGAGGGAGACGTTCCCGCAGGACTCATGCATCCCCGACGGATACGGGACGGGGTACATCAGGGCGTCATCGACGGAGGCAACCAGTCGGGGATCCCCTACGGCAGGGGATGGGAACTCTTTGATGAACGGTACCTCGGCAAACCACTCGTCTATTGCGGCACGGTGGGCATCATGCCCGCCACCCTGCCCGATGGATCGGTGAGCCATCAGAAGATTTTCGAAACAGGTGATGCAATCGTGATGGTGGGCGGCCGTATCGGCGCCGACGGCATCCACGGCGCGACCTTCTCGAGCCAGGAACTGCACGAAGATTCTCCCAGCCAGGCGGTGCAGATCGGTGACCCGATCACCCAGAAGAAGATGACCGACTTCCTGCTCGAAGCGCTCGACCAGGGACTCTTCACGAGCATCACCGACAACGGCGCCGGAGGTCTTTCCTCGAGCGTGGGAGAGATGGCTCAGGCAACGGGCGGCGCGACGATCGATCTCGCGAGAGCGAGGCTGAAGTATCCCGGCCTCATGCCGTGGGAGATTCTCCTCTCCGAGGCGCAGGAGCGGATGACCGTCGGCGTCCCCACCGGGAAGCTCGATGCCTTCCTGGAACTGGCCGCCCGCCGCGAGGTTGAGGCCACCCCGCTCGGCTCCTTCACCGATTCGGGGTACTTCCACATCCTCCATGGCGAGCAAACCGTGGCGCTCATCGAGATGGAGTTCCTCCATGACGGCTGGCCCGAACCCCGGCTCAGCGCGCGCTGGAGCGCCCCGGAAGCGAGGCCGCTGCCGGCGGTCGATCTACCGCCCGGGCGCGTGCTCGAGGAGATCCTCTCACAGGAGAACATCGCCAGCAAGGAAGTGAAGTCACGCCAGTACGATCACGAGGTGAAGGCGCGCACCATCGTGAAGCCCTTTGTCGGCGTGGCGGCCGACGTACCGGCCGACGCCACGGTATTCCTCGTCGATTACGAGCGCCCCGAAGGGGTCGTCCTGTCTGAGGGGATCAACCCTTACTACAGCGATCTCGACACCAGGCACATGGCAATGGCGGTGGTGGATGAGGCGGTGAGACGGCTCGTGGCGGGGGGCGCGCGGCCCGGCACGATCTCGGCGCTCGACAACTTCTGCTGGCCCGACCCGGTCGAGAGCGATGCCACCCCCGACGGCCGGTACAAACTCGCCCAGCTGGTGCGCGCCTGCCAGGGACTCCAGGAAGCGTGCGTGGCGTATGGAGTGCCGCTCATCTCCGGGAAGGATTCGATGAAGAACGATTCCACCCGGGGAGGCGTGAAGATCAGCATCCCGCCGACACTGCTGGTGAGCGCCATGGGCCGGATCGACGACGTGGCCTTCTCGCAGACACCAGAACCGAAAGCGGCGGGCGACCTTCTCTACCTCGTCGGTGAGACGGCACTGGAACTGGGAGCCTCCGAATTCGCCCGGTGGGCGGAATCCTGGAACGACGTTCGGGACCGGGGCATGCTCAACGCGGCGGTGGGTGGCAGCCCTCCCGTGACCGATCCCGGTCTGATGAGGATCCGGTACGAAAAGATGAGCCGGGTAATCGCCGACGGCGTTCCGGCAAGCGTGAAGACCCCCTCGCTGGGCGGACTGGCCGTGGCACTCGCCTGGATGGCGTTCGGAGCCGAGCTCGGACTCCGGGTGGACCTCGACGCCCAGCCGGTCAGGGGAGAGATCGACGTGTGGGGACGCCTCTTCAGCGAGAGCACCGGGAGGTTCCTCGTCACGGTGCCCGCCGACCGGGCGGCACTGTTCGAAGAGGCCATGGGCGGTGAACCGGCAGCGCGTCTCGGAACGGTTGAGGAATCGCCGCGACTCGTGATCTCTTTTGAAGGAGAAACACTCATCGACGCCGATATCATGGAACTCAAAGGTGTCTGGAAAGCCCCCCTGGCCGGATTCTGATCCGCGGGAGAGGGAGGGAACCACATGGCAGAGACGCACCCACCGAGAGTTCTGATACCGACGGGGTTCGGTCTGAACTGCGAGCGGGAGACCGCCCTGGCCTGCCGGATGGTGGGATTTGAGGCCGATCTGGTGCACATCAGCGACCTCTCGGCGGGAAAGGCCACCCTCTCCGACTATCGCATGGTGGTGATAATCGGAGGGTTCTCCTTCGGTGATCATCTCGGCGCCGGCAAGGTGCTGTCGATCAGGCTGCTGAATACCCTTCCCGAATCCCTGGGCACCTTCGTTGATGAGGGCGGCCTCCTGCTGGGCATCTGCAACGGCTTCCAGACGCTGGTGAAGATGCGGCTGCTGCCCCGGCTCGACGGAGATGACACGCAGACGGTCACCGTAACGGGCAACGAGCGGGGATGCTTCCACGACGGATGGGTGACCCTGGCGGGCAATCCCGATTCCCCGTGCGTCTTCACCCGCGGTCTCGAGCGGCTCGACCTGCCGGTACGGCACGGTGAAGGACGGGTCGTGACCACCTCGCCGGAACTGCGCCGGCGCCTCGTTGAGGAAGGACATGTACCTCTCTACTACATCGATCCGCAGGGAGAGAGGACCGAAGAATACCCCCATAACCCGAACGGATCACCGGATGGGATCGCAGGGCTCTGCGACACGACCGGTCGTGTCTTCGGCATGATGCCCCACCCTGAGGCGTACCATTCTCCCCTGCTCCATCCCCAGTGGCCGCGGCAGAAACGTGAAGGGAGCCTGCCGTCGGAAGGCCCCGGGCTCATCATCTTCCGGAACGCCTTCCGCTACCTGACGGAACACTGAAGGAAGTGATGACGCGGGAGAGCCCGAGAGAGAGTCCCCGGAGCACGCTCCGTTTTCTCCTCTTCATGGCAGTTCTGATCGCGGTGATCATCCTGCTCCGCAGCGGCCTGATCGGTACCGAGTGGACCCCCGAAACGCTCCGTGGCCGGATCGACCGGTTCGGGAACCTGGCCCCACTCATCTATCTCGCGGCCGTTCCGATCCTGGTGAACCTCATGGTCCCCTTCAGTCTGCTGACGGTGGCGGCAGGAGTAGCGTTCGGCTGGCAGACCGCGCTGCTGATGGGAATCCCGGCTGTGATCCTTGCCCACGCTCTCGGATACGCGGTGAGCGCCGGCCTCATGAGGGAGGAAATCCGTCGACTCCTCGAGCGGATGGGGTGGCTCGAATCATTCAAACGGATCGAGCAGAGATCCACGTGGCAGCTCGCGTTCGCGGTCCGGTTCCTCCCCATCCCGGTCGGGGCGCAGAACTACCTGCTGGGGCTCGCTCGGATCCCCATCGTACCTTACCTGCTCGGATCCCTGGCCGGTGCCCTCCCCTGGCTGGCGGCCTTCACCCTGCTGGGCGCCTCGGCGAGCGTCTCCCTCGGACTGCCCTTCCTGGCCGGGGTGGCGGCGTACTGCGTGCTGGTTCTGGCAACTGACCGCTGGTGGCGCGGCCGTGAGAGTACAAGACAGTGAAAATGAACCGTTTTCGGACGGGAACAAGACAGTAAAACGATACCTGAACCTGGCGACGGTTGTTGCGTGACAGGGCATTGACACATCCTGAGAGGACCTCATGAAGAGAACCGGCATCATCCTCACCGCACTCATTCTCTCCACGCTTCTGCAAGGCTGCGGATCCGCTCCGGCAAAGATAAGGACCGGAACGGCGGGAGAGGCAACCCCCTGGACCCACCTCGAGGTACGGAATGATCCCGCCGACTTCCAGTTCGCGATTCTGTCCGACCGGACCGGATCGCGCCGGCCGGGGATCTTCGCCGCGGCCGTTGGAAAACTCAACATCCTGCAGCCGGAATTCGTCATGTGTGTCGGCGACCTCATCGAGGGTTACACCGAAGACCGGGAAGCTCTCGACCGACAGTGGGATGAGTTCGATTCGCTGGTGGCGGAGCTCGAGATGCCCTTCTTCTATCTCCCGGGCAATCACGACATCACCAACGAGGTGATGACCGACGTCTGGAATGAGCGGTTCGGTCGATCGTGGTACCACTTCGTCTACCACGACGTCCTTTTCCTCTGTCTCAACAGCGAGGATCCGCCGCGGGCCGCCGGAGCCGACAGCCTCGGCATCGAACAGCTCGAGTGGGTCGAACGGGTCCTGCGCAGGAACCGGAAGACCCGCTGGGTCTGCGTCTTCCTCCACAAACCGATGTGGGAGCGGGGTGCGGTGGGGAACTGGGAGCAGCTCGAGACGCTCCTCGATGGACGCGATTACACCGTCTTCGCCGGACATCTCCACACCTATGGAAAGACGGTGCGCAGCGGAATACGCCACTACCGGTTTGCCACAACCGGCGGTTCGAGCAACCTGGCGGGAGTGGAGGCGGGCCGGTTCGACCATGTCGTGTGGGTGACCATGACCGATGAAGGTCCCCTGCTCGCCAACCTGATGCTCGACGGCATCTTCGGAGATGATCCGCCTCACGAGGGCATCGATCCGTAATTGCGGTGATATCTCGAGAGCGCCGAGGTGTCCGGCCGACAGTATGTTCATTCTTTGCGTGCGGATGGCACGTTTGTAGCATGTGGACAGAGCGCGAAGTTACCTGGAAGGAATCTGAAGCGACATGAAAGTGATGCTTTATGCCCTCAGTACCTGCGCCTGGTGTCGGCGAGCAAGGCGCTTCTTCAATGAGAACGATATCGAATACGATTCCGTGGATGTCGATCTGCTGGAAGGTGATGAGAAGCAGCAGAGGCGGACCGAACTCAAGGAATGGAATCCGAAGGGATCGTACCCCACGATCGTGATCGACAACGAAAAGGTCGTGGTCGGATTCAACAAGGACCGCCTGCGGGAGGCACTCGGACTATGAGCGACGAACATTCCGACGCGGCGCGCACGCTGTATGAGAGGCTGAAGGGCGAGGCCGAGGCGTCAGGGTACTACCTCAATCCCGACGTCGATTTCGTCCTCGATCTGATGGAGGGGCTCCTGAAAAACGAGGAGCGCTACGGTCACCAGGCCTGTCCCTGCCGTCTGGCCGATGGAACACGGGAGAAGGACCTCGACATCATCTGCCCCTGCGATTACCGCGATCCCGACGTGGATGAGTACGGTGCGTGCTACTGCGCCCTCTATGTCTCAGAGGAGATCGTCAGGGGAGAGAAGGAAGCCGAACCGGTTCCCGAACGGCGTGGAACACCGGCCGCCGAAGGATGGGGACCGGTGAAGAAGGCGGGCGGCGACGGGGCCGGGGCCGGCGAGGGACTCGAAGGGAAGGAACACGAAGAAGATCACGACGAGGACCATGATGAAGAATTCGTCGGCTTCAATCCGGCCGGCATCCCCATCTGGCGCTGTACCGTCTGCGGCTACCTCTGCGCCCGTCCGCAGCCCCCGATGAAATGCCCGGTCTGCCACGTGGACCGGGACCGCTTCGAGAGGTTCGCCTGACCGTATTTTTACTGAACAGCATCCATGCGTTGATTATTTAAACAGAAGCCGCTTCAGGTGAACGGAGCGGCTTTTCCTTCGTCATCCCGGCAGTCTGACCTGTATGATCCGTTGGAGTCGTTGGAGATATTCCGGCTTACCAGAAGCCTGTCGGAGATACACTCCGGCTGCGGTTTTCGCTATCGTCGGATTCTCCGACAGGCTCCTGTTGATTATCGAGATTCAATGGCAAGAGACCCGTCATATCAGCGGAGACCGGGAGTGGCGAGCCTCCCACCGATGATCGCGGCAGCCATGACGGCCCTGCTGCTGGGGTTCCCTGCAGGGACGCGTGCCCAGTCGACCGGCCTCTCCCTGACCGAGCGCCTCCGCCTCAAGGCACCCCTGGAAGAGACGGATCGCCGCGCCATCTTCAGGTCGGCGGGCGCGACCGACCGGGCCCACGCCGCTTTGAATCTCAGCCGGCTCTCCGTCTACACCTACAACTTCGGTCTTACCACCGGCCGGATCTCCTCCGCGGGACGCGGGACCTTCCCGAACGAGGACGGGACCCTGCGCAGCTTCTACTTCTTCTCGGCGCCCGCCTTTGCGGTCGAAGCCGGCCCCTGGCACCCCAACCCGATGGTCCACGAGTGTTCCGATTACCACTCGCTCTCGAAGATGGACTGGGAGGCGAAGGACGGATCACGCGGGACGCTCTTCACCCAGCCTCCGTTCACGGGCTATCCGATGTTTGCCGTAAGCGATCTGCCCATGACCTGGATGAATCTGACTGGTGGCTGGCCGGCCCCCGAAGAGGTGGTCGAGGTCTGGCTCGGGACGGACACCTGGCACAAGTGGGAACGGCGGATGCAGCGTGAGGCGTATGGCATCTTCGATGACAAATACGCCGACCGGGAAGGCAGGGGGGATTCCATCCCCCTCGGCATCGAGGTGCAGTTCCGGGCTCTCACGAACAAAGACGACAATATTGTCTACTTCCAGTACGAGTTCACGAACACATCCAGCAATCATTTCACCGGGGTGTACCTGGGACAGATCGTCGACTCGGGCAGTCCGACCACAAACGACTTTTCGGGGGCATTCCTCCGGTATGACCAGGAACTCCCGCTCCTGTATGCCGTCAGCGCACACTACGACCAGGAATCGGGCTCACACAGCCGGCCATCCACCGGTGAAACGGTGTCCTGGGTCGGGACCATCTGGCTCGACACACCCACCGGTTCCTTAAAGGAGGAGGAGTTCGGGTATGCCTGGCCTCCCTGGCCGGAGAACCCGTCGCAGATCCTCACGCGCGTCGCCCTGCTCGACTTTGACGATCGTATCCTTTCCAGCGAACCGTCACTCTACGGAGCGATGTCGGGGGATATCTCCCTCATGGAGCCTTCCGAGGCCGACCGGGTATGGAAGACTGGTCAGCACGGGGGTGTCCCGGTCCTGAAGCAGACCGAAGAGGATTACAAGGCCTGGAATACCGACTGGGAGAACAACTCGGACCTCTTCTACTACGTCGCCTCGGGGCCGGTGGATATGCCGCCGGGTACCTCCCTCGACTACGTGTTCGCCATCGTGGGCGGTTACACCGAAGGGGAGATGCGGGCCGAGGCCTTCCGCGCCATTGAGGTGTTCAACGACCGGTTCATCACCTTTTCCATACTGCCGGCTCCCAGGGTCACCGTGAACGGTTTCAGGGCGGGACCGCACGGCAGGGAGTACGATCCCCGCATCCATAATTATCCCATCTTTTACACCCCATCCGGTCGGGTTACCCTCAACTGGGACGGCCAGTTCATCGAGAGCGCGCTCGACGCTGCCACCCGTGAAGCAGATTTCGAAGGATACCGTGTCTACCGCTCCTCCGACCGCGGCCTGACCTGGGGCGCTCCCATCCATGACCCGGAGGGGCGACGGGTTGGCTGGGTCCCGGTGGCGCAGTTCGATCTGGTGAACGGGATACGGGACACCGATCCGATCGGTTACCGGTACCTGGGAGATGACACCGGGATACGGCACACCTGGACCGATACAACGGTATTCGACGGCCTAGAATACTGGTATACGGTGACCTCCTACGACCGGGGAATCCGAGATGATGAAGGGTGGGTCTCCGCCTCGCTGGAGTCACCGATCCCGGCGAATCCCAACGCGCCCTCTCTGGCAGGGGTGATCGCCGGACCGAGACCACCGGGGTACCGGCCAGGCGGCTTTGCCGACGGAGGGGATGTGGGCGGGTTCCGCGCTCTGCTCCCCGCCACCGATGAACGTTCGACGGCCATCGGAGTGCGGGT
>SDBT01006434.1_pt1 | contig 19490 bp, 18 predicted proteins | sample 2277101 | NCBI WGS metagenome assembly SDBT01 (sample SAMN10404973, study PRJNA504765) | marine sediment metagenome | isolation source: marine sediment core GS10_PC15, 103 cmbsf | place: Arctic Ocean: Southern Knipovich Ridge | collected 2010 | reverse complement strand
CCCCGGATGTCCACACACCGGCATTTTCTTCGCGTTGAGCAGCATCGGCCAGCGTGCCAGACTGGCCAGGGCACAGGACAAGACACTGGCCGATTCTCCATTGATAATCACCGGCGATATCGGCTGTTATACGCTGGGCACGTACCCGCCCCTCCTCGCCATGGACACCTGCGCCTGCATGGGCGCCAGTATCAGTGAAGCGCTGGGCATGGAAAAGGCCGGCGTCAGCAAGAAAGTGGTTGCCGTCATCGGCGATTCCACCTTTCTGCACTCCGGCATCACCGGCCTGGTGAACGGCGTCTATAATAAAGCGCAGATAACACTGGTTATCCTCGACAACGGCACCACTGCCATGACCGGGCACCAGGAACATCCCGGCACCGGCTTCTCGGCGCAGGGTAAAGCGACCGGGAAGGTGGAACTGGAGCAGTTAGTACGAGGCATTGGTGTGAAAGACGTCAGGGTTGTTGACGCATTTGACATGAAAGGATTGAGAAGCAGCGTGCGCAGCGCCCTGGAAAAACCCGAGCTTTCCGTTTTAATCGTACGCGGTGCCTGCTCGGTGAGGATACCAAAGCGCGGCGAATCGAGAGCCATTGATATGGATATTTGCAATCTCTGCGGAGCCTGTCTGCTGCTCGGCTGCTCGGCAATTCAGAAGACGGACGCGCAGATTCACATTGAGCCTTCGCTGTGCGTTGGCGATACCTGCACGGTCTGCCAGCAGATATGTCCCAAGCAGGCAATTGAAACGCAGTCAAAGAAATCCGGCTAAGAAGTCATAATGAAATCGCTGAATTTATTGATTACCGGCGCGGGAGGACAGGGAATTATCCTGGCCAGCGATATCATAGGCGAAACGGCCATCGCCACCGGCTACGATGTTAAAAAAACAGATACCATAGGCATGGCGCAGCGCGGCGGCAGCGTGGTCAGCCACATGCGTCTCGCCGAGCAGGTCTGGTCGCCGATAATCCGGCATGGCCAGGCCGACCTGCTCCTCGCCCTGGAGAAACTGGAAGCGGCCCGCTGGGCCAGCTACCTCAAACCTGGCGGCGTTGCCATCGTCAACAACCATGCTTTACCTCCCCTCTCGGTGAGCCTGGGCAATGCCCGCTACCCCGGTGATGATGAAATACAGGCTATTTTGAGGCAGGTCACCGACCAGGTATACTTCATCAATGGCACAGACCGGGTGAAAGAGCTGGGCAATATCCGGACGCTCAACATTTTCATGCTCGGCTGCGCCTCTCTCTTCCTGCCCTTCAAGGTCGGTATCTGGCAGGAAAGCATTGCCAATCGTCTTCCGGAAAAGGTAAGGCAGATCAACCTCACCGCCTTTGACCACGGCAGAAAGGAAGTTGAAGGTGTCCATATCAGAAAGAGTTAGGGAAAGCATGGGCAGCAGCTCCTGGATTCGCCGCATGTTCGAAGAAGGAATCGAGCTGAAGCAGCGTTACGGAGAAGAAAACATCTTCGACCTTTCTCTGGGCAATCCGATTATGGAGCCGCCGGCTGAGTTTTTTCAGGAAATAAAGAAAATCGCCGAGCACCCCACCCCCGGCATGCACCGCTACATGAGCAATGCCGGCTACGCCGAGACCAGAGCCGCCGTGGCGGAACAACTATCCTTTGAGACAGGCATCAAATTCACCGTGAATGACATCATTATGACCCACGGGGCAGCGGGAGCACTGAATGTCGTCCTGAAGACGATACTCAACCAGGGAGATGAGGTCATCATCTTTGCCCCATATTTTGCCGAGTATGTCCACTATATCGGTAACCACTATGGAGTGTCCCGCATTCTGTCCACCGATGAACAGTTTGCCCCCATGGTGGATGAGCTGGAACAGGCCATCAATAAAAGGACGAGGGCCGTGCTCGTTAACTCACCAAACAACCCATCCGGTGCCGTTTACAGCGAAGAACGACTGCGCGAAATTGGCGAGGTGCTCCGCAAGAAGGAAGCTGAACTCGGGACGCACATCCTGCTCATCAGCGACGAGGCCTACCGCAAGCTGATCTACGACGGCCTGGAGTACCCGTTTCCGGTACACCATCATACGAACAGTATCATCGTTACATCACATTCAAAAGATTTAGCTCTACCAGGAGAGCGGATCGGCTACATAGCCGTGCATCCGGAATGCCGCAGCCGAGAGGAACTGGTCAACGGCTTCATCCATGTCAACCGGACGCTCGGATTTGTCAACGCCTCAGCCCTGATGCAGCACATCGTGCGCCACCTGCAGGGAGTCACCGTATCTGTAGCCGAATACCAGCGAAAGAGAGATTTTGTGTACGATAACCTCGCCGCAATGGGTTACTCGATGGTCAAACCCCAGGGAGCGTTCTATATGTTCCCCAAGTCTCCGATTGAAGATGATGTCGAGTTTGTCCGGGAATTGCAGAAATCGAAAGTGCTGACCGTTCCCGGCCGAGGCTTCGGCACGCCGGGCTACTTCCGCATTGCCTACTGCGTGGAAGACAAGGTCCTTGAAGGCTCACTGGGCGGCCTGCGCGAGGCGGCACGAAAATACGGATTGACCAAATAAGAGGAATAGATTATGCCAGAGCCAGATAACGCAGCATCTGATAATGTTAAAGAACTTCTGGCAGAGGCCAGGAATGAGCCAATCGCCGCTTTCCTGAACATGCGGCTCCTGGAGCTCCAGCCAGGTTACGCCAAGGTAATGCTCAAGGTGCTTCCCGAACACCAGAATTTTAACGGACTGACTTTCGGCGGCATTATCATGGCGGTGGCGGACCAGGCCTTCGGCTACACGGTAAACTCAGTGCGACGTCCCAACGTAGCCTCACAATTCAACATACATTTCATCGCCCCCGCCAAGGCAGGTGATGAGCTAATCGCCGAGGGACGCGTGGTGAAGAGTGGCCGGCGGGTGAGCATCGCCGAGATGACGGTGACCAACCAGGAGGGCAAGCTTATCGCCAAAGCAACGGGAACCACGATACCACTTGATAACACGCATCCCAAATCAGTCGGCCGATAATACCGTTGTTGACAGCCTCTTTTTCATTATGGTAAACTTGCCTCCAGCTATGAAATCGACCCGTTACCCAATGGAGAGAACAAAATTCATCTTTACCGGGCGCACCGGGGTGCGCTTGGGGGGAAGCGAATATATGTAATTGATTCTCTTTAGAGAGATTATTATATTGTTAAGAGTACCTCCCGGGCGGGAGGTATTTTTGTGGCTTAAAATCGGTCATCAAAAAAATAAAGACGGGTAAAGGATGTTAAGGTGCTGGCTGAGGTTCCCGATACCATCCCGAAATTAATCCGGCGCAACTATGAGCGGTGGCCCCGGAGTACCGCCATGGCCATGAAGAACTTCGGCGTCTGGCAGCGCTATAGCTGGCAGGATTACTATGACAGCGTTAAATACTCCTCCCTGGGGCTTATCAGTCTCGGGCTGGAACCGGGCGATGTCGTCTGCATCATCGGGGATAATGAGCCGGAATGGTTCTGGGGTGAGTTTGCCACGCAAGCGGCAGGGGGCATCGTCACCGGCATATTCGTCGATTCCATTCCATCCGAGGTGAAGTACGTTGCCGAGCAATCGGGTGCCAAATTCGCCATCGTCAACGACCAGGAGCAGACGGATAAGTTCCTTGAAATAAAAGAGGAACTGCCCGAATTGAAGAAAGTCATCTACTGGGACCCGAAGGGACTGAGGCACTACGATGACCCGATATTGATTTCTTTCACCGAGGTCATCAAGCTGGGCCGGGAATACGAGCAAACGCACCAGGGGGCATTTGAGCAGAATGTAGAGCAGGGTAAAGGCAGTGATATCGCCTTCATCTACTATACGTCGGGCACCACCGGCCTGCCCAAGGGAGCAGTGCTCACCCATCAGGCACTTATCAATACTTCACAGGCATTTGTCGACCGCTACCCTCTTAGCAAGAACGACGACCTGATTTCCAACTTCCCGGCAGCCTGGGTGGGCGACAGCTTTTTCGCCACCATCCCCCACCTCCTCAGCGGGGCAAGGTTAAACTTTCCCGAAGAACCGGAGACCATCGCCGAGGATACCCGGGAGGTCGGCCCCAGCTTCGTAATCTACGGGCCCCGCCAGTGGGAAAGCCTGGTGCGCGATATCCAGGTCAAGATGATAGACGCCCACCCGCTGAAGCGCTTTGCCTATCGCCTTTTCATGCCTGTGGGCTACAAAATGGCTGATTTCCACTTTGCCAACAAGAAGCCGAGCCTGTTCTGGCGCCTGCTCTACATCATTGCCTACTTCCTGCTTTTCCGCGCATTAAAAGACCGTCTCGGTTTGAACAATGTCAGGTTTGCCGTAACCGGCAGCTCGGTGCTCAGCCTGGATACCTTCCGCCTTATTCACGCCATCGGCATCGAGCTGCGCCAGAACTACGGCAGTACCGAAGCCGGCCTTATATCATCACATGGCAAAGGTGAAATTAAATTCGAAAGCGTCGGGCGTCCGGCCATCGGCACGGAAGTAAGAATCACCAATGAAGGCGAGCTTCTGGTCAGGAACAACTGTCTGTTCAACGGTTACCACAGAGATGATAAGAAGACCTTTGAAACCCTGGTTAACGGCTGGTGCCGCACCGGCGACGCCGTCAATATCGACGATGACGGACACCTGCTATTCATTGACCGGATAGACCATCTGGGGCAGCTGCGCTCCGGCATCAAGTACGCGCCTCAGTACGTCGAGGGCAGGCTCAGGTTCAGTCCTTACATTAAAGACGCCATGGTTATCGGCGGCAAGGATAAAGACTTCGTTTCGGCGATTATCAATATCGATTTCGGCATGGTCGGCAAATGGGCCGAGCGCCACCATATCCCCTATACCACCTTTGTTGACCTTTCCCAGAAAGAGGAGGTGGCCGACCTTATCCGGAAGGACCTGCTCAGGGTTAACGGCTACCTGCCGGAGCCGGCAAGAGTACAGAGGTTCGTCCTCATGCACAAGGAATTTGACGCCGATGAGGCGGAATTGACCCGTACCAGAAAAATCAGACGTGAATTCATGGAGGAGCGCTACAAAGAGCTTATCGAGTCATTATATAAGAACGGTCAGGAGATAGACGTGAAGGCCCCCGTAACTTACCGGGATGGACGGAAAGGTTTCGTGAGCACAAGTATCAAGGTAAGGGATATTATGTCAAATGGCTGAGCTTCTGCAGTATGTCATCAGCGGCATTGCCGTGGGCATGGTCTATGCGCTAATCGCCCTGGGCTTTGCCCTCATCTGGAAGTCGAGCAGCGTGGCCAACCTGGCCCTTGGCCAGATAGTGCTCATATCTTCCTGGTTTACCTATGCTATGCTGGTACAGGCTCAGTTCCCGGTCTGGCTGGCGTTCCCGCTGGTCATTCTCTTCGCCCTGGGTCTGGGCTGGACGATTGAGCGCTTCGCGCTGCGTCCCCTCATCGCTCAGCCAATTCTGGCGCTCATTACCGTGACGCTGGGGATAGGCTACTTCATCGAGGGCGTGGTCACCTTTATCTGGCCCTGGAGCGTTGATGCACTGCCCAGATTGTTCCCCAGAGAAGTGGTTCACATCGGGCCGGCGGTTATCTCCCAGGAATACCTCTGGGTGGTCGGCATCTGCCTGATAGTATTCGCCATGCTGACCCTTTTCTTCCGCTACCATAAAATGGGCATTGCCATGCGGGCCACCGCCGACGACCAGAGGGCGGTTCAGGCCTGCGGCATCCCGGTGACCGCCGTCTTTTCCCTGTCGTGGATGTTCGCCTGTGTGGTGGCGGCGATTGGCGGGATACTGATTTCCAGCATCGGCGGTATCACACATGGACTGGTCCAGACCGGCCTCAAGGCATTCTCGGTGGTGATACTGGGCGGCCTTGACTCATTCCTGGGCGCCATCATTGCCGGCCCGATTATAGGGCTTTGTGAAAGCCTCGGTGGTGGTTATCTCACGCCCTTTCTCTGGGCGGGGGTGAAGGATATCATACCGTTTGTCATTATCATCATCGTCATGATTATCAAACCCTACGGGCTGTTTGGGGAAGTGCGCATTGAGAGGATTTGAAAGAACGACAAGATGAGTTTACTGCGGCACGCAAAATTATACCTGCGTACAAGGTGCGCATTGAGAGGAAATAAAGAATGAGCTTGCCGAGCGGAACTCGAAATTATACCTACGCACAGGACATGGCCATCTTGCGCACCAAGACGCACTGGGCGCTATTCATTGGCTTCCTGGCACTTCTGCTCGCCTCCCCGCTTTACCTGAGCAACTACTGGCTTGGCGTGGCCAACCTCATCGGCATCACCCTCATCGCCGCCGTCGGCCTGAATCTGCTGGTTGGCTACTGCGGGCAGCTATCCATCGGCCATGCCGGTTTTATTGCTGTCGGCGCCTATACTGCCGCCGTGCTGACCAACAGACTGGAACTGCCTTTCCTGGTGGGACTGCTCTGCGCCGGACTTATGGCCGGATTCGTCGGACTTATCTTCGGTCTGCCATCGGCGCGGGTCAAAGGGTTTTATCTGGCCATCACCACCATCGCCGCTCAGTTCATCATCATCTGGGTCATCAACCACTGGTCGGTGACCGGCGGCTTTGTCGGCATTAAGGTGCCATATGCTTCCATCGCCGGTTATGAGTTCCGCAGTGAGGCCAGCCAGTTTTACCTCATCATAAGCATCGCTGCCCTCTGTACCTTTTTCGCCAAGAACCTGGCACGGACACGTGTTGGGCGAACGTTTATCGCCATCAGGGATAACGACCTGGCGGCGGAGGTAATGGGCATCAACCTTCTGCACTACAAGCTGCTGGCCTTTTTCATCGGCTGTTTTATGGCCGGAATCGCCGGCTCATTGCTGGCCCACTGGATTGGCTACCTCAACGCCGAGCAGTTCAGCCTGACGGAGTCAATCCTGTACATCGGCATGATAATTATCGGCGGACTTGGCACGAGCATCGGCCCGATATTTGGCGTCGTCTTTATACGACTGCTCCAGCAAATACTGACCGTGGAGATTGTGCCTCTTCTGGAGAGGTCATTCACCATGTTTCCTTCCGGCTTTGCCACCGGTGTTACCCCGATGTTATTCGGGCTGGTTATCATCCTTTTTCTGATACTCGAGCCGAGGGGGCTTGCCCATCGCTGGGCGTTGTTTAAGTCGGCCTATCGGCTCTGGCCATTTTCGTATTAGTCTCGAGAAGGAGGTATTGGTACCATGTAACGACCTGACTATCAGAAAGTATCTCGATATCCAAAAGGAGGAAAAAATGACACATAAAAAATGGGTAGTTATGGCTGGTGTACTCTGTCTGGCTCTAATGTTAGCCGTTCTGCCACTGCTCGGGAGTGCCTGCGCGGGTCCGGAAGAAAATACTATCAAAGTCGGTATTACCACTCCTTCGACTGGCCCGGCTGCGGAAAAGGGTTCACCCATGGGGCACGCCAACCTTGATGCCATCAAGTACGTCAACGAGGAACTGGGCGGCATAGATGGCCATCCTATTGAAGTAGTATGGCTGGACAATGCTTATGATGCCTCCAAGGTGGTCACCAACGTAAAGCGATTTATGGACGAAGGTTGCGTCCTGTATGCCACCGCTTCATCCAAAATGATGTCCGCCTCAATGGAAATCGCCAACCGGGCGGGATTCCCCGGCATCGCCTCGTTCAACGCTCCGGTGCTGCACCGTCCGCCACAGCATATCTACGGGCAGATGCCCGATTACGGTGACGACTGGACCGCATTCGCCAGATACTACATGGAGAACATCTGGAAGGGCCCGGGGAAACCCAAAATGGCGATGCACCTGCTCAATAATCCCACCGGCTACGGGGCCCTGGATGCATCAAAAGCCGCTGCCGATGCACTGGGCATCGAGATTCTGCCCCCCGAAGAACACACCACAGATACCATCTCGGAGATTGGGTCGCTGACCCGAACCAAAGGGCAGAACCCCGATGTTATCTACATCTCAAGCACACCGGCGCCGACTGCGGTTATTATCAAGAACGCCGTTGAGCTGGGCCTGTATCCCGGTGTCACCATCGGTCTCGGGCACGCCGGTATAACCAAAGCACTGGTGGACATCGCCGGGGCTGACATCGTGGAAGGCGTGTATGGTGTATTCCCCACCGTGAACTGGGGCGATAATGTCCCGGGCATGGCCAAGATGACCGAGTATGTCCGTGAATTTCACCCTGCAGACGAAGGCAACATGGACTACATCACGTCCTGGGCACAGAGCCTGATTATTGCCGAAATCCTGCGCGTGACGGTGGAAAATGCCGGCTATGACGTCCTGGCCAAGGGTGGCGAGGAAGCCTGGCAGGCAATTGAGACCCAGGGTATCCAGAAACTGAACTACGACGTCGGTGGACTGCATGGCCCGGTCATCTACACTCCCGGCGATAACCGGCTTGCCAAATCGGTCAGACTCTTCCAGATACAGGGCGGGAATATAGTCCCGGTGACTGACTGGATTGACGCACCGGTGGTCAAATATGAAGAGTTTGAGTGGTTCGGTCAGTAGTTAGAGTGAACAAGGGGCGCCGCTTTAGCGGCGCCCCAAAGGAAAAGCTTTTATGCTCAAATTGAATAACATTGAAGTAACCTACCTCAATGTTATAAGGGTGCTGCATGGCGTTTCGCTGAGCATGGACGACGGCGCCATCGTTACCCTCCTTGGCGCCAATGGTGCTGGTAAAAGTACCACGCTCAAGGCAATATCCGGTCTTCTCCACGTTGAAGAGGGGGAGGTGACCGACGGCAGCATCCAGTGGAACGAAGATAGAATCGACCGTAAAAGCGCCGAAGAGATAGGGAAACTGGGCATCATCCAGGCGCTGGAGGGACGCCGTGTCTTCGGCCACCTGACTGCGGAAGAAAACCTGACGGTTGGTGCCTACCTGCGCCATGACCGCCATGCCGTAAAGCAGGACCTTGAGATGGTCTATCATTACTTTCCCCGGCTCAAGGACCTCCGGCGTAATACCGCCGGCTACCTCTCCGGAGGTGAGCAGCAGATGCTGGTTATCGGCCGCGCCATGATGGCTGCCCCCAAGTTGATGATGCTGGACGAACCGTCGCTCGGCCTGGCACCGCTCCTCGTAGAGGAAATCTATGATATAATCAATCGCTTCAACATGGAGCAGAAAACCTCGGTGCTGCTCGTCGAGCAAAACGTGAGGATTGCGCTCAGCATCGCCCACTATGGCTACGTCATGGAAAACGGGCGCATCGTCCTCGACGGCTCGGCGGATTTCCTCAGGAATAACGAGGATGTGAAGGAATTCTATATGGGGCTTTCCGCCATGGGGGCGAAGAAAAGCTACCGCGAGGTAAAACACTACAAGAGGCGCAAGCGATGGTTGTAAAGAAGAAACCCGATGAGTTTTTTGATGACCTCGAAGTAATGTCGCCGAAGGCGCGGGAGAAGTATCTAAGCGAGAAGCTGTCACAAACCGTTGCCCACGCCTACCGCCACGCTCCGGCCGTGAAAGAACTCTTGAATGGTGCTGGCATCAGTCCAGAAAACATACGGACGGTAAAAGATTTACAAAAACTCCCCATCACCAGGAAAACCGACATCATCGAGCGACAGAAAATCCATCCACCATACGGCGGCTACTCTACTATCGCACCGGAGAACATCGACCGTGTCTTTATCTCCCCGGGTCCCGTCTACGAGCCTATCCAGCATGAAGGCATCCGGTGGTTCGCCAAGGCTTTCTGGGCCGCCGGCTTCCGGAAGGGTGACGTGGTGGTGAATACCTTCACCTACCACCTGTCCCCGGCCGGCATTCTGTTCCAGGAAGCCATTCGCGACTGTGGCGCCACCGCCGTGCCCACGGGTACCGGCAACACCGACATTCAGGTTCAGACCATGCATCACCTGAAAGCGACCGGTTTCGTGGGCACGCCGAGCTTTCTGATGACCGTTCTCCAGCGGGCGGAGGAAATGGGGTATAACGCCAAAAAAGACTTCTGCCTGAAACGCGCCTGGTTCACCGGCGAGCCGCTTGCGCCGTCGCTGCGGAAAACGTTTGAAGATGACTATAAAATAGACACCTATCAGGCTTACGCGGTCACCGAGGCCGGAGGTGCCCTCGCTTACGAGTGCCGTGAGAAATCGGGGATGCACCTCATGGACGAGTACTTCATCGAAATCGTTGACCCGGAGACAGGGAAGCAGCTTGCTCCGGGAGAAATCGGGGAAATCGTGGTAACGCCGCTGCACAACAGAAACTGGGGCCTCATCCGCTTTGGCACCGGCGACCTCTCTTCATACGTCGTCGAACCATGCCTCTGCGGACGCACCGCCAATCGCCTGGTTGGCATTCTCGGCCGTGCCGGGGATGCGGTAAAGGTAAGGGGCATGTTCGTGGTCGCCCGACAGGCCGAGCAGGTCTGCCTCGGCTTCGAGCCAGTGGCCCGGTTTCAAATCGTGGTGACCCGCCAGGAGCAGCGCGATGAGATGAACCTTAAAGTTGAGCTCAAGCACGAGCCGAGCAACGAGGAAAAGCAGAAGCTATCCGCTGAATTAAGCCAGAAGCTTCAGAGTATCTGCCGCATAAAACCGGACAGAATAGAATTCGTTCCGCAGGGAACGATATCGGAAGAGCAACCGAAAATCGTTGATGAACGAAGCTGGGAGTGAATCAGTTCACTTCTCAGCTTTTTTCCTTGCCGAGGTAAGCAGCGATAACTTCAGGGTTGGTTCTGACCTCGTCAGGGGTACCCTCGGCAATCTTCCGTCCGAAATCAAGCACCACGATTCTGTCCGCCAGGTCCATTACCACCCCCATATCGTGCTCCACCAGGACTATGCAGTTCACACCATCACGAAGGACGGGTGAATCGGGATACATTTCCCCCTGGCCCTCGAAGATGTCAATGATGAACCGGGCGATATCCTCCTTCTCCTCCAGGTTCATTCCGGCCATCGGCTCATCAAGCAGCAGCACTCTCGGTTCTATGGCCAGCGCCCGTCCCAGTTCCACACGCTTGCGCATGCCGTAAGGCAACATGCCCACAACTTTTTTCCGTATCGGCTCGATTTCCAGAAAGTCGATGATATCCTCCACTGTCTGGCGGTGCTTTACCTCCTCATTGTGCGCCGGGCCGAAATACAGGGCGCTGCTGAGGAAGTTCTGCTTCATCAGGACGTGCCGCGCCGCCATAATATTGTCCAGGGTGCTCAGGCCGGTATAAAGCTCGATATTCTGAAATGTGCGCGCCAGACCAAGCCTTGCCGCCCGGTCCGGTCGGATACGGGTGATTCGCCGCTCCCCGAAGTATATCTCCCCTTTTTGCGGTTTGTAGAAGCCATTGATGCAGTTTAAAAGACAGGTCTTGCCGGCACCGTTCGGCCCGATAATGGCCAGGATTTCATTCTCCCGTATGTCAAGGCTCACGTCTATCAGAGCTTTGACGCCGCCAAAGGTAAGGGAGAGGTTATCGACCTGTATCTTGACGTTATTTTCGTTGCTTTTCTGGACCATTTTCCTGTGAAGAACCCGCCGCATCCGCTCGATTTGCCTCTTCGGCAAATAGCCGGTCACGGTAATCGGTAATGCGGTTGCACTCGGGACCGGTACATTTGAGCTGCCGTTTAAGTTGTCTGCTTTTCTGTTTTATCAACCCGGCAGTATCCTTGCCCGGTTCTCTGTATTTGCCAAATCCCACACATCGCACCGCGCCGTCCCTCTGGACAATGACGGTTACCTCATCGTCAACATCCTCGCAGTAGATTGTTGCTGCCGTTACCTGCCAGTCTGCCATGGTTTTATCGCTTAAGCTGAATGCTGTTATTAATATACTATTATCCAGTCTCGAATTTCAAACGTCTCCTGTTTGATGGCCATTTCCATAGCACTTGACATACTTCTGGTGCATGCATACAATACGGACAAATAGAAAGGAGACAGCGCCATGGTAACATACAAGCATGAGCACACGCATATTACCACCCCCGAACCCGACAAAATTATCGAATTCTATACCAAGGTGATGGGCGCCAAGGTCATCAAAGAGATTGAGAGCGCCGGCCGGCGACTGGTTGACATAGACCTTGGCGGCATACCGGTCAGGATTTCCAGCGGCACCGGGGCGGATAAAGACTGGACCGGCTTGAGGTACGGGTTACATCATATCGGCCTTGAGGTGGACAATATGGATGAATTTATCGCCAAGATGAAGGCCAACAACGTCGAAATCGTCACCGAGCCCTTCCAGCCCAACCCGGCAACGAAAGCCGCTTTTATAAAATGCCCTGACGGCGCGCTCTACGAGATTATTGAAAAAAGCGAGGGCTAATCCAGAAGGATTTCGACTTACTGCGTTCGCCCGTGCCGGGCGAGAGATGCAGCTACCTCTATGGTCGCTCTCAGGTTGCCGGGGTCGGCGGTACCCTTCCCCGCCTTTCCGTAGGCCGGACCGTGGCTGGGCGTGGTGATGATGACCGGCGAACGGGCAAAAATTATCACAATCTCGCCGAAGCCGGCCATCTTTAAAGCGATATTCGCCTGGTCATGGTACATGTTGACCACGCCATCGTATTGCCCTTTGAAAGCGCGCACGTAAACGGTATCGGCGGGAATCGGGCCATAAACATCGAAGCCCTTTTTCTTTGCTTTTTCAATGGCCGGGGCAATGTGGTCGATTTCCTCCCTGCCCACCAGACCACCCTCTCCGGCATGCGGATTTAGCGCTGCCACGGCGATGCGCGGCGATTTTACCCCGTACATTGTCAGGACTTCCTGCATAATCTCTATTGCATCAAGGACATTATCCCTGGTGATGAATTCCGGAATTCGTTGCAACGGCACATGTTCGGCAATGGTGATACGAAAGATATTGCCGATTTTGGCCACCGATTTAATCAGAGGCGCCTCCAGCTTTTCATGCATCATCTCCGTCTCGTCATTATACTTCTTGCCGCCCAGATTGAGGGTCTCCTTGACCAGGGGTCCAAATACGACCCCATCCACTTTACCTTCCTTTGCCCACATGGCCGACTGAATCAAAGCTTCGGCAGCCATCCTCCCGGCCTCGGGATGGGGTCTTGCCAGCGCCAGCAACTCGCCGCCTCCCTGGGCCAAATCCAGCGCCATAACAGGAGCATCGCTCGCCGCCGCCTCTTCAATGTTACGAAAAACCGGCAGGTCGAATTTCGCCCCCAGCGCATCGAAGCTGGCGCGCAAAACCTGCGCGTCTCCTACCGCCAGCAGGCGGCAGTTTTCCGGTGGTCCTTCAATGATAACCTTGACCAGTATCTCCGGCCCGATTCCGGTAATGTCGCCCAGTGTGACCGCAATCAGGGGCTTATTCTTGCCCATCATTTATTACCCTCTTTCTTAATTAAGATAAACCATTCCTATCTGTCAAGACGCTTACGGTTCTGTACCATCACGCTGGCCAGCTTGATAGCCTCGATGAGGCTGGTCGGGTCGGCGGTGCCCTTTCCCGCCTTGCCGAAGTTGGTGCCGTGGTCCACCGATGTCCTGATAATGGGCAGCCCCAGCGTAACATTGACCCCGAAGGTGATGCCGAGCATCTTCACCGCAATATGCCCCTGGTCGTGATACATGGCAATGGCAGCATCAAACTGCCCTTCGTGGGCGCGCAGGAACGCCGAATCGGGCGGCAGCGGCCCGATGACGTTCATTCCCTGGCTTTTTGCCTGTTCAATAGCTGGAGTGATGAATTTAATCTCTTCATCCCCGAAGAGACCACCCTCGCCGGAATGAGGGTTCAGCCCGGCAACGGCAATCCTGGGCTCGGCGATGCCCATCTGCTGCACCGCCTCGATGGTGAGCCTGAGTACGGTGAGTATACGCGGCGGTCGCACCCGCTCTATCGCCTGTTTCAGTGAAACGTGGGTTGACACATGGCTAACGCGCAGATTGCCCGTGGCCAGCATCATGGCGACATCGCTGACACCGCAGATCTCGGCCAGCAACTGGGTATGCCCGTCATAGTGATACCCGGCCTTGTTCAGGGCCTCTTTGTTTATCGCCGAGGTCACTATGGCATCCGATTCTCCAGCCAGCACCATCTCTGTTCCCAGCTTGATATACTCATAGGCCGCCTTGCCCGCCATCGGGTCGACCCGTCCTCTGGTCAGCTTATCGAGATCGATATTGTGCAGGTCAATGACCTCGACAACGCCATCCTGAAACCGGGCCTCAGCCAACTTGCCGATCGCCTTCACCTCGCCGGGGGCTCTGGTAAAGGCGAATGCCTCTTTCATGGTCTCGGCATCACCGATTACCACCGGTCGGCACAGTTTCCTTATCTCCGGCTCCGCCAGCGCCTTGGTGATAATCTCGGGCCCGGAGCCGGCCGCATCACCCATCGTAACGGCTAACAACACTTTATCTTCTTCGCTCATGGCACCTTACCTCGTTCCAAATATGCTATTGCTTTCACTATCGCCGCTTCTGTACCAAAACCTCCCGCCTTGGTGACCACCCTCGTCCCCTGAAATTGCCCGCCAATCAACTCCCCTGCCGGTACACCAGGTTCAACCTCGCCATGGACCTGAATGGCCGATACCTGCAGCCGACGGCAGACCTCCACGGCGATATCGCCTCCGGAGAGGAACAGGCCGGCGAATCTATGGGACGCCAGAATGCCAGCCACAATCTCCGCCATAATCCTGGCTATCGATTGTTTCAGGGCCGGCACGTACCGGGAAAAGGTCGACGATATAGCCACACCTTTCCCTTTACCCATCAGTTCAGCAACCTCCTCCAGTACGCTTTCAGGTCTGCCGGAGAGAATCTCTTCTATATTTAGCTTTTCCACTTCCAGGTTCAGTACCGGAATGTCCAGCTCATCACGTGCTTTGAGCAACTGGCTGGCGGCCACCTGGTTGCGCGTGCCGACCACTACCAGCGCCGGCCCGGTTTTTTGTTCTTTCGATTGCATCTCATCCAACTTGGGTACTTCGGTGAGAAGCAGGTGCAGTTCCCGTGCCAGGCCGCCGGAACCGCAGAGCAGCCACCGCCCTTCGGCAAGCGCGGCCGCCCGGGCAATATTGCTGAGATGGGACGGCTCCATCACGTCACAAACCACGACATTTTCCGGTTTACTGCTGATGGTCTGTTTGAGCGTCTCCGGGCCGGCTTCAATCTCGTCAATAGAAACGCTGCCAACTTGCTGTCGCATTGATTGTTCCAACAGGCGAGGGATGCTCGATTCCTTTACCGGAGATATGGGGTCGTTGGCGAACTGGGTTTCCGCCACCGGCACCCCGTTCACCAGCAGGACACCATTCACCGTGGTCCGTCCCACCGCCGGGAAAGCTGGCGCCACCACCACCTTCTCACTGGCCATGGCTGCAGCCGCTACCTGCAGCTCTTCCCCGATGTTCCCCCTGAGGGTGGAATCTATTTTCTTGTAGACCGCCCTCCCGGCCATACTTCGCATCGCCTGTCGCACCCGCTCGCGGGCAATCTCCGGGGCTTCGGCGCGGCTGTTGGTGGTAATAACCAGTACCGCAGCATCGTCTGAAAAACCGGGATCCAGAACCACCACCGTGCCAAATCCCAGACTGGCAAAATAGCCGCTGCTGTCCATGGCACCGGTCAGGTCGTCCGCCACGATACCCAGCTTCTGTGCCGCCACTGAAATCATCTCCAGCTAGGGATAAAGTATAACCTTGCCCACCTTACCACCCGCGGCCATTTCAATTCCCTTGGCAAAGTCCGCCAGCGGCATGCGGTCGGTGATGACCGGCATCGGGTCGAATTTCCCCGAATCCATCAGGTTCTGCATCTCGTACCAGGTATCCCACATCATGCGCCCGGTGCTGCCGAAGACCCTGGCTTCCTTGTAGATGATATTGGCGGTGAGGTCAAGTGTCACCGGTTCCGAGGGCAGGCCTACCAGGGTGACCCTGCCGGCTCGCCGCACTACCCCGAATGCCCCCTGAATTCCCCTGGGATTGCCGCTGATATCGATGGAGACGTCAACTCCCCGCCCGCCGGTGGCGTCGAGGATGGCCTTGACCGCATCCTCCTTGGCTGGATTGAGCAGGACGGCATCGGGAGCAAACTGGGGAACCATCTTCAATCTCGTTTCCGAAGGCTCCACAGCAAATATCTTGCTGGCGCCCCAGGCATGGATGGAGCCAAGCCCCATGAGCCCGATGGGCCCGCAGCCGAATACGGCTACGCTGCGGTTATTGACCTCCCCTTTGAGGATGCCGTTAACCGCTACCCCCCATGGCTCCAGAATGGCTCCCAGGTCAGGATTGGTGTCCTTGGGGAGCTTCCAGCAGCAGACGGCCGGGATTTTAGCGTAATCAGCAAAGACACCGTCTACATGCACGCCAATGATGGCCATCTTCTCGCAGATATGCTGGAGCCCAGTCTTGCACATAAAGCAGGTCTCGTCCGGAATATGGGTCTCCACCGCCACCAGGTCGCCCACCGCGATGTCAGTCACCTGACTGCCGACTTTCACCACCTCGCCACTGCACTCATGACCGAAAGTCATCGGCGGTTTGATTCTGGCCTGGGCGAAGGGAGTCCACTCCATAATATGAATGTCCGTGCCACAGATAGCCGCGGCTTTCACTTTAATCAGGACATCCCGCGGTCCCGGCACCGGTACGTCAACGTCCATTAACTTGGCTCCAGGAGCTGCTTCCGTTTTAACAACTGCTTTCATAGTACTGAGTTTGCCTCCTTTCAGGCGATATTTTGACTATATGATATATAGTGTAACGCGGGTAAGCGGGGGCCTATCGTGCTCCCAGTAATTTCATCAGGTCGAAGAGCGCGTAGTAAGCGGCCCTCCGCTTCATCTGGTAAAGCCGACCGGAATAGCTCTGGATCGTATGCAGGTCAGCCTTCTCGCTGTCAATGGCGATAAATACCGTACCCGGTATCATGCCGCTTTCCGGCTCAACACCGCTTTCACCCTCAATACCTATGCCGACCGTGGCATCCAGTTTCTGACGCGCCAGGACCGCCATTGCCTTGGCCACCTCGGCTTTGTCCTCACCGTTAGCCAGCTTCGGGTCTAAACCCATCGCCACCTTGACTTCGTTGGACGCGGCAATCAGTCCTCCCTTGAAATAGCGCTCGTTATCGGCCGCTGTGCCCAGCGTATGGGCTAGAAAACCACCGGTGAACGACTCGGCGACGGCCACTGATAGACCCTTATCGAGAAGCAATCTGCCCGCCACAGTTTCCTGCGTATCGTCGTCCACCCCCCAGATAATATCGCCCAGAATCGACCTGACATCGGCTTCACGCCTGTCAACCATGTCGCGTGCTTCTTTTTCCTTTTCTGCCTTTGCCGCGATGCGGATATAGATACCGTCGAGCTTGGCGTAGGTTGCCAGCGTCGGATTCGGCGACGGCGTCAGGTCGGCCAGCATCTCGTCAACCTTGGCTTCAGACGTGCCAAACGTTTTAATCATCCGCGTCAGGATGACCGAGCCCGTTTTTTCCTGCAATCTGGACAGAACCTGATTTTCCCACATGTAGTGCATTTCTCCCGGAGGGCCGGGCATGGCCACGATTATCCTGCCCTCTTTTTCCACCCACCAGCCGGGGGCGGTGCCCTGTGGATTGACCAGCGCTGTGGCCGAAGGAATAACCGTTGCCTGTTTGATATTGCTCTGCGGCATCTCTATCCCCCGCCGGGCAAAGAAATTAATCAGTTCCTGCTTTGTCTTCGGGTCTACTTCCATTTTCTCGCCCAGAAGCGCGGCTATGGCTTCCCGCGTGAGGTCATCCTGCGTTGGCCCAAGGCCGCCGGTGGTGATAATGATATCCGCCCTGCCCCATGCCTGCTTGAGAACGCCCTGCAGCCGGGCCATATTATCGCCAACGGCCGACGTGAAATATAAGTCGATGCCAAGCACGGATAACTGGTTGGCTAAATACGGGGTATTGGTGTCCACGATTTCGCCTAGGAGCAGTTCGGTGCCGATAGAAATGATTTCCGCTTTCATCGAATTTCCCTGCTTTATTTTTCCCCAAAGATTGCACCCAATTATACCAGCAATACCTCGGAACGGCAAACAAATCCGGCTGATTGAAATAGCCTCCTCTTCACCGGTCGTCTTTGACACGGGGCAGCAGTTTTGGTAACCTTGCTGATGGTGATTTGTCTGATAATTACCCGAGTTTTTTAAAGGAGGACTTTATCTTTGGGACTGAACGCAACCTATAACATGAAGAAGAAACTGGAGGCCGGGGAGAACGTCTTCGGACAGCTCGTCGGGCCGGGAGGTGACCCGGCGAAAACGGTCAAGGCGCTCAAAGACCTGGGTGACGGATTTGTGATGCTGGAGACGGAACACAGCCTTGTCAACAAAGAGACCGTCTGGGAATATATCCGTGTCTGCCACGAGATGGATATGCCGCTGTTAATACGGACCGAGGATAAGGCCGCCTTCTTCAGGTGCTATCTGGATGCCGGCGTGAACGGTCTGATGCTCCCTCTGGTCAACACCATGGAGGAGGCAGCCCACGCCGTTGATATGTCCTACTTTTCACCCATTGGGCACCGGGGGACTGGCATTGGGCTGAGTCCATATCAAATCGATTCCCAGGACCTGACCAAGGTACCCTTCCGCTCCCTCATGGATTATATCAACAACAATACGATGCTGTTCCCCCAGACAGAGAGCCTGGAAAACATCAGCAATCTGCACCATATTTTAAGCTTGGAAGGCGTCAACGGCACCATTGTCGGACCTTTTGACCTGGCGATTGACATAGGAGGTATCAACCCCAAAGCCGTGGCAGCGGAAGTGGTAACCGCACCCGCCGTTGAAGAGAAGCTGAAGCAGATACTTCAAATCTGCCGCAAAGCAGGCAAGGTTGCCGGCATCGGTGGCTTCACTCCCGAGGTATTGGCTAAATGGGCGAAGGAAGGCTATAACCTGCTTCTCGTCGGCTCTGTCCTTGGCGGCAATGTTGAAGCGGTGCGCCCGGCGATTGAAAAAACACGCGAGCTTATAGGCTAGAGATTTCACTGCAAAGTTACACTGTAGTAAAACAAACAGAGCAGGAGGGATTCTAACATGGGCAGAAAAGCGAGGGTGGTCGTCACCCGCGACCTTTTTGACGCAGAAGGGAAGTCGGTTAGCCCCGGACCCGGGCCGTCAGTGCTGGACAAGATGCCGGACGTGGAGTGGGATAAGTTTCAGGAATACCTGACGGAGGTTACCCCGGAGCAGACCAGGGGTTTCGATATGGTGATTTCCTTCGCTCCCTACTGGACCAGGCCTACGCTGTCCGCAAGCGAACAGCTTCTTTCCATCCACCGCGGCGGCGTCGGTTACGATATGGTAGATGTGCCTGCCTGCACTGATGCCGGAGTCGCCCTTTTCATCGTCCCTGATGCAGTACGCCGACCGGTGGCCACCGGAATCATGGCGATGATGCTCGCCCTGGCAACGCGCCTCCATATCAAGGATAAAGTAACCCGTGAAGGGCGCTGGGATGACGGAAGGAAAAAGTACCCCGG
>SDBT01006433.1_pt1 | contig 19492 bp, 27 predicted proteins | sample 2277101 | NCBI WGS metagenome assembly SDBT01 (sample SAMN10404973, study PRJNA504765) | marine sediment metagenome | isolation source: marine sediment core GS10_PC15, 103 cmbsf | place: Arctic Ocean: Southern Knipovich Ridge | collected 2010 | reverse complement strand
GTTGATAATGGCGGCACAGTCCAGTCATGCAATCGGTTTGCCCAGTCTGGTGCGGTGGATGGGGAAAGAGCCTTTACTATACCGATCACAGGATGGACCAGCACCTCATGTAGAACAAGCAACAGGCGTCGCTTCAGTTGCATCGGGCTTACCTTTATCGACTTGCTATATTTGGGTAGTGAACCGGGATGGTCTTTTACCCATCAGAGCACGTCCACTGCCATCGGGTCAGCGTCATACATCCGGTTCATATAAATGAGACGGAGGGGAGATCAGGGTATAGGGAAGACAAAATCTCCCCTCCTAGGCATGTGGCAGAATCCAAAGCCATGCAAGAACACGTGGGTCGTTGCGGGCAGCGAATTACCCACGAACTTCACTTGGATGTATTTGGATTCACTTATGTTCGGGGTAGGGAACCCCAAACTATCAATACCCTTATACTTTAATTCTCATAATCGGTAAAGCACTAAACTTAAGACCTTGATAGTACGTCCAGGCCAGCCTTTATAAGTGCTAAATCCCCTAATATTTCCCTATCTACTGCATTCATCACTGCTTGTTCTACATCTTCTCCACATTGATTGAGCATATCCCTTGCATAGTCATATCTCTTCTGTATTCGCTTAAATCTTTTCAAGGCAGCAGGGGATAAGTCCTCTGTTCCTGTTCCTCCACCCACGCTTTCGAAATTAGAAGTCCGTGTCGATAGATACTTGGACATTCCTTGACGATATTGTTTGAGGGTCGTTGTGAATTTCTCCCCAGCGAGGCGTTGTTGCCAATCGATCGCACCAATGATCTGTAACCGACCAAAGATTGTTCCCGCGTATTGTTGCAAAGCTAGATCACGGCCGATGGTCTGGACCGCCAATTCTGGATACCGAATAATCGTCTCTATAATTTTCTCAGCCCGGCGATCCAGAGTATGCGTCGTTGGTCCATCAAGCCTTCCCTCAGGTGCCAGCCCGAAAACTTCTGCCCTATGTTTCCGGGACCGTTTTCTGGCTCTACGTTCTGATGCTTTTCTTGACGCCTTCGCCATTACCATCTCCTGATATTTTCACCAGCGCATCCACGATAGCACCAATCGGGCTGGCTGGGTAAGTTGCTACACCAAGCGGATCGTCACCAATTCCTGGAACACGAACCATAGAATGTGCCAACACCTTTGGATCGACTTTGTGCTGTAGTGCCAAGCTGATCAAGATACAGGCGTCGGACAACATACCATCTATCTGACTGCCCTCGTGATCACCGTTAGCAAATATCTCACCAGGAGTTCCGTCATGGTAGAGACCAACAGTACAGAAATAATTCTTCTCAGAACCATCACCTGACCACCAGGAAATTGGGACCGTTATATGGGGTCGCCGGTTTGGTAATCTAGTTCGTTCGTTCATGGTGAATATTTCCTACGTAATGGACTAGCGTTGAAGACGTTGCGTGAACCAACAGGCTTTCTTTTTGGAACAGCCGTCCGGGTCAAGCGCCAATGATCCCAGCAATATGGCTGTCCCGGTTCAGAGTTCTTCCTACACCAATTTGGTTCAGCCGGGTAACGCGGGACATCACCAAAGATGAACTGACATTGTTTGGAAGATCGGGGAGCTGACAGACCTAAAGTTGTATCACCGGTTGAATCATCAGGTTGGATATCTTCAAGAGATAAAATCGCCGCGGCAGCTTTCCGCTTCTTGCGCGCACGGTATCGTCCAGAACCGCCCATATTTCGACCAACTTGAATTGGACTCGGCCGACCCACACATCCCAAGCGTTTAGATTTACCAATGATCGCATTTCTACTACGACCAGTCTTAAATTCCTCATTGATCGCGGCCGCTACCAGCGAAGCGCTGAGGCCAGCATCCCAATGCTCGACGATACGCCTTTCTTCTTCCGGTGTATATTCTGGGAATCTATCTACTCTTCTGGCTCCAGGCTTGCCCTTTGTTTGTGCCATCACGTTTCCCCTATCCAGTGACTCACGGCCAGAAAACAAACCGCGAAAGCTGCAAGAGTCCAAAAATGATCGGTTCCGGCAGCGACCCCAGCACAAATCCCGAGGCAATAACCAATATACAATCGCTCGCTCTTGAAAACTTCATGTAGTCGCTTCATCAATCCTAGCTCCTTTACGTTTCCGTGTCACCGTTATCACTGAGGCAAAATGCGAAGACTCGATTGCCTGATGATCGGTATAGAAAGTTCTGCGGTTCAGTCGCTTTGCACGAGCGGGCAAAGACTCGCACATATCCCGGATCCCCTCCGGTGAAACATGCTGAGTTGGCTCGTCTAGTATCTCCCAATCGGTCTCAATCCCAGCATGATTTAGTAGAGCTTCGGAGAGCGCCAACGCTCCGGCTAATCGAAGACGCTGACACTCTCCTCCAGAATAGGACTCCCAGCGCACCGCGGTATCCGTGGCAGGAGCCTTAATCATTACATTCAGACCAGGACGGATATTTCCTGTCTTCGCTATTTTCTCAATCGAGTAGTCAAGTTCCCATCCTTCCAACCCAAGCTCTGGACATATTGCATTAGACACAAGCCGAAGTTCGTCCAACACTTCCTCAATCGCGTACAATCGGCATTCCTTAAATCCTTGAACCCAGAAGCGAGTACGATCTATCCTTTTATGGATACGATGCTGTGCGTATTCCAACTCCTCGAAAATCTCCTTCTGATCAACCAGCTTCCCTCTGAGATCCTTGAGTTGTTCACGGTGCGGATTGCCTTCGTCATTCCAGTACTTGAATGTCTTCTCGAGTTCCTCAAGCTTGATAGTTGCTTTAGCATGATCCATAGTGAACCCATCCACCCGATCGTGTGCCTTATCGACCTTCGTCCTCAAATTTTCTACGATCTTCTCATGCCGGGTCACAACCTTCTTGCGCTTCTTCACAAGTTTAATCAATTTGCTTTCTTTATCCCGCCCAATTCTCTTAATCAACTTAATTTCACTCGTTCGTAACACTCTCAAATGTTTCCTCAGATCAGACACCTTAACTACATGCCCGCAAGTCGGGCACTTAGTCGCTGCCTTTAATCTATCTAATTGGTTCTGCACCCTCTGCAGTTCCCATTCAATCTTGCTCACCTCGCCAATTTCAGCATTCCGCCTACGCTCAGTCCTAGCTAAAATCTTCTCCGCCGTTGCTTGGGAATTCACAGCCAACTTGTGTTCAGTTCGTCTTGTATCGTAGGAAATTCTTGCGTCGTTTCGCTTGTCCTCTAACTTCTCAATATTATCCTTGAAAAAGTCAATTTCAGACCCGATTGTATTGACACGATCGGTGCGTTCTTCCTCCCAAGCTCTGGATCTCTTCCTGGCATCGGCAACTCCGCTCGCATATTCAGCGATCAGTTGCTTCGCAGCAGTTATGGATGCACCCATCTGAATCTCAGTACTCGTCAGCTCCTGTACTTCTTCGGCCGCCACTCTGGATCGCTCATCCCACCGATCCAGATCCAACACATCGGTGAACAGTTGCATTTTCTGCTGTGGCCGCAAATCAAAGAAGAGCGGCTGACCCTGTCCTAAGAGGATGGTGTTTGTGAAAACGGCAAACGTCATTAGGTCTTCGTCTATCTGTTCTTGCCCCACATCCTCTTCGTTCAGCGTGAGCCGATTTTTCCCAATCGTTCGGGTCACGTGATAGTCCTTCTCATCCCGCAGCAGTTTAATCGTCACTACTGTCTTACCGGATTCGCCCCATGGCTTCAGATCTGGATTCTTCAGTCCGTCCGGCGTTTTCCCATATAAGCACCAACAGACTGCATCCCATAAACTAGTCTTCCCCGAGCCGTTGGATCCAAGCAATGGCTCAACTTTGTTTTCGCCTTTGACGAAGTGGAGACCCACCTGTCGATTAGCCAGATCCAACACGACTGGCTCGTCGCCGAAGCACTTGAAATTCCTAAGCTCGAGTGATTGGAATTCTAGCTTCATGGTTCAAATATTCTCCATACCTTTAATTGCCTCACGTTCACGCTGCCGCCACTCAGTTTTAGGAAAGCTGCGAGCGTAGAGAAGTGCGATTAATTCGCTAGTTGCAAAACCACCACGGCACCCGCCCGTGACTAAAGCTTTCTGTGAACCAAACAGATGGCAATAAACTTCATAAGCTGCCATTGTGACATCTTGTGGTGCTTTCCCACCGGGGCGGGAATGATTAGTTTGCACAGGATGTGTTTTAATTTCATCTGGCATCATACTTTCCTCATCAATCGTATCAAGCAAGTTCCAAAACCCACTCTTCCCAGTGCCGGTTGCCATCTTGCTTCTGGATTTTCATGAACGTAATCGCATCTTCAGTAAGGAACTCCACCCTTGGTCGTGAGCACGGTATCGCCCCTCGATCCTTTGGTATAGGCATCTTGTAGTGTGGCGCGTCCACCGACTTTATGGGTGGTAAGATATCCAAGGCATGTCGTAATTCTGAAACCGTGATTTTAGTCATATCCTCTCCATCGGTGCATTAGCTGTCAAAATAATCTTGATAGCCTGACCCATGTTCTTAACTGGCGCATCCCAATAAACTCCTTTCACCCAATATTGCACCCCATCGTTACCCATCACACCCTCGCCAACTCTAGGAATACCACGCCAACCAATAGTACGAGCAACACACTCCTCCCCATACATGCATTTAATCAGCATCGAACCTACTCCTTTTTCTCTCATACCTTCCTCATCAGTCTCCGGCCAGTCTTAATCGTGGCCTTCTTCGCGCCTCTCGAAACAGCATAGGCTCCGAGAATCTTATCGTCGCTTCTCCGTCTCAGCTTCCGCCGTTTGCCCGGGGAAATACTGTCACCTTTTTCCACGATAGGATTGACAGAACATAGAGTACTTCCGGCACGATCAAATTCCGACACCAACCATTCCTTATATTCCAAGAAAGCGGCATGTCGCTGTTCCGTCTTCAAATGGACATTCACCTTAACCAAATCTCCACGCTGTGAAACACCAAGCTGTCTGTCTCCAAGCTCCATATCCATGACCACCTTCCGCGGACCATTATACAGAATGGTATCCTGTGTCCCAGTCCCATAAATCAAAAGCATCCGCGCCTCGTATGTATCGCCGAAGTTTATTGGATAGGGAGCGCCAACATAGGTCACACTCCCAATGGTCTGCGGAACATGAACATCTCCGCTAATCACAGTTTGGCTTTTCTTAAAGACTGATCTGGGAATACCACCGAGCCCAAATCCAAGTTCAGTCTTGGCACCCTTGAAAGTTTGATGAGCGAAAACATATTTGTGCGCTTTCACATCGACTGCCTTCCAATCAGCTTTATGGTTGCGCGTGTGCGGCAGAAATAAAACTCCTTCCTCACCGGGGAGATCCAGCTTGTAGACAACCCGAGGATTATTGATCCATCTAACTTTCGGAAGTTTGTCCAGAACTTTGAAGAAAGGCATGGATGGTTGGAGGTAATCGTGATTGCCTTTTAAAATGATGACCGGACAAATCTCGGCCAACCTGCTTATGTGATCGAAAATCTGATGAACCAATCTTGCACTGTGCCGATCCTTCTCCTCTGTAAGATCCCCCAAAATTAAAAGGGTGCTAACTTTGTGATGAATTAGCTGACTCTCCAAACTTCCAACAAAATCATGCCTATATCGATCACGTGTAGAATCGTTCCAGTGGAGATCTCCAGTAACTAAAATCGGCACGTTACTCTCCTTATATTAACCGGCCATACTTCTATCTATATAACCGCCCTAAGAAAGCCGCTAGACGGCCCCTGCAGCGCCTCCAAGGCTTATAACCTACGCTACCCTAGCTTGGACAGGCTAGACGCCGCCCACAGGCTAGTTTACGGCCGCACGCGCGTCAAGCTGTTCGCCAAATGCGTATTCCCTGGCCGACGTTGCGGGTGGCGATCTGCTTGCCCGTATCCCGCGCCCACGTAAACGCGGCAGAGCGTGCGCGTTGTCTCTGTACGGGGTCGGAAACAAAGATAGAATTTCCCACTTCCAACCTGCCGAACCCATACTTCTGTGGTCCGCGTTTTCCGAAAGCATTTTTAGATACTGGTGGGATTGGAACACCTGCATCGATCCTGTAATAATTATCCCCCTTCATATTTAATCCTCCATTGGTGTTGGGTCTGGAAGGGGAACTAAATATCTCAAATCCCCTTCCTGTGGTATTGGTGGTTCTACAAGTTCGATCGAAACCTCGCCGCTTTTTCATATAAAATATATCGACAATCTTGTCGCCGATATCAGGGTTCAATTCCTTGTTCGATATAATCACCTTTCCGCCTTGTCGAGCGACCATCGCAGTTAAACAAATTGCAGCCTGTTCGAGTTCGTTAAAATGCTCAAATGGCATAACCTTCCTTTTCGTCGGTCCGCTCATGTTGGTAGTCTCCGTCGTATCCGTTTCGTTTTGTACGATGTCATTGAAACCGTCGAGCCAGCTTGAATTAATTTCCGTCGCATCGGTTTGACTTGGTGTAAACCATATCTAGCGATCAAGGCTGCTTCCGCTCTATTGTGATGTTTTACCAACGGCCATTGATCTGCAAACTCAGGCATCAGTTCGGACGCTTTCATTCGGGACGCATCCTTTCCCTTACGCAATTTGAAATAGACCTTCCATTTCTGTGGGGTCACCTGTTCCAATGGGACAAAGTGCGAGGCCACCAACTGAAGCATACAACCATAAGTCGAACCAAAGGAAAACATAGACGCCACCCCCTGATTTGGAAAAGCACCGACTTTCTCAACCCAAGCAACATCAATTTTTACAGCGATGCTGGACGCTCGCAAGATAATGTCACGCAAGCCAGCATGATCGATTTCCCGCTTGCGTCTCCTATTCCGCACAACTTCAAATATGGGAACGTCCCAAACATGAAGATCACCATCACTGCTTATCAGTGCCAGCGCACCACTAAGACCGGGATCGATACCCAACACCCAAATCGTTTTCTTAGCCATAATTTTTCCAAAAAGTATATACGATATCAGCCAGCGGTATAAGCACAGCTAACGCAACAAGAAGCAGCGCCAGACCACCGAGGAACGCCATGAAATCATAACTGAACCGTTCTCTTATCCGTTTGCTCATAATTGCACATCGAAAAAAGCAACGATCTTCTTGACAGCTTCAAATTCCCTCCGCCTCCGTTCAATCGGCAAGATCATAGGTTGCTGCAAAGCATCCTGCTCAAACTGACCAATCACACCAGAAAGAATTTCTCTTACACGGTTTAGATGCGAACCCGACCGTAACTCCTTCATTACCTCTTCGTCCGTCATTCTCTCAGTCATCAGTATATTTACCTCTCTTCGGTAGGAACGATGTTTCAACTTCTCGCCATCCCCGTTTCACCGCACGCGATAAATTCTTACGATGGTCATTAATCTCCTTGCGCGTGAGATCAACCTTCAATGCTTTCACACGAAGTGTCTTCGCTTCTTTCAGGGTCATGTCGACAAGTCTCATACATTTATTCGCGTTCAACCAATGCAAACTAGCACTGATATCCTCGATCCCATACGCAAAGATTATTGGAAATTCGCACTCTCGAAATGGGAGGCCAATCTTGTTCTTAGTGCACTTGGCTTTCACTCTCACACCAACTGTTCGCTTCACCTTATTAACTGTCCGGCGGATCTCTCCAAGATGAGCCAAATAAACAATTACCGCAGCATAAAAATCCAAAGCGTTGCCGCCCGAGCGAGTGTACTGACGACCAAATCCACCGCCAATCCTCTGTCGAGTTTGAGAAATTATTATGAGGCAAATATTACTGGCTTCAATCGAGTTGTTAATCTTCCGAAACAACTGAGACATTCCCTTCGCCTTACCCATTCCGTAGGTTGCCTCACCAATCTCGCGCCCGACTTCATCTTCATCGGACAAGGCATCCAAGGAATCTAGGATGTATAATCCTGGCGCACCATCCAACGATTTCATAAATGATTTCAGGTCTCGGTGGAACTTTTCGACCGTGTCCGCTACGGCCGGATCTTCATCTTCCTTACGGGAGAACTCCACTCGATCTATCGGCATTCCCAACGCGGCAGCATACTCATCTATAAAACATGCTTCCGGCTCACGATAGCGGATCCGTCCTTTAGGATAAGCTCGGGCGAAGTTGCTCATTGCTTCGATCGCCAATAAAGTCTTTCCGGTGGATTTATCCCCAACGATATTGACTGTGCGGCCGAGAGGCCATCCACCTCCAACCACACAGTCAAATGAAGTCGCCCCGGTATGGATGAACTGAAGGCTGCTAGTGGGGGCAGCGAAATAGTTGCCCCCACTATCGGTTAGGCGCCGACGCTTAGAACGGGATTTCATATTGGGAAGCCTTTCAATTCCGCTTCTTCTTTTTCTTTTTCTTACCGGCGGACGCTAGACGCTTTGTGCCCTTTGATTTTTTCTTCTTCTTCTTCTTCTTCTTCTTTTTAGGTTCTTCGTCTTCGTCGTCTTCGTCTTCGTCTTCGTCTTCGTCGTCTTCGTCTTCGTCTTCGTCTTCGTCGTCTTCGTCTTCGTCTTCGTCTTCGTCTTCGTCGTCTTCGTCTTCGTCTTCGTCTTCATCGGCGTCGTCGTCTTCGTCTTCGTCTTCGTCTTCATCCTCCTCGTCTAAATCTTCATCATCCAAATCTTCATCTTCGTCTTCGTCGTCGTCTGACGCCTCGCCATCAAAAATACTGCCGATATATTCCGGATCGTAGAACTTGAGTATATCGGGCAACTTATTGACTTTGATAAAAGCACACCAAGTATCCTGATCGTCCTCATCGTCACTGATGGGCGAAGACTTGCGCGTCAACTTCGTGCCGACATACTTGGTCCGGTCGCGAGAACCTTCCTTCTTGAATAGAAGATCGTATCCATTGTCGGGGTGATCGAACTCCAAGATTTCACCATCTTCATCTTCCGCAGCGATATTAGCTCCCTGCCAGACGGTGAAAGGCATCGCCCAAAACTGGACGCCTTCGTCTTCTGCTTTACGATCGATCAAGTACGTGCCGAAACGCTTCTTGTACTTCAGCTTCTTGGCATCATCGTTCTCGCCAGACTTGGCTAACCGCGATACTTCATCGCAGACCGGACAAGCTTCCTCCCTCATCATCTTGGGGCACAGATAGCTCTGCTCGTCAGGTCCAACACCGTAGTGCATGAAAATGCGATAGGCCCAATCTCCTGCATCCTTCCATGTCGGCGGAAGTATCCGAATTCGGTTCGAACCGTCTCTCGGCGCAAACCGATTGACGCTGTCCAACACATAACGATCAAAGTTGCCGGCACTCTCCTGCGCATGCTGTTTCCAGCTTGAGGCGTCCCGAGACTGGTACTTGAATTTCCCCTTCTTGCCCTTCTTAGTTTTCTTTGCCATCCCTGTTCTCCTTTATGTATGGGTTGGGTTTACCAAAAGTGGTCTTCGTTTGAAAATACGCAATAAAAATCGTGCGGGAAATAATGTAGATGCAAAGCCAACCGACCGCTGCAGTCAGCAATACAGCCAAACCTTTCACCGCAAATTCCCACACTATCACCATTTTATTCTTCCCTTGTTCTCCGGTTTCGTCTTTTCTCCGCCATCTTCTCGGAGATCTTTTCTGCGCGTCCCTCCCTATAACGTCGCTTGGTTCCTTGACTGGTGGATTCCTGGTAGTAGCCAGCGATAAAAAGTGAAGCCAGTTCTCGAAGCATATATCCGCGTGCTCGAAACGAGTTCTCCAGCTTGTCCCATTCATCAGCCTGAAACTTCAAGGTCAACATCTGTGCCACAGCTTTCCTACGTTCCTTATCGGTATGGATCAAAGCCTTGATAGCACCCTCAGTCAGCTTCTCTTCCTCCCTGTCCGCGGTGACACGGATTTCAAGACTAACGTCCGCTTCAATATTGTCGATGTTGGATTTCACCTGATCTAAAAGTGAACGTGTGATCGCCGAAGCCTGGGAAACCTGATCGTAAATTACAGGTTGCTGTGAAATTTCGGTGTCCAGATCGTTTTGGTTTATTTTCAAAAGTCCCCGCAATTCCTCAATGGAAACCTTGCTTGATTTCTTGTTCTTCTTTGCCATATCCCTTACTCCTTACCCTATAGAATACGCGAAACTCCGTTACTCGTCACCGTTCTGATTTATCCCTTCCGCCCAAGCATTTCCAACAGCAATTACCAAGGGTCCATTACCATCACGCTCCGTAAAGGTGTCTTGGAAGTGTTGCAATATACTGAGCGCGGCTCCGGCTTTGGCTGCGTTCCCACCTAACATTACTGCGGCCATATATCGCATCACTATAATCCGAGTTGTCTCCGGTGGAGTTTCCAAAGCCTTGATAGCGTCCGCCATCTTCTTCCAAGGAACCTTGCCACCAGACGACACCGAAAGGAGCAGCCGACATAAATCAATCGCTTGTATGGATTCAGTTTCCTCGGACAAAACTTTCTTCACCGACGCCAGCTTCGTAAAATCGAAACAAGCTGCCAGATATGAGATTGCCTGTCGGACACTGCCGTTGCTGGCGTCAGCAATCAGATCCAAACCTTTATCCGGGATCTGGTATTTCTCCTTGTCCCTAATTTCAACAAGTAACTCATAAATCTTATCCGCCGGGACAGATTTGAGATCGTGTCCCAAGCAACGCGTCTTGATGACTAATGGAATTTTGCTCGGCTCCGTCGTACACAAAATCCAATAGACACCCTCCGGTGGCTCTTCCAAAATTTTCAGAAGTGACTTGTGCGCTTGCTGACTGACGGCGTGAAATTCGTCGATGATTACGCACCTTGGTGTTCCATCCATTGTGGTGTAACTGACCGCTTCCATAATTTCACGCATGCCGTCAATGCCGGTATTCGTCGCACCATCGATCTCGTGAATTATTCCGCAGCCAACTTCCTTAGCGATTAGCCGAGCGATCGTAGTTTTGCCTACACCGGATGGACCAGTCAAGAGGAACGTTCTGGCGATATCCTTTTTCAAGGCACGACGGATAGAAAGGACAGCCGACTTCTGCCCAATTACTTCGGACCAATCCTGTGGGCGATACTTCCGAATTAGAATTTCAGACATCCTGCTGTTGAACCTCCAGCGGATATACTTTCTCTTCATCAAGCTGCTTCAAATTACGGAAAAGGTCCGTAATATTCATGTAGGCCATATCCTCAACTCGATACTTTCGAGTGACCTTAGGACCATCACCAATCTGTTCCGTAGTTTCATAGATCAAATTCATCTTCTTTCTCCCTTGTTAATAGCCACACGCTACACGATCTATTTTCCCAAAGTCGTCTGAGTAAATAGTCATCACACTTTTCTGATCATACCAATTAGGACCGCGACTGACTTCAACGCAAAGAGGCACATTAATAAACGGATAGTGATCGCAGTCCAGCATTATGTCGCAGATAAATTCCAAATCCTTTTCAAAAGTTTTCTTCGGAAGCTGAAAGACCAACTCGTCGTGGACTTCCAACCGTGCTTGATATTGCCACTTGCCCGTTTCCCAAGCTGCCTCAGATAAACGACTATACGCTTTGATCGTAATGTCAGATGCCGTCCCTTGGATGGGAGAATTAATCAGCTCGTTGAAACTGATTGGCGCGTGACGCCGGCGACCTGTTAAGCACTCAACATAACCACGGCGATTATAGAAGACTTCCAACTCGTCCTGCCATTCCTTGACGCCTTCAAATTCCTGCCAAAACTCATCTATGAGCGGATCGATTGCATGGCTGGGGATGTTCAAGTATTTCGAAACGCTAAATGGATTGGCGCCAAAGAATAATGGAAACGTCCACTGATTCTTTACGTCATAGCGGAATGCCTTCATTACCTCCTTGTCCTTAATAAATTTTCTCCCGCCAACTCGTCTCGGATAAGCATGCGCGATACGCTCTGTCCATTCCATGTGGATGTCATGTCGGTCCCAAAGATACTCTCCGTATCGTTTATCCTTCGCCGCCATCTGGATCACACGAGCTTCAATTTGCCCTTGGTCAATTGCTACCAAATAGCAATCTTCCTCCGCAGTAAAGACCGATCTCAAATCTCGATACTCCTCATCACGCTTGGGCCAATACTGTTCATTAGGAAAGGACGAAGAGGTTCGTCCGGTGGCGGTGAAAAATATATGCAGATTAGGGTGGACCCGATTATCGGGGAAGATAGTTTTCCCAGTGTCAGGGTGAATAGGATCCACATACTTTGATTTGTTCCCAGAGACTGCTCGAAACTCCTTGATCTTCCGGGCCATTGGCGAATTCATTTTCTGGAGCACTTCATCGCTCATACTGTATTTCGTACGATCCTCGTCCCAACCCTCTTTCCGCTTCAAGATATCCCGGAACAAAATAATTACATCTTGATGAGACGTTGGAGAAAATTCCTTCTTGCGTTTCTCCTCAAATTTTAGAACTGCTTTCGAACCTTTAATTTGCTTCATCAATTTCCTAATTCGCTCGGAATAATTCTTGTCAAATTTTACGACCAAATCAAAATCAATTTCATTGCCGAACAACTGCGTAATCACAGTAGTCTGTATCGGTGCTATATGCTCGCGATACACATCCATCAGACCTTCGTCCTTCAACCTTCGCTTCTGCCGATAATGCAGCTTGATAGTGTGCTGGGAATCCAAGGCATTATAGACTAGGACAAGAGGCAGCGGCTCGTTATCCAAATTTCCCTTATTCAAATGAAACAAGCTCTTCAAATGGAAACCGAAATATTGCAGGATGAGGATATCTAAACTCAGCATTCCTTTCCGTTCATCAAGGACATAAGCCTGTCCCATCGTATCCCCCCACTTCCCTGCGTACATCAATTCCTTCCCGAAGAAATAACAGAACCACTCAAGCTCGAACGACAAATTATGCGCAATCTTTTCACACTTCGCATTCATGAAAAAGTCCAACAGCAGACGACCAACCTCCGCCCTCTGTTTCCGAGACCACTTCGCATCTTTATGATCAAGCGGGAACGCAAAGGTATCTCTGGGAGTAGAAATAGCAACAGTCAAGATCCTTGCGTTCTTCCCGTGGGGTCGCGTCGTCCGATCAATACTCCGTTCGTCAGCGTCAGTCTCGATGTCTATCCCGACTGGGGTTTTACTATCAAAGAATTCGAGCCATTCCTTAACTTCCCCAACATCCTTCCATCCTTCCTCTCCGGTCACATATTCAATATTTATAAACGTAGAAGCAGGATTGTCAGGGTACACGATAACGGAATCTGGATCACAGTAAGGACTGTTGACAATAGCGTTCGGCAAGGTGCGTAAAATTTTGAAAGCACTCTTCAGATCCCTGCGGAAAACCCGTTCGGCCTCACTCTTCCCATGTCTAGTTCGCTGACGGATTAGTCCGGCCGGATGAAGCATAGGAAAGAACCAACATTCGTGATCCCCAATCTTCACCGGCAAAAATCTTCCCCGCCACTTGTAGATCCCATCGTCCCCGGTCGCCCAATTCAAAGGCACGCCTCCAAATCCAAAAATCGCTTTTGGCTTGGATGTCTCAATGTCTCGGACGATAGATGGCCGACAACATTCCAACTCCACACGCGTCGGTGTTCTGTTCTCGAGAGGCCTCGTCCTAATGCAATTATTCCACCGGAGTTTCTTGCGATACTTCTTTGGGATCAACGGTCGAAGTAGATCGCCGGACGGACCGATAAACTGGATACCCTTAGCATCCTCTTCTGCTCCCGGTGCTTCACCAAGCATATAAACGAGAGGATGCTTGGCCCCGGTCGGCTCCATCTTAGGATTGCGCATCGAAGATCCATTCAAGGGACACGCTTTGCATTCCATCTGGTGGAGCGTCTCAACTGAAAGCTGGTTCTTGGATGTAGTCTTCATCGCAGTTTGGGCACTACTGGGTAAGAGAAAGAAACTCATATCACGTCCCCATGTTCGCAATTAATTTCACAAACTGTCCGCCACGAAATCCGATCAACCGCTCTCCAACTTTAATTTCCTTACACTCTGATAAATCACTCGCCAGCCGTTTTGGATTTGACCTTATGCTTATCTCTGGATGATCAGCCTGTAAAGTCAACGCGTCCTCAATAATCCCACCAACAATTTGTGTTTTCATTCGAGCCACATTGTCCTCGTTAATTTTCAAGGAACAAATATCATCGTTCGATGTAGAGATCGTAGCTGCCCGTTCAATCATTTCCCGCAGTACATCTTGGAGAGGGATAAAGTCTCCTAACTCCTCAAGATAATCTTGGACCTTTTCAATAATGTCAATATCAATATCCGGCTTAATCGTTTTTCCAATAATGGTAGCGACTGTGCCAAATCTCAATATGACACAGGTGTCGTGGACTTCCATCCGAATTCTTTCTTCAGAAAATTTCCTGTTCAATGAAAGCGCCACCTTACAAAAGCTGACAGGTAGGATCTTCGTTTGGGTCCTCTTAGTTTTCAGTTCCCGCTTGACACTGTAGCAATAAATCTGACTACGAGTTGCTGACGTAGATGCCAATGTAAGAACACCATCAAACTTGAAAGTCACACCACCAGTCCAGGAAACCAAACCTGCATCCGACACAATGCGAGTGCACAAACCGAGGCCATAAAAAAAGTCCTGACCCAATCTCAATTTCAAGATCGGATCGGACTTAGGAAACTGAAAAGGAAATTCATTCACCCCATGGTATTCTAAACTCAATTTCGGTGGGCCACATTTGACATGCCACGAATCACCCTTTGATGTCTGCACAAATTCCACATGCTTCCCCGTACAAGTCTTCAGAAACTTCAAGAGAAGGCGACCAGGAAAAACTCCCTGAAAAGTTCCTTTCGGTTTTGGAACCCTCACCGCAATTACATCGTTGTGAGCCGTTATGCTTTTCTTGGTAAAGCAAAATCCCTTGAACACATTCGCTGAAACCTGGGAGTCAGCAGACAGAGCAGGTGCTGCTAAATCCAAAGCGGCGATCAGGTCTTCCCGGTTCATCAGTTATCCTCAGCCTTGGTGTAGTCGCCGGTGAACTCTTCCTCCAAAGCACCCAACTCCATAAGTTCCTCCTCAACCAACAATAAATATCCACGCAGATCGCGGACGCTTTCGATGAGACCATCGCTACTAGGATCTTGTTCGATATGCTGAAATAGATCATACTGTGCAGCAGGTCCGTGCCCATCCTTCGCGAGTACCCCATCGCTAATAAAAGAAACCATATTCTCAATACGGTCCCACTTTCGCGCGACGTTGAAATATGCGCCGACGCCGCCATACTTTTTCCAGGAGCCACCGTAATCCTTGTCCTTCTTGGAGACCGTCTTAATATCCTGCTTGACAATTTCCGAAAGACGATTTTGAAAACGAGCCAACCTTTGTTGATCCATGTAGTGCGCCATTTCACTCTCCTATATGATGATACTGCCTAAAAACGAAAACAATCTTTTTGATCTTACGCTGAACATCCTTAGGCAAACCCTGCGCATGATCCATTGCATATTCTAATGCCCGACCCGCCACTACTTGAGCATACCGTGTGTTCTGTTGAGAGGACGTAATATAGGCCTCCAACATATCTGCCACTTTCAAACTGACAAAATCCTGCACCGTAAGATTAATCTCAGCCGGAATATCAAAGTGCTTATGGAAATCGTCTTGCATTTTGTGAAGTGATTTAGAAACCTCCGGCGACGATCGCTTTAGTGGCGCAGAAATATCGCCAGTATAACATTCCGCCACGTCATGATACAAAGCAGTGAGAATAAGTTCACGAGACGCACCAGGAAACAGATGGAGAAGAATCACCATGACACGCCACGTGTGATCACTGACTAATTGATTATCCAGCTGCTTCCCCTCAGCATGATACCGAATGACTTCCCCGCCCTGCAAGATCACAGCCAGCTTATCGCTAGTCCCACATACTTCTTTAAGATGTTTCATCTGTCTCCACTCTCCTCCACATCCAAGCAGCAGTTGCTAATTGAAAATCCCAGCGTTTAAGCTCAACCTTCTCAAATAAATATTGCATTGATCTTATCGCCAAGCCAGCATCCTTCGTTTCCTTATATTCTAGATATGCGCGGCGAAGAATATCAGCATAGATCAAGAATTTATTTTCATAGTCGAACAAGTCCTCAGTGTCAAATGGATATTCGTTGTCCATAAATTCATCCAACTCGGACATGAACGTGGCTGGATTGTCCACCATAGGAACAGGCCAGGCGCCACTCTCAAAATAAGGATTACGATCTATCATCCTATGTGGATCGCGTATCTCACCTGCGAGAGTGGACACCTTTTCAAGCACATCAACATAAGCGTGATAGTTATTGCTGAACTGGTAAAATTTTCCAACAAACAGACCCAGCTTCGCTGCCAAATATTCTTGCAGAATTGAAAAGTGGACCGCGTTAGCACCGTAAGCTCCCCAGATCATATCGTTGCTTCGGCAGCAAACAGTCATGTCCAGAACGTTGACATACAAGTCGGTCCGAACCTGCAAATAAATATGCGTGTTGCAGGGAATATCTAGGGGCGCAGTCTTCTCATCAACATGCAAGTCAACTGGCGCATCCCACATCTGGATAACTGCGCGCCTCGTTTTGGGATTGTTTGTCAGAAGACGAATCACGTATTCCAACTGATCAACGCCCAACTCACACATGAAATATTCCCGCCAACGATGCCCGTATGCCCCATGAAATTTAACACCATCGTCTGAAAACTGTTTCATGTTGCTGTTAAATCTGACAATCCATTCCACGTCATTCCTACCGGCCAACATCCACAAACCCTCCATCAAATGAAATACCGGATTGGCGTCCCGTTGTTTCCAGAACAGAACACGTTCTAACGGACTATCGTACACCGTCATAACCGGCGTCTGTGCAACCAACACTTCCCCAACACGAGTCTCCTCACGCAACCCATACTTCTGAAGATGATGAACACCTTCTGGCAACGCTTCATGGACATTCTTCACGTGGATTACATGCATCTCATTTCCCCTTTTGAAAACTATCGTGTGCCTTGACCCACTGAACCATGACATCCTTACGAACACCGCCCATACCCATCCAAGAATATACGCCAACAGTTTTCCTCTCTACAACTTTCACAAACCCCGGATGGAGATCAGCAAGTTCCTGCGCGCACCTGCTCATCATCTCTGGAGTCCTATACTCAGCACATCCACCAGGGGAATTTGAACCGCGCCATTGTCCCTGACAAAATTCATAGGACACAATATTTGGATACCCTGCCCGCAATAACTGAAGTGTCATATCAAAATCCTGTTTCGTATCTAAACGATCAAAACGAGCGCCAGTCCTGGCTACCAACTCTCGGTTATACCCAAGAATCCGCATCATCCTCTTATTCTCCAAGGACAATGGCTCCACACGATTATTTCCCTCGCGTCCACTGACACCACAGTGTGCGTACTTATCAAGCCAGCGCGACATCTTCCTGAACATAGCACCAGTATCTTGAAAAGTGCTATTGCGTAAATGCCAATCATCCTGAGATTTACGACGATAAAATCTAAGGTCATCATCCATCATGATTATCTTATTTCTCTTCGCGTTCTCCATGATGTATTGACGCGTCGGACTGAGCATTCTAATCTCATCAGGCAAGACCATGAGCCGCGGCCAATCGTGAAGGTGAGCCTCCCGTTCCTGAACCACGAGCCACACCCTCTTCTGGACACGAGGCGACAACCACTTCAAAGATTGCTGCTCGTCATGTCTGCCGTGCGTATGAATAAAGATCTGAAGCTCTTTAATCCTACCCATGAGAAAGTTCCTTGTATTTTGAACGTGGTCTTCCTTGACCTAAACGAGTTCGTTCGTGTTTATCAAATTCACACAAGGAATGCTCTATATCACGGAGCTCCAAATCAGGAAAGTCCTTCGACAAATAATCCCCAGAAATCTTGAGCAACCTCCGCATGAAATAACGATACTCGTCAAAGTCCTCAAGCTGCTTCTTAGGCCGATGAGGTAATCCAAGAAGGCGATTTATTCCACGACACGCTCCGGGTCCAGGATTTGCCCAAGTCATAATATCAGATGCCTCATAAAGATATCGCGTGTGACGGAGATCGGTAGCAACTTCATAAGATAAGAAGTTCCCGAATCCTGGACGTCGGCGAAGTTGCTCCCAACAATCCTCGATTGTATTCTTCTCATGTTTCTTTTGGTACACAAATGCCGGCGGATCATTGTAGAGGGGATCCAATATTTTATTGACGGTCTGTGAAACCTTAGACCCACCCATTGTTCCTGTCAACATGTAGGCGCCAGTATAGACTTTGTCGCCCCGAGCCGATATCTTCTCCATGATCTTTAGAACACGTTTAGGATTCCACTTATCTGGGAACCCAATCTCTTCCAGAGTATTAGGCCAGTTGATCTGGCGAGCAACCGCCATAGCGAACCATAGATTCTTATGGTCAGCATAAGGCTCCCGCCAGTTCTCCCGTATCCAGATCGTTACTGTGTCCAACTCGCGGAAGATGTTACAGAACCGATACGACTGAAGAATTGGATCATTAGTCCACGGCCATTTATCTCCCCGTTGCCGAGCGAGATAAATGGAGTGCCGCTCCTCCATGAACCAAAAGAATCTCTTGATTATCGCCTTCTTCATTCTAAATTTCACGGAAGTCTCCTCCTGTTTTCGAGCCTTTCCGCAACACCAGCCTCATATGCTTTCTTCCAACGCACTCTTGTCTGATATTTCCACAGACCCTTACTCTCATCAAACTTACCTTCTTCTTTTTCATACATCTTTACGTAGTCGGGGAATGCCGCTTCAAATTTTCTATTAGCATCCTCCATTATCTCCGGGGTCCTTATGGAACTACATCCACCAGGAGCCTGAAATCCCTTACTTTGCTGATGCGCAAAATCAGCTCGAATATGATTGCGTCGGCCAGAAAGAAGAAACTGCAAAACAAACCCAACATCTGACTTGAATGGATTATCGAACGCTTCGCCGAACCTCACTTTTGAAGCTCTGATAATACTCAAATTGAAACCGTACATGCAAGCCATCTTACCGCACGTCTTAAACGAACCTTCAATCAATCTATTTTCCCATCGCGTCGAAACACCGACCAACCCATAAGATCTTAAATCCTTGAGCAAGACATCAAGGAACATGATGTCCAACTCCTTCTTAGAACATCTTTCCAATTTGATACCATCTTCATAGAATACTCGTTTGAAAAAGTCTAGATCATCATCGAGCATGAACATAAAATTATCCGTGCAGTTATCCAAGATCCACTGTCTCGTAGGTGCAATCGTAATTATATCGGGTGGAAGAACCATCAGTCGTGGATAATCATAATCGTCCTTCTCAAAGGCTTGCACAACCAACCACGTGTGCTTCCTCAATTTCTTGGACATCTGATCTAAAGTGAATTGCTTATCTGCTCGACCGAGTGTGGGAATAAAGATCTTCATAAATCGAAAACTCCGAAGCCTGGAATCCCGGGAGCGATTAACTCCCGGGATTTAGA
>SDBT01006432.1_pt1 | contig 19492 bp, 36 predicted proteins | sample 2277101 | NCBI WGS metagenome assembly SDBT01 (sample SAMN10404973, study PRJNA504765) | marine sediment metagenome | isolation source: marine sediment core GS10_PC15, 103 cmbsf | place: Arctic Ocean: Southern Knipovich Ridge | collected 2010 | reverse complement strand
TATTGTTATGTGTACATATTTCTTATATAAAGAAAGACAAACAACACATCTATCATTTCTTATTATAATGTCATATTCGTCTTTTGTTATTTTGAAACGCTTATCAAAATTGATATTAACATAACATGGATCATGTATGGATAAATTACCGTCCCATTTGACAATCTGGTAAGTTTCTTTAACCTTTTTTGGTATCAATGTTAGTACTTTCATGATTTGTCGTTTGCTAATTCGTTTGATAATTCGAAATATTCTAAATTTATAGCTGTTGAAATTACTAATCTCTCAACTTGCTTTGATGTTGTGCTGTCAAATAAACACCTTAGGGAGTGTTTTAAGACCTCATCTTTTGAAGCACTCATATAGTCGTCACAGTGTAAACAAGCGTCACAGCAAAAGCCTAAGTATGGATTATCGTACATATCTTCTCGTAGGTAGTAATTACCACACCACAGGCAACGATCTATGCAATTAATACAGCCCGGTTCCCCGGCAATGGTTTCCCAGATGTCGAGCTTATCAATAATATTTTCACAATTTTCGCAATATTCCTGGTCGGAGTTTGGCATTTTATCAATTGGATACATAATATATTAGATTAAAGTTTTCATGTGTTTAGCCCTTGCACGGAAAGCATTGAGAAGTTTTAACGGGGTATTGGCATTATCCATTCTATTAAATGTCTTTCTGTTTATTCCTCTCAGACATTCATATCTAATCCTTTTGTCAGTTGAATAAACACATTTATTACAATGAGTCCATCTATTTCTTCTTAATGGTAGACATAAAGTACAAGACAGGTCGCTTCCATAGCCTGTTAATAATTGAGCCACAATATTCCAGTAATTTCCTTTAAATTTCTCTTTAACTTCTACAAGTGTTATCGTTTCATAACGCTTTTTGAGTGCTTTAAATTCCTTTAGGTTTTTTGGTTTCATCTTATTTTAGTTTTTTAATAAAACATACTTTCGTTAATTCTGTAATTCCAAACATCCCTGATTTTTTCTCATGGACATAAACTGCCGAACTATCAGTATATTCCCTAAATTCTATGTATTTTTTGCCACATTCAGGACATTTTCCTTTAGTGTGTTTCATGATTATAAGTCCTCAATTTTAGCTGTCATTAAAATTTCCATCAACTCAGGTGTTATATTTATATCAAACACAATTCCCGATTCAATATTCCTTTTGAAATTACGTAATTGCCCTAACTCTTCAGTTCCATCATTACGTTTTAATTCAGCCATTTCTTTAGAAGTTAGATTAAAAACAATTCCAGATTCCAAGTTTCGCTTTAAGTTTCGCAACTGCCTGAGTTCTTCGGCATCGGCTTTTTCTTTGATCACTGTTTCGACGGTCTTATACTTTAGCTTTGTCATTGTGTTGCTTTTTTGATAAAACATACTTTTGTTAATTCTGTAATTCCGAACATTCCTGTCTTTTTCTTATGAACATAAATTCCTGAACCGTCAGTATATTCTCTAAGTTCTATGTATTTCTTACCACATTCAGGACAAATGTCTTTTTTGTGTTTCATGATTTATCGTTTTTGATTTCTTCTAATACTTTGAAAATAAGATGTAGAATAGAAAAAGTACAAAACATTATTATAAATCCAGCATCTGTATTAATCGAAGCACAAATCCCTGCTATAATAAGCCAAATAATACAAGCAATAAGATTAAATATTTTCATAATTTTGTTTTTAATTATAGTGCAATATACAAAGTGAATTGAGGCAAAACAAGTGAATTGATATGCTATCCGGCATGTTTTGATATGTTTAAAAACATGTTTTAACCTCACCTTTTCGCTAATTCACGCCACAGTGCAAGCTCTTCTAACGCCTGTCGAACTATCTTGTGTTGGTAATGGTATTGTGGTTTGAGAAGAAAGGGTGGGTTAGAGGGGCTTATTTAGTTAATATTCCCATAGTATCTCGAAAGGTATTTTGTCAATAATTTTCTTTGCTATTGGATTGTTCAAGATTCTTTGTTTCATTTCATCAAAAGATATTTTTTCAAGTACCCAAAATATTGATTTAGTCCCTCCTCTTTCATCTTTACAACTTCCTGCAATACCGATAACGGTATATCCAGTACATTGATAAAACATAACTTCTCCTTTTAATAGGTTGTTTGTTAACTGTTCTGGATGGAATGGGAGGTGATTAAATCTTATTCCCTGATTCCTCATTATTCCCTCTTTTAACTCCCAAAGGAAATGCCCGTAATTATCTAATGAAGTTCCAAAATAATACATAACTTTCATGATTTACTTATTTAATTAGTTATTAATATTGAAATATCACACTTACGAAATTTTTAGTAATTTCCAACACAATTGGTTGTTCATCTACCTGATTTACTAAATTTTTTATATAATCCCATTTTACACTTTCTTGTACAATTCTTGCCCGAAACTCAGATATTTCACACCATATTTCTACTGTTTTTTTCTGACTATCTAAAAATAACTTACTATTTTCAGCTCGCACCGCTTGTATAGAATCATTTTTAAAATCAAATTCATTTAATTGGACTGCTAACTGTTTTGATGACACTATTATTTTCATAACTCACTTATTTATCGTTACATTAATACTTAATATTTTAAAAGAAAAAAGAGAAAAATAAAACAAGTCCCTAGAAGAAAACAAAAAGCTAAAAAAGAAAAAGACCCCACCGGAAAAAGAAATTAACCTGAACTGACGCCAACTTCTATAACTTTTAATAAAGGGTTGGCACGTTGGATAAACTTTTAATTAAAAAAGCCTAACAATGATCCGTAGCATCACAATTAGGCTTTTTAGTCCCTTTTTCAAGGAATAATATTTTAATGTTCACTACGGAAACAATATATTTAAAAGAACGTTGATACAAAGATAAAACTTATTTCGTTAATAACAAACTTTTAATCAAAAAACCGCCCCCATTTCTGGAGGCGGAAAAGTTCACCATAAACTTTAATCATGAAAAAACACAAATCTCAACGAGTGTTGAGTAATTTAACCCTGAAACAAAGATACTATTTTAATTTAGTTTTCAAGTACTTGTCAACTGTCCTTCCGGGGAAATAAAAGCCAACTGCGATTATAAGCACCCAAAAAAGTGTTTCTTTTATCTCTGCAGGAAAATCTAACCCGAAAAATGAACCGATCAGCATGGCTGTAAATAAGAAAAGTACCCATATCACTATAATAGGGCGCACGTTCTTACTCAAAGGAGTGTCCGACATCATATCTATCTGAAGCCTTCTTGTGCCTTGCTCTTTACTTGAAAGTGTTTTAACAACTTCTTTACCGTCTTTTATGGCTTCGTTTATATCCATACCTAATAATCTTTTTAAGAATTTCATAGCTTTACTTCAAAATGCGGAAAATCATTAAATCTTTGATCTGTTAGAATAGTATCGTTATCCCAGTCCAGCCCGGTTACTATTTCTTCGTCCATTGCATTGTACATTTTAAGCATCTTAGCGACACCCTTGACAAATCCTATAAAATACCTCATTCTATTCACGTTTTCCCACTCAATCGGATATGGTACGCAGTCCACAGCCTCTGAAGGCGAACCATTATGTTTTGAGTTAGGATATTTAACTGTCGAGAATCCGTCTGCAAAGGCTTTGTTTTGATCTTTTTTATTTCGTTCGCCACAAATAATCGTACAATCAAAATATTTAATCACATAATTAAATAGTATCTGTAAGTTTGGATCACAGGTCTCGAGTTTCTTTTTAGATGCTTCGCTAAATTTAGGCATTATTTATCAAGTTTTTTCAATAATCTTTCCAAAGACCTTCTTTTCCGTTGGGCTTTAAGTATGTTTTGCTTTCCCTCTTCGCTTCGTGGTTGTCTCATTTTTTTTAATGCTTCTAAAGTATGATGTTTCCCGTAAAAAGAATTATCTACACCGCTCCTTGTTTCGCTCATTTTTTTTCTTGTTTCTTCTGAAGGTATTTTTCCTAATTTACTTTCTCTAATCTTTTGTATAGATTTTTCCGTGTGTTTTCTTCCATAAAAAGGGTTCCCTTTCCCTGAAAACATATCGCTTAATAATCGTTTATGATCTTCGGATAAAGGTTTCCCTTTTTTAGACTCAATCATTTTCCTTTTTGCTTCTTCACTCATTTTTCTTCCAAATCCAGAACGATCAGCAAACTTAGCTATATTAAAAAAGGGTTGCATTTCGTCAAGAAAATATTGCTCCGCAGTAATTAATTCTTCGTGAGCACAACATTTTAAAACAGAAAACAATAAATCATCTCTTCCATATTTATTATAATGATTTTGCAACTTTCCGTTTCTATGATTATTGCTTTTTAAAGAAGACATATGAGATTCCTGCCTCCCCTGAAGACTTGCTGCCGACCCTATATAAAAACGCTCTGGTTTTACAATAGATTGAATTTTATATATTCCTGGGAAATCAAACATTACTTGTCAAGTTTACTTAGTAATTTGTGAACACACCAACCAATAATTCCGCCAACTACGGCAAATATTGCAGCCGAAATCGCAGTGTTAGCCATTTCGCCGAAAGTAATAACCCCAAAAACACCACCGGCACTCCCACCGGTTACAGGGAACAGAAAGTCAAGTTTATTTATCATATTTTTCATATCATTATTTCTTCTATTGGATACCATTTTTCATCATAATCTACTAACCCTGTCAGGTTTGTAGCGCCCTCAATAGGTAGTGGATATTTACCTGATAGTGTCTGTCGAGGGTTTTCTTCCGCCCATGTTCTTGTCATTATCTTACTAAAGGTTAGTTCTTTCCACTTTCCATCTACAAGTTTCGTTCCTTTATTACTTGGAAATCCCATCTTAGTGTTGATTTTTTCCAACTTTTTAGTATAATTAGATTTTAAACTATATAATTTATATTTATGTGCCATTAGTAAACCCCCCATTTAGCATTAAGATAAGCAGTCACAGCGTTTCTTTCTGCGGCTGTTATTGAACAGTTATATCCACAAACTTCCATTATTTCAACATCGGCATTATTTGTCAATCCTCCCCTTGCTCCTAATGTTACCCCATCAAGGTTATCAACCCCAACATTCCCATTCGCAACGCTTACCCCATTAATCCAATATTCACTCGTCACACCATTAAATAATCCAACATGAATATTATCATTTGCATTTGTTGCTCCATCTACTATCGAAGCAGCACCACCCATATTGAAAGAACCACCAAAATATCCTATTTTTTGATTAAGATTTGTTCGGGCATCAAACACGCTTTCATTATCTCCTATTCCACCTGTAATTTTATAAGCAATAAAAATTGTATTAGGTTGTGCCAAAGGACCAAAAGCACCACTTTGTAAATAATCACTATTTGCCGCTACAAAACTCACCCTCCCTGTTGCTGGTATGTAAGTTGGTCTTTGTCCGTCCACCGCTTGAGTTACATTCCTTCCAAATCCTGACTTGTCTGCCCACGTAATTACATTTGCACCGTTCAAAGTAAATGTACTGGCATCCTGTCCATCAAACCAAAATTCACATGGACACGAACTGACTAAATTCAAAGGACTATCTGGCTCTCCAGAGGGAAAAATCTCTGGTATCATAAATCCGTACGGGTCAAGATGGTTGTTTATCATATCTTATTTTATAAAAGGTTCTCTACTTCCCAATGTATTTTTCTCAAAATGTATATCAAATTCTTTAAGCAGCGCATCGGCATTATAAGTATCTGATCCACCAATTCGCTGAAGTTTAATGTCTAATATTGAACTAATTACTGCATCTGCTTTTACCAAATCAGCAAAAATATCAGTTTGCGACTTGCCAGCTGTTCCATTAGCAACTGCCGTAATATCAACATCGGTAAACGCTCCGGCAGTTTCTTCGTCATTTAACCAACGATAAGAAATTCTCCAAAGAACATTTCCTGTATTTGTGTTAGTTGGATTCCAGTGTACATGACAGCACAAATTTGTTCCTTCTTTATAAGAATGTGGTAATTGTGCAATAATATATAATATCTCAGTACCTCCGGAATCAAATAACCACCCAATATTGGTAACATCAAAATCAGGATCAGCAACTTGTCCGGGCGGATTAATAACTGTCGCAGGAAATCGTAAGTCCTCCCAGACAGTATCTTGCATTAAAAGTGGAGTTTCTCCTGTTGTGATTATTCCACCAACATTTATAATCCCATCAGCATCCTGAAAAGTACAACTATCTATTAAATCTTTTAAGTATTGATAAGTAGAATAAGCATTTTCCCGTACTTTTTTCAAACCCCTTCCACTTAGGTCAAGCCCTATTCTCGTTTGTAACCAATTTTTTGTTCTAATTGTCATTATTCAATCCTTGATATTATTTTAAAATACATAACTCCATTTCATTTTTCTAATATTTCAACTTGCTTATTCACTCTTCATAAGTGATTAAAACTGTGATTAGACCATTTTTAATGCCGCCACTGTTGGCTGCACTCAGATAAACGTGCACATCAGTGGCATCAATAAAGACATCATATTCGTGCTCATTAACACTTGTAAACGTTGGAGGTATTCTATTGTTTGATGCAGAATTATTCACAAGAACTTGATAACCAATAATCTTACTCATTGTTAATCCATGAGCGAAGCTGGTATGGTCTCCCTCGTTGGCTCCTGTTGTCCCAGTTACTTTCTTCATCTTAATTGCAGGAGCACCAGAACCTAACTTTGTATATTTATTTATTTCTGCATTGCCAGTAATAGCAATGTCTTTAAACGTTATATTCTGAATTATAGATTCAAGACTATCTATCAAATCTCTTAAAATGGTGAATATAGAAGTCTCTGGTGACAAATCCTTGCGTTTTGCTCTTGTAGATCGCTCACCACTCAGTAAAGATTTTAATTCAGCCCACGCTCTTATCATTGTTCAATCCTTGAAATTACTTGCAAAAATACATAACTCACACTTATATAGGGTATTAACCAAATTATCGGTAATCCAGTAAAAAAGAAACTTATCACGCTTAACCAAACGTTCATGCAAATCACGCAGTCTCCTAAAGGTTTTACCAATGGCCGCCACTTATTCGTAAAAATACGATGCAACCAAAGCCGGTACTTACCAAAGATTTCTTCCGGTAACAAACAGTAGTCCAAAAATGCGCTAAAACAAGCTGTAAATAAAGCTCCTAAAAATAACTCTTTCATAATCTCTTTTTTATATGGTCTTTTACTTTTTTAAACTTCTTATCAGACTGAGTCTTTATATGATCTAACACATCTTCAAAACTATCTTTATCCGTATCATTAAAATATATTGGCATGGTTTCGGCTTCTAGTTCGCCAAATTTAGCCTCCCATCTTACATTATAGCACATATTAGAATGATCATAATATATCTTAACTTTTAATATATAATCATCCTCTCTCTTTTGTAAAAAACAAAAATCAAATTCAGTTCTAATTAATTCTTTCATTTTTCAAATTTTGATTTCTTTTTAAACTTATTCATTATTACTTTCTTTAACTCAGGAGTCAATGCAGCGTCCCCAGCCTTACCGGAATAACACAAAAAAGTCTTTCCTTTTAGCCTCTCTTTGATCTTTTCTTCATCTTTTACTGGTATTTCAATCATTTCCCTGATCTCTCCTGCTTTGACGTGATCAGTAAGGGCATTATTAAAGTAAAGTGTATTAATTGTGTAACCTATTGACTTTGTATATGGATAAGTTTCCATTATCTTTTTAAAGTCGTGTCCGACTTCCATCCCGAAATGAACATCGTAGTTAAAAGTTGTTTTGTTCTTTACAAAGAGTATCCGGCACGTTCTTTTAAGTCTGTTTTTCCATCTACTGCCTTTATTAAACCATTCTCTCGGTTTTTTCAATATATCCACAGAATACATCGGCGGAAAACTATCTGTTTTCTTTAACAAGTATTGGTCATCTGAGGCTCTAATGAATGGATCGCTTAACTCCTGAGTGTCGATTACCTTAATTACCTTTCTCGTAATATTCGCATCTTTATTTCTATTGAAGGGATCGTCACACTCAACTATTTTAACATTCTTTAACCAGGGATATTTAGCCTTTATCTTACCAGTATTGCCAACAAGAAAAACTTTCCCCAAGTCTTCATAGTATTTATCCCATGATCTCAAAACATATTTCAGTTCTAAGTTCCATGTTGCTCCTGATCCTAAAGGAATTACTAAATCCATAATATTTTATTTTTATAATTGAACACTTAACCAATTTTTACCACTATTAATATCACTAATTGCTTGTCTTGAAACTCCATATAATGATCCTATTTCTCTACGCTTTATATATGCATATCTTAATATTTGTTTTATTGCCAATACTTCATCACTTGTAACCATGCTTCGAAAATGATCATCCCCTTTATTTGGATTCATTAAATTATTTTTATAAGCATGTATTGTGTTTTCGCTATGAGTAACCCATTCTAAATTTTCAGCTCTATTATCGGTTTTTATACCGTTTTTATGATTAATACAAGGCTTGTATTCTGGATTTGGAATAAAAGCAATAGCAACTAATCTATGCACTACCTTTGTGTTCCTTTTTTTTTTATTAAATAAAATTAATATTGGATAACCTTGTATATGATATCCATGTTTTAGAATACTAGATTTTAATGGATGTTTACTCCCATTGGAATAATTCACAATTCTTGCTAAAGATTTTACCCTCCCTATATTACTAACCATGTAATCAGGATAACCTTTAATTATTTTCCATTTTTCTATCATAATTATTCGTCTATAGCTGTTGATAAAATAAATGCATCGCCTTTTTGTTTCTCAAATACAGGGTCGTCTTCTAATGATACCATAAACATATATGTCCCTGTTTTTAATTCATCTGTCAAATCTTCGGTCACTTCTATTCGTGCCTGGTCGTTATCAACTCCTGCTATTGTTATATTACCGTCTACATTGCCCCAGTATTTATGATGAATTGTATCTGGAGGGACATCAATATCTGCTACATTTTTTAAAAGTTGTTTATGATAAAGGTAAATCTTAACGTCTGTATATAATGTAGTATCAATTACATGTTCAAATAACAATGTCAAATTGAAATCTACATAAAAAGATTCACCGTTTAGTATTGTTGTTAAGGTCATAATTTAAGTATTACGTACCATAGAGAAATTGTTAAAGTCCCGTCTCCTCCTGTTGGATCACCTGATGGTTCAGTAAGAATAATTGCATTATTAGCTATTTGTGCGCCCCCGAGTGTTCCTATTCCTGAAAATACTATCCTATTAGCACCCAAAGCAATTAATCCAGCTTGTTGTAATATAATCCCCCCAGTATCTAATCTTATATCAAGGTCTACATTAGCACCATAAACAACACTAACAAAATCATAATTCCAAACTGCTAAAATTGGTATTAATATATAACCAGCCCCTGGAGCTTCAACTAATTCTAATGGTGCAGAATTAGCTGTAAGTATCTCTGCAGAACTTACTTCTACTCGTTTATAATGATATTGCAAAGCACCTTCGTCACCTTCTGGGATATTTATAATTTTCGGGAATGCCATATTATTTCCTTTCGTTATTAAAATTAAACCTCAATATAAAATCTATCGCCGTGAATACGTTTTGTAATTCAACACCCCGCGGAGTAGTATCTTCAACTCTCTCCTCTGCTAAGACCTGAACGCTATTAACCCGGCTTAAAGTCAGTTCGACTTCTATATTTCGCTCAATTCCTGTATAAGCTGTAAAGTCCAGATTAAGCAAAGCATTCCGTAAAAACTCTTCTACTTCATATCTCTCGTTACCATTTACTTGTACTAAATTCTTTACAACACTCACTAACCTTAAATTAGCGGTTATCTGAGTATCTTTTAAGCAGCTTGAAGTTCTGTCTTCAACAGGGTTATAAGTCAATTCTTCAGCGTCTACATGCCGGATATAAAAGAAATTACCCCTTCTATCGTCTATTCCTGAGTAGTTAAATTCTTCTGAAGTTTTGATTAGAACACCCTTTATAGGGTCTTTGTAAGCCAAAGTCAGTCCGTCTTTGTAGATAACTCCGGGGTCTTCGGTAATAAGACAATCCCCTGTCAGCTCGGGCCAAGCTAAAATCCAATCTTTGATATAACTTGTAATGTCTGTTACCATAACGGCCTTATTAATTGTTCAGGCCTGGCAGCCTCTGACCGTTTAGGTAGTCTTTACCTCAATGCAAAGTTATAAAAATATATTTAAAATCAAACTATAACCAGAATTTAACTTGTTTCCATTCTTCGCCGGTATCAAAATAGTTTTTATCTAATACCGAACCAACAGTTTTGCCTATATTTTTTGCTTGTTCTTCTATAAGTTCGCAAGCATGCTCAATAGAATTATATAATAAATAAAATTCTCCTTTTGCTATTCCGACAGTTTTACGGCCCATTAAGGCTAATTCTGTAGATGTTTGGATTCCTCCGACTTGAATCGGTTTAAAATAAACAAAAGATTTATCATATATTTCTTTTTTTAATTGACCCCTTGTTCTTTCGCCACGGATAGAAATAAGTATTTTGAATTTTGTTAATTTTCTCAACTTTTCTACTTCTTCAAATCCATATAAATATTTCAGCTTTTCGTTGCCCAAATAACAACAAATACAATCACCAAGCGGATTCGGTGTGAATAATGAACTATCTATAAATTCAAATCTTGCTTGTTTGATTTTATATTTTCCTTCAATTAAACTATGATCAGTTGAATCCGCAGACCTCAAAACTACCAAATTATAAGAATTTAATAAAGTGAAAAAAGGACGAATCCTGCCAAGATTCCATACTACTTTAAATCCTTTATGTTTATTTATGATCCTTACATCGTCCATATTATACACTCCGCCAAAAAAACACGGAGCATTTATGTCATAATATGTTTTTAGTTCCCATAATTCACAAAAATCTTTCTCGAAAAACTTAACTCCCTTAGAAAATCTTGCCTGGTTTATCATATTATTATTGGTTTATAATTTTTATCTAAAAAGTTTACTTTCTTAAATACGTTTATATGAACTATCTCTCCTTTTTTGAAATGATTAGCAGCACCGCCATTCATTTCTACCTGATTGCCAGGAATAGCATACGTCAATATCCTACCTTTACCATATTTGGAATTAACCTCTACCTTTTCATAAGGTCTTATGTCCGCTTGGATCATTATATCTCTAGGGATAGTAATTGATCCTTCACATTCAATATTACAATGATCAATTTTTAATGTTTTAATTTTGGATTTTAATACAGTAATCATTTAAAGCCCTCCCTATTTCTTGATTTGTTTTGTTATAAATTTCTATATAATGTTTTTCAAAACTCCCTATTCCTGAAATGTTATTTACATCAATTATATACAATTCTTTATCCCGCAACAAATCAAGTTCTGCATATTCAGCACCAATTTCTTTACAAAATTCGTTTATTTTTCTCACTTCTTCATTATTAAAAACTTTATTTATTGATTTATATTCATTTTTTTCAACTATTGTGTGAAATCTATTACCGATTTTCTTTTGTTTTTCATTAACTACAATTATTCCGCCAACTATGCAAGCCCTGATTTCCTGGATTCTTCCAATAGATATATCTTGTAATAATTTTTGATAATGCCAGCCATCTTCTTTTTTGCATGGACAATTAATAACCCTTCCACTTTTATCACCTTGCCCCAAATTCCTTTTAGCAACTATCCGCCCTGCATATTTTTCAGGATTAATCCTTAATGTATTGTTAAAAATCTTTTCATAAATCTTTGTAACATTTGACTTACTTACATCATTGCATCTTAAATTAATAACCCGGTAATTTTCAGATAATTTTAAAATAACCTTATCTGGCTTATTAACAGTTTTTGTATTCCAGTAAAAAACAATATCAAAATCCTTATTAATATCTTCAATAATTTCCCATCCAAGTAATTTAAAAATTACCCTTATTCTGGCATAATTAATAACCTTTTCTGGATAAAATAATACTTTCATAAATCTCTTTTTGTTCCCATTGTACCGTTGTTTCCTGCAATAAATAATACTTTATTAATCCATTTGAATTTTAATTTTCTATCCCATAATTGCCTTACAACCCGCCAATCTGAAGCTCTTAAAGTAACCCAGTGAACTTGTTGTTTTTTATGATGACAAAAACAACCCGTATCAATGTGTTTTCGTGTTGGTTTTTTTCCCCAATATTCTTTTTCAGGAATAACTCTTCCAGAGGCAAATTTATACTTCCATACAATTACATTTCTCCTATCAGTACAGAACTCTTTTATTTTAGTCAAAGCACCGGGAATCATAGCAACATCGTCGTCAAGGTAAATAATCCATCCCTCTGCTCTTATTATCAGATCGTTAAAGTAACGATTCCAGGGACACTGAGCTTTATTATCCCTTCTTCCTTGTTTAACTTGAACAATCTGAACAGGATATTTCTTTACATATTTTAAACTCTCATTATCGTCAACTGATACGATTATTTTATAATCCTCTGTTTGTGCCAGAACAGATTTATAACATTTGTCAAAGAATTTCGGGCGATTTGAAGTACGAATAAGAATTGAAAACATTATTTTCTATCATTTACTTATTTAATTAGTTGTACCATAAACATTGATCTCTATCATTCTTGTTAATAAATAAAATTCCACACTTTTTACAAATACAACAATGAATAATATGACTTTGTCTGTTTGGTCCATCCCATGAACTTCTATCAAAGTCTTTAATTTCGGTAGACTTACAAAGTGGGCATATAGGTTTCTCCCATTTTTTAATTTCTATTACATCTTTAAACTTAATTTGATTTTTATAAGCTTGTCCACTAATATCACATTTTGTTTCAAAAGTGAATGATGTTGGTGTTGTTTTTCGAACATAACCCTCTCTTTTTTCTATGTATTTACCGGCTTTCGTTCTAACTTGTATATATTTGCCAACAAGTGCTTTTATTTTTGTTTTCATACCTTAAAAATTATGATGGTAATGTTTCGGATTATTTGTTAAAATCCCATCATGATAAATTGCAAAACATAAATCTCTAATAATCGGTTCCTTATTAGCGATATATGAATTTCCATACCGGTCTGTTTTATATTGATCTGCCATCATTGCCACCCATTTAATTTCTCTCAAAATACATTTATCACAATCATCGGGTATTTCTCCTTTTTTCGTTCCATTTTCATAAACACAAAATGTATCATTTAGAATTTTTAATTGCTTTTTGGTTAATTTACATTCTATCTCTGCTTTCATGATTTTTTATTATAAATATACAAAATAATAACAACTTATCCATAATCCCTGATATATTCCCACCAATTAGATTCCCGTAAATCTTCAAGTTCATCCCTGTTCCATTTATAATTTCTTGCTTCTTCTCGTAAATAATGGCGTCCGCTTTTCTTATCTAATCCTCTTTGCCATGCTAGCTTCCTTCTTTTTAACAATTCTTTTCGTTTTTCAAGAGATTTTGTACGACCATAATTAATCATTACTCCTTTAGGGTAATAAGATTGTCTATTAGGTATTTTTATTAGATCAGCAGAATATCGTATGGATGAATGGTATTTATAAATAAATTCTATATTATCTCTAGATTTTTTATAGTAATAATTATTGTACATTGAAACAACAGATCCTATACGAATAGCGTCAATCATTGGAAAACCTATTATATTTTTCCCATGTTCTTCGGCATCCATGCACAAATAAGAGATAGCCTTCTCTGCAAAGATAAACAAATCCGCCCCGTTATACACAACCCAGTCCGGTTTTATTATGTTTGTGGTTTTTATAATCTCTCTTTGTAAAATTCTAAGGTCAAACGCTCCTTTGGTGTCTACTTGGTGACAGTCTATTCCATGAGATTTTAACCAGCCGTAACTATAATCAGTTGAATAATTATCTATCACGTATAAATTTAATCCGTTCCTGCGACACCACTCTACTTTATAAGGCAAAAAGTCAATCTCATTGTAGATTGTCATTATACAAAGTATATTCATTTCTTATTGTTTTAATCCGGTGAATCCTGTATATCTTTGGCAAATCTCATTTTTAGCTTTTAAAATATCTTTTCTTGTAAGCGCAGATGTGGAAACACAACACTCACTGATTCCTTTTTTACCTTTATAATACCCGATTGAATTATTAAGATGTAATTTCAAATCATATTTTTCAATATTATCACGAATATAAGTCTTATTAAAAGGATAATAAATAGTATAATCAAATTTGAAATCAGGATTTTCTGCAAATGTAGCTATATATTTTTCTGTTTCTGCAATAGTTTCTATATTTTCTCCCGGCAAACCAATCATACAAAACGCAACGGCTTCCATTCCATGCTTCAATATTGTATTGGTCATTTTGTAATTCATCTCTACAGTAGTTCCCTTGCTTATTACATCTAATATTTTTTGATGTCCGGATTCTACACCCCAGCATATAATCTTACATCCTGCATCGGCTAATATTTCTGCCATTTCATTAGTAAACGTTTTAGCATGAGCAAAACATCTAAAATATATATCATGAGATTTAATGATTTTGCATAATTTTTTTACATGTTTTAAATTAATAGCAAAAATATCATCATAATACATAACGGCATTAAATCCTTTATCTTTAATATCAATAAGTTCTGTTTCAAAATGTTCTGGCGTATATAAAGCAAGCCCTGATAATCTGGATTCACAAAATTTGCAATTCATAGGACAAAATTTTCCTGAAATAGCAGTTGTGGCTCTTCTCTCTTTAATGTAATAATGATACCGATTTAAAAATGATTTATCCCTCCACGGAATCGGACAATTATTCATAACATTAACAGACATTCTTGAATACTTAACTGAACGTTCTTTTATTTTGTTTTCAATAATCTCTAATAAGGCAAATTCTCCGTCTTCATATACAATAAAATCAAAAGGAGAATCTTTAAGAAGTTCTTTGTGATAATATTTCGCATGAGAACCACCTATAACTGTTTTCTTATCAGGGAATATCTTTTTAATTATTTTACAATGTTCTATTGCACTGTTAGCCTGAGGAGTCGTACAAGAATAACCAATAATATCATAATTTTCAATCTTTTCAATAGGGAATGATTCTGGCTCATCGTTTATTTCAACTTGGTGCCCATAAGATTCTACAAAAGACTTTAAATATAATGGTCCTAAATGCGGCATCATTCTGTCAGAAATAAGAAACTCACTCCTAGGAATGAAAATAATCACTCTTTTCACCGCCTTCGCCTTTTGTTAATAATATTCCTATTCCGCCTTGAAGATTTTGTTATACTTCTCTGCGGGATAGATTTCTTGGCAATCTCTTCAGCATTCCTTAAATGATCTCTGTATTTACGACCTTCAGTCATACGGTAGTAATGCAACTTATAAACCCCTCTCATTAAGTAAATATCCTTCCCTGCTCTGAGAATTTTACTGCTAAACAAGCCGTCAATGTCGAGAATCTTGTTAGGAATTTCAGGAAATTTACCTACTTCTAACCAGGTTTTTTTCTTAATTGCCATAAAGAACCCAGAAATTTTTTGATTAATTTTCCGATAACTCCCTCTGAAATCTTTGTCTAATTTTTTGGCAATAGCGCGATGGATTATTATATCAGTTGAATCTTCACCGTATAATTGTACTTTATTTTTTGCTATTCTGTTAGTGTAACAGGTAATAATTCCAGCGTCTGGAATCTTCTTTATTACTTCAGCTATAGCATGCCCCCAATCAAATGTAAGAAACATAGTATCACCGTCCATTAGTACTCCGTAATCATTATCATTAGGCAGGAGTGCCATGTATTGATTATAAGCCCGTCCGATATTCTTTTCAAGCGAGTAAGGCACAAAATAGAAAATAGACATATTAATCTATTTAGGTTTTGGCTTGCATCCTTTGTTTTCCATCATTTAAAACTTTCTTTAATCATTTTGTGAATATCTTTTCTAATTTCTTTAACGGTTTTGTCGATAACTTCTTTTAATTCTGTTTTTGAAAATTCAAAGATAACTTTCCCGGCTCGTTTTTCCAAGTCCTGAGATTTATTTATTTCACTTCTATTGGAAAATTCTAATGTTGCGTTGTCTTTTTTGACGTTTGGTTTTATGCTACCCATAAGGTCTCCGGTCGCAACCAAATCCCAGCGTGTAGATGTTTTTCGTTTACCATATTTGTTATGAGTAGTATATCCTTTTGAGTATGCCGGAAGTAGTGATCCATCTTTTGCCCTGCCGCCCTGATCGTTAAACAGACGGTCTTTAAAGATTCCCTCTGCTTGTTTAATAGCAAACAGTACCCAATCCTTTGGCTCTTTTATAATCTTTTGAATAAGCCTCTCTAAACTGTCATCTAAGCGACTTAATGGAATCATGGTGTTTTTTCAACATATTTATTTTGTGAGCAAATTATACAAAAATCGTCCAATTTCCTTAATAACACAGGCATCGTTCGTGCAACGGCTGCCATTTCTTTTTCGTAATCTTCCATGTAGCTCGCTCGCAGGTCTTTTATGTCATCTCTTGTTACCATAGAAAAATAGTTAAACCGGTTTGTTTCCAATGTCTCGTTACTAAGTTCAATCCCGAACCGGTAAAGAGTAGCAAACGCAAGATAGTCTTTCATCAAACAAAACAAGTCAATAGGGTTACAAATAACAGATACATCTGCTATAATTCCGTAATGATGTGAACTAACACCTGTTCCGGTCCATCCGGTTACTGAAAGAATATTATAATCTTCACCACAGCAACTCATGTTTGCACTGCCTTTTGCTCCTTCCAGGTTATTAATTGTTATAAATACTCTTTTACGGTCACAGTATTGGTTTATCTCGACATCCTGTTCTTCATTAGCTATCAATGTCACCGGGTAGTTTGTTGTTTTTTCGCCGTCTTTTACGACTACATTAAACGCTCCACCAACATTATCCAGAACTCTTACTCTGTTAATAAGTATTTGCGAAAGCGTAGATTCTTTAATGTCGATTCTTATCCCTCTATCTGCAGCCACAGCGGCATGATATTCGAGATCGTGATCAAATTTTCCACCTTTGTAGTGTCCGATAACTGAATTTAGTTTGAAATAAGGCATTACGTATCTCTTTAGTTCAGTAGATACATAGATAATAGCCATTCTTATTTTAGATGCAATAAACTCAATAGCATCAGCGTAGTCAGTATTTGCCACAGCATCCATCTTAGTAAGATTCACTCCATACAGGTCATTAACATAAAGTCCGGATGTCGGAGTTATATCCGATCCCCGATAAGTCAAAAAGTCATCAAAACAAGCCATAATAAAAAATTAAAAGAAAGGGGAATTTCACCCCTTTCGTGTTCAAGATACAGAAAAATCAACACATTCAGTAATGTCATCACACGCTTCGTAGTTAAGTATTCCATTAACTCCAAAGTGATCGGCACAGCCTGCATCACCTTCATCAGGTACAGCAAACAGTTCCCAGTTTTGTTGCAGTTTAATATAGTACATTTCTGTACATGGGTCATAATATATTTTTATGTCAAATCGTATCCCGGTCAACGGATCAACGATTGTTCCATGTTCAAATACATCATTTGCTTTTGCGTAACCCCCCACCAGGCGGTTCCACGTCAATAATTGAGCGGCTCCTGGAGCTAAAACGAGAAACTCGTTTGGCCCAAAAATCCCTTCTACAAACCTGTCGTAAAAGAAATTAAATCCGGAAGCCATCATTCCGACATCTTGTCCGGCAGCGTTAGGCGTTCCAAAACCAATCATATGAGCCCATTTATTCACTTCACCAGCTCCGATAAGATTAGGCAATCCACCCAGACCAGCCTGATCAAATTCATCCTGTATATTAGCTAATGCACGGGTTCTTGGCCCGATTGCATCACTATTAATAGTATTGAATAACTGAAGAGCTTTGATAGTATTACCGTCCATAAATGTCCCTACATTAGTCAATACTTCGGCTAATACGAGTTTATCCCAGTAAGTAAGTAAAGCATTGAATTGAGAGTTTATAATGGTTGCGATCCACATCTCATCTGTTTCACCCATTGGACCACATATCCTTCTCATATCATGCTCATTAAAAACCATGTTATCGGTTTCTAATTCTTTTGTGATATCAATAGTCTCACAAAACGGGTCGGTTTCTGTTCCGGTAGAACAATCAGCAGTTATACTTTCATTAATTGTACTTTCGCATAACTTTTGATTCCAGTTTATTGTAACGCATTTACGTTTCCCGGTTCCTGGATCGAGTTGAACAGGCTCTGAACCTGCCATATTCTCAGGACTTCTCAGGAATGAAATCATTCCAACCTTGTCCCTTCTTAGCGCTTGTGCATTCCTGCCAGCCACATTATTTAGGGCTTGTTGAATACACGGACACGCACAATTAGTAAATCCACTTGCAGCAGTCATAATTTTAAATTTAATAATTAGCTAATAAAGTGCTAACTTCAGTGGATTTTAGGTTCGCACCTCTATTTTTTACCTCCTAAAAGACTCCCTCCTCCTCTTTCCATCTTTTCTAATTCTTTTAGGTTTGCTTCGGCAGCTTTCATCCCAGGCAATTCAGTCTTAACCGGTCCCGCTGGAATTAGTATCCTCTTTTTAGGATCAGGGCCTGGATCAGCGTTTGATTGTTTAATCAGTTTTTCGCTCTCCAGAATACCTTTTACCACTTCCGTATTAGTCAGATTCCGGGTTTTGCCTTCATCTTGTGGACTTAAACCGTCCTTTGTTTTGATTGTCAGGTCTGTTTTGGCTTCATTTAATCCGGCTGTATAACCTTTTTTGGTTAGTTCTTCTTTCACAACCGCTATTGTAGCGCTTTCAGATACAATCAATTCGCCGCTATCTGCTATCAACTTTCGCAAATGCCGGCTTGCTTCGTTCTTGTCAACTTTCTCACTGGATTCTTTTTCAATCCTCGGTATTTCATCTTCTTCATACCATTTAAGTTTCGTATTGGCATCATGTAATTCAACTTGTATCTCTTGAGCTGACTTACTGCCTGCCTTTTTCTGTTTGTCAGATGCAAATGTCAAGGCTTTTTCGTAATCGCCTTCAAGTTCACCTGTATTCCACTCGTCATCTGTAAGCCCAAATACTTTTTTGATCTTACGTTCAACTGATCCACGTTCTTTACCTTTAGCTTTTGCGGCTAATTCTTTGATAACTTCCGGATCATTTGCATAGACTTCTCGTTGTGCAGACTTAAACTCTTTAGCTAAGTCCTCAACTTTCAAACCCTCTTCAGGGTCTTTTAGGAGTGCAATAGTTTCATTACTGACTCCTACATTTTCTAAGAATTTTACTAACTCTTCCATTTTTATTTATTTGGTTAATACTTTTTCTTCTATTCTTGTCGCAACTGCCTGATGTTGACAGTTATGCCCACCCTTATAAGTTGCAAAGTTATCTTTATTCGTTCCGGGTATCATTCCTTTTCCGTTACTATAAGCC
>SDBT01006431.1_pt1 | contig 19494 bp, 12 predicted proteins | sample 2277101 | NCBI WGS metagenome assembly SDBT01 (sample SAMN10404973, study PRJNA504765) | marine sediment metagenome | isolation source: marine sediment core GS10_PC15, 103 cmbsf | place: Arctic Ocean: Southern Knipovich Ridge | collected 2010 | reverse complement strand
GAAAATTAAATATTGATCCAAAAGAATATCCAACACTTAAAAGTTTATTGGATTTGACCGGACAGACAAAACAACTGCATACACAAATCATTTTGCAACATTTAGGATACAGAGATTGTGCACGTGAGGCATTAACTGGTAAACTGGATTATAAGAAAGATAATTTATATTCCTATATTCATCCATTGATAGCTGCATTATTCTTACCAAAAATTAACTATTTAGAGGAACATATGTTAATGGCAAGTATTGGAGATATTGTGAGCAAAAAACATGAAGGAAAAGCAATATTAACAAAACAAAATGTTGAATTATATTGGGATATGATTACTGATGAAAATGATCATGCATGTAGTACTGAAAGTCCAGTGAAAGATTTATTAAATAGATTTATATTACAAACAAAACTATGGGATAATGTGTTAAGTCTTAGACAAGGAAGATATTTTCATAAAAGGTTGCCAGAATTTATAGCAGCTATTGCACGTTGTCGTAGTTCTGTGTACGATGCTCCAGAATCAGCATATGTTCAAGATGAAGGAACAACTCTCAGAAAATTATTGGCAGCATTTTCCATGCGTCCAACTGTAGTAAGTACATCTAAGGTCTGGGGATTTAGTGGTATTTATGGTTTTGGTGGAATGAATTACGGAAATTTTCCCAGTACGGTATCAAAACTTACAACAATTCCAATGATTCAATTAAGACTTCCAATTGATAAAGATTATCAACGAGCTCCTATTAATTTACGAGATGGTCTATCAATGTCACAATGGTATGTGGAAAAAAATACAATTGTACCAAAAAAACAAGAAATAATTCATAATAGAGATGTTGCATTCTTTTATGTCAACAGAAGATTTAAAACATTAAACATTACTAAATTTAATACCCCATACACTTTCTCAGCACTTCCAATGAGTGTAGCAGGATGGGAATCTCTTAATGATCATGTTGTAAAATTTGATAGAATTATGAGAATTGCCAAAAAATCATATAAATTAAGATCTGTTGTATTTGTTGAAAGTGCAACAGCAACTAAGAAAAAATTAATTGTTGGATGTAGTGCTGGTATTTTACAATATATTGATGGTGTTTATGACCAAGTTGCATGGTATTATAATCCACAAGGATCGGGTATTATGTTTAAAGATGTTGGAGAAGGATTTCGTCAAAATAACCCAATTACACAAATTCATTATACAGGACCAGATAAATCATTCACAAATATGGCAGAAACTCAAGGTACAATATTTATGTATCAAAATGTTGATGATGGTTCAGATGCAGCATTACCCAATGTGATTGATCCATACAATTAAGAATTATTAACATTATAAAAAATTTTAACTTAAAATATTTAATTTTAAATATTTAATAAATATTTAAAATAACTAATTTTTATTCCCGTTTGTATTGCTGTGATGGTAATGGTGATCTATTTGAATTGTTTACATTGGCGCCACTGTAGTACTGAGGTGATGATAATCTACGTGGATTATTTACTACATTGACAGTATTATAGTGTGGTGGTAATAATGGTAATTTATCTACAATATTTACATCTTCAACGCCCCATGTTGTAGTTATACTTGGTAATGCTAATCTACCAGCATTACTTACATTAATAGGTCTTGGTATTGGAGTCAATGGTTTATTTATTTCTTCAAGATATCCATAATATTGTTTAATATTTGAAATTATATCAGCAACATGATCATTTATAACTTTATCATTTAATCTTTTAACTTGTCTTACAGTTTCACCAGGTAAAAATCTAGAATGTTCCATATATATAGCTCTCATTATTATAAAAACATCACTTGGATCCTGATCTGTATCCAATCTGTATTTTCCTTTAGTTCTACGAAATACAGCACTTTTAATTTTTCTTTGAATTCTTTTAATGTTTCTATCAGAAAAAAACAATTTACTTAAGTCACTTTGAGTCTGGATTCCTTTTAAGGCTTCTTCTGCCATATTTCTAAAGTCAGTATTGGGATGATCATCTATTAATAAAAATGGTGTTCTAAATAAATCTTGTATAGTCATATTATTTTTAGTTAATTGTGGGATGCCTGACCCAGTGTCATAATATGCTTCATGCTTTTTATTATAATATGGTGGTTTATTATCATAGTATGCATATGATTTGTAATTCATTTATATTATTAAAATAGAAAAAAAAGCACACCTTTTTATTAATTAAAAATATTATCAATTTAGAAAATAATAAATATAAATAAATTATCATTATATATATTCACATATTATATAACCTTTATATTTTAATTTTTTTGGTTATTCATTATAATCTAATATAATTTTGTGATATATTATTAAGAAATAATAATATATTTATCTATTATTATTATTATAGAGAGTATGAGTATATATTATTTGCATGGTGATATTACAAATAAAATAACACCATCTAAGAAAATGTATTATTTCGATAATAACTCAACTACTTTGATATATGATAAAGTGGTTAAAGATAATATTATGAAATGGATAAGTTGTGGTAATCCATCAAATACACTACACGATTACGGCATTATCGCTCGAGAAAAAATTGAGCAATGTAGACATCATATTGCTGCAGATTTAAACATATATCCATGTGAGTTATATTTTACATCGGGTGCAACAGAATCAAATAATATAGCAGTACAGGGTATATTTCAATATTATACAAATAAATATAAAAATAAAAAATTTACAGCCATTACATCATCATTTGAGCATCCAAGCGTATTAAAAATTTTTAAACATTATGAAAAATTGGATAATATAGATGTTGTATATATTAATCCATGTAATGACGAAAAAGACCCACAATTCGGATGTATTAAAACATGTGATGTTGAAAAAGAAATTACTAATGCTAAAAATCAAATTATTATAATTAGTATTATGCATGCTAATAATGAAACTGGTGCAATCCAAAATATAAAAAAAATGGGAAAAATGATTAAAAAATATAATATATATTTCCATAGCGATATGACACAAAGTATAGGAAAACTTATTATACACCCTAAAGAATATTATATGGGATCAATTAGTTTTTCTGGACATAAATTCCATGGACCAAAGGGTATAGGAGGATTATATATTAATAAAAAATATACTAATGTATTAAATTTATGTTACGGTGGAGAACAAGAATACCATAGAAGACCTGGAACAGAAAATGTAGCATATATAGTTGGGATGACATTGGCTTTGTCTAATATTCACAAAAATAGAAAAGTTAAAAATAAAAAAATGCAAAAAATGAAAGAATATATTATAGATAATATTAGCAAAAAAATAAATATAAGAGTATTGGGTCCTAGTTATGATTTATGTCTACCAAATACATTATTAATACTAATTTATGATATTAAAACATGTAATAGATTGCTGATAACAGAATTAAACAAAAAAGGAATATGTGTTAGTGCTGGATCTGCTTGTCAAACCAATAGTGGTAGCACATCTCATGTATTAGATACAATGAATATAAAAAAAGGAGATAAATTAAAAATAATTAGGATATCTTTATCAGATTACAATACATTTGATGAATGTGAATATTTAGTCAAAAATCTGATAAACATACTAAAAAAATAGAGACCAGTATATAACAACTTTCATATATTGAAAAAATTGAAATTGAAATTATAACTTATTGTTAAGTCATTTTATAATAAGATATACGATAAATATATATTTATTCATATTATAAAATGACTTATCACCAGACTTATCACCATAAATATGCTAAATATAAAAAAAAATATTTAGCATTGGGAAAAAAATTGGAACATATTATAAAATATGCCAATGGTAATGTGTACGAGGGATTATTGGATATATTTTCAGGAAAACCACATGGTCAAGGAACTCTAACGCACCAAGATGGTACTTTTTATAAAGGAAATTGGAAATATGGAAAAAAACATGATCATGGAGTTGAAACATATAGTGATGGTTACAAATATGAAGGAGAGTGGGTAGATGGGGAAAAACACGGTTCTGGAACTTTGATAAAGAAAAATGGCGAAATAGTTAATCAAGAGTGGAAGTTTGATAAGTTACAAGCTCCAAGACAAGAAGAAAGAATAAAATTAATGAAGCAGCTCGGAATTCTCTAGCATTAGATGATGAATTAGTGGAGCTGATGTTTATCTGAATTCTTCCTAGACACTAGTCTTTATTTATATTATAAAATGTAAATTTATCTTTATTTTTTATTTATTTTTAATAATTCTTTCAATATTGTTTTTTTCCTACATTACTTTCAATCTTAACTAGTTGTTCCAAATTCTCTATTTTATCATTTATATTATACACACTTCTTATTTTATGATTACTACACAATTCAATGTGATAAATTATTTAGATATAAAGATGAGAATGATTTGAAAGAAAAAATTGAATTATATTTATGTTAGTTAATAATATTTATTTATTAATAAAAAAAACATTATGAATGTACTATTCAACATAAGCAAACAGTTCGAAGGAGAAAATTTGTATGATCCACCAGATCCAAATAAAGAATATAAATGTAGTAAAATAACCTCTTCGAAAGGATGGACATTACTAATGAAGTGGGTTGTACTGACAAGAAAACATCCAGAATTGTATGGTAAAATAAGAGGACGAGGAAGAGGAAGGAGAAGAGGAAGAGGAAGAAGAGGAATGGGAATTAATGTTAAAAATAAAAAAGGTTGGACGGCTCTCATGCTGGCTGCTAGATATTCTAATACAGACAGTACAGAGAAGACAGTAGAAATGTTAACAAATGCAAAAGCAGATTTAAATTTACAAACTAAAGATGGGGAGACTGCTCTTATGATGGCTTCTGGATTTTCTAATACAGACAGTACAGAAAAGACAGTAGAAATGTTAATAAATGCAAAAGCAGATTTAAATTTACAAAATAAAGATGGTTGGACTGCTCTTATGAGGGCTGCTAGATATTCTAATACAGACAGCACAGAGAAGACAGTAGAAATGTTAATAAATGAAAAAGCAGATTTAAATTTACAAAATAAAGATGGTTGGACTGCTCTTATGGAGGCTTCTAGATATTCTAATGTAAACAGCACAGAAAAGACAGTAGAAATGTTAACAAATGCAAAAGCAGATTTAAATTTACAAAATAAAGATGGTTGGACTGCTCTTATGGTGGCTGCTAGATATTCTAATACAGACAGTACAGAGAAGACAGTCGAAATGTTAATAAATGCAAAAGTAGATTTAAATTTACAAAAGAATAGTGGTAAGACGGCTCTTATGTTGGCTGCTAGAAATTCTAATACAGACAGTACAGAGAAGACAGTAGAAATGTTAATAAATGCAAAAGCTGATTTAAATTTACAAACTAATAATGGTTGGACTGCTCTCATGATGGCTGCTAGAAAATCTAATACAGACAGTACAGAGAAGACAGTCGAAATGTTAATGGGAGCGTTAATAGACCAAGGATCTTTTAATTTTGATAATGAAATTTATAAGAATTATAAGAAAATATGGAAAAAGTTATATAAAAATATTTGTTATAAAAAAATCTTAAATCAAATACCACAAAGGGTGAATGAAATAAAATTCAAGTCGGGAAACATGGGAGCATTAGTAACAGAGATTGATTTCAATTTAACTAATAAAAAAAATATTAAAGAATTATATAAAAATTTACTTGAACGAAACAATGAATTACTAAATATAAAGAAAATATTATATGAAAAACAACAAAAATTAAATAAATTACAAAAACAATTAAGTAATGAAAACTATAATAAGATAAAAGCACATCAAAAAAAATACAAAACTGCACAATTCGATATTATAGATTATTTAGATATAAAAGACGAGAATGATTTCAAAGAAAAAATTGAATTATATTTATCTTAATAATATGTTTTATTTCTCAGAATAGTATATTATAAAATATCTTTATATTTTATAATAGTAAACCAGCATTTAAAATGCATATAGCTCTAATATAATTAGTTAATTATTTATTAATAATGTACGTTTCTAGCAAATCATCATCACTTAGATTTGCTTCATTAGGTTTATAATTTTGTAATATTTTTTCATTTCTTAAATAATGAAATAATGATGACTCAGCTGGTTTAGGATTTTCTACACTTTTTTTATTGGAATCCTTTCTAGTTATTATATCTGCTGTTTTATCTGAATTAGACTTTAAATATATTACAAATTGATAAGTGTCATAGTTTAATGCACGCACAACTATTTCACCTTTTCTGAATTCAGAATGGTCATCTTTTCTAACATTTTTCGCCTCTGTTACTGTTAGATGTGTTCCAATTCTATTATTTAAAAACATTCCCATATATGTTTGAATATAGTAACCAATATCATTATTCTTATCGGTAGCTATTTCTGTTTGTATGTCATTTATTAACTTTAATACTTCCTCTGGTGGTTTTGTTCCTTTTTTATCTTTAAATGTATTAGAAAATTTATCTGTATTAATTGTATTTTTGAATGCACTAAAACATAATTTATTCAAATCATCATCATCATATTTAATATTTTTCATATTTTTTCCTGAAAATATATTGCCATATATCTTATATTTTTTATTATCTCTAGTTAATATATCTGATTCACTTTTTAAATCTTTAAAATTACTATCTATTAATACTAAATATCCATAGTTTGGAATATAATATTCTACTCCATCTATTATATATTTCCAATATTGTATTATATTAGTATGTTTATTAATATCTTTTATATATATATTATACTCTATATCAAATTCTGCAAAACATATTCTGTGAATTTGTAATACATATAACGCTGCAATTAATTGAAATAATACTGAAAACCATACTTTGCTCTCATGATATCCATTATTAATCATTTTGCTTATATTTCCCAATGTATTATATGATTTAGAAGTCCAGCCATATAAATTATAATTAGGTGCTTCTGTTAATGATATTAAAGTTTTACCACTATATGCAGATGTATTAAGTTTCATATTTTTTGTTTTATCTGTATGGTCATAGTATTCCCTTATACCAAATTTATTTACATTAATTGGAATTTTGTTTCTATTATATAATATATCAGTTGGATTGATACTTCTGTTTCCAAAATGTTTATGCAATGGATTTAATTTATTAATCATATTTTGATTTTTATTTTTATCTTTATCTGTAATGGCTACATACATGCTTTGTGGTTCTTTTTTACCTTTTATTCTTGCTATTGCATTAAAATCAATACCACTGTTTTCACATATAAAATATGCATACATGTTAATAAAATTTGGACATACTTTGGGTTTTAATATTTTTTCTCTAATATATGTGTAAAAAGCTATTTCTCTCCAACTATCGTAATCATCATATTTTATATTTTTCTCTTCTCTAACTTTATATTCTCCTACTGTTAATCCATATATTCTTATGTTGATAGACATGGAAGATTTTGCACATTTTGTTACATGTGATACTCTATCAAATCTTATAGGATAACATGATTTATATATTAACATATTATATGGCATATTTTCATATGGATTTTTTGTGATTTTATCAGTGTTATGGTCTGAATTATATGGATTAAGATCCATAAATTTTAAATGACTCAGTAAACTATTACCTTCATTACCAATACCTATATCTTCTCCATCACCATGTTTAACAAATACGGATCTTATATAATTATGAATATTTAATCTTTCACCATATGTGTTAAAAGTACCTATTTTACCACCTGTTGGTAAATTATCTTCATATAATCTATACATTTTCCCATGGTCCGTTCGTGGTCCTATATTTTGAATCTTATAACTATTAACTATTGGCAACTTTACAATATCATGTGTATATGGTAAACCATATATATTTGAAGGATATATATTTTGTGGTCGTATTGGTACAAAAAATGATGGATCTATTGGCATTTTAGGAAGTTTAGGTTTGTGTGGTTCATATATTTGTAAATCTACTAGTGGTTTTGATGATGGAGGTGGTTGGAATGCCGGTGGTGGTATACCATAATATTTTCCTTTTTGTATTGGATACTTTTTTGGATACTTTTTTGGATACTTTTTTGGAAATGTAATTCCTTTTTTATCAATTTTATTTTCATGTAATGGTTGTTGTACTGGTTGTTGTTTTGGCTCTTCGTACCTTGGTATTATTTTGTCACTTCCTCCTTTAAAAAAAAAAAATCGTTTTTTTTCGAAACTTTATTGTTAGATGTATTGCCACCAAATTGTGATTGTGTATTTTGCATCATTGGTGGTAGCATTGGGAGTTGTTGTGTATTTATCCCATTTGTTTGTCCATACTCTGATATTTGGGGCCCACTGTTTGCCATTGGTTGTTGTAAATTATTGTTTAGTGATAAATGAGCTGGTATGTCGGCTTGCCCCGCGACCCTTCCATAAGGTATGTCGGCTTGCCCTGCGACACTTCCATAAGGTATGTCGGATTGCCCTGCGACCCTTCCATAAGGTACTTCATTTGATGGAATGTTCTGCACAGATCCAAATTCTTGTGACATATTTCTTGGCATACTTGAAAAGTTAATACTTTGTGAATCAATTGAATATTGATCTACTGGTCTCATATATTTCTGATAATTAAAATTATTTTGAAGTGGTGCTACTGGAACATTACTCAAACCATTAAATGCATTAGATTGTAATGCTTGTGCCATCATATTGTTATTATATGATTGTGGTAAATTGGGTAGCACGTTATTTTGCATAGAGTGATTAATGGATGGCAATTTTAATTGTTGTTGGAGATGCTCTGGAACTATTCCACTATACCCTTCTGGTAATTTGTTTAATATATTTTGACCTATTTTATTACTACTTTTTGGTGCCATAGATTTATTATTTATACCCATATTCATATTGTTTATACCCATATTCATGTTGTTTACACCCATATTCATATTATTATTATTATTATTGTGACGATAACCATATCCATTGGGTTGAGGATTTTTTTCTCTGAATAGATTCATAAATCTATTCCCTGGAGGTTTATATTCAGGAGAATCTATGGTCATGTTGTCTAAATTTCCAAATTCATCATCCATTGAATTATTTCCAATTTTATCTTTAGACTTTTTAGAGTTTTTAGATTTTTTAGATTTTTTAGATTTTTTAGATTTTTTATTGTCTGGTATTTCTGGCACTTCTTCTGATGTCTCTGACATTTCATTATCTGATGTTACAGAAGTCCCTGATATCTCATCATCTAATATTTTCGTGTCATTATCTGATGTTTCTGATGTCTCATCATCTAATATTTTCGTGTCATTATCTGATGTTTCTGATGTATCATCATCTAATATTTTCGTGTCATTATCTACATCACTCAAATCAACTGAATCATCTGATTCTTGCTCTGTTATCCCATAATTGTCAAAAGATTTTTGTTTCTTTTTAATATTTCCTTCATACATAGTCGGAATATTCAAGGGACGTTGACTTCTGATAATTTTATACTTTTTTTTTCGATTGCTCATATTTTTTATACCTTTATTATTATAATTTCCCTTAGATTTTATTTTTAAATTATTATTTTTAATTCCCATTAAAATAGGATCTTCAGAATTATTTGTTATTGATAATGAATCTACATAATTTATAGAATTTTCTTTTATATTATATAATTGAATATTTTCAGGACTATTAGATATTGACGATGTATTTTCATTCATTTTGTTTGTATTTACTATAAATTCCTTAAAGAAATTTTTTTTTGTAAAAATTAATGTTGGTGTTAAAAATTCATGTACATTTTTTTGGTGATATGTTTCGTTTAATCCTGTAAATTTCTCTTTCTTAATAATGTTGCGTTTCATTGTTCTCTGAATTTGTTTAGGTCTATATTGTTTAGGTATTACCATATTAAAAAATTTATTTAATTCTTCTGGAATAGTAATTTTTTCACCTATTACTAGTTTATCTATTATATCAATTAAACTGTACAATATATAATGCATATCATAGTATAAATTTTCATTTATTTTATCTGTGTCTGTATTATCAACTATATCTTTTATATTACTATTATCAAAATTAGTTATTTTAATTTCAAATCCTAAATTTGGTATTTTATACTCTTTCCCTAAAATATTATATATTTTGTTGTCTGGTGTAATTTTTTTTTTATACACATATACAGAATTTAAATCAAGTTTATTATGTCTGAATGTTGGATATTTTTGTCCTATTATATGCAAACTGTACAATATTTGGAAAATTAATATTTTCCAGTGTTTAATAGTAAATGATTTAATGTTTTCTTCAATATATTTTTGCAGTGTATATAATTTAAAATAATGTTCCAATATTTGAACATATAATTGGGCATTTTTAGGAATATTGTCTTTTTTTAAAATATTTGAAACAGTAGGATTAATTTTTATAAGATCTTTGAATGTTATATCAAAATTCATTATTGGAAATAATAAAAATTTGAGATTATTTGTTAATGCCAGTTCACTTAGTATAAATGGTATTTTCATATTAACTAATTCTCTTCTACCAGTATCACTTAAATTATCATTTTTTTCATTATATATTCCTATTCTTAACATAACTGGAAAAGTATCTGAGTATCTTTTAAATATATACCTGTCAAAATTTTTTCCAATATATTTAATATCAGTATTTTTTAATATATCATCATAATTAAAATTAGGTTGTTTTTTAATATCAATCAATTGTATGTTTTTGTGTTGTATATATTTGATTTTATAACATTTATTACTTTTTTTACTATATACAAAATCATAAAGTGTATTGATACAAAAATCTACATCATCATATTTATTTATAACACTAGTTTTTTTAATATTACTCATTATAATAACAATATAATACTAATACAGATATTTTCCTTATTATTTATTATAAATTATATTAGAATAATTTATAACAAACATTTTTAATTACTTTGTAGCAGCATATTATTTAACATGTTTTTTTTTCCTCTGTTTCATATAATTACTATATTTTAATTCTTCAAAAAATGGATCCCTCATCAATATTTGATTTGGAGTTGTAAATTCATAATTTCTTAATAATAATCTTCCTCTATTTGTTACATATTTTCCCTTTTGTAGTATTGGGGGAACTATTCTATTAACAAAATCTCTGGCTTCTTGAGGTATGCATTTTATTTTAGGATCCATAAATTGGGGAAAAAATGCATCTTTAATAAATGTATTGAAGAAAAAGTGTACATCATAATATTGATTTCTCTCAGGATTTACATTTATTCTATTTGTCCATTCTGCAGATACTTTTGCATTATCTATTTTACCAGGTATACATGCAAAATCAAAATCCCACAGTTTTATTTGATATCCTATATTTTGTATTACATATCTGTGTCTATTTACTGTATATATAAATCTCGTTTTACATGTGTCTCTTTTATGCATTAGGATATTGTTAGCTTTTAAATCATTATGGCGAAAACTTGGGAATTTATTGTGAATGACAGCTAATGTAGAAATTATTTGGAAAAATATTGTTTTCCATATGATTAAACTAAATTCTCTATAATTATTTCTTATAAATTCCAATAGGTCACCCATGTTTGCCCATTCACTTATCAGTATAGATACATCATTATAAAATTCTCCATTCCTATATTTTTTAAGGAATTTCCTATATTTTTTATTTTTTGTATCCACAACATTATCATCTATTAAGCTTAAAAATGGTTTGATACTGGATTTGAATGTGTATATTGGTAATACTATATGTGGAGTGTGCTTATTTATTACAAAATAAGCAAGACATCTTATAATCATTATTTCAGCATTTTCTGGTCTTTCAACATGGTCCAAAGGACCATATATAGATTTTCTTTTTGGACATGCTACAACCTTTATAGCATAATTTAAACATTTACCATCTTCTATTGGAATAAGTCCCATAAATGTATGACCAGATGATCCACTTTTTACATATTTAATTTTGCCACCTATATTATTTATTATTTTATAAAAATTCATTTTTTTTTTATTAATGATTTTTGTTATATCTGTACTTTCAGCACTTTTATTTTTATCTACACCACTACTATCACATGATCTATACCCATTATCAAATTCAAATCTATTAAAATTTCTTTTCCCATCGCTATTACCCATATTATACTTTACAGGATCTATATAGTACTCTGTATCAAGATTATTTATATCTATTATTGGTTTTATATTATTGCCACCTAAAATAGACATAAATTTTAGTCTATATGGTATAGTATCATATTTCTTTTCTTTATGAGAAGATATGGACTGGAGACTATCTCTTGATGACAATTCATTATTATGTTTTTTTGGATATTTATTAAAGGAACTATTTCTGCCTACGCGTGAAGTTGAAAACTGTTTAATAGGAAGTTTTCTACTTAGCGGAATATTCTGCCTAAGAAAATCTTGTGACTTCCCCTTATTTCTAGGATCGCTGTGTTTCCGGTGAAATATCCCATTAGATGGAGCATTTCCTAGTACTTTCCTTTGCATTTTTGATTGATTTACTAGAATATATTTTTTATGCTGTGAATTATTATTCATATTATTTGTATAAGATTATCTTTACTAATATTTTATTATATAAAATTTTTAATCCGTATTTTGCAGATTACCAAAATTATTTATAAATAAAATTATCTAATATCATATTCCTCTTCTTTTCATACCTATTTAATTTTAAATCATTCGTATTTTTCTTTATGCGTTTAATATTTACATGTGGAATACGTGGTAAACATTTCCAATTTATATTTTTATTTATCATATCAATTTCTATTTTACTTGTTTTTGGATACATATCTATTATTGGTGAATTTTTATCATTCATCATATTTCTGTATGACTCCGGCAACATATGTGAACACTCCGGTGGTAACACAGATAACAATTGTACAAATGGATGAGCTGGGCCTATATTTTTAAATTTTATTTTGTTTATATCTATTCTTGTTTTTATATTATATTTTGCAATATCTGAAATGAATGGAGCGTGCAAATGAGAATATTGCCATGTCCATGTAGGACATTCTCTAAAATAATAATATGTTGTCCATATAATACCCTTTAAATATTCATAACATAATATATCTATAAATTGTTGTTGATACTCAGATACTCCATAATAATGCTCATAATACCTCCATCTCCATAGTTCTCCATAATCTCTTCCTAATTGTATTGGATCTTCTACTTTAATATTTCTCATATGTTCTAAATTCCATAAATCGACATCGTACATGTCTGTATATGGACATCTATATTTACTTACACGTTCTTTATATTTTGGTAATATATTTGTAAAATAATAATCTTCTGATTTTGATATGTTATTTAAAAACATACCGAAAAATGGCATGTTTATAAATATGTCATCTTTTTCAGTATCTATTATACTTGTTTTTAATATTTTATATATGTCTATATAACACCCCATTACAAAATCTAATCCCCCTGTTTTAATATCTATTGATGGTAAGTGTGGTAAAAAATCATTCCCCAAAAAATAACATATGAATATAAAATCGTCTGTAAAATCTTTTGTTTTAGAAATTGAATTATTTTGTTCATACATATTTCTCTCAATCATATTTCTTATTTTATAATTTAAATATTCTCTGAATTTATCTATAGATACATAATTCAAACTTTCTTCTATCCCATCAGTTATATTATTTTTATTTTTTCCAAAATGAGTTTCTTCTCTTACCAAGTATATATTACTTTTTTTACTTGCCAATGCTAAAAATATAAGATCAGCATCCAAACCATATATTGCATAAATATTATCTTTGTTCAGTTTCGATCTTTTTTTAATATCTTGTAATATTTTATGTTCGCCTTCTCCGGGAGTATGATATGATGAGTATATAACTTCTATTTTATATTTTTTTTTTATATACTTGCTATATGCTTTTAATTTTTTATGTAATCTTTCCATAAACTTTGTACCTGGGGTTATAACAGTATTACTCCATGTCTTGCCAATCTTTTTTCCATGTTTTTTCTTAATATTATTTTTAATTATATTGTCATATGATGACTTATATCGTCTTTTCCGTTGTTGATTCATTTTGGCCATTGGTGCAACTCCATCAACAGATATGTATAATAATTTTTCTGGTTTAACATACTTTATTAAATATTCTGTATATTTCATTATTCGTTCCATCATTAAACTTTCTAATTTATATTGATCATCCCAATTAGTATGTCTGTCTAATTCTTTAAAACATTGTGGATGTAATAAACAATTATAATCCAAATACAATATATCAACAACATAATCTATATCATAAGTAATAATACCGGTATCATATTTTTTATAATCTTTTAATATCCAAGCAAAAAATCCAGGAACCCCCATTTTATTATATTATATTATGTTATTATTTCTTTATTTTATTTTATTTTATACTTAAACATTTTATCATCAATTTTTTTAGTTAATAACTTTTTAATAATTTATTACAATAATCGAATTTAATATAATATAAAATTTTATTTTTATCTATGTTAGAATAATTTCTTTTCTAATTATATTATATAATAAAAAATGTCAGGATCTAATAAAGAAGCAATGTCAATATCTACTCCAGATGAATTTAAAAGATGGGCAAAAAAAATGAAGAGTCAGTACGGGGGGGTTAAAGATAGTGATATTATCAGTAAATACCTTGGTAAAAATTCCCATAAAAATATAAATAGTGATATGAAAGCATATTTGGAAAAACATGAAGCAAGATCTAAACAATCAGGAGGAAAAAGAAGAAGGAAATCAAAATCAAAAGGTAGAAAGAGGAAAAGGAAGTCTAAATCAAAAGGAAAAAAAAGAAGGAAGTCAAAATCAAAAGGTAGAAAAAGGAAAATGGCAAGAAAAAGAAAATCAAAATCAAAATCCAAAGGTAGAAAAGTTGTGAGAAAAAGAAAAAGAAAATCAAAATCCAAAGGTAGAAAAGTAAAAGTTGTGAGAAAAAGAAGATCAAAAAGTAAAGGTAAAAGAAGATCAAAAAGTAAAGGTAAAAGAAGATCAAAATCAAAAAGTAAGGGTAAAAGGAAATTAAAAAGAACATTACCAGAAGGACCAAAGATTTTCCGAAGAATTGTAAAATATATGTCGGAACAAATGGGAAAAGGTGGTCCAGTGATAATGAAGATGGCATCAATGTATAAAAATAAAGTTTCTGATGAGAAATTAACAAATCAAATTGCAGATGATACAATAAAATTATTTGATAAGGATAGTGATGCTGAACATAAAAAAATATACGCAAAAGCTGAAAAACTAGTAGCAATAAAAAGGGCAGCAACTAAAGCTAAAAAAGCAGCAAAAAAGGCAGCAAAATTATAAGTAATAATAAATAAAAATTATTAATAATTTTTATTTAATATAAAATTGTTAATATAACTATTATTTGATAATCCTTAATTCTTCATTATTATATATTTCTAATACCTGTGCTTTTCTTAAATCATTAATCATACCTGTAGTATTGTATTTTGTATCAAACTTATTAAATGCATCTGATAATCCTATATCAACTCTCCATAGTTTATCACCACATGTCTTATTTATTCCTAAATGATTATAAAAATATTGTGGAGTATGACCTATAACCATAGCTCCTACATCAAATAATCTAAGTACTGGATCCAATTGATCAACACAGTCACCATCACTACTAATCATATTTGGTTTTATTTGACCTAAAATTCTATTCCAGAACATAGAATCATCAATTGTAGAAACTAATTTTTTAATATTTTGTGTGGCCATTCCTATTAACCACTTTCTAATAATATAATTTACTCTATATAAATCATTTCTATTATGAATCCCAATTCTATTAATAAACTCCGGTATAATTCCACCATGTACAAATATAAAATCTCCAATTATTAAAACAGCCAATCGTGTACATCCTAAAATTTTACCATATTTTCCACCCGGTTTAAATAATTCCCTACGAACCATCTCTCCAGTCATATGTCTATTTTTGAGACTTTCTAAATTATTATATGATGCATAACTTATATCGCCCTGTACATTCATTAACTCATGATTACCTAATAATGAAAATACACCACCACCATATTTTATGGCATCAAGATGCAATTTATTTAATTTATTTATTATTTTAATGTCATCAGCCTTATCATTTTCTTTTGTTGGATATTTGCTACAGTCATCATATTCAGTGGGTCTACAACTATCTAATTGGTCACCCAATTGAACTACATATGAATCACCTCCAATCCAATTAAAATTATTATCTATCACACCTCCTAATTTTAATGCATTTTTAAGTAATTTATAATCTCCATGAATATCTCCCAATACAATTATTTTTCCAGTTGAATGTGGTCCTTTTTTTTTAATTTTAGCTGGCAAAACAGTTGGCAAATATGGATATCCTTTACAATCTTTTTTAAATTCTTTTTTATCTTTATCTTTAATTTTTATTTTTATATCATTAAATAAAATATTATTCAAAATATCTGTATCTTCATTCATATATATATGTGTATATATATGTATATATAAATAAATTATGGCAATTTTACTACTGGTGCATTATGAACATTATATCCCTGAGGTATATATGTAGGAACTTTTTTTATGACTCCTGGCAACAAAACTCTAGAAAATTTTGTTGGTATATAAATTCTATTAGCTTTGTCTGTTGGCAATCCACTTACTCTATGAGATAATATTCGCATATCAATTGTATATGGTGTTGGTTTATTCATAAAATCAGCATAATTAAATCCTCTTATATGATAATCTTCTATGGGAGCAATATCCTTTTTCCCTCTTGTTTTATGATAATTTTCAGAAGTAAGAAAATTTGGTTTGTGACATGGCATAAAATATGGTATTAAATTCTTTTTATCTTTTCTCCATTGTTGTCCCAGTGAACTATTAGCACATCCCACATGTTGACGTGGGGCTTCAAAACCAAAATCTTGTGAAGTTATATATTTCTTTCCTTCTAGTTGTTGTTTGTCGCCTTCCTGTTTATCAGAATAAATTATTCTTGGATGTGTATTAATCTCTTTATTCTTGCTTGCATGATGTAATGGAACATTTAGTTTATCTGAAAATACATGAGTGTCTTTTAGAGTAGATTTGCCAGATTTCTTTATAAAAGCCTGCATACCAGGATAAATTATTTTTGAATGTCCTATTTCATCAGCTAATATTTGTTTACTATCTTTATTTTCTGTGTTAGAGTCACTAAAACTGATGTTATCATGTTTTGCAATTATTTTTTTTTTTATATCTTCATAATTATGTATATCTTGCGCATCTGCTACTGTAGTATAACATTCTTTATTTTTGTCATTCATTATTTCTATCATTTTCTCTGAACTATTATTACTTAATTTGTTAATATTTAGTCCAATTATAATAAATATTATAGTTATAAATAATATTATACAAAATATATTTACTTTATTAAACATTATAAGTGTAATCTATACTATTAAAAAAGAAAAATTCATTTTTCTTTTTTAATAATCAATTTAATTATTATAAATTTAAACAGTTTGCAATTTTGCATAATCTGAAGTATCATCATAGCCTTTTACAGTATTACCTGGATATCTGCTCCTATATGCCCATGGTTTCATATTAACATATTGGGGATAAAAATCATTTCGATATTTAGCTATTTTTGCACAACCTTCTTGATTTACAGCAACAGGTACTTCTTGATTCATACCAAGAGACATTTTACGTAAATCTTCCTCTGGAACTTGACGTTGTGGTTTTCTAATGTCTCTTATATTTTTACCTACTAATTCTCTTTTATATTGCTTATATTCAGTATCCAAATATTTTATTATTTTGTCATCAAATTTATATTTTGATAATGTGTACAACGAAACCATAAGAGCTATAGCTGCAATAATTGCCACATTAGGATCTTTCTTTGCTGTATAAGCAATTAAGAAAAAGATAATTAATTTTACAATTGGATTTTCAAATATTTTGGCAAATCTTCTTGGTAATTTGGGAGCTGCTAAACCAGCATACAAAATCAAAAATAGAGCAATTGCAGATGAAACATATTTATTTTTATTGACATCTGTCACAAATGTTTTAATTTCTTCCATTTATTATTATAATATATATTTAATAAAGAAAAAAACTTAGTTTTTTCTTTATTAAATCGATTATTTATATAATATTTTAATTTTATATTAGAAAATTGAAATTATATATATATTTAAAACTATATTATATTGTATATTGTATATTGTAATTTATAACAATTAATGAACAAACATAAAACATTATCTAAACAAGGGTATGCAATATCAAAAAATCAGATATCTGTTGAACTCCTAAAAAAACTTAAAAGAGAATTAACAGTAAAACCACGTGTTAATCTTAATTATGGTGTTGAAGTAGAAAGTTATAAAATATTCAAAGAAGATAATGACTATATTTATTTACCTAAATACTTTGGCATTACAAAATTTGGAAAACCTAGTAAAACAATATTTAATGAGCATAAAATTAAAATGAAATTTAATGGGACATTACGTTCAAAACAATTACCTATAGCCAAACAATGTCTTAAAACTATTAAAAAAACTGGTGGAGGACTAATATCATTGCACACCGGGGCTGGTAAAACTGTTATAGCATTATATTTGGCATGTATGCTTGGATTGAAAACACTAGTTATTGTCCATAAAACTTTTTTACAAAATCAATGGTATGATAGAATAAAACAATTTACTAATGCAAGAATTGGCATTATTAGACAAAACAAGATAGATATAAAAGACAAAGATATAGTTATTGGGATGTTGCATAGTATAAGTATGAAAGATTATCCAGAGGAAGTATTTAATGAGTTTAATGTCTTGTTAGTTGACGAAATCCATCATATATCATCTAGAATCTTCTCTAAATCACTATTTAAAACTGTATGTAAATATACTATCGGTTTATCTGCTACTCCACATCGTGCTGATGGTTTAACTAAAGTAATTAATTGGCATATAGGTGATATTATATATGATTTAAAACGTCCTGGGAGTAAAAATGTTATTGTAAAAATGTTTGATTATGATACTTATGATCCTTTATTTGTATTAAAAAAACAGTGGAGACCAGGAAATAAATGGGTAGCAAGTACAGTTAAAACAATATCTAACATACTTAAAATTAAAGACAGAAATAAATTCATAGTAAGTATAATTAAAGCTCTATGTAAATACACCGATAGAAAATTACTTGTTATTACAGATAGACATGATCATATAGATATACTTAAAAAATCTTTTGATAAATATATAAAAATGGAAGAAAAGAATAATAAATTAGATAAGAATGAAATTACTACGTCTCGCTACACTGGAAAGCAAAGACAATGTGAACTAGAATTTGCAATTGACGCAGACGTAATTTTTGCAACATATGGTATG
>SDBT01006430.1_pt1 | contig 19494 bp, 18 predicted proteins | sample 2277101 | NCBI WGS metagenome assembly SDBT01 (sample SAMN10404973, study PRJNA504765) | marine sediment metagenome | isolation source: marine sediment core GS10_PC15, 103 cmbsf | place: Arctic Ocean: Southern Knipovich Ridge | collected 2010 | reverse complement strand
AGTGGTGAGTGAAAGCCCTGTAGGGGCGAAATAACAACAGGCACCGACAGATTATTTCGCCCTTGCAGGGCTTTGACATTTTTCCTGCTCTCTGACCCAGGGCGTTGCCCTGGGCTTTCATATGACGCCCCTTCGGGGCTTGTTGAGGTGAAAAACAAGGTGAGATCCCCATTTCTGTGAAGCACCCACAGCAATGCGCGAGCAACGCGCGGTCCATTACCGGTCGCCTCGATCTTTCATTCGGGGCAACCCGATGTCAAGGACTCTTCAGTTGGGAATCAGCCGGGACCAGCCGAAGCCGCTGCAGCCGGCGGCCAGGTCTGCGCGGTCCGCACCGGTGTTGCCGGCGGCCTCCTGCTCCGTGATCGCGTCGTAGACGATCTGGCAGAAGTACAGGTCCTGGCCGTCCCAGGTCCAGTCGAACCGGCTCCACATATCCGGGTTCCACTGGTTGTCTGCGTCGTTCTGGGCCACCAGGAAGTCGGCTTGGTTGTCGAACTGGGTGATGTGGAAAAGCAAGTCCTCGTTGGTCCAGGTGGTCTGGGCGATCACGTGGGTGAAGCCCCAGGCATCGATGTACGAACCGTTGATCTCCAGCGCGGTGTTCAGCCGGGACCAACCGAAGCCGCCGCAGCCGGCCGCCAGATCTGAACGGTCCGCGCCGGTGTTGCCGGCGGCGTCCTGCTCCGTGATCGCGTCGTAGGCGATCTGGCAGTAGTAAAGGTCCTGGCCGTCCCAGGTCCAGTCGAACCGGCTCCACAGGTCCGGGTTCCACTGGTTGCCCGCGTCGTTCTGGGCCACCAGGAATTCCTCGTCGTTGGAGTACGACGAGACGTGGAACACCGACTCGTCCATCGTCCACGTGGCGTCCGTGACTTCGTGCTGTATCCCCCAGTCGTCCACATAGCTCCCGGCGATCTCGAGCGGAAGGATCTCCTCCACGCACTCGTCCCCTTCGGGAATAAAACCCGCATCGCACACACAGCCCCCATCCGGCTCTTCGCAGTGAGCGTTGTCGCCGCAGATCACGGCGATCCCGTCGACGCAGACGCCCTCCTCGCACGATTCCTCGCCGTTGCAGGCCGCGCCGTCAGAGCAATCCGCGTCAACCGCGCAGTCGTCCTCCTCGCAGGCGCCGTCCTGGACGTGGTAGCCGGCGTCGCAATCGCAGGCGCCGCTGTCCGGATTGCAGGCGCCGTGGTCTCCGCAGACCACGTCCTCGCATGGGTCGTCGCCACCATTGGGACAGCCGGTGACCAGGAACACGTTGGCAACTAAAAACAGGAAAAAACGCTTGGTCGGCAGCATCTCGAATCCTTTCTCGTGGATCAACAACACCCGGCCGGCACCCGCCCACGCGGGCGACCCGACCCGTCCAGAACTTCTCCGGTAGTCTCTCTTGCTCAGTTCCGGCACATGGCAGTATTCCTCCCTTCGCGGAGAGAAAAAACTGATGACCGGCTGCGGCTGGTCTTCCGGCTTGCGATTCGTCCTACTCCCGGCGCCTTCCCAGGTCTGACCCAGTGGCATACCCTGCCGGTTTCGTCCTCGCTCACGGCGGCGGAACCGCGTCGGATTTTCACCGACTTCCAGAAACCACAGCCCCTTACGGGCAATCGTGATGTACCCCCATTCCGGTCAAGAGTCAAGCACTACAGAATGCTGGACGAGGTCCGAAACTACCTGGTACAGCGGAAGCCGACGAAGCCGGAGCGGACCGACGGGCTGGCGTAGTCGCGACCGGCCGCGCGCAGGACGCCGGCGTAGTCGCCGAAGCCGCCGCCCCGCCTGACGCGGCCGGAACCGCTTGGGTCCTCCCATGCGCTGCCGTCCGAGGGCGCCCCGTTGTAGTCCGAGTGGTACCAGTCCTGAACCCACTCCCACACGTTGCCAGCCATGTCGCACAGCCCCTGCGCCGTGTTTCCGGCCGTCTTGCTGCATACCGCCCAGGTGCGATCCATTCCACACCCGTATCCTCCATCGTTCATTACCGCATACGCGCACGACGGGCTGTCTTCGCCCCACGGGTAGGTGATGTCCTGCCCGTCTCCTCGGGCAGCGTACTCCCATTCCGCCTCGGACGGCAGCCGCCCACCGACCCAGGTGCAGAAATCAACCGCCTGCAACCAGTCAACGCAGTTGACCGGGTGATCCTCACGCCCGGCAACTCCCCAGTTATAATATGAACCGCATTGATCAAGCTCGGTGCACACCCCCGCGTCCACGCACGCCTGGTACTGGGCAACCGTCACCTCTGTCAGGTTGATCTCGAACGCGGGCACCGTCACCTGATGAACGGGTTGCTCGTTAGAACTTCCAGAATCCGAGCCCATCATGAACGTGCCGCCCGTGATGGCCACCCATTCGATACCGGCCACTTCCACAGAACAACCCGGCCCACCCCAACCGTCATCGCAAGTGCAGACGGCCTCGCCGGACATGTCGTCGCAAGTGCCGTGGCCGCTGCAGTCCTGTGCCGAGCAGTCGGGCAGACAGGTGCCATCCCCATCGTTGTCCTGGTATCCCGTGTCACATGTTTCGCATACATCACCGGTGTACCCAACGTCACAAGCACACACGGCTGCTCCGCTTGCTTCGTCGCAAGTACCGTGAAGGCCACAATCGAGGCCCGAGGCGGCGCAATCGTGCAGGCAGGTGCCATCTCCGTCATTGTCCTGGTAACCCACATCGCATGTGCCGCACTCAGCGCCGGCGTATCCCGCGTCGCACAAGCATGCGGCCGTTCCCCCCGAGTCGTCACAGTCGCCGTGCTCGCCGCAGTCATGAGCAGAGCAATCGGGCAGACAGGTGCCATCTCCGTCATTGTCCTGGTAACCCACGCCGCATGTGTCGCACGCAGCGCCGGCGTACCCCGCGTCGCACAAGCATACGGCCGTTCCCCCCGAGTCGTCACAGTCGCCGTGTTCGCCGCAGTTATGAGCAGAGCAATCGGGCTCGGGCCGGCAGGTTCCATCTACGTCATTGTACTGGTAACCCATGTCGCAGGTGTCGCACGCAGCCCCTGTGTACCCCTCATCGCAGACGCAATCGGATGTGTTGCCTGTATCGTGGCAAGAGCTGTGTTCGGGGCACTCCTTGCATCCAGGGCCGCACTGCCTCTGACTCAAGGAATCTGCCGGGCATCCGTCTTCCGCGTTCGGTATTCCATCTCCGTCGAAATCCTCTTCAGCGCAGTCCGGATCTGTCCAGTGGCACAAGAATACGTCCACCGGCTCGTAGCAACCTGGGAGAAAGGAGGCGATCAGCAAAGCGTGCCAGATGCGTTTCATCGCTCCGTCCCTACCTTCACCAGGACCAGTCCATCACCAGGCCCCCGCCTTCGTGGCCTATCACGGGTTTCATGGAAAGGCCGGGCTGATCATTGAAGAGCTCTTCTCGTTCCGGAAGGCCCGGAGTCAGGACAAGTGTGACGATGCCTCCCACGATCGCGGCCGTACCCAGGCCCAGTCCCACCCAGCCGGAGATGTGATACGCCCTGGCGTCGTCGTCGGAGCTTCGGACCTTGGATATCAATGCCCGGGCGTCTGTCAGGGTGTCGGCTTCATGCCAGTCCTGGAGGGCGTTATCCCGGGCGTCTATGGCGTCCTGCATGGGCTTTGCCCACAACGCGATTCCGGCCGCCACGGCAGCGACGCCTCCCGTGATGAGCAGGCCCCCTGCCCAGTGGTACTTGCTGCGGTTAGGCCGGAGCCTCTCGACTTCCGCCAACCATTCCCCTTCACGCGCCTCCCGACGCTGCCTCAACACCTTCTCCGGCAACAGCTTCGGCTTCAGATCCATCTTCAGCCTGACTCCCTTGCTGGTCACCTCGATCTTCCCGTCTCCGGACAGCCTGAACCAGCCGCTCTCCATCCCGGGGGCGCGGGACAGCAAGTCGCCCGCCGGCAGGTGGCCCTTGAGGCTCAGCAGCAACGGGACCGCCAGGCCGGTGGATCCGCTGGGCTTGTCAGAGGTTATGAGTAGATCCACTACCAGCCCCATGCCCGCGTACGGTACGAACTCCTCCTCTCGGACAGCGGTCATCTGGGTCCCGGACTCTGGCTCCGTCTCCTGCTCCGTCTCCTGCTCCGGCTCCTGCTCCGGCTCCTGCTCCGGCTCCGGCTCCAAAGGTGATGGAGGAGGCGGGGGTGGCGCTTGCTCCTCTTCGCCTTCCACGACCAGCAGCGGGGTTTCACCAACCGGCTTCTCCTCTTCCGCCGCGACCGCTGGCTTCTCCTCGGGAGCCGGCGTCGTTCCCAGCGGGATCAGGGCGAACGGGTCAGAATCTTGCCCCTCCTCCACGGGTTGCTCGAGCTTTTCTGGCTCCCCGAAGGCCACCACCTGCTCGCCTGCCACGGGCTCGCGCTGAACCCCGAGCGGCCGGAACAACACCCTGGCCGAGGACTTGACCTGGAGTTGGTGGGTCCCCTCCGGCACTTTCAGGTACATGGCCCGAGACTTCTTCGGAAGCAATTGCATTTCGACCCGCTTCTCGTCGCCCTCGTCTAGTTCGAGGCCGATGGACACCCCACCCTTGCTAAATCCCCGGGTCATCAGCACAACCGAGGCCGGTCCGCCCAGGCGCACCTTGAAAGGCCTGCCCTTGTTCACCAGGTAGTATTGGTAGATCTTCCCGGCGTCCCTGCGGGGTTTCTTGGGGTATCGTCCAAGCACCTGCACCTTGCCAGGTGCGAGATCCTTCATCGCAGGCTGGGCCGCCGAGCCCGTCGGGCCGGCGACGACCAGGACGGCCCCGAGCACGCCGCTCAGCATCACGCGAGATCCGAATCCGAACATCGCGAATCCTTTCCCGTGGAAAAAAAATCCTTCCTGAATGTCACCTGTCGACTGGATATTTCTACATGAAATCAGGTGAAAAAATCAACTCCTCAATTTTCCTGCATCAGCCGCTTGCGAATCTCCTCGCGGAATGCGGTATGGTGGCCGGTAGGAGCGAGGGAGATGACTATGTCCGAGACGAACCGAAGGGATTTTCTTCTATTATCCGGCGCGGCGGGTCTGTCATTTATAGCAGGCTGCGCCGGGGTCAGGCCCAGGCCGGACGGCTGGACCTGGCGTCCGACCGAGAGCACCCTGCTGGCGGCAATTCGCGACGACTTCGACATCGTCACCCGAGGCTCGGCGTCCACCAGGACGCTGCGCACCCGGGCCCGCGAGGTGCCCGTTGGGCTGGATCTTTCGGCTGTGGAGCGGCGGATGGAACAAGCCATGAACAAGGCCGAGGGCGTGGGCCTGGCCGGTCCCCAGGTGGGTCTGTTGCTGCGGATGGCCACCTTGATGCTCGACTACAAGACCGATCACCCGCGGACCGTGTTCGTGCGCAACCCCCTGGTCGCCGAACGCTCGGATGAGACCATCGAGGGCTACGAGGGATGCCTTAGCATCTCCGGGGTAGGCGGCCTGGTCCGACGCAACAGGTGGATCCGCGTCGAGCACGCGACCATCGAAGGCGAGATCGTCTCCTGCGAGGCCGAGGGCCCCAACGCGGTGCTGTGGCAACACGAGATCGATCACCTCGACGGCGTGCTCTACGTTGACAAGGTGCTGGGCGAGCTGCTTCCCATGGAGGAGGTCCGGCGCCTCCGGAAGCAGGCCGAGCCCGCCGACGTCAGCCGCGGCCCGTCGGGCGAGCACCTCGAAGGTTCCCTCTGGCTCGTCGCCTGACGGGTGGGTGACCCCCGCTCTTTTCCTTGCAAATCCGGCGCACAGACAATAACCTATCCGGTGCAATCTGTCACCGGAGGTGATGACATGCGAGCGGCAATACGCGGATTCTCATTCCTGGTCCTGTCCCTGTTCCTGGTCGGGTGCGTGTCGAAGGAAGATATCGACAGGCTGAAGCGGAACCAGCAGAAGCTGAAGAAGAACCAGGAGAGGATCCTCGCCAAGCTGGACCAGATCGCCAAACGCGCCGGCCAGCCGAGCCGTCAGCAGCCCAAGGGGCCGGACCCGAACGCGGTGTACTCCTTCCCGGTCGGAAGCTCGGCCATCAAGGGGAACAAGGACGCCTGGGTGACGATCGTCGAGGTGTCGGACTTCCAGTGACCGTTCTGCAAGAAGGTCGGTCCGACCTTCAAGCAGATCATGGACGAGTACAAGGACGACGTCCGCATCGTGTTCAAGCAAAACCCCCTCGGCTTCCACAAGCGGGCCATGCCGGCGGCCAACGCGACCGAGTGCGCCGGCGAGCAGGGCAAGTTCTGGGAGATGCACGACGTCATATTCGAGAACAACCGCAAGCTGGAGGACGCCGACCTGGAGTCCTACGCCGAGAAGGTCGGCCTCAAGATGAAGTTCTTCAAGGACTGCTACAAGGAGAACAAGTACAAGTACCGCATCCTGGACGACCAGAAGACGGCGGTCGGCCTGGGCGCGCGGGGCACCCCGGCGTTCTTCGTCAACGGCCGCTACCTGAGCGGCGCCAGGCCGTTGGAGGATTTCAAGAAAATCATCGACGAGGAGCTGAAGAAGGCCAAGGGCAGCGGCATCCCCAGGGCCGAGTACTACAAGAAGGCCATCGTGGCGAAGGGCAAGAAGCGCCTTTGAGCGCGAAAGCAGGTCAGGTGCCCGTCCGAGTAGAAGACCTCGAACCTCTCCGGCAAGAAATCCCGCAGGCAGTCCGCGATCGAGAATATCACCACCGGCTCGTCCGACCGTTCGAGCTCGGCGGCGAACCTCTCGTAGAACCGGCGCCCCTCACCGACCGGCCGCACCGGGCGGTAGAGATAGATGAAATCCATCCCGGCCGGAGAGGCGTCGAACACGTCGCCCACCCTCCACTCGACTCGTCGATCGGGGATCTCCAGCCAGGCCTGGAGGTGCTTGCCCGCCTCGACGGCCCGGCTGGAGATCTCGATCTGGACGGTCCTGGAATGGGGATAGAGTTTCTGCATCAACAGGCACTGCAGCCCGTTGCCCGCACCGAAGTCCCCGGACACGGTCCGCGGACGGATGTGGTCGCCCGCCTTGAGGATCGGCGACAGCCCGCCGGCGTGGTTCCAGTATCCGCCGGTCTGGTCCATCCTCCGCCGCTCGGCGCTCGTGTAGGGAGCCTCGTGGCCGTGCAGGTGGCTGTACAGGGTCAGGAAGGACTCCTCCAGGGCCTCGGGATCGTCGCCCTCGGCAGCCTCGATAAAGCGCTCCCTGTACTCCCCGTAACGCGGGACCAGGCCTGCGGGATCCGGCGGAGGGGACAGCTCTGCGAACAGGCACATCAGGCCTGCCAGGCGGTCGAGCTCCCGACCGGGCCACGCGTCCGGATCGAGAAGGCTCACTATCCTCCGGCGCATCAGGAAGCCGCCTCCACCCGCTCCGGCGCCTCCACGGCCCGGACCAGCTCCACGGCCAGCGGATCGGCCTGGCTTCCAGGGTAGAGGGACAGGTGCGGGAAGGGGATCTCGACGCCGGCCCGGTCGAATGCGGCCTTGATTTCCAGCCACATGTTGTTCCGCAGCGCGAAGAAGTTCTTCTGTGCGGCCCAGACCGAGAACTGGAGCTCGAGGGCCGAATCACCGAAGCCGAGGAAGAGGGCCAGCGGCCCGGGCTCGTCTAGACACAGCGGTTCTTCCTCGGCCACCCGGAACAAGATCTCGCGGACCCTCTGAAGGTCTTCCTTGTAGGCCACGCCGATCTTCATGTCCACCCGCCTGATGGGAAAGCAGGTCAGGTTGGTGACCGCGGACTTGAGCATGTTCTCGTTGGGAATCCGCACCAGCAGGTTGTCGAACGTGCGCAACCTGACGGACATGAAACCGATCTCGAGCACCTCGCCCGTGTTCTGGCCGATGCTGATGATATCGCCCACCTGGAAGGGACGTTCGGCCATCAGGAACACCCCGCTGATGAGGTTGGAAGCCGATGTCTGGGAGGCGAAGCCGATCGCCACGGTCAGGATTCCGGCGGCGCCCAGCAAGACGCTTATATCGAGGCCCAACTCGCGCAGGACCCAGATCGCCGTCACCGCCAGCACCAGGACGCCCAGGACCTTCTTGATGATCATCCCCTGCTGGGCCGCCATACGCCTGAGCCTGAGCCGGCGGCGGATCAATCCGTAGAACAACAGGCCGATGAGCAGGATCACGGCCGCCTTGACGACCGCGACGACCTGCTGGCTTTGTACGATGTCCTTCAATCCGGAAAACAGGTCTTCCATCTCGCTTGCCTCCTCAATGTTCATGCTGCGTGAACAGCGAGCTGAAAGCCCGCATGACTACGCTCTCCGTCACCTGCTGCCTCGCCGTTGCGATCCGCTCGGCCTCTCCCGCGTGCACGCGATCGTGATCGGGCAGGTGGACCGCGGCGAAGTCGTCCTCGGTCGAGCGCTCGAAGATAACGTCCTGGGTCCACAGCCGGCGGTCTCGGGTCATGAAGAGCGACAGGAGGGGAACCGGGAGCTTCATCCGCTCCAGGGAGAGGAGCTCCCGGGCGCGGTTCTGCACCAGCACCGCGGTGGTCGCGCGGTGCGGCCGGAACGGAACCCTGTCCAGCTGAAGCATGTGCGCCGTCCGGCTTGTGTAGCACAGCTCACCCTCCCGGGTGTCCTGGCCGAACCAGGTGTCCGACGGCCGAAGCGCCGGCAACTCGACGAGCCTCGTCGGCGGCCGGCCGGCGTCGATGCAGATCCACAAGGGGCTGCTGACGTAGATAAATGCGTCCTCGCCCGGCGCCACGCTCAGCGGTTTCTCCGACAGCGTGACCACCGGTCTGTCGGCCAGGGCGGCGCCGAGCTCGATCTCACCCGACTCGCCGGCGAACACGTAGCGGGAGGCGTTCTCGAGGTCCAGGAACTCGCCGACTTCCACCGGTTGATCGATCTCCAGGGCCGCATCCAGGTGATCCTCGTCGTTCCTCCAGGCCAGGCGCCACTCCCCTGCCAGCCGTTGGATCCACAGGTGCAGGGGCCCGATACGCCAGTGCCGCGTCTGCCCGACCGGCACCCGGTAGCTGCCCCACCAGTCCTTGATCTTCTCGTCGTCCTCGGCCATGTCATCGCCTCCTTTGATCAGCCGGCAGGATATCACCATCCGACTTTACCCTCACCATTCAATTCTGCTACGCTACGATTCCACCGCCGAACCCCGGACTAGGACCCAAGACATGTCCGACCCAAGGCCGAGTTCCAAGACGACCCTGCGCAACGTCCGGCGGGCGGTCCAGCTCGCTTTCCTGTTCGCATGGCTTGGCCTTTTCGTGGTCACTCGCGGCCCTGTCACCGAGGCCATCCGTACCGACCTGTTCCTGATCACCGATCCGCTGGTCGCGGCCGTCGCCATGGCCGCGGCACGGATCTTCGTGCCGACCCTGCTGCTGGCTCTGGTGTTCGTGGTCCTTACCCTGGTCCTCGGACGGGTCTTCTGCGGCTGGGTCTGCCCGCTGGGAACCCTGAACGACGCAACTGCCAGAGTCCTCCGCCCGCCCGAGTCGCGCTTCACGGAAAAGACCCACCAGCGCATGCTGCGCTGGAAGTACTGGGTGCTGGCCCTGCTGATGGCCGCCGCTATCGGTTCGAGCCAACTGGTCTGGCTTCTCGATCCCCTGGTGCTGCTCTTCCGCGCGGTCGCGACCGGGATCTACCCCGTGGTGACCGGCGTGCTGCCGGCCGGCGCCCTGCCCGAGGCACTGCGCCAGACCGAGCACGCAGTGGCCTTCGGCCCGCTCGCGCTGCTGCTCGTCATCCTCGGACTGACCGCGATCACCCCGCGGTTCTACTGCCGCTACCTGTGTCCCCTGGGCGCGCTATACGCGCTGCTCGCCCGCTTGCCGCTGCTGCGCCGCAGGGTGACCAAAGACTGCGACGCCTGCGACGGCCTCGACGAACAAGGCACGGCCAAGCGGTGCGCAGCGGCTTGCCGCATGGGGGCCATACCCGAGAATCCCCGCAAGACCCGAAACCACGAGTGCATCCGCTGCCTGACCTGCCGCTCGCTCTGTCACGCCGGAGCCGATTGCTTCGAATTCCGGCCGCCGGTGACCGAAAAGCAGGACCGACCCTTCGACGTGGGCCGGCGGGGATTCCTGGTCGCCTCGGTGACCGGCCTGGCCCTGGCGCCGGTGATCTCACGCTCGACCGGCCCGCGCGGCGAGCCGCTCCTCGTCGTCCGGCCGCCGCGGGTGCTGGACGAGGAGACCTTCCTCGACCTCTGCGTTCGCTGCGGCATGTGCGTCCAGGCCTGCCCGTCCCAGACCCTGCAGCCGACCCACCTGGAATCCGGCCTGGCGGGTTTCTGGTCCCCGGCCGTCACCCCGCGGATCAACGGTTGCATTCCCGACTGCAACGCCTGCAGCCTGGTCTGTGCCACCGAGGCCATCCCGCCGTTCTCCAGGCGCACTGAGGACAAGTGGGCGACCAAGATGGGCACCGCTATGTTCGAATCCGGCCGCTGCATCAGCTACACAGAAAAGGTCGGCTGTCGCCGCTGCATCGACATCTGCCCCACCCGGGCCGTCATCATCGACGAATCCCCCGGTCGCCATCCCGTTCGGCCTGCCAGCGTGGACTTCATGCGCTGCATGGGCTGCGGCCTGTGCGAATACGTCTGCCGCCTGGTGGTCTTCGGACAGCCGGCCATAGTAAACTGGGCCCACGGCCGCGGCCAGCCCACGGTGATAGGGGGTTGACGCGGAGAGCGTCCAGACCTTAATCTCAGATTAACGACGCCTGAAAGGAGTCCTCCATGACCGGATTCCGTCTTCCCCTGGTTCTCGCGTTGCCCTGCCTGTGCCTGTGCGCCCCTGTTCTTCCCTCCTGCAGCGATCTGGCATCGCCGGACCTGATCGCGACCGGCCGCCCGATCTACTACGGCACTCCGGACGCCGTTCACACGGCCACCGTGGCGCTGACCTACGGCCCGGGCAGCGGCTACTTCTGCAGCGGGACCCTGATCACCGACACCGTGGTCATGTCGGCAGGCCACTGCCTCGAGTATGAGAACCCGAGCAGCATCCAGATCTTCTTCGGCGGCAACGCTTACGGCGCCGGGGACTACCGGCCGGTCTCGCAAGGCCTGATTCACCCGGACTACGACGGCCAGACAGTCTCCTCCGACATCTCCCTGCTTCGACTGGCGACCCCGGCGCCCGTCTCGGTCACGCCCATCCCCCACCTGCCCGCCGCCCAGGGCCTGACCGATGCTGACGAGGGCCAGACCACGGTCGACTTCTCGGGCTTCGGCGTGACCGAGACCGGCACGGACGGTCAGAAGCTGCACGTCGAGGGCACCATCCGCCTGGTCTGCGACGGCCCCGGCGACTGCAATATGAACGGCAACCCGGTGGCGGCCAGGGCCTTCGGGTACCTCCAGAACCCGGGCGGCCCCTGCTCGGGCGACAGCGGCGGGCCGGCCTACCTGTTCCGCGGCCCGACCGAGTACGTGGCAGGGATCACTTCCTACGGCGACTGGAGCTGCGCCGAGTACGGAGTCAGTACGTCGGTCAGCCACTACGCCGTATGGATCGACGGCTTCATCACCCCCGAGGACTGCACCAACGGCATCGACGACGACGACGACGGCCTGGTCGACTGCGACGACCCGGAGTGCGCCGCCGACCCCACCTGCCCCGACGCCTGCGAGCTCGCCCAGACCGTTTCCTGCGGGGACACGGTCAGCGACACAACGGTCGACGGTACCTATACCTTCACCCAGTACAGCTGCCTGGCCGACGGCTTCGAGACCGGCCCCGAGAAAGCTTTCCGGGTAGACGCCCCGGCCGGCACGCAGATCACCGCCAGGATGGCGCACGGCGCCGGCGGCGACCTTGACTTCTTCCTCCTGCCGGCCGCCGACGGCTCCTGCGATCCCGCAGGCTGCCTGGACTACTCGTACGATTACAACACCCCGGAGGAGATCGTGTTCTCCATGCCCGCCGGCGGGGCCTACCTTGTGGTGGAGACCTGGGACAATCCCACCACCTTCGACCTGCAGCTCATCTGCGGCGCTGCCGAGAACTGCACGAACGGCGTCGACGACGACGGCGACGGCCAGATCGACTGCGACGATCCCGACTGCTCCCTGGACCCCGCCTGCCAGCCCAACGCCTGCAGCGCCGCCGCGACCGTCTCCTGCGGCGATCAGGTCTCGGGCGACACGCGCAACGGCACGCTCGCGTTCGCCGACTACAGCTGCATAGAATTCACCGAGGTCGGTCCGGAGGTGGGCTACGAGCTCTTCGCCCCGGCCGGAACCCGGATCACCGCCGACTTGACGCACGGCCCCGGCAGCGACTTGGACCTGCTCCTGCTGCCTGCCTCGGGCCAGTCCTGCGATCCCATGGCCTGCATCGATGCATCCATGGAGGTCAATCCGCCCGAGCAGATCGTCTTCGACATGCCTGCCGGCGGGGCCTACCTGGTCGTGGAGACCTACGAAAACCCGACCACCTTCGACCTGACCGTCACCTGCGAGGGCGTCTTCGAGGACTGCACAAACGGCGCCGACGACGACGGCGACGGCGACGTCGACTGCCTCGATGCCGACTGCGAAGATGATCCGGCCTGCGAGTCCGTGTCCGAGGACTGCGAAAACGGCGCCGACGACGACGGCGACGGATATACCGACTGCGAGGACCTCAACTGCGACGGCCACGAGGCCTGCGAGGACTACCAGCCAACGGAAGACGGCTGCAACTGCGCCCAGGCCGGCTCGCGCGTCCCGGTCGGACTTCCCCTGTTCCTCATCGGCCTGCTCCTACTGCGCCGCCGGCGGTCCTGACGAATGTGTACAAATTTTACCGCTTTGGGGTTGTGCGCCATTGCGCTCATTGGCGGCGCCTGCGTCGAGGACTCACCGTGCGGCGAAGGTGAGGCGGTGCTCGATATCGCGGCGCGGATGACGCCGGCCGTGGTGGCTCCGGGAGAGACGAGGTCTGTGGAGGTGGAGGTGGAGGTTCGAAGCCGCGGCCGGGCGCTCCGACTCGATGCGCTCGAGATGGATCTGCGGGCCGTTGGAGGGGGAACGCTGGATCTGGCCCGCGCCTGCGTTGAATCGACGGAGTGCGCGGTGACATGCGCCGATGCCTTCGAGGTCAGCGCCACATCGGGCAGGGTGGATCACCTGGTATTGACAGTACGGGCCGGCGGAATGGCCGACAGGTCAGTGGCGGTGCCCCTGCTGGTGGGGCGCCACTGGGGCATCGTGTTCGTGCCTCATCAGCGGGAGTTGGACGAGCAGATCTCGGACATGACGGATCTCGGGATCCACTTCGCCAAGTTCTGGCTCGACTGGAGCGCGGTGCAGGAGCGGGCCGTCTACTACGATCCGGAGCACGGGACGGTCGCCGTAGACCCGGCGCGCAGCCAAGGCTTCCGTCTGCTGACACTCGACGATCTGGAGATAGATCAGAACCTCGTTGTGGAATACGCCCTCCCCGAGAAGGATGGGAGCCGGTTCGCGGGGCTCGTGGATTGGTCGCACTACGATGACGTGGTTCAACGCCTGCTCCAGGCCGATATCCGGCCTCTGCCCCTGATCGCCGACGCCACCACCGCACCGTACATCTCAGCAGACGGTGATGCCGCCCGCCGGATCGCTCCCGAGCCCGAGGGGTGGAGCGACGAGGCTTGCGTTCTCGATCGGTGCCAGGGCTACTCGGGTATCGGGCGGGAAGGCTATCTGGCTCAGGCCCATCTCCATGCAGCGGGTCTCGCCCGCCGCTACGACCAGGCGATCTTCGTCTGGAACACCGAGAACGAACTCAACTGGGCCTGGGTCCACGTGGCGGTTGCGGGCTGGCGCGTGGGCGAGGCCTGGTCCGATGCGGACTTCTGCGGACGGCTCGTCACGGCGCTGGCCGGCGGTGTCCACCTGGGCAATCCCGCCGCCCTGGCCACCATGAATTTCAATATTCACGATCCCTTCTGGACCGACCGGCTCGGTGATTGGGAGGACTCCCTGGACATCATCGGGATCGGCGCCTACCCGAACTACCTGTCCGCTGCCCCGGTCCAGGGCGAGGCGGTGGGCGAGGGCGTCGCTCAGGCCAGGGAGCAACATCCCTCCAAGCCTGTCATGGTCCTGGAGACCGGGTATCCGACAGGACCGGTGGAGAACGGCTACACCGAGGCCCTCCAGGTCGAGTTCATCGAGCGGTCCACCGCCGGGTCCCGCGGGGCGGGCGCCATCGGCTACCTCCACTTCAAGCTGGAGGACCTCCCCACGACCCCGGCCCCAGACGACCTCCAGGCAGTAGAGCACTACTGGGGCCTCGTCCGTGCCGATGGAACACCCAAGCCGTCCTACACGGCCTTCCAGGCGATCGTCTCGGCACCTTAGAATCGGATAGAACTGGGTCTACCCCGTCAATCAATACATACGTTGATACACTTGCGGTGTCTTGCCTCGCAGTCCCTGACCATCTGCTGGGCCTCTGCGTAGGCCTTCTTCCAGTCGTCGAGTGACACCTCGTGGTGCTCGCCGGCGCCTGCCCGCTCGCGGTGCAGGCAGGCGCTCTTCTCCCGGTCGCACTTCCTGCGGCACTCGCTCCTGGTGGCGTCGATCGTCTCGATCTTCATCTTGATCTGCGGGCCGCTGCATGCGCCCTGAAACAGCCCGAGAAGCAGTACGGCGCCGAGCGTGACGGTCTTCACGTCCACGGTCACGCGACTCACGGCTTCAGGGCCCTCTTCCGGCCTTCCTCGTGAAGCCAGTCGTTGTCCACCCCGGAGACGTCGCCGAACTTTGTCAATTTTGCCCTGGCCTTCTTCTTCATCAACCCGGCGTGCTCGTCCCCGGGCACGAAGGCCAGGATGCGGCAGATGCACGACTCGCCGTCCACGAGCCGCCAGGGGAAGGCGCCGATGACCGCGCGGCGGTTGAGCAGCAGGTCGATGTCGCCGCCCAGGCACTCGGCGTGCACGATGCCGTGGTTGAACATCTCCAGGTGCATCAGCTGGTACTTGGAGTCGTCGTAGAACTCCGTAAGAGGCATGCCGTACTTGTCGCGGAAATGGGCGTCGGCCTGCTTGGCCTCGCGCGGCATCCAGTTGCGGATGATGGTGTTCATGGGGTGATCCGCGCTGCCGCAGTCCACCCCGATCCAGCGCAGTTTTTTCGACTTTGCCCACACGGCGAACTCCCGGTCCGGGCCGGGGTGCTTGACCATGTACTTGATCTCGTCGGCCGCGGGCTGGTCCCAGCCGTGGTGGTGGTAGCCGGTGTGAATAATGAGAATATCGCCCTCGCGCACCTCGACCCGGTCCTCGACCATCTGAGTGGTGTAGACGTCGTAGTCGCCCGCCGCGTCAGACAGGTCCACGACCACCCCGTCGTGCATCAGGTAGTCCAACGGCAGCGAGGCGATGTCGCGGCCCGGGGTGTAGAAGTGGATCTCCCCGTCCAGGTGCGTACCCACGTGGTTGGAGTGGGTCAGCAACTGGCCGTTGGCCCCGTTCGGGGCCAGGCGCTTGAAGTACTTCATCTGCAGCGGCTCGTAGGTCGGCCAGGCGGGCGTCCCTATCCCCAACGGAATCGACAGGTCGATTGGCAGCATGGCTCCTCCTATTTCTGATCGGAACATTGCGATCGGCAGTGTTCGACAAATGCCTCCAGCGCGAGATGAAAGCACTCCCAGGGCGGGGCGGTCAAGCCGGCGCCCACCTGGCCCACGCCCGGGTCCTTGTGGGCGATGCCCGTGTTGATCGCCGGCAGCAGGCTCGACTCCTGAACCACGCGCAGGTCGATGCCGGTTGGCGCGCCGGCGAAGCCCAGGGCCGGGATTGCCCAGACCGGGTTGGTGCCGACCGTGATCTGGCCCATGCGCCGGCTGGTCTCGAGCGCGTCTTCGGCCGTGCCGCCCACGAACTGGACGATGGCCGGCGCGGCCGCCATGGCGAACCCGCCGATGCCGGCGGTCTCCATGATGGCCGAGTCGCCGATGTCCGGGTTGGCGTCCGAAGCCGTGTACCCCGGGAAGTACAGCCCGTCAACTTGTCGCGCGGGCCCGGTGAACCAGCGCCCGGGCATGGAGCTCACCTGGATCCCGAACTCGGTGCCGTTGCGCGCCATGACCGACAGCATCGAGGCGTACGGCACCCCCTCGGCGGCCATGAGCATGCACTTGGCCATGGGCATCGACAGGTTCAGGAAAAAGTGGTCGTTGGCGTGGACGAACTCGAGCACCCGGGCGATCTGCGAAGGCTCGCGGCCGGTCCGCACCAGCGCCGGGGCCAGCTCGCGGAACAGCAGCGAGGTGCCCGCCCGGTTGCGGTTGTGCCCCTCATCGCCCATTTGCAGAGCCTGGGCCATGAGCAGCTTCAGGTCGACGGGCCCGCGCAGTTCCAGGGCCTCGCCCAGCGCGGGACCCAGCACGTCCGCCATGAACCGCAGCCGCTCGATCACCTCGGGAGCAAAGGCCCCGTAGCGAAGCACCTTGCCCAGGCCCTCGTTCAGGGTACAGAAGGTCCGTCTGCCCTGTCTCTCCCCACCGCGATCCTCGACTATCCAGACCGGCATTGACGGAGTGATGAGCCCCGCCATGGGCCCGACCGCCTGGTGAAGGTGGCAGGGCTCGAAGCGCACCGCGCCCGAGGCCGCCAGTTTTTCTGCTTCCCCGGGGTCTCTTGCTTTCCCCTCCAGCAGCAACCCGCCGACGACCGCCCCCCGCAGCGGACCCGACATGTCCGCCCACCCGATCGGAGGGCCGGCGTGCAGGAACAGGTCATCGGCCATCTCCGGTATCACCTCGCGGGCCACGCCCACGCCGACCAGGTTCGGCTGGCTTCCCAAAAAACGCTCCAGGGCGGTCTTGTTGGCCCGGTCAATAGTCGAGGACCAGTTCCTCAGCTCGGAAAGCAGCCGCATGCGGCCCGGGTCCCCGCCGGCCGGAGGCTGGAAGTCCACCCGGGCCACCTCGACCCCTGCGGCCTCGGCCCCGTGCACAACGTCGTCCAGTCCCAGGTGGACGATGGACAGGGGTCCTTCCAGAAGAGCGCGCGCGTCTACCGGCTTCATCACGCCACCCCTCCTTTCCCGTGTGCCAGGAGCCCCGCGGCCACCCGCGCGGCCCGGGCCGCGGACGGCTGGACGTGCATTCCACCAGCCGTGAGCAGCATCACCTGGCGTCTTGTGTCCTGGGGATCCAGGTCGGTCCCGGTGACCGAGGCGACGACGCACAGGGGCTCGCCCGCCCTGGCGGCCCGGGCCTGCTCCACGGCCTGGACCAACTCGGGCGCCGGGTCCGGGTGGGCCCCGTCGCCCAGGACCAGGTCCAGCAGCAGCAGCCCGACCGCCGGATCAGAGCCGGCCTTGCGGATCAGCTCGCAGCGCACCGTCTGGTCCACCATGGGATGCGGCTTTCCCCGGGTATAGAAATCCTCGCCCGTGTCCACCACCAGGTGGCCGGTCCCCTCCATCGGCCCGTCCATGGACAGCGGCTCGTCGGGAACCTCCACCTCCAGGCCTGCCCGGCGCAGGATCATGGCCGCCTCGGTGGTCAGCGACCCACCGCCGAACAAGCCCACCAGGCGCCCGTCGATCCGCGCCCGGTCGCCCAGGTCGCTCCCGGAATCGATATCCCCGGACTCCTGGCCGGAGAGAATCGCCACCGCCCTGGCGGCCGCCTCGTCCAGACTTCCAGTGTAGACCACGCCGTCGCGGGCGTCCGCGGCCTCCCGGCCCAGGTAGCGCACCACCGTAGGCTTGCCCATGCCCGATATGTCAGCCATGACCCCGTGCAGCCGGTCGGCCACGGCCCGGGCCGGCGGCTTGGCCACCAGCACGATCACCTCGGTGGCGGGATCCTCTGCCAAGAGGAGCAGGCCGAACTCGCTCATCATCCCGTCCACCTCGGCCGAAAGGTCTCGGGAGCCGGTCCCGATGGCCTGCGACACGCCAAAGCCGGCCCCATGGACCAGGCAGGTAATTTCCTGTATTCCGGTGCCCGAGGCTCCTACCAGGCCGATCCTTCCCCGGCGCACCCGGTTGGCGAACCCCAGGCCCACCCCGGCCAGGATGGCCGTGCCGCAGTCCGGGCCCATCACCAGCAGGCCCAGCTCTCGGGCGCGCTTCTTCAGGGCGATCTCCTCTGCAAGCGGCACGTTGTTGGAGAATAAAAAAACATGACGGCCCGCGTCCAGGGCCCGATCGGCCACCCAGCCGGCGTACTGTCCGGGCACGGCCACCGATACCAGGTTCGCCTCGGGAAACCCGGCCACGGCGCCGTCGATGCTGGCGAAGCGACGCTCGGCCCGATCCGCGGGGCCTCCCGCTGCTGCCACGCGCATCAACCGATCCAGCTCGGCCTCGGCCGCGTCTATCCTTTCTTCGGACTCCGCCCGGATTGCCACTACCAGGTCCATGGGAGTCACGTCCCGGAGGACCGGGTCGTCGAAACCCGCGCCGGCCAGGAGCTCACGGTTCATGGCCGTGCCCATCAGCACCACGGCCTCGTCCACGCCGGCAAGCGCCGAAATCTCCCGCGCCAGACGCATCAGGAACGCTGAATCGTGATAGCATCCCCCGTGCACGATCACCCGCTCAGTCATCCGTCTCCTCCTGTTCCTCGCGAGCAAGGGCCAGCGCCCCGGCCAGCATGTCCGCTCCGCTCTGCCGTCCGACCGCGGCCAGCCGTCGCACGGCTCGTTCGAGTTCCTCGAACTCTACTCCGGGCATTCCCAGCAGGCGCACCACGGCCAGCAGGGGCTGCGCAAAGAAGCCCTGCGCGGCCTGCTCGATCATCTCCCGGCCCACCCGGGTCGTACGGCGGCCGTCCAGGCCGGCCAGGCTGGCCTGCATTTTCTTCCAGGTATCGGCCGGCAGCCAGCCGCAGGCGGTAAATCGAAAGACCGCCGCGCACACCCCCGCCAACAGGTCGTCACCGGACGGGGTGGCGCCGCTGCCCAGGCCGACCAGATCGACGACCCCGGGACGCGCCGCGCCCGCCCGGATGTCCTTGACCAGCCGATCCAACCCGCTCCGCAGCGATCCGCACTCCACCCGCTGGATCGACCCGGCCGGCACTGGCGCGCCCCACAGCAGTGTCCTGGTCCGGGCCGGCACCTTTACGCGCCTCAGCTGTTCTCGAAGCGCCCGGCGGCAGCCGCGAGGATCTGGCAGCAGCCGCAGCGAGATCCCCTCCCCGACCAGGGCCACCACCCGGGCCCGGCCGCGTGGATCGACCAGTGACAGTTTTCTGTCCTCTAGACGCACCCGCTCGCCGGCCGCGGGCCGGATCCGCGACCAGGGCAACTGGATCCCGAAGGGCACCAGGTCCCGCGAGGGATGTAACATGGTCACGGACTCCCCACCCGCCGGCGAGCGAACAACGGCCGCGCGTTCGAACACCCGCTCGACGCGACCGACCCAGACCAGGCCCCCTGCACCCAGCCGCTCGTCGTACAGGCCGGTGATCATGATTTCCGGAGCTCTCGTTTCTTCGCCCGCAAGGCCGCCAGCACCTTCTCGGCCGTGATGGGCATGGAGTCGATCCGGATGCCGCAGGCGTCGTACAGCGCGTTGGCCACCGCCGCCGGGGTCGGGAGCA
>SDBT01006429.1_pt1 | contig 19494 bp, 27 predicted proteins | sample 2277101 | NCBI WGS metagenome assembly SDBT01 (sample SAMN10404973, study PRJNA504765) | marine sediment metagenome | isolation source: marine sediment core GS10_PC15, 103 cmbsf | place: Arctic Ocean: Southern Knipovich Ridge | collected 2010 | reverse complement strand
ATTCACCCTCAATAGAAAAGAAGTATCGGAGGTCTCCTGTTTTCGTATTATCTTCATGGAGAAAATACGTCATACGTTTTCTGTTTGTATATTGCACAGCCATTAAGCGTCTCCTTTCTCCACAAGTAATTGATGGCAGGAGGGTTTGAGGATATCTAAAGCCCCATCATAAAATCAATCTGTTCTTTTTCAATTTGCGAGAGGTCTTCGTAGGATTTGATATGATATGGCTTTTTACCGGGGCTCTCGGCACGTATCATCTCAACAATCCTATCCAAATCCTCACGTGAAAATTTTCCAAATTCCCTAACAAACAAGTCTTTGACTTTTTTGGCCAGTCTTTAGTATTTATCTTCAACCGTTGAAAAGCGTTTTGACCACTATATAATACGATTTTTCGCTAAGCTCACCGAAAGTCGAACGCTTTCCCCATTTCAGGGCATAGTAATCTATCGAATCCCTCTCTGTCAACCGGATAGCTGTCAGCCAAGAGGGCTGGACCTGTCCCTCATGATGTCTCTGGCCTCCTGCGCCTGGATTCGTAATCATCATAACGACATCATTACCGGGCCTACCGGCGTGGGTACCCGTTCCAGCTGATCACGTTCGATTCTATTGACTTGGTCTGGGGTCGATTCTGGGAACTTTTTTAGGGGAGGTTTTCTTGGTTTGAAGTTAGGATCAACTCCGATATTGTGAGGACGTAAAGGATTAAACCACTCAAAGGGCCATTCGTAATCAATTATTCCTAATGTCATTTCTATCTCCTTTTTCCTTTTTTAATAGAAAAAACAGATAGATAATGACCGTATGCCCTTTATTCGTCAATTCCTATTTTGTTACGTATAGCCGGCATGATGTGTAACCTGAATCCTCTCCAATCCTGCTTTCGAATATCGCAGGTATGTTGGACTTTTTCGAAAGTGACCTAAATGGATATTAGCCCGCTACAGCACAAGTAATTCCGACCGATGATTTTCGGAGTTATAGAGTTTTTTCATTCTGCGAGACCTCTATATATGGTAGTGATGACATCGAGAAGAAAGCCTGAGATATCTGCAATCGATCTCAGCCTGAGCTAATCCTTAGATATGATAGAAATATCTTGAAAAGACTCGGCAACTGACGCCATTTATATCATTTCACCAGGTCGTGCAATATTAAAACGATAAGTAGCCGGTAGGCAACCATCCCGTCAGCCAGATCGCCCACAAAAAAATCCTTCCCAATACCTATCTCCAAATCGGAACGGATCCTCGTTTCAAGAAAAGATAAGAAAGGCCCCTCAGCGTCTAAGGATAAATTATCCATGGATAAAATATTTAAGATCCAATCCTGATACAATTTATTTATACTAACAACTTAATTTAATAATAATTAAAGGAGGTTAGAAATAATGTCGAAAATAAACCTGACACCAACCATCAAGAAGGCCATATTAAGCATAGAGGACAAAGTGATCGATATCAGTAATCTACTACGAGATGTGAACATGAAATTGAGTTACTTGATAAAAAATAAACGCAGTTATTACGATATGTTAGAAGGCAATGGGTTTCCAGACCATGAATCAGCTCAGGATTAACTATTAATTTGAAAAATGGAGAAAAAAGTCTTAGAAATACAGTTAAAAGATTTTGGCTTTGACAGTATGGAAGATTTCATTCAGGCTAATCTCAAGTACTTGAATGAGCGCAAACGCAGATTGTTTGAGAAACTAGAAGAAAATTAATGGAAAGATTTGATTATAAATAATTCAATCAGATATAGCGCTCTAATCAGAAGATGAACATCTTAGATTTGGGTAATAACTATTTCGATCTTTTCATTTCAATGATCTGTTCTGCTAAATCCCTTAAAATTTCTTGTTTTATACCGTCAAATCGGTTGGTTAAGTCAGTTATAGTGTTAGTCAGATTTTTAATCTTTTCATCTTTGCCCACTTCATCAAGGATAGTGGACCTATCAATCAAATGCTTACATTTTGGACATATAGAATCTGTGAAACCGACGTCTTCATCACAAAAAGGACAGTTTTGAACATGTGAGGATTTCATAGTCTGCTTCTTTGGCGAAATAAGCCCTCGTTTTTCCAGAGCCAGCTTGAAGGCTTCATCCTGGCTGCTAAGGTCATATGTTTTAAGTTGTTTGGTGCTGGTCCACCTGGCGGCGTGTTGAATTTCCATATCGCTTTCACCTCTGAGCCTTCGAAAAGTTACGCCATTCCTCTTTAGGCTATAGCAAGTGATCGGGAGGTTGATACTCAGACCTTTACAAGCCTTCCTTATTTGTTTGTTGATATTAACCGGGCTTGTTTGCTTGTATCTATTTTTATCACCTCTGGTTAGAAAAAGAAACGCCTTTTCGTCTTTAAAATAGGGATGAACTTTTAACCATTTGAGTAAATAGGGGTAGCTATCTATACACTGAAGTATACCAGGCCCCTCCTTGCCGTGTTCGCTTAGATAGATTTTTGCGTAACTGGCATGATGTTCAATATCGCCAATCCTTACGTAACATAGCTCTTGGGGCCGTGCCAGGCTCTCTACTGATTGTATGAGAAAATATTGCATCATCGGTTCATTGGCAAAGTAGTTCATTATTTTTTCAAAAATCTCCCATGTAAACTTATCTTTCCGGAGCTTCTGCCTACTGATATGGACTTTTCCTGAAAGGTGCCTGACTGGGTAAGGTACGATTAATTCATCCTCTCGACCTTTCTGATCTTTCTCTGGAAATAAAATTTTCCATATTACCTTTAAGTCTTTTACAAATGTCTCTTTGCTATGTGGGCTCTTATGAGTTTTATGCATTGAAGTCATTATCTTGTTAATATCTTCTCTTTCGCACTTTGATATATCCTTAATTGTCGAGTGAATTATAAACTTATAAGAATGAATAACTCTTAACCTTCTGATGTATGAAAGGTCTCTGGCCTCAAAGAGAGCAAACAGCTTTTTGAAATACTTTAGATTGTCTGGGTTTTTGCAATAATATTTACGTTTCCAATCGTTTATAGGTGGTAAAGTCATGATGACCTTATAGTTTTTAACAAAATTTTCATACTTTCTTTTGTTCTTGTATATATCCTCTTCTGCCATTTGTTCGTTAATTAATTTTTCTTTAAATACATTGTATAGGCATTAGATTAGAACAAGGACGCCCACGCCGAGCAACCCTACTCCAATAGAATGCCATTCCACTTTTCATGTATGTTAATGATTTAAATCATATCTTATTTATATATTTTTCTATTTCTGTTTACCTCCAAATTAAGTAAGATTGTCCGTGTGTAGGAGATTGGCAACATTAATTTTAAGATTAGTTTTTATAAAATCAGATACTGAAGCACCTTTCTTATTTATCCAATAATATCTTTTCCTCTCAAACAAGTCGGTTTCAATTAGACTTTTTTCGACCAACTCAGTTAAAATCGTCTTTGTGCTGATCCGTGTAAAACGGGGATTTAATCTTGAGCCTCGTGTCCTAATTTCCTCGGAGGTTCTTTTCTTACAATCCAAGGATATGGTCTGTAATAAAGCTAATCTCTGCCTTGGACTCGACAGCAACCATCCGATTACGTCCCAATCAGTATTCCTATTATAATGAAAAGCAAGGAGGCCATATTGTTCTCTTACCCAGGAAGTAACCATGTATAATCTCCCCTTCCTGGCTGTCGGATTCAGAGGCATTATTAAGTCTCTTTTCAGAAATTCAGAGAGTTTCAACTTTGTCGCCCCTAGTTCTCTCTCAACTTGCTTGGGTGTTCTTGGAATACAGAATGATAAAAGCACCTCTTTGACCTCTGGGCGATGTATCCAAAGAGTTTTTGCTCTACTTCTCATTCATGGGAAATTTGATTAATAGATATAGGCCTTGTACAAGGATAGGAACTTATTATTTCCATTTCCATATTTCTATTCTCCCTTCCCCACCAATTAAAATTAATAAAACCTACTGAAAACATTGATAAAATCCAATGGAAACTAAAACACCTAAAAAACTACCCCAACACCCCTTACCCCGCCGATAAGCTTCTCCCTGCGACCAAGCTTCTCCCCGCTACCAAGCCTCTCCCGGCGAACAACCTCAAACAGGTTCGCCGCTGCCACTAGCACCATCCTCAAAACCACATAAACAAAAATTCCTATCAAAAAAACCGACAATCAAAAAATACACCGAAACCGGTAGACTCCTTCCTTGTCTAAAAGCCCACCACTAAGAAATAAGTCACCTGCTTCTCCATAGAGCCCTTCACCCATAGCTCCTTACCTTCACTATCAAGCTTCTGCCCCCGACCAAGCTTCTCCCCACTACCAAGCCTCTCCCGGCGAACAACCTCAAGCAAGGTTCGCCGCTGCCACTAGCACCAATCCATAAATCACATAAAATAACAATCCTAATCATAAAAACACTCAATCTCAAAAGAACTCAAAAACCGATTGAATTCTCTCATGCCCCTTAGCCTACCATCATGCAAAAGTCACCTGCTTCTCCATAGAGCCATACACCCAAACCCTTACCCTCACTGTTAAGGTTCTCCCACTATCGAGCCTTCCACGGCGAACAACTTCATGCAAGGTTCGCCGCTGTCACCAGCACCTACTCCGAAAACACATAAATCATTAATCCCCAAAATAAAAACTAGAATCATAAAAACGTAACAAAACCGGTTGCTTCCTCTCTCACCTCAAAACCTCATCAAGTAAAAAGCCACCATCCTCTCAATGGACTCCTTTACTTAAAACTCCAACCCTTCGCTGTTAAACCTCTTCTGACGTACAACTTCAACTACGATTCGCCGTTGCCACTATTACCCCTTCAAAACCACATAATACAACAACAAATATATGTAGTTCCAGTAACTTAAGCTATGATCTACAAGAATAGACCAACTATTCAATAAGGCGGTATGTAAACACCAATAAAATACCGCCCACAAAGCATTTTAAGATTGCTAAAAAAATTTCCTCTCCAAAAAGAATGGTTAAAAATTCCCTTTAGGAATGATATCCGGGTCCTGCAGAGCTGATTCAGGATATCTCATGAACCCTGATTCTTCTCTGGAGAAGAGTAAAGATAAGCCTCTGTTTCATCTGCTGCCTCGTCTCCATGCTCTCCTCGAAATTCATCTGTTACGAGGAGTCTTTTATAATCCATTTAAAATCCTCCTCTTAACCAATGATTCTGGTAATGATTATTAACAGTCTTAGAGCTACTGAGCTTGTTTACTGATGTAACAAGCTTTTCCAGTGTAGCATTGTTAATAAATGTAAAAGCCAGAGTCATCTCCAAAGCCTCTCTTATTGATTTTGACTGTCGATCAAAATCTTCTCTTAAATTAAAAAAAGTCTTTAAAGGAAAAAGTGTCTCCCTTACTTTAAAGACAGAGTAGTACACTTCTTTAAATTTCACCTTTTGAAAAGGCTTATTATTTAGAGGCAGTCGTTCTCTTATGATATTTTTTTCCATATCTCTTTCTTGAGATGAAGGAACATTATAGGTTTCGGCAAAAGGCTTAAATGTGAAGAACGAAGAGTGATGAGCTTTTATAGGTTGGGCCGAAAGCTTTAAGTTACCATCTCATTTGTATTGGAAAAAAATGAGTAGAACGAATAAAACAATTAAGATCCCTTTTCAAAAGTAAAAGGGTTTGCAGCCCTTTTACCTTATCAATTATATTCTCGAAAAATAAATGAAGGGAATGTTTATACAACCGCAATTAAAACATTTCCTTGATTTATTGAGAGAACCACTTTTTACTGAAAAGAATATTTATGAATTAAGCCAAGCCTGTAAACGCTTAATACATAATTATTTTCTAAATAGAAAATTGCATAAATTTTCCCAATGAGAATTTTAATTGCTGATCAAAACCAAAGATTAGTAATAGGATAAGGAAACAGGAACCGCGAGGACATACTCGGATTCTTCAAGCAGAAATTAGACCCCTATATTGCCGCCTTCCTATTCCAAATAAAACTTAATAATTTAATAAAATTCAACAATTAAAAAGTAGGATATAATCTGATTTGCTGGATTGCAGAAGATCTGAATTTCTTTACGCCGGATGTCCTTGTTTGCGCAGAATTTGTTAAAAAAATCCTCAAGCTGAGAACAGCTCTGAAAACGCTTGAAAATGATCTATAATCTCAGTTAAGCGTAAAGCTTTGATATATAGAATATCTCAGGTATGCGGGTCTTGTCAAAACCTTTGATGCCTTACCAATATCCATAATTTCAGATGATTGAGGATTTCATAATCCAATCTGAAAGTCAATTGTCCCATAATGAGTTTTTAGGCATACCGCTGCCATGGAAAGGCTTCAACAATGTTTATAGCTCCCCAGGCGAAGGGATAGATGCTGCCTTTGATTATTTTTTCACCTTAAAACATGCCGCACCCCAATACCATGTTTCATCATCAATAATCTTATTGGGTCCAATGCTTTCTACAATTTCAGTGTTACTGTACCCTGCAATAGTATCAAAACGATTGACAACGGTGTCGGATTTCATTGCATCTGTATATAAAATGATTAATCCTGATTGTAAACTACCTCGTCTATTTAGAAGCTTACGAATTCGGTCAGCATCATTATTTACCACATCATTTTTCCAAGCTTTCTTAATCTCTACCAAAACTCTTGGGGTACCGTTATCATTCCATATTAAAACATCAATACGCCCTGAACCACTACCCCTTGGCTTTCTACCTCGTCTTTCAGATTGAGAGTCTCGAAGAATTCCATCTACTGTATCTTCAAGGGTAACGAAAGGACATATTTTTGATAAAGTCATTGCGACTTGAGCTTGAATGAAACTTTCCGGAGCTTGGCCAAGCCCAAAGCCTCCACTCATTTTGTAATATTTATTAAAGGACTGCCTTACACCTTTCACAGAGTGCAAATAAATATCATTTAATAATACTTTTCCCATAGCAACTCCCTCTCAAAAATATTAACCCGAATTATGCAGCATTAGCCGCGACTTCCAATTTTCAACCCTCCTAGACAGCTCTTCGCCTTAGAAATAGGTTTCACCTGATCGAAAGGCCGGTTACCCCACACCAATAGATGATTTTTCGTTAAAATCAAAGCGAATCAAATAGTTTACCCAATTTAGAGCATAGTAATTCATCTAATCCCCTGCTGTCAAACAAATATCCACCAGATACCACGCGTCAGAATGGCCAAATCCCGTTTAGTAATGGCGGCGCAGAGCGAAGGCCGAGGTGATTTAGAAATATCACCCATTGTACCAAGAATTAACCGTCCTTCCTTAGAGGAGTAAGGTGTATTAAAAGACGTAAAAAGGCTATCAGTAGAAATATAGTCATCTCTTCTCGCAAATCGTTTAATTAATTCCGAAAACCCTAAAAACGTATAAGCGCTATAAATTTTTTTCTAAAAACTTGAGCAGTCGTTTAGCTACTTAATTCCTTTTTGTAGAAGCATTTAGTTTTCACTAACAACTCTTTCAGCCAAAAAATAGGCGGCTTTCGTAATAAGATTAGAAGAATTTCTATCACACAAGGTTTTATTAATACTATTTTCTAGAATAGATTCTATTACAAGATCTGCATCGTTGAATTTACCTCTGTTATTCTTAAGTAATCCTATCATGTCGTTATCGAGTAAATCTCTATCGTGAATTACTTTAATTGCTTGAAAATAAGTATTCGTTAGTATTAAATATTCGCTATTTTCATAGGATTCTAAAAATTCAAATAAAAAAGTCTTCGCTAAATATAGAGCTAAATCAAGATCTTTTTGTAAAACTGACAATAAAAAAGTCTTAAAGAAAGAATTAATTATTTTAATAAGAAGATCATCATCCTTGATTAAAGCGTGGTAATCTAACAAAACGAGGCTCAAGTTATAATTTAAATTCAAGTTATATGGATATTGTTTCAATGCAGTATTATAAGTATCTAAAGCCTGAATAAGATTGGCGGACGTTCCACACTTAACTCCAAGTTTCCAATACGAATTTCCTAGTACCATATAATATTCTAATCTAATTCCACCAAGCTTTATAGCAAGTTGACTATTTTCAGCAGCTTGCCTAAATAATTCAATATCGTCTTCTGACTCGGCAAATGAATACAAACATGATCCAATACAGCCATATGTTTCAAAGTCATCTTTTTTAATATCTAATGCTTTAAAATACCATTTACACGCATGTCGTAATAAGTGATGATTCTTATCAATGAAAGCCAAATTCTCAAGAGCAACGCCACGGTTCCTATACAATACTAGAATATCTTCAATTGATAATTGATTTTCATTAATATACTTAAAAGCTAAAGCAGATTTCCTAAAAGAATCCATGAGAATTGATCGACTGTTATTAATTTTAGACAATGCCAGTAATGAACCACTCCAATTTAAATAGGTACGAGGATTTTTAAAGTTTAACGTTGCCTCGCTTTTATAATATTCTATTGATTTTAATAAATAATTTTCATTACCTGATTCTGCTCCGATTTTCCCTAATACAGTTCCGATATTTACTTTTATATCTGGAGATAACTTACCATTTATCCTAGATAAGTCATAGCCGTACTCTGGCATAAATTTGATTTTAGTCTTTTTATAGTCTCCTAACCAATATCTAGAATTTTTACTTCTTTTGCCTCCATCCTTTTGAAATAAAGCTGAACCAAAAGCAACTCTAAAACGACTGTCTCTTTCTTCAATAAATTTACCATCTTCAAATCGTTTAATTTGAAAAATCCCTTTCGCTCCTAATCTATAATCGTACTTGCAATAATTCCATAGGTTATAGATTCGCTTTACAAAGTCTTCTTCTGTTAATTTTAAACAATCATCCCGTAAACTTCTTCCACTAATCTTTCCGGAGCTCCCGGTGAAGATAGCCATATGTGAAGCAATCTCATGTACTGCTTCATATGGATTCCAGTCTAATCTGTTGCTGAATTTTAATATATAAACTCCTTTATATTCTGATGTACCACCAGCTTTTTCCTCTAACACCTTGGCATCAATTACTAATTCGTCAGGACGAACCGTAATTTGTCTAATTTTTACTTCAATTTCCATTGCATATAAAGTTGCAAATCGCTTAATTTTTGAGAATTTATTAGGTTATTCAAAAATAATGCTTGTTATTTCAGAGGGTTATAATTTTTAAATCTTTGACTTTTGAAATCAGTCTATGAAAAGTTCCTATTTCTACTTATCATTTATTAAAGTTTAGACCTGCTCAGGGTCAAGTTCTTTGAAAATTAGAAAGCTGGTGGTGATCTTTTCGAGAACATCATCAAGACTATCATTGGATACTAATTCTAGCACGATGCAATGCTGCGGTCTAGTTCCGTATCCTTCTTTCCGCAATTCAAAGTAGCGGGAGTCTTCACAAGTGTGTGCAGCCATTCCTAATGTCGCGCCTGCCATATGGTATGCACTATAACATTACCTACCCTTTATGAATTGAATATAGGGAAGAAAACATTCAGATGTGCAGTAACCTCTTTCGCTGAAGTATAAATGTAAGGCCTCTCCTAACTTATATAGCTCTTCAGAATTTTTTTGAACCGACATCAAGACTGCTCTTACATAAGATCCCCTTGTCTTTCCACCATGTTTCCCCCTATATTTTGCCATTTTAGGAATTACTACTTGAAATGTCAATACTGCTAAGAATAAAAGGCATAAAGGATTGATAAATTTATTCTTTTCCCAATAATCTTAAGAAGTTACACGAATATATCTATAAGACAAATCTTAGCTTTCGAAAGGTACCACTTAAAACCTTATTTTTCAAAAAGGATATCAACATGCCAAAACAAAGGAAAAAAAGATTGATCAAGCCAGGGGAACACCAGCTCCTCAGCATTAAGGAAATCCTAGATATCATCATAATGGAAGCCGAGGCTCTGCCTGCTGAAGTGAGACAATCAATGCAACCGCGACGTATATAGGACTATGAGGAAATAATAAACAAGGGACAGCTGCGTTCAACAGCCTCAACTTTGTGTATCACTGCCTCAGAAAACATGGTGAAAAGGAAAATTTATAAATTCGAACTTTATACTATCAAAAGTAAAAGCCATGCTCAAGAGGAAAAACGGGTTATTAGCCCAAATCCTCAAGGACGGTGGGCCATCTTCCAAGATTAGGGAGATGACTCTTGACCAAATGCTAGAATGTATGAGGGAAATGGGCCTTACTCATCTAAACCAGTATTTTAAAAAATATGACTGTTATCTTGATATATTTTTAAACGATAAGGAGCAGGCACTGTTTAAAGATGAGGATAAGGAATTAATGAAAATCAAGTTCATGAATAAGTACAGACTCAATAAAAAAGACATGGAGACGCTTAAGTTGTGCTCAGAGGGCTTGACTAATGACCAAATAGCTGAAAGGTCAGGAGTTACGGTTGAGGCAATAAAGAAGCGCATAGAAAAAATGCGTGAGAGGATGGGTACATTAAAGAATAAACCAGCTCTAGTTGCCAAGGCAAAAGAGGAAGGAGTTATCTGAATTACCAAAAAGGGTAATTTTTTTTACATTTTCCCTTAATTCCATACCTGTTGGTATCTCGACAATTACCCTTTATAAGGTTTAAAATCTTTTCAAATGCAATTTAAAACCACCATAAGGAGCAAACTTTTATTTTTCAGGTAAACGATATCTCGCAGGTTGAGAATCAGGAACCTCAATCAGCAACGGTTGTCCTCGATTTGCCTCATAACGGGAGGCAAGACCGAGAATAGTATCAGGTTTAAAGAAAATCCCGGTGATTTCATGGATAGTATAAGACAAATCTTCCAATGTCATTGTTTCATCAGAGGCAGCTCGTTGATAGCTACTAAAGATGAGGTCATCAATATGATTTCTAGCATTCGTGTACCTTGCACTGTGCTCAGTTCTCCTTTTATGTATACGAGCATTTTGTTTTTCATAAGACCATTGTTTGGAAGGTCTATTTTTTTGGATTTCTTTGTAAGCCGCGAAAAGATGATAAATCACGCATTGTCTAGATACTTGATGTCGGGTAGCAATAATCTCTAAAGCTCTAGATTTAGGATAGTCCATGATTAGTTCATCATACATTCTCTTCCAGACGTTAAGTAATTCAGGGTTGTTCGTTGGTGTTTGTTTTTTCCAAGGAGGATTTCTAGATGATACCATTTTACTTATAGTTAAGAGCCTGGAATATATATAATTTTCGGAAAGACACGGTTAACTAAAAGGAGGACATTATGAAAGCAATAAATCCTAGTAGTGATGAATCATCGAGGTTAAAGGAACTAATATCTGAGGAACTTTCCCTTGACAAGGCTCTTGAGAAGTCAAACGGCCTTTCTGAGCAATCAAAAATCAAACTTATTCAAGCAAGGCAAATAATAAAAATAGAAATATTTGATTTTATTTTCTCAAACCAGCTACAGATTATTCGATCCTATAAAAAGACAAATAATTGTCATGGCGATAATTAGACATAATCAAAAACATAAGAAAGGTAAAATCTATGATAATCTCTCAAGGAAAAAAGCCGTTAGATAAACTTACCAGAAGAGAATGCCTTGGTAACTTTTGTACACTATCCGAACCGGATTGTCGGGGTTGTAAGATCGATGAGGCCTTGGATGAGTTAGTAATAATTAGCCCATCCTGCAAGAAATTATCACTGCAACCTAAAACTGGTAAAATAGGAACACCAGCTCCTCAGCATTAAAGAGGCTCTACCTACTGAAGGAGGACAGTCAATCGTAACCACCAGGGACATTGTCTAGGCTGCTTATGTCCAAGATTAAGAAAAAACCAAGAAGCAATAGTAAAGAGGTATAGAAATGTTCTTTAAAAAGAAGATACCGAATGAAAGAGCTCTTTCAAAGCTAAGTTCGCTGGGGTTAACAACTGAAGGTAAGCACTGGTGGGTCAAATATCCTGAGAGGGCAGTTAAGGAAATACACATGATGGCAAACGGTACGAACGCCTTTATGCGGTACGAACAGAGCAAATTAATTTTTGACGAAGAGTTGACAAATGATTTTGGAAGTAAGTTTGTAATCTCAATTGAGACCAAGGGTTATCCCTTCAAGATGCCCGAGGTGATTCTGAAATCTCCAAAAATAAAACCTAAAGGGGATCTTCATCTCTTTAGAAATGGAAGTATCTGCTACATCGATTCTTCTGAATACAATTCAAACTCTTCAATTCTGCAAGTCAGAAATCAAGCGGCGGCCTGGTGCTTTTGTGTTGAAGCCAGTCTGAACACTGGCAAATGGCCAGGTGCTGAGCATTAGAAAGGAGGTGGTGAGATGGGAGTAGATCTTAATAAAGTGGCAAAAAAGCTACAGGAACAGAAACCGATTGGGGTTAATAAGGATGGACAGCTTTCTCCAAACAATCCCAATAACAACGGTATGGTCAGAACGTCGGACCAGATGACGGTCCTGGAACCGAAAAGATTTGGCTAATGCTAAAACCAGAGAGGGGCTTTGCCCAGGGTAGAGCCCCTCAATAAAAGGGAGATCTCATGAAGAAAATAATTTACTGCGTTGAAGCTGCCATGAGCATGGTTGTCGAATCCTTTAAACGGCCAAGCCAGAACGAGACTGGCGGGATCATGATTGGTCCTAAAGACTGCGAAAACATTATCACTGATGTGATTCCGTCGTCCAGACATGCCGAAAGAAAACCTTCAACCTATTTTCAATCACAAAGAGACGTGAGCATTCTGAATTATAAACTCAGGTCCTATCAGGCCAAGGGATATGACTTTAAAGGATATTTCCACCGGCATCCTTCTGGAATGCACCGTATGTCAATGACAGATCTTAATTCCAGCCGGGAAACTTTGGAGAGTCCGAACTATGCCTTGAACAACAATTTGATAATGGCCATCATTACCGACAGAAGGCAGAGTGATTCACCCATTTTCACTTATGCAGTATCCATCAATGAAAAACAGGAAACCTGGGTAGACACTCTGGAAGTTGAAATTGTACCCAAAACAATAATCGACACCATCACACCTTTTCTCTCAACCTCAAATAATGGAGGAAACAATGGAAATTCTAATTTTGGACAGTGTCCTGAAGAGCATCCAAGAACGCGAAGAGCCCATTTTATTCGGCCTTCGGAAAGACGACAGAATTATCATCAGCTCGATAGAACAAAAACAGGAGCTAGAGAAAATCGGAAAGCTTTACCATACCCGAGAAAAAGCCAAAGAGAATATAAGCACTGAAGGGATAGTTCTTTTCAGGGACCAGGACTCTCTCAAATGTCTGGTTGGTTCAGGTGAGGACGATCTCGAAGAAATCGAGATAAAAGAAATTAATTACGCCACAGACTTCAATAAACGCAATCAAGGACTTATAGACGAGTCCAACCTCCAAAGCATGACTGTAACCGCAGTCGGCCTCGGGAGTGTAGGTTCACCGCTGGTTCTTGATTTAGTCAGAAGCGGTATTATCAATTTCAACCTGATCGAATTTGACACAGTATCCTTGAGCAACCTTTGCCGGTCACCCTATGATTTATTTAACATCGGACGAAGCAAAGGTGACTGCATTTACGAAAAGGCCCTGGAGGTCAACCCATGTGTCAATTTCAAAATTCACAAAGAAAATGTCCTGGAGATGGATCAGGACATCCTATCGGAAATAATTGATTCATCAGACATCATAATTGACTCAACAGACTCAACAAGAACCAAAGCCCTGATCAACGGGCTTGCCCATGACACCAAACCTGTAATCTATCCGTCGGTATATAATCTTGGCAAAGGCGGTGATATCCTCTTCACCCTTCCGGGCTTGCCTTGTTACGAGTGTGTTTTCAAATCAATTATAAGCGAAATAGGAGACATCAAACAAGGCGATTGGGATTATTCAACCGACCAGGCCAAGCCCATGCCGTCCCTGTTGTCTGATATTCAGGTGATTGTCGCGAGAGCCGTGAAAATCACTTTAGCCATTTTGACTGGCGACACTGAAAAATCCTTCATTGAAAAAATCACTGAGCCTGGATGCACCCTTTTGATGATTGGGAATGAAAGAGATGTTTTTTTATCAAACAAACCTTTCCAGGAAATTTGGGCAGAAACCGAGGTAGACCCGGACTGTTTTTGTCAAACACTTAAATAACAGCGTCTAAAGAGGGGGGGACACAATGGATCCTTTTGAACAGAATGGACCCCAGGGTGACAGGTTTGAAACCAATACCAACCAAGACCAGCCCTTTATGAATCTGTCTGAACAGTGGACAGAAATTCAGGGGGAACAACCTTCAGATACTGAAAGATCAATAGGTAGCTTAGTAGGAGTCATAAAAAAGTCGTGCATGTTTATAATTATTGGAACAGGGATTGTTAGCCTTCTCCTCATCACTATTCCAGTTCTGAGGTTTGTATATGAATTTTCAATATGGGCCTTTAAAAATATCGGACGAATGTTTCACTGATTGGAGAAAAAATAATGAGTGATATTTTTCATGCAATAATTGATTTTCTGGCAGTAACAGGTGGCGGACAGGTTCCGATTGATTACAAACATTATGGTCACTTTATCAAGAAGACCTATGACAATGGATTTATCGGCGGTTCAATTCACCAGATATTTACTGACCATCTCGGCAGGCTCCAGGCGGCCAGCGCTACTATGAGCACGGTTCTAGGCTGCTCACATCTCGCGACCAGCATAGACGATATTGCGGGTTTCTGTCAAATTTGCGGTAGAGTGTGCTGTCAAATTCATCCAGAATGCCTACAAATATGTGAATTAACAGGAATAACAGTTTGTAACCGCCACTACAGAATTAAAAGCGGGGTGGTGGTTTCATCTATTGCCCAGAAAGGCATGTGGAGATTAAAGGCTAGATCAATCGGGAAAAAGAAAAGAGAGCTTAATAATGTCAGGAACCAGATACCTTACAGGCCCTGAGAGCAAACTGAAGTATAGACATTTTCAGCCTGAATTATACAGGGGGCCGAAAGAAAATTTATTTGTACGGCCGTTTGCCCACCAGGTTAAGGGTGACCTTAGGATTGGATACGTGAATGGGATGTCTCATGTTTTCGGTCTAACATTAGATGAGTTCAGCAGACCCACCTTGATTGTCGGTATTACGGGGTCAGGGAAAACCACGATAATGAGGAACATCCAGATAGAACTGTATCGTCTGACTATTCCTTTTCTGGTCTTTGAACTTTCAAAATTCGGGAGCAGGTATATAAAACACTACATACCCAAATTAGTAATCCTCAGATGGAATAATGAATTTTTTTTCAACCCTTTAAAACCGCCCCCAGGGGTGAGGCTTAAAGAATGGATGCTTACTTTTTGCGAGGTCACTTCAGAGATATTTGGCTTGCTCGCTGCCTCAAAATCACAGCTCATAGATTTAGTTCAATCCCTTTATAAAAAATTTGATTCTGAAAATAAAGGCATCCACCCTACGATTCACGACTTGCACCGGGCATTGGATGTGAAGAGAAAAAGCACTCGTTCACGAGTAGACATTGATTATATTGACAGGGTTAAAAATAAAATAAACGCTATCTGCATAACCCTTGGAGATGTTTTAGACGTTGAGGAAGGCATCCCAATTGATGAACTTTTGAAATATCCTGTGAGCATAGAACTGGTCGGAATAAATTCGTCAGAAATTCAGGCCTGGATAGCAAGCCTGATAATGGCCTGGATAGCCTCTTACAGAACTGCCAACGCCCACTTCGGAGAATTACGCCACGCGATTTTTTATGATGAGGCGGCCCACGCCTTTGGAAAACAAAGTTACTCAAGCAAAGAAAGTTTCCTGATTAGCTGTATCAGAAGACTTAGAGAATCTGGTGAAGCAATGGTTCTGGCCGACCAATCAATCGCAAGCCTAAACGATGTCTTTAAAGAGTAATATCTATACTCTGATCTGCCTTGGCCAGAGCGGTCCCAAAGATATTCGCGAAGTTAAACTGATGCTGGGATTAAATCATCAACAGGCAGACCTCTTAAATCAACTCGGCCCAGGCCAAGGCATCATCAAATTAGTTGGGAAATTTCCTTACCCTGTGCCTCTGAATTTTCCTTATTCAGAGCCCAAGTACCTGCCGGAGGAAGAAATAGACCAGATAAACAAAAACGATGATCTTATCCGCTATTTTTTAAGTCAAATAAAACCAAAGGCAGAACCTGAGGTAAAAGACAAACAAGAGCAAGAAGAACCGACGGTGAGTAATAAAATGAAGGAATGGCTCATGGCTGTCTACCACCATCAATACAAGAAGACGCTCACGGAAATATACAAGCTCGCAGGTTTTGCTGCCGGAACAGGTTCCAGGGTAGCCAAGAAATCAGAAACCATGAACCTTGTTAAAATGATTGGAATCGATTTTAAGAAAGGAAATCCCAGGTATCCCATACTGCTTTCAGAAGCATATAAGATTTTGGACATTGAGGAAAAGAATTTTTTTGGTAAGGGAGCAGGCAACGAGCATGTCCTCTACCAGCATTTAATTGCTAAGCATTTTTCTGAGTTCAAACCCAAAATCGAACTATACAAGAAAGGAAAGCACATTGACGTTGCTATAGAAACCAACGAGCAGCTAATAGCAATTGAGGTGGCCATGACCTCGACAAATGAAAAAGCGAACATCGAAAAAGACATTATCAAAGCCAGGGCTGATTTTGTGATTGTGGCATGCAGAAACCAGAAGGTCCGGGAAGATGTTCAGAGATTGGTTTCAGAAATGTCCGACCAAATACAGAAAAAGGCAAAAGTGTTATTAGTATCAGAGCTTTTAAATAAGGGACTGGAAGATGTTTTGAATTTCTTGAATGGAAAATTATTTAAATAACAGTGACTAAAATTAGGTATGGAAACAGAAACAGTCAATGTGAAGGCTACGGATTTGAAGGTATTGATTAAAGGCGTTGAAGAAATAAAAGCCTTGCTTATATCACAGCAAAACTGCCCTGATCCAGAAGGTGAGTTATCAGATTGGGCAAAGAAGGAATTAGAAGAAGCAAGAGAAACACCTGAGACAGATTATATTAGTATGGAGGAGATCGAAAAAGAATTTTTATAAAATGTCATTTAAAGTGCAGTGGCATCCAAGGGTTAGGAAGGCTTTAAGGAAATTACCCGCTGATAGATCGACGAGAATTATTAAAAAGATGAAAGAAGTGAGCCTAGATCCATTCCGTTATTTAGAGAGTTATCAAGGAAAGGATTATTTCAAACTTAGAATTGGTAAGTACAGAGCTTTAATTGAGGTCGATTCTAACCACAAGACCTTGATGGTGAGAGTTGTTGAGAAAAGGTCTCGTGTATATAAGAAATAACATTCTGATATAATTAAGGTTTTATTATTAATGAACACAAGCACTAGAAACTGAAAGGCGATAGACAATGGAACAATTCAATCAAATACTTGAAACAATAGCAACATTATCAAATGAAGAAACCATGAAACAAATCGCTAGTAGCATGAGAGACATAGAAACAGGGCATGTAACAGAAATTAATTCAGTAAATGATTTGTAATACAAGTGTATGTAACCATAGATTAACAACTATTAAGCAAAAGATTTAAATAATAGTTATACCTGTCATTAACATGGTACCGATTGAAAACCAAATAGAAAAAAGAATTGATGGGTTTGGAAAACTTAAAAATGCGAAGTATTTCAAGGAGGAAAAACTAAGTCATATCGAATTCTGGTATGATGGTATTCATATAAGACACATATGCGTGGATTAAGTATTTCGTTGATTCAAAAATTAAGAATCTGGTCAGGGATTAATACAGAGTTCTATCTCTTGGACAATTCTAACCGCCTGATAATAATATAATAATTAGACACGAGTCTATAATCAATTAAAATTTATTCAATGAGCCAATCTTCTGTTGCATAAAGGATTAAAGTTGAGTAAGGTACTAACTCATAACCAGGACACAAGAATCCTGACAGTCAAGGAAGTTGCTGAAATATTAAGGGTTCACCGGTCTACAATCACCAGATATGCTCTTTCCGGTGAACTCAGAAGCTATTTAATCGGCAGTAGACGTTTGTTTAAGGAATCTGATGTCTGGGCGTTCTTTGAAAATCAGGTGGAGAGAGAATACGTTTTTGGAAAGGAGACGTAAATGGCTACAGTTACGATCCAAAAACGTATTGGTAAACGAGGCACTAAATATTCAGTTAGATATACCGATCCTATAACTCGTAAAAGAAAATACTATGGGACTTTTCTAAAATTAAAAGAAGCTCAGAAGGAAAGTGATGAGCTGAAAAGTTTAATTAATTCAGGTAGAAGCCTTAACATTAAAAAAGAAAAACTCAGTCCAATGACTTTTTCTGAAGTGGCAGACTCTCTTAAAGAAGAATGGGATGCGCGAGTAATCAGAAGAGAATTAACTCCAAAAACTCATTCAGACTACTGTATATGGCTTAATCGTCTCGAACGAATTTTTGGCAAAAAGCTGCTATGTCAAATTACTACAGAAGAAATCATTTCTTTTCGAGATCAAGAGATTGACAGAAAAAGTATTATTAATGCAAACAGGTATCTCAGAATTCTCAAGTATGTATTCAAGCACGGAATGAATATTAAGGCACTATTTGAAAATCCTGTAAAGGAAATTAAGCTATTAAATGAGAGCAGTTTTTCACGAAATCGATATTTATTACCAAAAGAGCTTGATAGTTTGATCGAGGCTACCCAAAAAACAAGAGGGAAATACTATCTCCCTGCGATAATTTTACTTGGAGCTGAGCATGGGGCTTCAAAGCAGGAGATTTTATCTCTGAAGTGGCCGGAAATTAATTTCGAGTATGGTTCAAGAGGAACCGTCGCCCTTTTTCGAACTAAAAATAAGATGCAAAGAACAGATTTCCTTATGCCAAGAACACACAATGCATTAGAGAATTGGAAAGCCCATCTTGAATACACACGACACAGAAGAAAAATCACGAAATTAAAAAGTGATTACGTATTCTGTAGATTGGATGGAACCCCAATTAAAAATTTTAATAAAGCTTGGTGGAACGTACTTAAGATAGCAGGGATTAGGGATTTTCATTTTCATGATCTTAGACACACGTTCTGCTCGAACCTGCTTCTGTCTGGAGCGAACCTAAAAGATGTGAAGGAGATGATCGGTCATAACGACATAACCATGACTGATAGGTACTCCCACCTTTCAGGTAATCACAAACTTCGCCTCCAGGAACAACTCGCAGAGCAATACATCAACGGTTCCTCTTGAAAAAAACTAAGTTTGGAACCTATTTGGAACCTATTTATGATTTTCAATTAAAAAGCACTTAAGAAGAGAATCCTAAGTGCTTGAAATTATTGGTCGGGGCGAGAGGATTTGAACCTCCGACTTCCTGCTCCCAAAGCAGGCGCGCTGCCAGGCTGCGCCACGCCCCGATTATTTATTCTTTGTTACTGTTCCTTTTAATCTATTCCCCCAATCTGCCCTTGACCCATTGCTGATAGGCGTTCA
>SDBT01006428.1_pt1 | contig 19496 bp, 15 predicted proteins | sample 2277101 | NCBI WGS metagenome assembly SDBT01 (sample SAMN10404973, study PRJNA504765) | marine sediment metagenome | isolation source: marine sediment core GS10_PC15, 103 cmbsf | place: Arctic Ocean: Southern Knipovich Ridge | collected 2010 | reverse complement strand
ATCAACGCCGGAAAGATCGGCGAAGTTTATCGCATCGAAGCGCACATGGGCACTTGGGGCAAGCCTCTTAACTGGTGGCGCTCGAGCAAGAAGATTTCAGGCGGAATCCTATACGACTGGGGCGTTCATTTTCTCGAATACGGCCTGCAGATCATCGATTCGCCAATCAGCGAAGTTACCGGGTTTGCCCAAAATGGATTCTGGGCGGGTAAGACGAAATGGAAGGCCGATACCATCGAAGACGAAGGCTTCGCCGTTGTGCGATTCAAGAACGGTAAGTGGATGACGCTTTGCATAACCCAGACCGATTCAAACCCCAAGTACGGGCAGATGGAAATCACGGGAACCAAAGGAACGTTTGCGTTCGATTATGACAACTGGAAGCTTATTCAATCCAAATCCGGCAGGACAATCGAAACCAAGGGCAAGAACCCGCCGCACAAATGGGCAGAATATTACAAGAACGTCGCGGCGCACCTGACCAGGGGCGAGAAGTTGGTCATCACAGGTGAGTGGTCGCGACGGCCTATACACATACTCGACCTGGCCGATAAGTCCGCCAAGACCGGCCGGGCGATCAAGGCTAAGTACAAATAGGGAGGACGATGCATGAAAAAGGCATTGGTAGTCTGTGGCGGCTGGGACGGGCATGAACCGGACAAAGTAGGCGCGATCTTCACACGCATGCTCGAAGCTGAAGGCTTCGAAGTCGAGTTATCCGACAGGCTGGAAGCATTCTTCGACGCTGATAAACTCGCCGGGCTGAACCTGCTCGTACCGCACTGGACGATGGGCGAACTTCCCGACGAGGCCTGGCTAGCGATCAACGCAGCCGTGCGCGGCGGCGTGGGCATCGCGGGCATTCACGGCGGCATGGGCGATGCATTCCGCACGCACACCGAATGGCAGTTCATGGTCGGCGGTCAGTGGGTGGCGCACCCGGATGGCATTATCGATTACCGCGTGAACATCGTCGATCACGACGACCCGATAACCACCGGGCTGAGCGACTTCGATATGCACTCCGAGCAATATTACATGCACGTCGATCCGTCGAACAAAGTGCTGTCGACTACGACGTTCGGATTCAACGGCTGCGTCATGCCGGTAGTTTGGAAGCGAACCTGGGGTAAAGGGCGAGTGTTCTTTTCATCGTGCGGCCATGTAGCGTCGGACCTGGAAGTGCCCGAAGTCGCCACAATAACCCAACGCGGTTTTGCCTGGGCGGCGGCCAAGTGAGCTAGATTGGGTGGTCTATCGGTATTCCATGTCCGGGCATATAAGCGTCGGGACGAGAGAATATATAGGCGACCAATACCAACAGCGACACGTGCAGTAGCAGGATCACCAAGGCCACCAGCATATTCAGCCGGTAGCGATTGCGATTGCGCGGGGGTGCGATATGTTTCGCCACGCTGGCGTTGAATACACAGTAGATGGAGTAGAAAAGAATCGGTGTGAACAGGAGGCCGATGTAAGCCGCAATCTTCGCCCGCCTTGCGTAGTGATCGGCTGGAGGCTCGTCGAATTTTGGCGCGTCGTCGTCGAATTCTGGCGCGTCGTCGTCGACGTCTTCTGCCTCACCATCGAGTCGAGCATCGAGCCCGAGAACCTCGGCGGCAGCTTCGACGTCGTGCTGCAATACCTGCACCTTCACGCCCCATGCGTTGATTGCCGAGAACATGTGCGGCAGCATATTGGTGGTGTTCGCGTTGGGGATAAACGCCTGGATGCCGTGATCATCAAGAAACGCAGCGATGATCTCGGCTTCGCCGAGACTTGAAACGGACTTGATCGTCACAAGATCGTCATTGATCGGTTCGTTCACCATCCGCTATTTCCCCGTCTGTTTGCGGGCGTCCAGGAGTTCGTCGAGTTTATCTGCGGGCAGAATTTGCTCTTCGATGCAGACTTCGCGGATTGTCTTGCCCGATTCATGCGCCTGCTTGGCGATTCTTCCCGCCGCGTCGTAGCCGATTTCCGGTGCGAGAACCGTAACCATCGCAAGCGATTGCTCGATGAGCTGCTTGCAGCGCTCGGCGTTTACCTCCAGACCGGAGATGCACTTGCTTGCGAAGACCTTGGCCGATTGGGTCAGCAGCTTGATCTGCGTCAGCAGGTTCGTCGCGATCATCGGCATGGCGAGGTTGAGTTGCAGTATGCTGCCCACCCCGCCGGTGGCGCCGGCTGCTATCGCGGCATCGCAGCCGATGACCTGGCAGGCGACCTGCACGACCGATTCGCAAATGACCGGATTGACCTTTCCGGGCATGATCGAACTTCCCGGCTGAACCGTCGGTAGCAGCAATTCGCCCAGTCCGCATCGCGGGCCGGAACCCAGAAGGCGGATGTCCGAGGCGATCTTGCCCATGGAAATCGCTGCGGATCGCATGACAGCCGAGGCCACCAGCGCTGCGTCTCGCGCGCCTTGAGAAGCGAAATGGTTGGACGATTCCTTGAATGGCATGGAAGTCTTCGCGGCGATGATTTTGCATGTCTCGGCGGCGAAACCTTCCGGTGCGTTCAGGCCGGTACCGACGGCTGTCCCGCCCAGGGACAGTTCGCACATGCCAGCTGCTGCCCGCCCCAGCAGGCCAAGTGCGTCGTCGATCTGGCAGACGTAACCCGTGAACTCCTGGCCGAGACGTATCGGCACGGCGTCCATCAGGTGCGTCCGGCCGATCTTCACCACGTCGTCGAACTGCTCGGCCTTTTCGTCCAGCGCGTCGCGGAGTTCCTGCAGCGCGGGGGCAAGCTCGCTATCGATAGCGACGGCGGCTGAGATGTGCAGCGCGGTGGGAATCACGTCGTTGGAAGACTGGCCCATGTTCACGTGATCGTTGGGGTGGACCAGCGATTTATCGCCCGGCTTGCCACCCAGAAGCTGGATCGCGCGATTGGCGATCACCTCGTTGGCGTTCATGTTCGTCGAGGTTCCGCTCCCGGTCTGGAAGACGTCAACGATGAAATGCTCGTCGAGCTTGCCGTCGATGACTTCCTGCGCGGCGGCGATGATAGCGTTTGCTATCTTATCGTCCAGCCGGCCTGCCTTGCGGTGAACGGCGGCGGCTGACTGCTTTATCAGCCCCATCGCGGCGATGAACTTACCGGGCATCGGCCAGCCTGATATAGGAAAGTTCTCAATCGCCCGGGCGGTCTGCGCTCCGTAGAGTGCATCTGCGGGGACTTCCATCGATCCGAGTGAGTCTGTTTCCGTTCGCGTATCGCTCATGATTCGTTCCTTTATATCAGCGTACGAATTCTAAGCGCCGCAGCCGGACGGTGGTACAGTTTTCCGCGACACTTGCGGCGGCTGGGCGGCTGCGAATACACTTAACCGCTATGGGCGGCATTGGCAAATACTTCAGAGAGCACCGTTGGCAGCGGCGAGTGATCACCGCCGGCCTGGCTATCGTCGTGGGTTTGTCGGCCGCCCTGGCCGCCTACCCACGCGTCATCGACAAGCTGATCATCCACCGCCTGGGCTCAAGCGATATGAATACACGAGTCAGGGCAATTGGCAAAGCCGAGGCACGGGCGAAAGTTGAACCCCGGTTCCTTAGGGCACTCCGGCGCGAATTGTACAACGATAATGATCTGCTCTTTGAGTCTGTCTATTTAGTGCTGGGGATGATGGGTGAATATGAGGAGACGCAGCGCGATCCAAGTATCATCGACCGTAAGAATGCAATGTCTCTCGAGTTGATCGAACCAATTGAACATAGTTTTTCAATGCTTAGTTTCGTGTCTCGATATCATTCGTTGCTGCTGAACGGTAGAGACAACAAACATGTTCGCCGCGGGCTTTCAAACGCCCTGGTTCATCCTGACCCGGAAGCTCGCTTCGTCGGGGCGCTGCTGGCTGGGCGATTAAGAGACGATGAATCGCTGGCGAAGTTGCTTGGCGACGGCGAACCGGAAGTTGTATCAACGGCTGCTCTGTCAGCCGGGCTTGCCGGGCGGAGTGAGTTGACCGACGAACTCGCAGCGCTGCTCAAGGCGGATGGGAATATCGAGACTGTTTCGGCGGCAGCGTATGGGCTGGCGCTGATCGCCCCACGCGAATACGCCATCGCCATCTGCAAGCTGATGCTTGAAACCGACGACGAGCAACTGCGCGGCCGGCTGTTGCACGTAGCGACGCTGCTGGGCGATGACCAGACGCGCAAGGCGGTGGTCAGGGTTCTCGCTCGCAGCGACAGGCCGTCGGCTGCGGCGCTGACGGCTGCGGGGAAGCTATTGCTTATCGAGCAGGGTTCAACTATCCGCGCTATAACGGTGGAAGCTTCCGGCGAGCATCCGCCGACTGACAGGCAGATAATCGCAGCGTTCAACGCCGCCGGTGAAATCGGCCTGGATGTCACTGACGAAGCCCTGGCGTTTTGCACCGCCAAATGGGGACCGCGTCACTCACTGGCGCTGATATCCGCGATCAAAGGCGTCCAGTCAATCGAGCGGGCCCGCACACCGCACGACCGCGAGCAGATTACCCGCATGCTTATCAAAGCGGCTGGGTGGTCTGCAATGCCCGCAACCGCGCCCGCGACAGCGCTGGCCAAAGCTATCCGCACTCCCGTTCCGTCGGCGGCGGCAGCGATTGCACTTTGGAAACTGAAAGCCCCAGACGCCAATGATTCTCTCCGCGCCGCATCCCGCCAGGAAGAAACACTCCCAGGCGATTACATAGCTTGGCATTTGTCACAGACCGATCCCCAGCGGGCGTTCGAGCTTGGCTTGGTTATGCTGCCCGCGCCCAGGACCGCCACCGCGCCAACAGACTCAGGAACGCTCCGTGTATACAACACCAACGAACGATCCACTGGCGCTATGATGCTCGCACTGTCCGCCCGCACACCAGAGCACAAAGCCGTCGCATTGAAACGCATCGAAGGGCGCCTGGGGATAGAGCAGGATTTCCACGCGCGCGGCTCGCTTCAATGCGCCAAGCTGATACTGGCAGCGGAAAACACTGAAACCGTCCGGCAATTTCTGGCCACCCCGGAATTCCCGCAGCGTCGGGCGCTGACCGCCCTGCTGGCCGCCGGCGATGAACACACAATGACATGGCTGCTCTTCTCGCATCACTCGAAAGTCGAGTACATATCCTTCCTCCTGATCAACAAAGCCGTCGGCGAGGTGCTCGTAGCGTACCGGCCTGACCTGCCGAGGATAGATATTTCAGCCGACGACGATCTGCGAAACTGGCAGATAAGAATACTCCGTTGCGCATATGCGGTGAGCAGATGACGCAGATCGCGAGAACTATTCTGACGGCCGGTCGCGCGAGCCTGACTGCACTGGGCGATCTGATGTTACCGGCAAGTTGCGGCGCGTGCGGCTGCGGGCAGGTATCCGCCGGCGGACTGTGCGACGAATGCGGAAAGAAACTGCTCGAAGCCGTTGCGCTGCACTACTGCCCGCGTTGCGGTGCGACGGTGGGCCCGAATATTCCCGTGCGTGAGGACGGATGTTGGGCATGCCCGAGTCCCCTTCCGCGTTTCGATGAGGTGATCCGCATCGGACCCTACGGCCAGCCGCTTCGCAAAATAGTTCAGCAACTCAAATACCATCGCAGCGAGACCATGCTCGCGAGGCTTGGCGAACTGCTCAGCCATGCGATCGAAGCCAGAACTACCGAGGCGAAACCGGAACTGATCATGCCCGTCGCGATGCACTGGCGCAGAAGACTTCTGCGCGGATACGACCACGCACGCACACTCGCAAACGCACTGGCCAGACGCCTGGACCTTCCACTGGGCGACGAACTCATCCGCACGCGATACACGCCTCTGCAGGTTCGCCTCTCGCGGACCAAGCGCATCGCAAACGTGCGCGGTGCATTCGGACTGCGCGATTCAAAAACCATCGAAGGTGCGCGGGTTCTGCTGATAGATGACGTGACGACGACCGGCGCGACGGCAAACGAAGCGGCGCGGGCACTGCTAAAAGGCGGGGCCCAGCGGGTGACACTGGCCGTTATCGCCAAAGCAGAACCACCATCGGCATACAGTTCGCAGATTACCTAGCGATGTGTTTTAAAAGTCACTATTTGCGGGTGCCCTCCCGACGCGCCGGGACTTGCAGCCGTGAAGGGTGCCGACGAATAGCACGGCTGCAAGCAGCCGTGGCACCCATATGAAAGGTTAGAAGCTATCCTAGCGTTTCGACGCGGTTAGAAATGCTTCGAGCAACTTTTCCTGGCGAGCGTACATGCGCGCAGCGGCGGCGTCAGTCGTATCGTCATAGCCAAGCACGTGCAGCAGGCCGTGCGTGATATAGAGCAGGAGTTCTTTCTGCGGACCACCGGTCCGCTTGGCCGCTTCAGCTACCGCAACGTCGCCGCAGACGATGATCTGCGCCGAAACGAATCTCTCGCCCTCGCCTGTCAGATTGAAGCTCAACACGTCGGTGCGCCCTGCGTGGCGCAGATACTTGCGGTTCATCACCGCCATCTCTCGTCCGCTGACAACCGCAATGTCAATATCGGCCAGTTTCGCCTTTTCGCGGCGGGCAACGAATTCGATCAGCTCAATTATTCTCTTACGCGGTACGCGCATGGCGTTCTGCGTCGACGATATTACGATCCGTATTTTTCGCATGCTGGACATGCCTGATAAGGTTATTCCGTTTGGAGGCCGGAAACAATCATTCACATTTCAGGCGCTGAGCGTGTAGATTGTTATCGCCTTGGACAACGAAACCGCAAAACCGAACAGGTTAGCTAAACCGAAATGGTCGCTGCCCTACCGAACCGACATGCCGGACGATCCGTCGCGGCGGCGTTCGGTGCGCATCGCGCGGACATGCATCTACGTTGCGCTCATCGCAGCCATGCTCGCCCCAGTTGCGCAGTTTCAACGCAAGACGCTCCGGAATCATCGCAAGGCTGCGCAGTTCGATGCGAAGAATCCTGCCTGGACCCCTGCCGTCGCAGAAGCAGGCGGGCCGAGTCGCCCCAAGCAACACGCCGGTGCGATAGGGCGCTGGCGCAAAGCCGTCAGGCAGTTCTGGACAGGCAAGAATATCTATCTCGCCGTGCCGTCCGGAGGCAGGAATTCCAACCTGCATCCCAGGGACAAATCCGTTCGGCTGCATCCGAACATGCCGTTCGTGCTGATACTGATGACTCCGCTTGCTTATCTGCCCGTCGGAGCAATGGCGCTAAGCTGGAACATCCTGAAGCTGGCGATGATCGTCGCTACGGTTTTGATGGCGGCTGAGCTTGTCGCTCACAAGGATAAACGCCCCGCCGATTGGATAATCGCACTGGGCTTGGCGTGGGCATTGCTTCCGATCATCGGCGACATGCAGCACGGAAATACAAACGTCTTTGTGCTGGGTGCGGTGGCGGCGCATCTGTGGTTGTTCAGGCGCGGGCGCGACCTGGCTGCCGGTGCGGTTCTTGCTCTGGCGATTTGTCTGAAAATGACTCCGGCGATCTTCGTGCTTTACTGGCTGTATCAGCGCAACTGGAAGCTGCTGGCAGCCACCGTAGCGGGGTTGGTGATATTCGCCGTCGTCATACCGGCAGCGGCCGTCGGACCTGCGCACTATGCAACGCTGACCCAAAGCTGGCTGGACAATCTGATAGTGCCCGGCCTGGTCAAGGGCGCATGGTATCCTATCCACGTCAACCAGTCGCTTTCGGGCGTGATGAGCCGCTACTTCCTCGAAGGGCCAAGCGGGAATATTTTCTGGAACCCGGACGACAATCTGTACGAAGTGCAGGATAAGTTCGGATGGATCTCGCTGGTCGCACTTTCGCCGACAACTCTCAAGCTGATCATTCGCATCGTGCAGATCGGTCTGGTCGTACTGTGCGGATGGGCGATAGGCTGGCGCAAACTCGACCGCGACGACGGCAGGCGGGCACTGCATTACGGCATGGTCGTCTGCCTCTGGCTGATATGCAACCAGCGAACATGGGACCACCACGCGACGGTATTGCTGCTAGCCTCCCTGGCTGCGTGGCAGGGAATCGGGTTCGGAAAAATATCCAGGCCAGTCCGTCTTGGCGGGCTGACTGCAATTAGCACCGCAATGCTCGTGCTCGCTATCAGCCGGTCCGACGTCGTCAAGAGCTTCCTGCGATTACTCGGACAAAGTAAGGCGGACGCCGATCTGGGATCCGATTACTTTCAGGCATACGGGCCTATGTTCCTGCACTTCGTCCTCATATTCGGGCTTTGTGCGTTGCTGGCTGTTGCGCTGCGCAATTCCCAAACGCCATATGCGGACAAAAGGCAGCGACTGGGCAGAAAATGATCGCCTGCAGCGCCGACAAAGCTTAAATCACTCGTCTGTCGCACGAGCTGAGGCTGCGGATGGGCTATCGGGGGTTGATTCGGCCTCGGCTAGTTTCTCTGCTTCGATTGCAGCTTTCGCCTCAGCTTTGGCGGCGGCTTCGATCTCGGCAGCCGACGGTTTCTGCCCCGGCGGGGTGGGATACGCGATCCGCGAGTGATAGATACTGCAAAGGCTCTTGGTGAGCGATGCCTCTACCTGGTGGACTTCCCTGAGCGTCATTTCGCATTCGTCAAGCTGTCCGTCCATAAGACGGCGATTGACCATTGTGTGGACCTGATTCTCTATGCGCCCGGGCGTTGGTTCGGTCATCGCACGGACGGACGACTCGGATGCGTCGGCGAGCATGAGTATGCCCGCTTCCCTCGATTGCGGTTTTGGACCCGGATAGCGAAACTCGACTTCGTCGGGCGCGCGCTCGGTATCGTTTTTCCGCTGGGCGGTGGCTGCATGATAGAAATACTGCACCAGCGTGGTTCCGTGATGAGTTTCGATAAACTCGTGCAGGACGGCGGGCAGAGCGTACTCATGCGCCATCTCCAGGCCGTCTTTTACGTGCCCGACAATAATGAGCAGGCTCATCGCAGGCGAAAGCTTGTCGTGCTTGGACGCCATACCGGACTGGTTTTCCACGAAGTAGCCTGGCTTGTTGATTTTCCCGATGTCGTGATAGTAGGCCCCGACCCGCGCCAGTAAGCCTCTTGCACCGATTGCATCAGCGGCGGATTCGCACATCGCCCCGAGTTGGAGGCAATGGTTGTACGTACCGGGCGCTTCGGTCGCCAATCGCTTGAGCAGCGGCTTGGAAGCATCGCACCATTCCAACAGCGTCATGCTGGTCGCCACGCGGAATACCCGTTCGATAAGCGGTAATATTACCTCGACCGTCAGCCCAACCAGCAGCGCAGCTCCGGCGGCCCAGAATCCATTTCTGAATATAACCCGCAACGGCATGGCGGCGGCAAGGCTGGTTGCGCAGGTCATTGCAACGGCAAGCAAAGCTACCACGGCCGAAACCTTTATGACCCTGCTCCGGGAACGGATCTCTTCAAGGAGGAATACGCCCGCCGCCGCGCCTGTCAGCAGGACCAGTAATTCGGCGAAACCCGCCCGCACCTGTAGCACCACCAGTACGCTCAGCACGCCGCCCAGCGCCAATGCAAAGCGGCGATCATAGGCGATAGCCAGAACAAGCGTAACCGAGAGCACCGCGAACATGGCCGAATACGTATTGAGGGCAAACACGAATACCAGCGCCTTGGAAAGGCCAAGACCAATTAACATCAGCAGCACCAGCGCCAGACCCTGCCAGTGATTCCGGATGATTTTCGGTTCGTAGGTCGCAGTGTAGAGGCAGCAGAGCACGATCAGCAGCGTGACGATAATGGCCCTTCCGGCAAGCCTGCCCCACATGCGCAAGGGATGCAAAGTTATCTCCTCTGCCAGAAAATATTCGTGCTCGCGGGTGAGCAATTCGAGTTCCTCACCCGTCAGATCCAGCTTCTCCTTGCCAATCGCTTCTTTTGAACGGCTGGAGGCCACGAGTAACTGTCCGGCTGCATACTTCACATACGCCTCGGACGGCGGGGTATCGTGAAGCTCCTGGACAGCTTGGGCGATGTTCTCTTGGGTGGCAGCCGCGTCGTAAACATAGACAGCCTTATCCTGGCCAAGAGCGTTGCTCAGATAAGCCAGTATCGACATCCTGAGCCTTGGATCGAACACAGCCACCGCCCGGCCAAGCCGACCGGCTACGCGACCTTCCTCTGTCAGATAAATGCAGTCGGCGTTGTCCTTTCGCACCGACGATCCACCGTGGGTGAGAATGGCGCGATTGGCGACTCGCCACACTTCGTATCCTTTGGCGTCCGGCTGAACGATGAACATATCAGTGAAACTCTCGGACAATTGCTCGAGATTGCGATCAAACGTCTCCATGTCTTCGCTGCCAACCAGTGCCTCGCGGACCTGCATGACGTTTTTAGCGGTCAGACTGAACTGCTTCTGCAACTGCTCGTCGAGATCGGCAGGCTGGGTTGTCGCCTTGAGCTGCTTGGGCAAGTTCCTTAAAGCCCCGATAATCTGCTCGACCAGCGATTCGTTAAGCGTAAAAACAGGCTCTCTTGTTTGTAACAGATCCCTCTCGAGTCCAGCTTTGGCACTCTCGGAGAGAATCTGGAACCCCACGCGTGCGTGGATGTCCTCAGGGACATACTGATCCTCGCGATACGTCAGTGGATCGGGCGGAGAAATATCCATCGCCACTGCACCGGCAAGCAGCACCAGCGCAAGAGCCAGCGATACTATTCCACCGGCCTGGCGGAATTGACGCCACTGCTCAGCCGAAGCCGAAGGGATGTTCTTGCGAACCTCCAGACGTCGCTGCCTGACTTTTCTCGTAAATGGCCACATGTTTTCTGTCTAAGTCGCTGCAAGCCTATGACTAATAGTCAATGATAGGATATCTCCGGCGATTAAGCCAATCCGACCGCCTCGCTCGGAGCGTCAATCGCCCGCATGCGGTTTCTTACCATCGGCGGGGGCATAAGCCTCGACGATATTCTGCACCAGTCTGTGGCGAACAATGTCCGCCTTGTCCAGCCTGATTATGTCCAGCCCCTTGATGCCGGAAAGTCGCTTCATGGCATCCAGCAGTCCGCTGGGCACGTCCTCGGGCAGATCGATCTGGCTGTCGTCACCGGTGATGATCATTTTCGAGCCGTGCCCCATGCGGGTCAAGAACATCAGCATCTGCGATACCGTGGTATTCTGCGCTTCGTCGAGAATGATCAGCGAGTCATTGAGCGTGCGGCCCCGCATGAACGCCAGCGGAATCACTTCAATAAGATCGTTGACCAGGAAGCGGCGAATCTGCTCGTAGTCCATCATGTCGTGCAACGCATCGAACAGCGGACGCAGGTACGGGTTCACCTTGGCCTGCATATCGCCAGGAAGGAAGCCGAGTTTTTCCCCCGCCTCGACGGCCGGGCGAACCAGAATGAGCCTTTTGGCTTGCTGGTGCTTCAGCATGTGCACGGCCACCGCTACGGCGAGGTAGGTCTTACCGGTACCGGCCGGGCCTGTGCAGAACACCATGTCCCTGGTGCGCATGGACTTGATATAACGCCTCTGTCCGGGTGTCTTGGGCTTGATCAATTGCCCAGAAGCATAAACGTCAAGTATGCCCGCGCCGTCGGGGGCGTCTTTACGCGCGACCGAGCTTAGCGCCTCGGCGACGCTGTCAGCTGTGACCTCGCGGCCCCGGCGCAGCGACCGCTGCAATTCCTGCAGCACTACCGCGGCCTTGGAAACGTTGACGGACGCTCCGGTGAGCTTGATCTGCGAACCGCGGGCGAACAGTTGCACTCCCAGCGTTTCCCGGATCATCTTCAGGTTGCGATCAGCCGGACCAAACAGCGCCTGCAACTTCTGAGGATCTTCCAATGTGACAGTAAGTTCCACTTTCTCAAACCTTAATAATTCTGGCACAAAACAACGACAACAGCAATAGTCCACGAATGACGCGAATTGCGACAGCAACAGCCAAGAAAACAGAAACAGCATTTCACAAATTAAAGCCAGCAACGGCAACTAAACAGAATTGCCACAACTTGCCCGCCGTAGCTTTAGCGAAAGCGGGAGGCCACAAAGAACACAAAGCTGAAAACGGGTGCCACGGCCATTTATGGCCGTGCTCGCCTGCGACAGCCCAAAGGATCCGCTTGCGGTTTAGCTAGACGGCGTCATAACCAACATTATTCCTGTTACAGAGTACCAGCCGGTCAACAGCCGGCCATTATACCCATCGGCAGATATCGCCAGACACACAAAAAGCACTTTGTGTTGCTGATCAGTTTCGGCGCAAACAAACGGGGCGAGCCATCAGGCCCGCCCCGGATAAATCGTGGATTGCTGCAATTCCTGATTACGGGTTGGGGTTGCCGCGATTGTGACCATCCTTGTCGAACGGTCCAACCAGGTAGGTATCGTCATAGTGCTTATGGTAGTTGTAATGGTTCCTGGTACCACCAATCTCGGTCGTATCCTCACTACTCTTGGCCGAGGTCCAGATGTTGTCGCTATCGATCCCGACGTTGCCGGTCGAGGGACGCTCCACATGCGAATCGAGGTGCATGATATTCACTACCTCGCCGTTGTGATTGGGGCTCATTGCCTTCTGGATGTCGAGCATCGAACCGGCATTCCAGTCGACTCCAAGACCGTTATCACTGGTCATATCGGCCATCATTACTAGGTTGCCGCGGCTTCTGTCACTTATGCCGCACTTGAAACTGCTTCCTTTGTTGGTCGTTATCGGACCCTGGTACGAATAGCTTATGCGTTCGGCTGCGGTTGTGGCATCTGTACCACGCTTCTTGACGCCGGATACGATTTCGAACGCCGGACCGAAATCCCGGTTGTACACACTGTTCTTCGTAGAGTCCTCATGCATGATTTCTTCTTCGCCGTTTCCAATTGTATCGGAAGGGCAGATGAAGAGATCCGGGGACTGTCCACCGCGAACCATCATGAACGGGAGGGCGGTAATTGACAGGTCGGCGTTAGGATCGTCCGAGGCAAAATTCTTACCCGTAGCGTATCTGCTGTTTATGGCTGACTTGTTACCGTACCCTTTCAGCCAGGGCGACTTGTCTCTGCTGCCTGTCATGTACATGGCGTGGGCCGTACCGAGGTTCTTAAGGTTGGAACCGCAGACCGACCTCTTGGCCAATTCACGAGCCCTGTTCAGGCTCGGCAGAAGGATCGAGACCAGCAATGCAATGATTGCGATCACGACCAACAACTCGATGAGTGTGAAGCCTTTTGTACGTCTCATGGGGTGACTCCTTTTCGCCCTCCCAACTAACTGCGCCAGTTTTTCCGGCTTTGCATGCTAGTTAAGAGATATTCAATTAGTGCGTCGTAAAACGCATCAAAGCCTTATCCTACTGGCCAGGCCGATAACTCGACCTTGTGGTTTCGCCCAAACGCCGTTCGTTCGAGCTTTCAAAACCGTGAATACAAGCACGCGCCTCACAACGGTAGGAGGGCCGTTCCGCTGCAAAGCCGCTTTCGATAGCGACGTATACGTCAGCAGTGCTCGCAGGTGTTGGCGGGGTTTGGCAGGAATGCTGCCTGAAATATAACGATTATAATAGCGTTAGCGTGCCTCACTACCCACCAGCACATATTCATGATACAACCCGGGGCAATGTATTGTCAAGGGCGACGGTGAATTTATTTGCCTGCATGGACTTACCTCACTCTCGGGCGACACTGGACAGTTGGTTGTCCGTAAGTGCTTGCTCGCAAAGCAGCACTCGCCGATCTGGGCATTGACAGACGCCCATCATGTCCCTAGGCTTATCTGCACTTGACGCTAGTACTCTGTAACAGGAATAGTGTTGGATCATGACGCAGCGCCGATGATGTGGATGCAAGGAAGGAAAACGAAGGCATATTCGATGGATACGCCGAGTGTTTCTGACGATGCAGACGCATTATCGCCGCAAGTCAGGACCATTGAATATTCCTGTCACAGAGTGCTGGAACGCCTGAGACAGTAATCGGAGATCACAGTGGACAGCCCAGAGACCATTGCCCAAACGCTCGCCGAGAATAACCAATCCCATCTGCTTGGTTTCAGCGACGAACTCAATGACGACCGCCGCAAATCGCTTCTCGAACAACTCGCCACGCTCGATTTTGAACAAATCGATGATCTGGTGGGCAAGTACGTCCGCGCCAAGCCGCAGGTTGTACCGACCGGTGAGATAACCCCGCCGGAGGTCTTTCCCGCAAAGCCAACCGAGCCAGAGGACGTCGCCCTGGGCAGCCAGGCATTGCGGCGCGGGCAGGAATTGCTCGCTGCGGGCAAAGTGGCTGCCTTCGTGGTAGCCGGCGGACAGGGCACGCGACTGGGTTGCGAAGGACCGAAAGGCTGCCTCGAAGCCACACCGATTACACGCAAACCGCTGTTCCAACTGTTCGCAGAACAGATACTCACTGCCGCCAAGCGAGCGGGAACAACGATACCTTTCTATATAATGACCTCGCCGGCCAACGACGTAGCCACTCGCGCGTTCTTTCGCAGGAACGATTCCTTCGGCCTGGATGAGAACGACGTGTTCTTCCTGGTGCAGGGAACCATGCCCGCTATCGATTTCGATGGTAAGCTGCTGCTTACCAGGAAGCACACCCTGGCGACCAACCCGGACGGACACGGCGGAAGCCTCGTCGCACTGCAGGCAAGCGGCGCTCTGGCAGATATGGCCGAGCGCGGAATCGAATTGATCAGCTACTTCCAGGTCGACAATCCGCTGGTGAAATGCATCGATCCACTGTTCATCGGCCTGCACGATCTGCGCAATGCCGAAATGAGCGCCAAAGTGCTTCCAAAACGCGACCCGATGGAAAGACTGGGCAATCTCTGCGTGGTTGACGGCAAACCGGCCGTCATCGAATATTCCGACATGCCGGATGAACTCGCCCGGGCGACCACCGACGACGGCAGGCTGAAGTTCAGCGCGGGCAGCATAGCCATTCACATTCTCTCGCGCACGTTCGTCGAACGCATTACTGCCGGTGGCGATTGCAAATTGCCGCTCCACCGCGCCGAGAAGAAGGTTCCTTACATCGATGCAGATGGCAATCGCGTTGAACCGACCGAGCCAAACGCCGTCAAGCTCGAGCGATTCGTCTTCGACGCCCTCCCGCTTGCCTCGGCGAGCGTTGTTCTGGAGACCGTTCGCAGCGAAGAGTTCAGCCCGATCAAGAACGCCGAAGGCTCCGATAGCCTGGTCACAAGCCTGCACGATCAGGTCCGCCGCGCCGCGAAATGGCTGGAAGCCGCCAATGTAGCCGTACCGCATGACGCCGACGGCGAAATCGCAGCCGCTATCGAAATATCTCCGCTCTACGCAGACAGCCCCGAAGCACTCGCTGAGAAGATAACCGACGAGATCAAGATATCGGCAGGACAGAGCTTCTATCTCGGGTCACGAGGACAAACCGGCGGACTGAGATAAAAAAAGCAGCTAGCCGCGACCGGCAGGGAGCGGAAGGCTGTTCTTGAGGACAATCTAATGGCCAAGCAGTGCCCGATATCGGGCAGGCACGTCATATAACGGAAATAGGCAGGCAGCAAAGCCTTAAGGGACGCACTTATGGCTGATAGAAAAATTCTAATCCTCGGCAACATGACCAAGCCGGGCGTGGGCGAGCAGATCGATTCGCTCAAGGACTGGTTCGCATCGAAGGGCGAAATCCTCGCTATCGCCCCTGCCAACGAGCCTTTGGACGACGACGCTAAATCGGCCGATCTGGCTATCGTCTTCGGTGGCGACGGTACGCTGCTATCGGCTGCCCGAATGCTCGCCGGGGCGGCCGTTCCGCTGCTGGGCGTGAACATGGGCAAGCTCGGATTCCTCGCCGAGTTCGACGTCGAACATATGCAGAGGCACCTCGACGAAGTCCTCGCCGGCGAAATCAGCCCCGTTGAGCGCATGATGATGGAGATCACAACGTGCTGCTGCGACGGTGAGCGGTTCGCATCGCCTGTAGCCAACGACGTGGCTATCTCGTCGGGCCCACCGTTCAGGATGATCGATCTGACAGTGCGACAGGGTACCGAAATGATCGCCCGCTATCTCGGCGACGGGCTGGTTGTATCGACGCCCAGCGGATCGACCGGGTACAACATGTCAGCCGGCGGTCCTATCCTGGAACCGACGCTCGATGCGGTGACGATAACTCCCATCGCCCCGCACACGCTTTCGCTGCGGCCGATCGTCGTGCGAAGCGACAAACCGATCCGCATCGAAGCTATCAATGTGAACGAGGGTACGACCGTAATCGTCGACGGCCAGGTAAGCTGCTCGCTCGCCAGAGGCGCGGCAATCGAAATTCGCCGGGCAGCCCGCGGCGCGTTGATAATCCCCCACCCCGGGCGAAGCTTCTTCCAGACACTCGCCGAAAAACTCAACTGGGGCCAATCCCCCCACCACTCGTAGATTGCCCGAGAATGGGTGGGCGGGTGCACCCAACGGGGACAGGCGTGGTTGCGTCGTCCCGAAAAGCGTGGGACTCCACAGCCCATGGCACCCATCTGATTAGTCAGTCATCCATCAAATCGCCAAGGTGCGCTGGGTGCCGTGGTTTGACGCGACTTGTCACGGCGCAGTCCCTTCGGGACGAAGCTGGAAGCGGCAACCACGATTGCGAGTACTTGCTCTAATTCCGTGCGTTCCGATGCACCTCGGGCCTGCCCCCATTCTCCCCTGTGTGAATCAACACGGCTGCAAGCAGCCGTGGCACCCAAGTGAAAGTTAAATTCCGCAATCTCTGTTCCCGGTTTCCCGTTCCCTGTTCCGTGGTAGGTTAGAGTGGTTTGAGGTCGTATGCCCGGTGCCCCCCCCCAACTGATTACGCCTTTGTCCGCGAGTCGATCGCGCAGAACCAGAATCGGCCATAGATGCTCAAAAGTGACCAGAAGTGACAATACTTGCGAACTAAGCAGCCCGCCTGAACATCTTTTTTCGACGCAGTATCGCGACAGCGCCGATCAGCAGCACGGAAAGCGACGCCGGTTCGGGAACAACGACTACTTCATCAATATATCCAATGATTGCCAGCCCTTCGATTGGGTCGGATGGATTGTAGTCTTCCGTCGTCAAGCTCATGAGCATATTCCTGTGGTCGGGAAATGCACTCATGTAAAAGTCATTGGGATCCGGGACAATATCTGCGCCGGTTCCGGCCATGGCTGTATAGGGACCAATCAACTGACATATGCCCGCTTCCAGCTGAATTCCCCCGTCAGGCGCCAAACCTGTACCAGACAACAGGTACCAATCAATAACGTTGAGCGTATTTGAATCGGTAATACCCAGAGACCCTTCGTTACCGAAAGGCCCGGACTGACTGGAAAAGGTGTAGTTACCGACAGTCCATGTCATTCCAAACACGCGGCCTGTGTTGTTGGCGTCATAATTATAGTTGTAAACTCCAACGTTCGGGTCTGCGTTGTCATCCGGCACGGTCGTGTCAAATGTGAAGACGGCCGTTATGGGTGCGCTGACAAAAACGCTGCTATCAAGCAGCAATCCGCCTGGATTGTTCACTTGAGTAACTGTTCCGCGAAACTCCAGACTAAGTATCTGAGCATCGGAACTGCCGGGAGCGGCCAGAGACAAAACCATGAAACCAACAAGACAAGGAACAACGAGCTTTCTGATGAGCATGAATCGGCCTCCATTATGTATAGTTGCTGAGCTTGCGATAAGAACCTCGGATACGGGAACTTGAGCGAGTGAGCAGCATAACACGACTTCATTGATCTGTCAAACATAAACCTTTGATTTTACAGAGCTCATGGCCTTTGTTTGCGGACACAGACCGAATAAGCTCTAAGTGGACTGAAAAGGCCGGAATCGCCCATAAATGCTTAGAATTGACCAGAATAGGCCTGTTTTCGCTCAGAATTGACTCGTTTTGAGCAGAAACAGCTCGTTTTCGCTCATACTTAAGCCGTTCTTGCCCAGAACCGGTCGATTCCTTGCCGTGATCCTTTCAAAACTGTGCAACTTGTCCTCCGTAGTTTCAGCGAAGGAGGATCTGTCTTAATCAGCGTAACTTGTCCTCCGTAGCTTTCGCGATGGAGGATCCGTGCTCCCTCAGCCTCACGGACTGTTGGCCACGGATGCGCCCGAACCAGAAATACGACAAAATGCCCTGTTTGGAGCTTATTTGGCCCATTTGTGTGCAGTTTTTGGTAATTATCAGCACTTTTTCACCATTTCTGGATGTTTTTGCCTGAAACAGTCTTTGACCCAGAACCGTTCAGTTTTGTTTGAATCAGTTTGTCGCGGCAGATCAGGTTCGAAGGATGTACCGCAGGCACCCCTTCGGAGCCTCCGACAAGACCCGCCGCGCGATGTTGAATAAGGAACACCGAAATATCCTGATGATGGGTGCCGCCGTCATTCCTGCCTACCTGGCTAGCGCCAGCTGGGCAGGCAGGTATGACGGTGCCGACGCTCAGTCGCGCACAGACGCTATCGTGACCGAGCACGGCCATATCCCGACCTGTCCCTTTGGGGGCACCCGCGATGTTCTCTATTCGTGTTAATTGGTGTAATTTCCCAAAGGGACAGGCGTGGACTACCTGCTCCTCAATGTGCTCCTCCCGAAGGGGCAGGCTCCGGGAGAAGTCTGTGTTTAAGAACATCAACGCCGGGTACCCCCATGCGGCGAAAAAAAGTGAATATACCTTGTATACATGGTCGCTAAATCTAAAATGAATGGCGTTCATTTTATGATTTGAAGTCATCTGAGCTTCGGAAACATCATGGGAACCACTGAGCGACGACAGCGAGAGGCTGCACAGCGCCGCAAGGATATCATCGACGCTGCGCGGAACGTGTTCTGGGAGTCCGGATACGACGGGGCAACCATGCCCCAGATCGCCGCCCAAGCCGAACTCGCGCCGGGCACGCTGTACCTCTACTTCCCTTCCAAGGACTGTCTTTACGTGGAACTTCTCACCGAAGGCTACGCCCTGCTCAGCGAGCGGCTGACGGGTTGTCTCGACGGCAGTGAGAATCCTGCCCGCCGCGCCAGCCTGCTGATAGACGCGTTCTTTGAGTTCGCAGCCGAATCGCCTGAATACTTCGACATCATGTTTTTCGTTCTGCAGCGTGGAGGCTCGCGCAAGTGGACGCGGTTCTCGCCCGAGCAGGCCAGGCGTCTGGAAACGTTGGAAAAACGCTGTCGCAGCGTCGTCGCAGAAGCGGCCGGCCAGGCGGGCATCGGAAACCCCAACGGGTACGCCCCGCCGGTAAACGCCATCTGGTCCATGCTCGCCGGAGTGGTCTTCTACTTCCGCAAGAAGAAGTACTTCAACGACGTGGCCGCCGAGGCCAAGAAGCTTCTGCTGACAGCGGTGTTTGGCCAAGCGGCTGCAGCCGAAGGTGAAAATGATGAAAGTTGACCCGCGATTTCTGACTACTGAAGGTGCGGAGATCTTCAACGGTAACGAGCTGCTGCTAAAAGGCGCTCTCGAAGCCGAGGGCGGCGTGCACCTGCTTGGCGGGTATCCGGGCTCGCCGACGAGCGGGTTCTTCGACGCGATGCGCCGTATAGGCAAGCTTCTGCGCGAAAAAGGAATCTACGCGCTTATCAACAGTAACGAA
>SDBT01006427.1_pt1 | contig 19500 bp, 40 predicted proteins | sample 2277101 | NCBI WGS metagenome assembly SDBT01 (sample SAMN10404973, study PRJNA504765) | marine sediment metagenome | isolation source: marine sediment core GS10_PC15, 103 cmbsf | place: Arctic Ocean: Southern Knipovich Ridge | collected 2010 | reverse complement strand
CATATATACAACTGGAATCCACTAAAAGCTAAACTTGAAACTAGAAGAATTACAATCCCAAATGTAATAGTTGTATCGAATCCAAATTTCATTTTAGAAGCTATAATTAAATAAATTACTATTGCTACGATTGTAGCAATAACTACATTTCCAATTAATTCTGAAACAAATATACATCTCCAATCTAATAAATCACAAACTGCCATTTTAATCTTTAACCCTCAACCATTCTAATATTAAAAATGTAAAATATATCATTAATGGAGCCATTACCATTATTGCTAATACTGGATTTAAAGGTGCTAATGTATTATAAATTGTCATGAAATCTCCAATAAGAAGTGCCAATCCTAAAGCTACAAAAGTGAATACTAAAACATTAGTAGCTGTTACTAATGCTCCTACAAAAGCTCCTCCAGTAATAAGTAAAGTTTGTAATCCATTTTTACCAATTATTGTTTGCCAAAAATTCTGAACATTAATTGTAGTAGGATCTAAAATAGAATTAATAATTAATGATGATCCACTATTAACATTAAGTTGCCCAGTTACTAAAAAGATTATATCTATAAAAACCAATATCATTATTATGTTAATTAATTTTCCCATGTTAAATTCTCCTTATGAATATTCTTCGGAATATAAAAAATGTACCTGCAATTGTGGATAGTATGGCTAAACCATGTTTCTGTCCAAACTGTCCTAAAGTATTTGAAGGATCAACTACTATTGGAGCTTGAAGCCAACCAACTAAACTATAAATCCAAAGTACTAATAAAACAACCATTAATTTACTTTCACTTGTATCAATAGTTTCATTTGAAGATAAATAAATTAGTAAAACTATTAATGTAACAATTATAATTAAGTATTGAAAAATATCTCTAAATCCATAATCTAAATATAAATCCATTTGTCTAAATAAAGAGTAATCTCCAACAAATTGGTTTCCAATTATCCAACCTCTATTTACTGTTATGGTTTCAGTTCCAGTAGCATAAATAAACTCTCCAAATATTCTAGTATTATTTGCTGTATTTATTGTTGCAGAAATAACTCCTGCTCCAGCATTACTTTGAAAAGTTATTTGATTTGTTGAATTAGTTAAGTTCATACTTATCAAATTAATATCTTGACTAGAAGTTACATTGAAACTAAATTGTATTGAAGCATCAGTTGGAAGTGAATTATTACTTGGAAGTATTATATATGTTGTATTTAATCCAATTGTTGAACCATTAATATCTCCTGCTAAAGTTCCCATAATTACAGTTCTTGTAGTTGTAATTGGAACAAAACTAAAAGAGTTATCTGCTAATCCTGACTTAGTAAATAATGCTCCATAAGTAAAATCAGGATTCAAAAAGTAAACAATAATTCCTGAACCATCAGTAAAACCTGTAGATATAGTTTTAAGTGTTACTCCAATAGTTCTTGTAATAGTTCCTTTAACAGCTGTAATTGTATTTCCTACTGAATCAACTGTATTAAAAGTTGTAAATAATCCTTCTGAAGTTGGAAGTAAAAACAATTGTTGTAATGTTGAAGTGTTTGTTAAACCAAATTCTTGTTGTGCAAATATTCTTTGTTGAGAATAACTATTAGTATAACCAACACTATATTCAGTATTAACAGTTCGATGAGCTGGAGTAAAACAGAATCCATAATTTAAATTTTCAACTGGATCTGAAAAAGTTAAAGTTTTATTTAATGTTAAACTTCCAAGTGAATAAGTAAATGAAGATTGAGTAATTGAAGCATCAACATCTTCTTGTGCAACTGTTTCATTTGTAAAACTCCAATTTAAATAAGTTACTGTTTGAGGAGATATTCCACAAACAGATAAATTAATATGATTAACTTCTTGAGTATTATTTGTGGAATTAAAGAAATTACTTCCAGTTGCATTTGTTAAAGTAAATTCCCAATTGAAAGTTTTATTTTCTTGTGATGGAGTTAAAGGAACTTGTTGGCTTGTTGTAAAAATTGCACTATCTCCTGAACCTGATTTGGTTGAACTAACTACTGTTCCATTGTAATTGAAGTTAGCAGAAATACTTGAATAAAAAGTACTATTAAAAGTTATATTAATAAGATAAGATTGTAAAGCTGTTTCAAAAGTAGAGCTATTAAAAGTTACAGACTCTTGACGAATAGGATCTATTGTTAATGTAAAATTATTTAATGAGATAGCACAACTTACATCATCTGTTGAATTAACACCACAAGCTTCATAATTCCAAGTATAAATATCTGGATTTAATAATACACTTAAAGAGGAAGCATTTGTTGTATTTCCAAGAACAGTTCTTGTTGATTGATTTATTAAAGTACCTGCCGAATTAAAAATAAATAAAGTGGTATTAGTTAAATTCAAATCTGTAGGAGTATATGTTGCATTAAAATCAATTGTAGTATTAATTGTTGTTGCTGTATTTTCTGGAATTGTTAAAGCAACTTCTAAAAAAGATTCTCCTGATCCAAAAGCTAATCCTAAATTATTATTATATAAATCCGTAACTTCATCAGAGCTTAAACTTCTATTCCAAAATCCAATTTCATCTAATCTTCCATCATATAAGAAATCATTTCCAGATGCTCTTAATCCAAAATCTTTTATAGAACTATTTGAAATTGTTCCCACATTAACTACACTTGCTACTACTGTTGCATTTACATATAATAATTGTGTTGTTTGATTAAAAGTCATAACAACATGAGTCCAATTGCCAATTTCTGGGGTATCTGCCCATGATGCAATTTCAACTCCTCCTGAAGTAGTTAATTGAAATGCAAAAGCTCCTGTAACTTGATTTAAAGTATTATCACTAGGTCCTGTTCCACCTGTCCAAATTCGATTAACACCACCCCCATCCCAACTTTCAGGATTAATCCATAAAGACATTGAAAATTCTTCATCTCCAAAAGTAATAGGTTCATCAACAACTAATTTATCTCCAGCATCTCCTGATTCAAAATCATAAGCAGTTTTAATTATTCCTGCAACATTTGGAGTAGCACCTGTATTTGTCATATTTGAAATTCCTTTCACATCTATTACTGCTCCAGAAGCTTCATCTAATTTATAATAAGATATAACTCCATCATCTCCTCTCCATATTGCCCATTCAGTAAGCCAAAATCCTTGAGTTTTAACTTGCCAATCTACTTCTTGTAAAATATTTATTGTACCTGTTAATTTTAATTCATAAGTTCCAGATGCAACTTCTTCATAATTATAATCTCTCCACTCTTCTACACCCTGTCTTATTTGAAATTTATGATTTTTAAGATTTATAGATCTTCCATTTTCAATAAATCTTATATCTTGAATTAATTGTCCTTTTTCATAAATTGTAATTTCTTGAATAGCTTTACAATTTAATCCTTCACAACTTATAGAATTAGTTTTTAATTCTAAATCAATTAATTTTTTTAATCCAAACCATTCTCTAATTTCTATTTTTCCATACTCGCTTGTTGTTTCATCAATAATTAAATCTCCTTTCGTATTATCAAATTCAAAAGCATAAATTAAAGATGAAGAAAGGATTATCATTACTAAAACCATTAAAAGCTTATGGTGTTGCTTAAAATAAGAATTGTGTGTAAGTATCACGAGATTAACCTCCAATTTCTAGCTACCCATACAACAGATGCTATTAAAAATGCTCCAATAAAATAAATCATAGTTATTCCTGTAACAAAACAAGTTGGTCTTCTAACTAATTTTTCAAAGTTTGTATCATTATTAAAATCTGTTTGATCAAATCCTGCAGTTCCTGGACAATTCAAATCAGTATTATCTCTTGCTGTATCTAAATTTTCTTTGAAAGGATCTATCAAAGCAAACAAAACTAATACAAAAACAAAGAAAGCCATAACTAATGCTAATCCTAATACTGCCGATTTTTGTGCTTTCTTATTTTTCATTTTTATTCCTCACAAATTTAATTGATAAATCAATAGCATACATTAAAGCAAAACCTAAAAAGATTACAATAACTACATTCAATTGATTATTCAAAAAGTAACTTGTGTAATCTCCATTGTATCCAACAACTACCATTATTTTTTCCTCCGTTTAGATTGTATTTTTTTAACTTCACTTCTTGTATCTAATCTTCTATTTCTTTTTTCTACAATTACATTAGGTTTAGTTTTAGATTTTCTAAATCCTGAAGTTATTTTAGGAACTATTCTTTTGTTTTTCTTTCTATCAAATATAAATCCTGAAGCTCTTAATGTTGTTTCTAATCTTTTCTTTAATAGTTTTCTAGCAGATTTTTTACTTGATATAATTCCAACTTTCTTTTCTTTACCTTTCTTAAATACAACTATTTGAAATCTTTTTACTCTTGGTTTCTTTTCTGGAATTTTCTTGAAAGGTTTAAGTCTAGGTTTCTTTTTTAATATTGGTGGAAGGAACTTAGGTTTTTGTAAATTTTTTTTAAATGTAGCTCTTAATTTTAATCTTGATTTAGCTTGTTGTTTTAATAGTTGAGCTTTTTGTAAAGCTGTAAGTAATACAAATTTTTGACTTTGTCTAGTTTGCTGTTGGGATTTTAATAATTGTTCAAATCTTTGTTCTTGTTTACTAAATTGTCTAAGGCTTTGTTCTTGTCTACTTATTTGTTTAACTCCTGAAACTTGAGTGTTAGCTTGTTTAATTAATGTTTTAGCTCTATCTGTTTGTAAAAAATCTTTTCTTTCCTTAAAAGATAATTGAGATAATTCAACTCTTAATTGATTTTTAGCTTGAGCTTGATTAACTCTAATTTGATTTCTATTAAATCCAACTAATGATGGTTGAAATTCTCTTTCTGCTCCTTGAGGTAATGCAGTTGAAGCAGGAACTTCTCCTCTTTGTGTGGGAGTTCCACCAGCTCCTCCAGTAAAAGTACCACTTCCTTTTATTGTTGGAGGTCTATCAATTTGTCCTAATTTAATCTTAGGAGATTTAGTTAAACTAATTCCTTCTTGTTGAACAATATCTCTAAAAATTTGATTTGTATTTTTCTTTCCAATACTATCTTCAATTAATCTTTTAACAAATTTAATTTCCTTTTTATCTCCTCTTACTAATGCTCTTCTTACAAGTTCATTAATATCTCTCTTTTCACCTTTAAGAAAATTATTTCTAATACCTGTTGCAATATTATCTAATTCTAATTTATCAAATCTAATTCCTGAAGTAACTTGTGTTTGTTTAGTTTTAGGTGTTACTTTAACTTTTGTTTTTTGAGCTACACCAACTCTAATTAAAGGATCTAATGCAACACCTAATACTAAAGCACTAGGATCAAATTCAAATTCTTTTCTTAAAATATTATCTTCAGAAACTCCTAATTTATCTAAAGCTTTTTGTGTTCTTGGATTTACTAAATCTTCAAATAAAATATTAAATTCACTTCTTATATTTGGAGCATTAATTAATTTTATCTTTTCTTGTTCCGTTAAAGTATTTCCTCTTGCTAATTTATTTCTAAGATTTCCACTTTCAACAGCACTTAAAGTAGCAGTTTTAACTTGAGTTAAAAATTTTTTAACTGATTGAATATCTTTTCTTAAAGCAGAAGGAGTAGCTTCTGGTTGTCTTGTTTGTATTTGTTGTAAAGATTGAATGCCTCGTGATTGTCTAGGGGGAAGTTTTCTCACTTTTACAACTTCTCCTCTTTCTGTTGATCTTAATTGTTGCTGTTGTGTTTGTGATAATTTTAATCCTCTTGCAATCTTTGCTCTATCACTAGCTCCTAAAGTTCTTTGTTGTTGTTGTTGAATACTTGAAACTCTTGATTCAAATTGTCCTCTTTGCCCTTCAGCAAAACCAAAACTAATTGCTCTTTTAACTAAAGTATCATCTCGTTTGAAGCTTTGGTTTTTTCCACTTTCAAAACTATTTCTTAAACCACTTTGAAATGATTGAAATTGTTGTGGGTTTAGTGTAACTTTCCCTCCACTTCTTCCAGTTTGAACAATAAAATTACCTCCTTCTTGACGGATTTCTTGTCCTACCATTTTATTTTCTCCTTTGTTTTAGGATAGTAAGTTCTACAAATAAATCCTCTCCAAACTTTAACTTTGGATTTAATTTTTTCATTTCCTTTTTAGGAATTGTTACAGACAACTGTTTAGTCTTTTTATTAACAAATGCTTTTCTAATTATAGATTTCCTTACCATAAAAAATTACTAGTAAAATTATTATATAAAGTTATGGTTAAAAGTTAATTTTCTTAAAAGGAAATTTGGGTGAAAGATTGCCTCGATTATCTCTATTCCAATCAACTTTAGTTTTACTTTTATTATCTTTAAATTCTTTAGCTTCCTTTTCCATATCTTCAAAATCTTTTTTTTCTTTCTCTCTCATCTTCTTTCTAGTTTCATATTTATCTGCTTGAGTTAAATTAAAGTATCTATCAATTAAATCTTGTATAAAGATTCCTTTAGCTTTATCATGAACTGAACATCTAATTCTTTCAATTCTTCTACCAATCCAATCATCAATAGTAAGTGTTGCAATATCAGCAGCACTACCTCGTCTAATATTAGATTTCTTATTTCCGTTATGATTTGGTTTTTTCATATTATCCTCCTATGTAACTTACAATTACTGCAAAAACTATTATTCCTAAAAGTCCTAAACCTATAATCTTTTTCATATCCATATTACCATCTGACATTCCCATACGAACTTTTTCTGCATGACGAATTCCTTTCATAACATGATCTTGTAATTCCATGTGTATTTCTCTTATATTTTTAATATAAAACAAATCAGTTCCTTCTGGGATTAATTGATTTTCATATATAATTGCTAAAGGAATTCTATCTCGTGAAATTGTATATTTACAGTCTTCTCTTTCATGATAAGCTTTGCCTTCAATATTAAAAAAACCTTCTCTTGATTCAAGAATCATTGGTTCAGCAACTCCATTCTTTCTTAAGAAAAGAATTCCAACCTTCTTATCTTTCTTGAATTTCTTTTTATTAAAAGACTTTTTCCAAAAATCTTCTTTATCTTTTTTCTTTTCTGCTTTCTCTAATATCTTTTCATTCTTTTCAATTTCTTTTTCAAGTTTTTCTATTTTTTTAGACTCTATTTTTATTACCTCCTTGTAAATTATCTATGTTTCTTGATCTTCTCTTTGTAGTATCAATTGTTTTTGTTGTATTCAACTTCATTGCAAAACCTTCCATACTCATTCCAGAGTTTGTAATATTATTTACTTTACTTTCAAAGTATTCTGCTATTTCATTTGTTAATGGTTTTTCTTTAGGAAATTTTTTATTTAATGCTATAATGAGTTCATCTAACATTTGTCTTGAAGCTGTTGTAATAGATAATAAAAACCTTACACTAAAATCAGGACGCCCAGCTTCTTCAGGATGTAAGAAAGTATTTTTCAAAGTATTATCTTGTCCAAAGGTTGCTCTATCTAAAAAAGTATGTTGGTTATGAATTGGATCTGGAGTAGGAAAATCTAATCCATCTTGAAATGTTCCTCTTCCAATTACATCATCTTCCATACTATCTTCTGCTTTATCTTCAGCTTCTTCATCTTGCATCTCTTGAATTATTTCTAATTCTTCTGCTGTATATTGTTTTTCTTCTTCTTCTGCCATTTACATTATCTCCCTTTTCTCATGATATATTTGTTCTGTTGTATCTTTCATATCTTTTATTTTATCTTTAGGTTTGTTTATGTATTCCATTATTTTAATTGCCAAAGGACTTTTGGAATCATACATTCTTTTCCAAACCAATCCTAACATAAAACCAAAAATTGCAATCACAACAAATACATCTATAATTCCCATTATTCATTTAGTAATCTCCACCCTCGTTTCTTATGAAAGTCTTCCATAATATCTTCAACTATTTCTTCTTCTGTTTTGAATGCTCCAAACTTTTCTAAATCTCCTTTCCATTCCCAGTAAAACTTTTCCCCTTTACTCCTTCTTAATATCTTTAAATTCCTTTCTGTGTTTGCTTGATCTTTAAATGTTTTAGGATTAGCTACAAATTCAGTTGGTATCATTGAAGCAGTAATTCTAACTTCAGTTCCACTTACTTTGAAAGTTACTACATCTTTTCCTGTATCCATTACTATTGTTTTCATTTTTTATTATCTTGTTTCAATTCAAGAATATAATTTAATATCATACTAAATATAAAACCAAAAGCAAAAATAGTCGTCCAAAATTTATGATAAGTTGAAGGATTAAGTATTTCAATTATAAAAGCTGTAGATATTGCTATTTGGAAAGAATATTTTGGTATCATTTTACATAACTAGGTATCTTTTGATTTGATTTAGGTTGAGGTTGATTTGATGGAATATTTCCACAGTTAGCACAAAACAATTGCCCTTCAAGTTCTTTTAATGGAGTTCCACATCTATTACAATTTTCCATTAGTATCTATCTCCTTTTCTATCTCTTAATGTAACTCCCATTAATCCTAAACCTATTCCAATAAATCCAGCAAATGTAAAAGTAAACTTCCACTTTAATGTTAAAGGAACCATAGAAGGAATAAACCAAATAAACCCAAACCAAATTACAAATAAAATTCCAAACTTAATTAGAAATTTATTATCAAAATCAGCCATCTAATTACCACCTCCTTTTAAATTAATCATCATCAAAAATCTCCTCTTTATTATCTTGATCATAGGAATCTTCTTGAACCTTCCTCGAAAAATTACCCTCAATTAAGAAGTAGAAACCTAATCCAATTAAAATTGTTCCTAAAGTTAATCCACTTAAAGTAGTATAATTAATTTCTGCATAACCGGGAAATAAAGTTACTACACCCATTACCATAATTAAAATTGAACCTCCACTTTTAAGTAAACTTAATCTCTCTTTCATTGCACCAACAACAATTCCTACAAATCCTAATATGATTAATGAAAGTTCAATAGGAAACGGAGTACTCTTAACTCCACTCCCAGTAATTGCTATCTCGAATGTATCACTCCCTTCAACTGCCCCATCAATACAAACCATCGTTGCAGATATAATTCCAAGCTGAACATTAGATCCTCCAACTACTGTATAGTTATGAAAAGCAATTTGGTTTGTCATGACTTGATTATCAACTAAAGTATTTGAGTTTGGAGAAATTAAAGTAATGTTACATTCAGATGTAGCAGAACAAAAAGTTCCATTATTAAAACAAGGTCGCTTAAGATTAAATTCTGAATTGAAAGGAAAGGTTAATTCAACGGCTGCATTCATTAAGGGTAAAAGTAATAAACCTAAAATAAAAACTGTAACTATCTTCGAATTCATTTTAAATGAAATGGTAAATTATTATTTAAAGTTATGTTTATGTTTTTACATAACTTTATATAGAATATTGAATTTGATTTAATATTAAATGATAGATCTAAAATAATGGAAATGAATGATTATGAAATGGATGACGTTTCAAAACAAACTTCTCGATATAATGAAGCGGGTTTTCAAGTACAAAGATTAAATGAGTATTGGATTCAAGCTGAAAATTATGCAAACAGAGGAAATTTATCCAAATGGCATTTTAAGTTGAACACTATTTGGAGAGAATTAACTGCAGATGTTGAAAGATTAAATGATACTTATGAAATACCAAATCTAAATAAAGATAAAGCTTCAAGCGTATCACTTACACTCTGGATTAAATCTCGTAATACTTTTTTAACTAAAAAAATAAAGTTATGTCAAAATAAATCTGATTTATATATTCAACTTTCAATGAAACATGAATTTTTAAAATGGGTTCAAGATAAATGTGGAAAAGGAGGAAGTTATTCAGATGTTGATGAAGATGGAACAGAATAATAAAGCACCTTATTATTTAGCACCTAAAATTAAACAAGAATTTAGGAAAGCTAAGAATAGGGTTATCCATCACGATGAAGATAGAGTGTGGTTAGTTTGTGGGTTAGAAAGAAGTGGAAAATCTAAACTTGCAAGACAATTTGCTTATGAATGTGATCCTACTTTTTGTTTAGAGGATATTTGTTTTGATGCTAAGTCATTTGCTAAAAGAATTAGAGAATGTAAAAAGAATAAAAGCATAATTTTTGATGAAGCTTTCAGAGGACTCTCTTCAAGAGGTGCATTATCTAAAAACAATAGAGAATTAATTCAATTGTTAATGGAAGCAGGACAAAAAAATTTATTTATTTTTATTGTGTTACCTAGTTATTTTTTACTTGAAATATATGTTGCTTTATTTAGAAGTAGAGCTTTATATCTTGTATTTCAATCTAAAAAAAATCCTGATAATAGATTTTATAAAGTTTATAATAGAAACAAAAAAAGATTATTATTTACATTAGGTAAAAAATTTATGAGTTATAAAAAACCTCAAAATCCAAAAAAGTATAGATTTTATCCTAATGAACCTCCAACAATTAATGAAAAAGAATATAATAAGAAAAAAATGGATGCATTTATTAGTGAAGATTATGATGAGCAAGGTAAAGCTAATAAATTTAAACATCAAAGAGATTATTTGATTTATTTAATGCATTATAAACATAAAATCAAGTATTCTGATATAGAAAAGGACTTAACTAAATGTGATTACCCCATAAAGAAGTCTGTTATGTCTGATTATGGTCGAGCAATAGCCCAAAACCTCGATAAACAAGCGAAAAACGAGGGCGATTATATTATTGATAATAGTTTAAATGGTAAAGAAGAGAAGAAGAAGTAGTGTGTTAAAACAAATGTTATCCTATACTATCAATCATCATACAAAACTTCTAAGGTACTCTTATCAAGACACTGAATCAGTCCATAAGCTTTCATCTCTGCTAATATCTTTTGGATATGCCTTCCCTGTATCCTCAAATAACTAGCACTAAACTTGGCATCGTATCTGGAGATCCTACCATTGTAAGATTTCTCTTTTAGCTTCTTAGCTAATAAAATATATGCAAAAGGTATTTTGTTATCACCCATTTTAAGTTAAGGTATTATATTTGGAATTGTAGTATTTAGATTTGGATTAGTAACTCCTAATCCTAAGTTACCATACTTATCAAATATTTCTTGTTGATCTAAATTACCTGCACAAAACTCTCCTTGATTATTTACAATTTCCCAATAAGCATTTTTAATCTCGGCGTCATCATGAACATAACTCCAAGCTATAAATGATATGATTAATATTGTTGCTAGTGTTCTAAAAGTAAATACAGTTTTCAATTGTTCTTTCCATAACCATTTTCCTTCCCATGCAAACGGCAAGACTTGATGATACTTTCCTGACTTTCTTTTCTGTATCCACAAACCCGGTTTTACTTCTTCTGTATTCTTTGGTGTTAAACTTTTTATTAAACTCATTTTTTACCTCCTTTCAATAACTTTTTCATAGCACGATTATTTATAAAGTGATGAACATTAACAGAATAATACAAACCAACAAAAAACCATTTTGAAGCTTCATACTTTGTTGGAATGGCAACTAAAACAATCATTACAATTCCCATAATAATAGTTCCACTTACAATCATGCCTTGATTTAATCCTAACTTTCTAGTTGCATATCTTATTATTGGATTGGCTTCTGCAACTGTCCAATCATTTTTTGGAAATCTTTTTTGGTATAATTGTAAATAAGAATGTGTTAAAAATAAATCCAATAATAATAATCCTACGATAACAAAATCAAGTATCATTTTTTACCCCTTTCACTTTTTGTTATATAAAACCCATAAGCAATATAGAATAAAAGAAAGTAATGGATAATAAGAAAAAGAAAGATAACAAGAGGGATAATCAAAATGGACATTATAATTCTACTATCAAAAAGATATTGTAAAAAGATAACAGAAATAATAACAGCAAGAGTTATTGAAACAAACTTAGAATAAGGAGTGAAAATATAATCAATAACTTTTCCCCTACCTCTTGTTACAGAAATGTCTTTCAAAAAGTCTTTTGGGTTTTCTTTTGGTTTGAAACTCATTATTGTTTTGTATCTCCGATAGGCATTTATGCCTTGAGAGTATGAAACTCCCAAACTAAATATTAATGCAAATATTATATACCACAAACCTTTCCAAATTAAAATACTACAAACAAATAGAACCCCTATCATTTGTAAAAAATGACTTTGGTATTCTATTCTTGTTAGTCTTTCAATCGGAGGATTTGTTATCGCTTCTTTTATTTTTTTTATTCCCATATTCAATATTTTTATCATATGCCATTAATAAAATTGCAATTGACATTAAACTTGCCCCTAAAATTACACTTGCAATTGTACTTTGTTCTAAACTTAAATCAGAATAATAATTTGCTATTGCTCCTCCCAATAAACCTACTCCAACTCCATATAGATATATTATAAATTTTCTATCCATTTTGTTTATCCTCCTTTCTAATTCTTTCATCATCTGCGAAAATTTCCCTTCCAACTTTCTTAACCTCTCCAATAAAATCATCTACAGTTCTTTCAATAAAACCCCTTCTCTTTTTATAGGGAAACTCTTTATTCCTTTTTTCTTTTTCTTTTGATGTGTTTCTCATTTTAATTCTGCCTCCTCTTTTGTTTATCTTTAAATAAAAAACGTAAGTAAAAGCCAATCATAAAACCAAAAATCATGGCTTGAGCAATGAGAAGAAAAATTAAAGCCATAAATAATCCAATAGCTAAACTACTCATTTTAATTCTGCCTCCATTAGTCTTTCTATATTATCTCCTAATTTAAAAAATAAGAATTGAACTAAAACAGCAAAAATGGTGATTAACAAAAACATTAACGTTGTAAAATAAATCGCTCCTACTAATATTATAAATGCTGAAAATAAAGTTCCAAATGTAGATATCAAAAAATTAAATTCATTCATTTTAATTCTGCCTCCTCTTTAGAATCTATTATGCTTAAAATAAAATCTGTTAACCCTATAATTACAACTGACAATATTGTCATGAAAAGAAATCCAAATAAACTATATACTAAACTCATTTTTGTTTTATCTCCTTAAAATTCCATATTAAAAAATCTCTATAACTATTTGTACACCATCTATAAAACCAATAATTTAAAATATGAATATGTTTATTTTCCTCAATCCAAATTCTTTGGCTTCTTGCTTTTAATAAATTAAATTGGCTATTCATCTTGTCGGTTTCTCCCTACAAGCCGTCTTGTTTGGTTTATTTACTATTGAGTTCATTTTGATTTGTGTCGGTTTTTAGTTTGATTTCTAATTATTTTCATTTAAAATATTTTTTTTATTCCTATGATAATAATTTCTTACTAGTTTATTACGGATTAATCTATATCCTTCAATTTGACAATCTTTAGAACAATATTTATTTGAGAAATGTCCTGTAACTTGAAATTCTTTTGTACAATATCTACATAAACGATATGTTCTTAAATCAGATTGTAATAAAAAATGTTGTATCTTCACTTTTAATTGAGGCATCCAAACCATTGGGATATCTAAAGGTCTTCCCTTAAGAAATAAATTATAATTTCTATCTAAGTCTTCTTGAGTTACAATTCTTTCCATAAACATATTTCTAGCAAACTCACAAGCTTTCTTTGCAGTTTCAAATTCTTTTTCTGTTGGTTCTCTTAATTCTCCAGTCATTGCATAAAACTTATCACATCTTTCACAAATTTCTCCACCTTCTCTTGCTTGTTCATATTGCATATAACCCATAATACTATCGGTTAAAAAAACAATGTAGGGTACTTTCTTTTTTCCACAAACATGACACAAAATTATTTTATTTGAATCCATTCTAAAAAAGATCCTCATAAGATTTAAGTGCATCAACAGGACGAGCTTTGGTATAAACATCAGTTACGGCAATAGAACTATGCCCTAGTAGTAATGAAAGTTGATTTAATGGAACTCCACTTTCAATCATTCGAGTTCCAAAACCATGTCTTAAAGAATGGAATACATAGTGTTCTGGAAGCCCTGCCTTCTTAGCATATGCCTTAAATCTTCGTTGTAGTGTCCTCTCACCAACTTTAATTGGAATTTCATGGAACATATACTCTTTCCAACCTTTTGGCTTAGGAACCACCCTATCTTTCCCACCTTTTGAATCTAAAATATCTAAATACTTAGCTTTAATATCAACTTTTTGTAAATGTAGAACTTCACTAATTCTTAATCCAGATCCATAAGCTAATAGAAATGAAGTTTTGGCAATCTTATCTTTAATTGGAATTACATAAATTAATTTTTTAAACTCTTCTGGAGTTAATCCTTTAACCAGTTTTTTTGAGGTTGCGAAGTCTTTCATTTTAATAATTTTTGTGTGTGGGTTGGAACTTCATTCCCCCAAGTATCCCATCCTTCAATTTTTTGTCTTGCAAATAATTCTATTCTTGGTAATTCCCCCATAAGTTCAACAATTTTATGTCTTACTACATCTGGTTTCCTTGAATGTTGTCTTAAAGGAGATTCTATCAATTGAAAAATTGATTCATTAATTCTTTTTGGTTTTCCTTTTATTGCTATAAAACAAGGTTCAGTATTTCCTCTTGTCCATCTTCCTAAACCATAAAAATATTTTCCATTTTTCTTATTCTTTTTAATCCATTGAAAACCTATTGATTTATATTCAAAACCCCATGCTTTGATTACTTCTAAAACTTCAGGTAATTTTGGATAAGTTCCCCAAATAAATAAAACACAATTTTCATCTGCTAAACTCTCCACAGGAATAGCACAAAGATCTTTATAACCCATAGTTTCATAATGATTTGTTGCTGTTCCTTTACAACCTTCATCATCATATTTCCAAGGAGGATCTACATATATTATCTGATATTTTTTCTTTTCCATTTTGTGAATATAAAGTCCCACAAACATTGGGACAAACTAATAATAATCTTAAAAAACTAAATTTGGATATTTATCTTTAATGATCTTATTAAATAACTCTCTTTTATAAGAAATGTTTTCTTTCTTTTGAACTTCTGCAAGTTCAGTTTTTAAAAGGATAAAATTTAATCTAGCAATCTCATATAAATTAAGTTCTTCTAATGCTTTTTTTACAGACATACCAGCATTCATTAATAAACCAAGAAGATTTATATGGCTGACAGTTAATTTTTGATCTCCTGTTTCTTCAAAAATTAAATCCATTTCTTTATCAGTTAATTTTCTATTTGCAAATCTATTAAGATTTAAAATTGCAAAAACAACATTTTCTGGTAAATCTCCAAACTTTCTTTTTCTTGAACTATCTAAATGCACAATCTTATTTCTATATTTTTCTGGAAGTCGCTTAAAAGCTTCCAAACAAATCTTAACTCTTTTTTCAGTTACTCCTAAAGCTACTGCTAATTCTGATAAAGATATTTTAAATTTTTTATCTTTCAAAATTAAATCACATTGTTTTCCAATTTCCATTGAAGATACATCTTTTCTTTGCATATTTTCTAATAAATTTAAAATGTTTGCATCTTCATCACTAATTCCATCTTCAAAAATAACTGGAACTTCTGTTAATTGTAATTTAATTGCTGCAGCAACTCTCCTATGCCCATATACAATAGTTTTATCTTCTCCTCTTGCTTTAATTGGAGATTGTATTCCATGTTGTTTGATAGATTCCATTAATTCACTTAGATTACTATCTGCCCTCCATCTCACATTATCTCTAAATTCTAATTTCTTTGGATCAATTTGTTGTATTCTCATTCTCTCGCTCACCTCCTTTCAATAAATCTATATCTGAAATTTTAGATATTTCAATTACTTTAAAATCTTGTAATCTTTTATCTAAAATTTCAACATAAGTATCATCACAATTAGTTATTCGTCCTTCAAATTTAAAATTATTATCTTTTAAAAATATCTTTATGTTTTTTCCAATACTTTTTTTTAATCTCTTTTTTAATATCTCACTCATTTTTTTGTTTTATCCGTCATGTTTCTTATATTATCTACTCATTAAAGTTTATAAATGTGTCGGTTAGTCTACACTAGCCGACAACCTTTTTATCTCTTTTTTCTTTCTTAAATCTTAATCCCACTAATATTTTAGATGGAGCTTTTATTCTAATTGGTTTTTTTGTTCTTGGCATTTTAAAATATAATTCTTTTTAATATATCGTTCTAATCTATTAAGTAACCTTTCATAAGCAGTATTAGACCAATAAGCCCAATATATATCTTTAGTATTTCTGAAAACATGATCTATTTCTTGTCTTAATTTACTTACTATTTTTAATAACCTCTCCGTTTGAAATGTTTTGTTGAAGCCCCTCCAGTAAATTCTTCTTTTTCAACTTCTTTTATTTTCTTTTTAACAATCTCTAAACTTTGACTATCTATATCAGTATCACATTCAGGGTGTTTTGAATCCCATTTAGGAGCAACTGCAAATTGGATGCATCCATTAATAAATTCTGTTTTAGATACTGCAATTCCTTTAAATCCTGTATATTTACATTTTACTGTATCTCCAAGTTCTATTTTTTCCATTTTACTTTTTACCTCCTTTCAAACTTCTCATATTTAATTGAACCTCTTACTTCCCCTTTAGAAGCTATTAATATTTTACTAAAAACATTATTTTCTAAAAGCCATTGGCATTTTTGTTTTTCAATTTTATCTAGTTTTCCATTCATTTTTGATTCAACTCCAGCAATTTCATAATAATTTTCTAAATATTTAAGTTGTTTTATATCTTTGAAAATATTTGGTTTAAAACAAATAAAATCAGGAAAGCCAGAATTCATTCCCATTGGAACTCTCATTTTTAATTTTGGATTATAAACAAACTTTGGTTTTGCAGGAATTAATTTATTATTTTCTAAGTCAACATTATTACTCCACCTATCTACAATCCAACCATTTGATTCAAGATCTTTTCTTACTTTCACTTCGAATCTTAAACCAGCTTGTCTTGATGCTTTTCCTATTTGTGATTTTGTTTTTTCCATGAATATGAAACCTGAAAGGGAAGTAAACTTCCCAATCAGGAAAAGAGGTGAGTCGAGTAAACAACTTTCGGTAAAGAAAGTCTACCATGCCCTCACGGTTGTATATTGGTCTTTAGCCAATAACTATGATTCTTAAATTAATTGAAAAATTTCTAATTCAAAACCTTGAGATTTTAAATTATCTAAATGTGCTTTCAATTCTTCAGGTGTATCATAATAAACCTTAAATCTATTTCCAACTTTTCCGAATTCAAAGCTATTTGGTTTTTCTGTTTTTTTTATAATTATTTGTTCTTCCATTTTTTCCTCCTTATAATTTTATGAGTATGAAAAGGGCAATAAGCCCAAATAAATTTTTATACTACTTTTTCTTCTATAACTTCTTTGTATTCTTCAACAGTATACTTTGTGTTATATTGCCCTGATCCAGTTTTAATAACTTTTACAAATTTTAATTCTGGTTTCAGTTTCAACATTTTTTGAATTTCTTCAAGTACTGTTCCCGGTACACGATATTCTTTTGCATCTAATACAAAAAACTTGTAAGTAAATGTTTTTCCATCTTTACTTTCACCCTCACCATCTTGTAAACTGAATTTATCTAATTCAACTTTGTCCAAGTCGGCGATGTTTAGAGTTTGCTTTGGCTCGTATGCCTGTGCTTCTTCACGTATAGTTCCCATTTGGTTTTTTACCTCCTTTTCGATTTTATCATAATGTTGTCTATCTTCTTCATCCCAATTTTGTTCGTCCAAATACTTTTGCATTTTGTATTCATCTTCATCCATGTCTAGCTACCTCACTTCTTTTTCCCATTCTTTTTTGAAATGCACTTTTAAATAATGGGGTTGGAGTATCATTTTTAATTCCTATGTTTTTATACATTCTAGTTGAACCTGTTTCTAAACAAGTAAACACATACCAACGTCTTCCTACTCCTTCTTGGATTCCTTCGTATCTCATAAATTCCATTTGATCACATATTTTACAATAGTTTATTATTCTATCTCCTTTTTTTAGGTTTGGTCTTTGTATCATTTTATAATTCTTTCCAAATCATTTAATTTTATTATTGTTTTATTTAATAAATCTTCAAGATATGCTTTATCTTCTTTAGACTGTTTTTTTATTAATTCTACAACTTCTTGTTTAGTTATTATTTGTATTCTTATCATTTCTTTTCCTCCATTTTCTTGTAAAATAATAATAAGTAAATAATCCTATTGTAAATAAAAAGAAATCAATAAATGCAAATCCTAAAAATAAACTAAGATTTTCTTGATTTAAATAAAAAATCATTTCTTTTAAAAATCTTCCTTGTATTAATCTTAAATACCAAATTACATTTGTAAGTCCCATTCCAAATAACATTCCTAATCCAAATATAATTTTATGATATTTCATTTGCTCTCACTTCCTTCTTTTTTATATGAATCATAATCAACCATGTAATTACAAGCATAATCAAACTCTTTATGACATTTATGACATTCCCATTCCATTAAATCACCTTCACTTGTATTTTCATCAGGAACTCCACATTCAGCTTCACAATAAGGACAAATTATTTCACTCATTTGCTCTCACTTCCTTCAAACATTTCTTCTTTCATTTTATGTTTTTCTATTTCTATATTTGTTGCGTTTTCACTTCCTTCATGTTTATGACATAACCAAGTTCCATCACCACACTCATGTATACAATCTATTCCACATTCATAGGTGTTCTTACATCCTGCATTGTGCGTAATTTTAGCTTTCCATAATCCACACTCTTTACATTGTGTTGATTCTACATCTTTCCACGTCTGTTCTTTTGGTTCATGACAAACTCCTGCATTATCAGAACCTTTCAAAATTGCATTTTTACAACCTTTCCATTCACAATATTGACCATTACACATATGTGACTTTTCCAACATTTCGATAAGTAATGCATTATCAGAACCTTTAGAAAACCTACTTTTCTTTACTTCATTGGTAGGTTTATCAGAACCTTTGGCGTCAGGCTTGGGCGATATACCCTTACACTGATGCCCACATGAGCCATGACTATCATTTGAAGCTTTCTTCTTACCACTACCACTACCACTACCACTACCACTACCACTACCAGAAGCTTTAGCTGTGCTTGTATTCTTAATTGGCACAGCTATTGACACAGCTCCTGTTGTGGCTTTGTATTCTCCAACAAGTTTGTCTATAATTATATCATCAAATCGACAATCCATTTTGTCTTTCAACTTTTCAATAAATTCATCAAAATTCATATTATCCAAATCCCCCTGTTTCATCATGTATGTGACAATAGCCCAATTTACAATGATGACATTCTTTAGACTTCTTATCTCTTATTTCATCTTCCTTCTTTTTTTCTTCCCATTCTTTTTTTAAACTCATGCTTCAACCTCTGATTTTAATTTATCTTTAATTCTAAAGTCTTCTTCACATCTTAAATATCCTAATATCATTGCTTTATGCCATTCACAATTTTTCATAAATATACAATCTTCACATTTCTCTATTTCATTATCTATTTTAGTTTTATTAATTTCCCAAACGTTCGCACATGATT
>SDBT01006426.1_pt1 | contig 19501 bp, 16 predicted proteins | sample 2277101 | NCBI WGS metagenome assembly SDBT01 (sample SAMN10404973, study PRJNA504765) | marine sediment metagenome | isolation source: marine sediment core GS10_PC15, 103 cmbsf | place: Arctic Ocean: Southern Knipovich Ridge | collected 2010 | reverse complement strand
GGATGTGGACTTCACTCGCGCCAGGCAGATGGGCCTGGACGAATCGTTGTTCTGCGACGATCTGGACAAGGCGCTGGCGGACGATTCGGTCGGCGTGGTGATCGAGCTTGTCGGCGGGACGACATTCGCGAAGGACGTCATCGAGCGAGCCCTTCGGGCTGGCAAGCACGTAGTGACGGCCAACAAAGCCCTGCTCGCCCATCACGGCAACGAGCTGTGGGCGTTGGCTCGCGAGTGCGGCTTGTGCATCGCCTTCGAAGCCAGTTGCGCAGGCGGCATCCCGATCATTCGCGCGTTGTACGACGGGCTGATATCCAATCGAATCGATGCGATGTACGGCATCGTCAACGGCACGTGCAACTCGATTCTCACTGCCATGAGCGAGCGAGGCGAGTCGTACGATGACGCCCTGGCCAAGGCCCAGCAGGCCGGGCTGGCTGAAGCCGATCCCACCCTCGACGTCAACGGGACCGACTCGGCCCACAAGCTGGCGATCATGGCTGCACTGGCGTTCGGCAGACAAATAGACTTCGACGCGATCCCCATCGCAGGGATCGACTCGCTGCAACTGTGCGACGTGAAGTACGGCCAGGAACTCGGCTACGTGGTGAAGCTGCTGGCGATAGCAGAACGACAGGGCGACGAAGACGGCGTGAGCCTGCGGGTGCGGCCGGCGTTTCTGGCCAGTTGCCACCCACTGGCGCGAGTGTCGGGCGCGTTCAACGCCGTAAGCGTATTTTCGCACGCGACCGGCCATACCATGTACTACGGCCGGGGTGCGGGCGGGTCGCCTACTGCCTCGGCGGTGGTGGCCGACATCGCCTCGGTGGCTACCGGGGTGATGCAGCGGAGTTTCGAGCAGCTTCGTATCTGGCCGGACGAATCGCCTGTGGCGAATCAATTGTCGCCCGAGTCTATCCGCAGTCGGTACTATATTCGCATTGCGTGCGAAGATCATCCCGGCGTACTGGCGACGATCGCCGCGGTGCTGGGCAAGTTCGATATCAGCATTTCGTCGGTCTTGCAGCACGAGCCGCACACCGACGCAGCCGACGAGAGCGTGCCGCTGATCATAACGACTCACCAGGCCATCGAAGGCCAGCTTCGCCAGGCGATAGCCGAGGTCGACGCGCTGGATGCAGTCAAGGCCGCGACCGTGTGTCTGCCGATTGTGGAAGAGTATCCCGAGCAGGTAGAGTAAGTACCGGAAAGTACCGACAATCAGGAACGAATATGAAATACGCAATCATTATTTCCGATGGCGCCGCCGACGTGCCGCTGGACGAGTTGGACGGCAAGACTCCGCTCGAGGCGGCCGACATACCCAATATGGACTGGATCGCATCGCACGGCAAATGCGGGGCGGTGCAGAACGTGCCCAAGGGCATGCACCCAGGCTCGGACGTGGCGATTCTTTCGCTGTTCGGATACGACCCGAAGGTTTGCTACACCGGGCGGGCGCCGCTGGAAGCCGCCGCACAGGGCCTGACCATCGCCGACGACGAGATCGTCTTCCGATGCAACCTCGTCACTATTGTCGATGGGCTGATGGAAGACTACTCGGCCGGTCACATCTCCACCAAGGAAGCCCAGGCGATTATCGACGAGTTGAATCGCACACTCGCCGGCGAGGACGTTCGGTTCCATGCCGGCGTCTCGTATCGCCATCTGATGACTTACAAAGGTGAAGTAAAACTCAAGACCACCCCGCCGCACGACATTCTGGACCAGCCTGTTGCGAAACACATGCCCACCGGCAAAGGCGCCGACCGGCTGGCCGAACTGATCGGCCGCAGCCAGGAAATATTGGCGAGCCACGATATCAACCGGGTCCGACAAGACCTTGGCGAAAATCCCGCCACGAGCATCTGGCTTTGGGGTGAGGGCAAGATGCCCACGCTCGAACCGTTCTCCAAGCGGTTCGGCATTCGCGGAGCGGCCATCACAGCCGTCGACCTGGTCCGCGGCCTGTCGAGACTGATCGGCTGGGAAGTCATCGAGGTCGAAGGCGCGACCGGCTTCATGGACACCAACTATGCGGGCAAGGGCGCCGCCGCAGTCGATGCGATCGACCGGTGCGATCTGATATGCATTCATGTGGAAGCCCCCGACGAAGCTGGCCATAATGCCAACGTTAAAGGCAAGGTAGAGTCGTTGGGCGAAATCGACAAGCACATCGTAGGACCGGTGCTGGAGCGCCTCCGGGCCGAGGGCGAAGACTGGCGGATCATGGTCCTGCCCGATCACCCCACACCATGCACCATCCGCACGCACACAGGCGAGCCGGTGCCCTTCGCACTGGCGGGCAAGCGGATCGAGTCGGTCCTCGAGGCCCCCTTCAACGAAAAAACAGCCGCCGAATCCGACATGTACATAGATCGCGGCTGCGACCTTATGGAATACTTTCTGACGGTGCGGTGACGCCATAGAAGCCAGTTCTCCCTTGGCAAAAAGCGTCTTTTGGCGTATGGTGTCAGGCCGCGCCAGTGCGTTTCCGGCTGATCGACAAAGCACGAAAATGAGAAGTGAATCATGAGCGTTGTAGTAATGAAATTCGGCGGAACGAGCTTGGCGGACGCCGAGAAAATTCGCGCAGCAGCCAAGCGGGCCGTGCGGGCACAAAAACAGGGCCACCAGGTCGCAATGGTTGTCTCTGCCATGGGTAAGACCACCGACCATCTCGTCAACCTGGCCGAGCAGATTTCCACCGATCCGCCCAAGCGGGAAATGGACCAACTGCTGGCCACCGGCGAGCAGGTCACCATTTCGCTGATGGCGATGGCGTTGGAGAAGATGGGCGTCGGCGCGATCAGTTTCACGGCCGGGCAGATCGGCATCATCACGGACGACGCCCACTCGAAGGCGAAAATCCAGTCGATCGACATTCGGCGAATCAGGCGGCAGTTGGACGCCGGGCGCGTTGTAATCATCGCAGGGTTCCAGGGCGTCACCGAAGAAGGCCACATCACGACTCTCGGGCGCGGTGGCAGCAACGTTTCGCTGGTGGCGATCGCAGCCGCTCTGAAAGCCGACGTCTGCGAAAACTACACCGACGTCGACGGCGTCTTCACGGCCGACCCGAACATCGTGCCCAATGCCCGCAAAATCAACCGCATCAGTTACGATGAAATGCTGGAACTAGCCAGCCTCGGCGCGAACGTACTGCACAATCGGGCGGTGGAGTTCGCCAAGAAATACAACGTACCGATCCACGTCCGCAGCAGTAAAAACAATAGAAAAGGAACCATGATCGTGGCGAAAAACGAATCCATGGAGCGAATCGTAGTCAGCGGAGCGGCGATGAAGGACAAACTGGCCCGGGTCACCCTTTCGGACGTCCCCGACCATCCGGGCATTGCCGCCACCATCTTCCACCATATCGCGACGCACAGCGTTGTCGTCGACGATATTATCCAGACAATCGCCGACGCCGACCGCGCCGCGACGGTTTCTTTCACGATCGACATGGCCGACCTCGAAGACGCCAAAAAGTTCATGGAAAAGCTTCGCAAAAAACTCGGCTGCAAGGTGCGATTCGAAGACCACCTGGCCAAAGTTTCGGTGGTTGGCATGGGAATGCAGATGCACACCGGCGTGGCCGAGCGGATGTTCGCCGCACTGGCCAAGGCGAAGGTCAACATCCAAAATATCACGACCAGCGAGATCAAGATTTCCTGCCTGATCGATCGCAGCCAGGGCAAGCAAGCCCTGCGTGTGGTGCACGACGCTTTCGAACTGGGCGGCAAGAAGCCCGCCCGAAAGGCCGCGAAGAAGAAGGCCAAGAAGAAAGCTGGCAAAAAATAACACTCACCATCGCACTACCCGATCGGATCGGATGGAATTGTATTAAAAAAATTGGCCCGTCTCCGTGAGGTGGGCCAGTGGTTTATTCGCAGCGACAGGAGACGAACAGTGACGAAGAAAAAACACCCGATGAAAATGGCAGAGCGACAGCGCCGCCACCGATACGCACGCAGGCGCATGGTGATCGCAGTCGCAATCGCCTCGGTAGTGATTGTCTTCGTATTGGCGGACAAATTCGGTTTCCTCGGCAGCCGGCCGACACCAGACCGAGAGCGTTATCACGACAAAACGTTCAAGGTAGTCAATGTGGTCGATGGGGATACGATTGACATTGATCTGCCCGACGAAAAAAGACGCAAACCCACCACCCGCATTCGCCTGTGGGGCGTGGATACTCCCGAAACTGTCAAGCCCAAGACCCCACCGCAGCACTTTGGCCCGGAAGCGTCGGCCTTTACCAGGAAGGTCGCACTCGGCCAGGAGGTCAGGCTGGAGCTTGAACCTCGCATGGAGCCAGGCAAAACACGCGACAGATATGGTCGACTGCTGGCCCACGTATTCCTGCCGGACAATCGACTGCTGAGCGGCCTACTGATCGAAGAGGGTTACGGCTATGCCGATCCTCGTTACGATCACAGCTATAAGAAAGCCTTTGGCGAGCTTCAAAAGCAGGCCCACCAGCAAAGCCGCGGGCTATGGAAAGACGTCATCAAATCCGACCAACCCTACTACATGCGTAACGCGAACCTCTCTGTTCGGGATGGAAACGTCGCCGCCAAAACCCAGCCGCAGAGCCAATGACCATCGAACCCGACATGCGACGGCGATTCGACGACCTGCTGGAACAGGTCCTGGCCGAGCTGCCGCATGAGTTGCGAAAGCTGTTTGACGAGATCCCACTCGTCGTGGAAGATCATCCTTCGCAGTCGATGCTCGATAAGTTCAAACTCCAGCGCGGCGAGTGCCTTTGCGGCGTTCACAGCGGCGTGCCGTTGACCAAACGAAGCGTCCGGCATTCGGGCACGCTGCCGACGGTCATCACCATCTATCGAACGGGCATATGCCTGGCCGCGCAGATGGGCAAATCGCAACTCGCCGACGAATCGCTTCGGGGGCAAATTCACTTTACGATTCTGCACGAGATAGGCCATTATTTCGGCATGACCGAGCAGGATCTGCAACATTACGGATACGGCTGATTCGCAGGCGAGTTGCAGATCATCCAATCCAATCAGGGAGAGATACGATGGAAGCGGAAGTTCGCTATCACATGCTTCGCCCGCGAGAGGCGGTTGCGCGACGCAAGGAATGCCCCGTGGCGTACGTGCCGCTGGGGACGCTCGAATGGCACGGCAAGCATAACCCGCTGGGCGCAGACACACTCCAGGCTGAAGGCTTGGCGGCTCTCTGTGCGCAGAAAGGCGGAGGCGTTGCGTTTCCGCCGCTGTACTACGGCGAAAATCGCATCGAACGGCTGGTCGAGGCCGACGAAGTTGACGCGGACGGCATCCTGCGCGAGATGGACCTGCCGGCGAAAAATTTCACCGTCGAAGGTTTCCCCTTCCCTCCCCGCCAGCAGGCGATGCTCTACCATCAATTGCTGCTGCACGTTCTTCACGAGGTGCAGCAGTTGGGCTTTCGCGTGGCGGTGTTGGTGGTGGGTCACTACCCGCTGGTCGACTATGCACGGGCGGCCGTGCTGCACTTTACCCAGGAAGGCCGATGGATGGAAAACCAGACGATGGGTTGGGTGCTGGCTGATTTCATGCTCGTTCAGGATCAATACGACTGCGCCGGCGACCATGGCGGCGGATGGGAAACGTCGCACCTGATGGCGTTGCATCCGGAGCTGGTCGACCTGAGCCTGCTGCCGCCCAAGGGCACGCCCGCCATCGGCGCCGGCGGCAAGATGGACCCGCAAGACTCGACGGGCGATTTCGGCCGGGAGATACTCGACGCCGCCGCCGAAGTCGCCATCAAAGAGGTTCAGCACCGCATGGACAATCCGCGTTTGTACCTGGGCCACGGGCGGTGCCTGCAGGAAGGCCTCTGGAAAAAAACCTAGTCGTCATGATGATTCTCCGCCTTCGCGTCTGGGCTGATGGCGATCGAGCACCAGCTTGCCGCGAATCGATTCCAACGCACGGGCACGCTTGCCGATACGCGAGATCAGCAGCACGACCGGCTGGCGGCGATGGTCGGCGAAGGTGATGATAAGCCGGCCGAAACCCAGCAGTCTTTCCAGAAAGTCGCCAGTGTCGATCCGAGTACTGTACTCTTCTCGCGAAATCTGCTCGCCGGTTTCAGTGGGGCCGATCTGGATGTTCAGATAGTTCGGTGTGATGGCGACGTAATAGAACAGCCCGCGTATCCACGAAATGCCCACGGCCATTGTGAATATGATCGAGATTACCAGGTAGCCCATTGCGTCGATTTTGATTCCCATGTGGCGGAAGAAGCGGAGGAACGGCATCAGCCAGTCCATGAATACCAGCCAGAGCCCCGTCACCATCAGGCAGAGAATTCCGATCAGCAGCACCTTGATGCTGATTTCGTATTCGTCGACGAGAAAATTCAGGAAGAACATCCCAAGCCAGCATCCTCCGACAATCTGGGCGACGGTATCGCTCGAAATAATCAGCGTCACCAAGAACGCCGCCAGCGATGTCAGGATCGTCGGCACGTAGAGCACCTTGCGTGACCAGTTGAACACGACCAGCCATTCGTTAATGTCCGGATCGTTGCGAAGCTGCGTTTCCATGCGAAATCGCGTGCGAATGGATTTTCGAAAGAACAGCCAGCCAAGCAGACCGACGCCCAGCAACATGAAAGGCACGCAGAAAATGATCAGTTTCTTCCAGCCCCATATCTCTGCCAACATAGTGGTATCCTTTCCAAGACGTGACGGGAGCATTGTACCGGCCGGCGAGGCCCGCGTCACTATGCTCTGTCTGAAAAGTCGTCCGACAGCACGAATGCCGACGGGCCTGAAAACCGCCCGAAATTGCTAATCAAACCCAGTTCGATCGTCGATAATAACTCTAGGAGAATTCATAGAATGAACGAATACTTCCTGGACGATATCGGTGATTGCTCGGCCCCGCCAACGCGGGAGGCCATCGAAGAGATTCGCGTCAAACAGCTTGAGGCGTTGCAGGCGGTTCGCCGCGTCCTGCTGGACGTGCATTACGGAGACTGTTCGGCTGCTGCCTGACGGGCACACCCCACTCCCCATACGAATCAATACATCAGGGGGGACCGGCAGCGTAAGCTGTTCTTCAGCGTTCCCAACTACATGGGCGCCGCCGGTCTTCACACTCTCAGCACACTCAGCCATCATGCGCTATTTGACTCTCTCTGGCGCTGCCCTGCCTGGCGGGCTGATCGCTGCTTTCAGTATTGGCTTGAAACCACAGTGCGGACACGTATGATGTCCTTTCTTACCCCGGCCGTCCGAAAGCCTGAAGCTGACTCGAAAGGCTAAGGCTGACTCGATGCATGACCCGATAAAAGAAAAGGAACAGCTATATGTCAACGAAGATCAAAGACATCAAAGGTCGTCAGATACTCGATTCGCGCGGGAACCCCACGGTCGAAGTGGATTGTCTGTTGGAAAGCGGCGTGATGGGCCGGGCCGCCGTGCCCTCCGGCGCCTCAACGGGCGAAAACGAAGCCGCCGAACTGCGTGACGGCGACAAGAGCGTCTACCTCGGCAAGGGCGTGACCAAGGCTGTCGGCCACGTGAATACCGAACTCAAGGCCGTCGTTGTCGGCCGCGATGCCTGCGACCAGCAAGGTCTGGACGATGCGATGATTGCAGCAGACGGCACGCCCAACAAGAGTAACTTCGGCGCCAATGCCATTCTGGGCGTTTCGCTGGCCGTGGCCCGTGCTGCCGCCAACGCAGCCGGTAAAGATCTCTACGCATATCTCGGTGGCGACGAAGCGGTCACCCTGCCCGTGCCGATGATGAACATCCTCAACGGCGGCAAGCACGCCGACGGTACGGTGGACTTTCAGGAATTCATGGTCCAGCCGTGGGGTGCAAGCTGCTTCGCCGAAGGCCTGCGGATGGGCACGGAAGTATTCCACGCTCTCAAGAAGGTTCTCAAGGATAAGGGCTACAACACCGCCGTCGGCGACGAAGGCGGCTACGCACCCAGCCTCAAGAGCAACGACGAAGCCCCCGAGCTGATCTGCAAGGCCATCGAGCTGGCAGGCTACAAGCCCGGTGAGGACATCTGGCTGGCGCTGGACCCGGCCAGCAGCGAAATGGCCAACGAAGCCAGGGAACTGGGCAAGGAAGGCTACTGCTTCTTCAAGTCCGACCCGTCCCGCATCGTATCGAGCGACGAGATGATCGACATCTGGAGCGCGTGGTGCGACAAGTACCCAATCCGCAGCATCGAAGACGGGCTGGCCGAAGACGACTGGGCCGGCTGGGCGAAGATGAACGCCAAGCTGGGCGACAAAATTCAGATCGTCGGCGATGACCTGTTCGTCACGAACATTAAATTCCTCCAGCGCGGCCTCGACGAAGGCAGCGCCAATAGTATCCTGATCAAGCTCAACCAGATCGGCACGTTGAGCGAAACCAATCAGGCGATCGATCTGGCGATAAGCAATGGGTGGACGGCCGTGGTCTCTCACCGTTCCGGCGAGACCGAGGACACCACAATCGCCGATCTGACGGTCGCCAAGAACACCGGCCAGATCAAGACCGGCTCGGCCAGCCGAACCGATCGCGTCTGCAAGTACAACCAGCTGCTTCGCATCGCCGAGGCACTGGGAGACAGGGCTGTCTATGGCGCCTGGAACAAAGGCTGAGCATACAGAACATCCAGCAGACCTGCTGTCGACCTTCGGGCGAGCGGTAGGGTTTGCCGCGCTGGGAGGGATGGCTTTGAGCATCCTGGCTGGCGTGGTGCTGCTTCCGGAGTATGCACGCCTGGCCGAAGCCCGCTACGCCCACGGCTGCCTTGAAGCCCAACTCAGCTCCGAACACGCCCTGGCGGCCGCCAACGAGCGGCTGATCCGCGCCCTGCCGGAAGACGACGTGCTGGCCGTGCGACTGGCGCGAAGTCAATTGCAATGGCTGCCCCCAAATGTCGTCGTCGCCGAAGATCCAGGCAGCCGACAAATCGCTGCGCTGGCCCCTATCGTAACCGTGCCAGCCTCGCCCAGACCGGCCAGGCCAAATCACTGGACAATCCGCATCGGCGGCAAGCTGCGGGCTCCCTTTCGCAGACGAGCCCTGCTGCTGCTGGCTGGTTTGGCGATGGTGACGGCCTTCATTTGCTTCTGCCCCCAACGGCGAAACCCCGCAAACAAGCCCGCCGCCTCCTCCTGAAGTTCGATGCACTCAGGCTAAAAAATCAGCCTGGCGCGGATGAAGAATCTTACGAAGTTTTTGTAACGCCCCTATCTCGATCTGCCTGACGCGTTCTTTACTGAGCCCGAGTTGCTGGCCGAGCTGTCCGAGCGTCTTGACCTGCCCCTCGTCGTCGAGGCCGTAGTGGTCAATCAGAATCGTTCGCTCGCGAGGCGACAGTTGCGACAGCATCGCGTCAATGCTCTCTCGCAGTTCGGGCAGGTTGACCTCATTGGGATCGTAGATTCGCAGGCTTGCGGCGATGTCTAACACTTCGTCGTGGCCGGTGGAGAACCGGTCCATCTGGTAGCGTTCTTTTGGCACGGATCGGGCGAAATTGCGGATGATCGCCCACGAGGAGTAGGTGCTGAAACGATATCCTCGGGCATAGTCGAATTTTTCGACCGCGCGCATCAGCGAAACATTACCGTCACTCACCAGTTCGAACAGCGATTGCGCGCCGCCGAGGTGCTTCTTGGCAATCGAAACAACCAGCCGAAGGTTTGACCGAACGATCAGGTTCTTCGTGCCGTTAGCCTTGAGCAGAAGCGTTTCGATCTGCTTGAGAATGCCCGTGCGCACGCGATTGACGTCAATATCCCGCCGGATTCGGTCGGCCTTGTGCTTGAGATAGTTGTAGCGGCGAAAAATATCCCGTTCCTGGTCGGCCGACAGAAGCGGCACGTCGTACAGCGCCCGCAAATATGCAGGCAGTCCGCTGGGCACTTTGGGGTTAGCGGAGTTATTGCCCTCTCCGTCGGGAGAGGCGCCCAGGATAAGCTTGTCTGCATCAGGAAGATCGAATTGCGGATTGAAAATATAATTGATCGGCCGCTTCATCAACTGGCGAGCACGCATTTCATTGACGATGCGATAGATGCTTCCGCGTGTGCGCCGATAGCGATCGGCTAGCGACGGCACGGGCACTCCGCGGAGAAAGCAGCGATAGATCACCATCTTATCCTGCTCGCCCAGCGGCGCGATGAAGTACGGGAATACCGCCTGGTCAGGATGCTCGATATCGTGCTTGCGAATCGTGTAACGAACCGTCTCGACGGCGCGGCCGGTGCGCGATGCGATTCGGCGAACCACGTCGCTGAGGCTGCACTGTGCGAAAGTCGCCATGCGCTTGGCGCGACGGATGATTTGCTGGCGTTCATCTGACGTCAGTTGGCTGAAACGTGAAGAGCGAGCCACTTGAGGATGTCGGTTAGCTATGAACCATCGCACGGAGTTTTCAAGAAAAGCGATTCGGCGTTTGCCATCCTGGAACACCAGCCTGCGAGCCGGCAACCCGCGACGGCGCCAGCGTTGGACGGTCTTGGTCGAGACGTTGAACCTGCGGGCGAGGGAATCGGTATCGTAAACCGTCTCGGCATACGCACCGACCTGTAGCGTAAAACTGTCGCAAATATCCAGTATCAGCCTCTGAAGATCAGCGATCAGCGTTTTTCCGTCGAGCGGTTCTGCCGGCGGGACGGTCCGCTCTCCGCGATATCCAGTGATACGATAAACGATGAAATCGAGAGGAAAGTTTCGATCGGATTTAATGATCCGCAGAAGGGCTTCGGTCGCATCGGCATAGCCTTTCCGCAGCCGAAGAAGGCCCGCGGTAAGATCCGCCGCCAAATCCCCCATGGCTATGTTCGAGTACTTCCGCATTAACCGTTCTCCCCAACGACTACCACGAATTCATCAGCCTACAAAACCGGCTGCGAGCGAATACATTATGCACATCCGAGGGCAGAATCACAACCAGATTTCGCTGCATCCTTGCATGGAACCGGTTGTCCGTTCGGTCGAAACCATTGCATAAAAGCCAGAAAACGCCTGTCGAAGAAACCGAAGGAGCTATCGGTTAGTCGGCGAGTCTGGTGTTCACGGCCCGCACGATCGGCGCGATAAAGGGCGAATATTCCTTGCCTTGCGATATCTGCTGGACAAGCTTGATCGCTTCATCGCGATGTTTGGGATCTCGGGTCACCTGATACAGCCTGGCAAATGCAATGGCTGTCTGCCCATCGTAGGACCAGCGATGTTCTCTATCCACACCGCTGCCCGCTTTTCGGCGAAGCCTGGTGGCTCCCTCGTAATTGGCGATGATGTCCTCGCGCACCTTGTCGGGGTCGGGCAGGATCGTTACGATTTTCTGCAAGTCAGCCGGGGCTTCCGCACCGACCGCCACCCAGACTGCTTTGACGCGTGACGCAAGGGCGTGGTTCTGTTCCTGAAGGTTCAGGACGCGAACCTTCACATCGGCGATGGCCGTCCATATAGCAGCTTCGAGCGAAGCGGCATCGAGGGTCTTGGCCCTTCCGGCCGATTGGGCTTGCCGTCGCGCCTTGTCATACGCTGCGGTCGAACGGTTCATCGCTGCGACAGCCTGGTCGCAGGTGGCGACGACCTGGCTCAATGAAGCGGCGAGTTTGGCAGTGGCGGCGTCGAGTTGCGATTTGGCGCCGGCAGCCTTCGCCTTCATCCGGGCCACTTCGTTCGCATGCTGGGCCAGAAGTTTATCGAACACGGCAACCTGGTCGGCCGAGGAAGACTGCGCGAGTCTTGCAGCTTGCAGTTCGGCCATTCGCGTATCGAGTTCACGCTCGATTCGAGCGATTTCCGCTTCGGCGGCATTGGCCTTCTCGCGGATCTCCAGCGCCTTTTCTAATTCGTCCAGGCCCTTCTCGCCTGGAGTATCGCGTGCATCTGCAGCGGCGGCACTGGCCTGGGAATTGTACTTGCCATACGCTTCGTTCTGCTGCTGGCGGGTGGCCTGGAGTTTGGCGATCGTCGCTTGGATAGATTGCACATTCGCCGACGCCTGGGCCTGGCTGCGAGCAGCCCGATCACGGGAGCTTTGAATTTCGCCAGAATCTGCAGACGCCAGTTTCCTGAAAAATCCGAACAGTTCTCCTTTGGCCCGCGCGGCAGCCAGATCAATCTCGACCTGTTTGCCGGCGTCCGTCGCAGCATCGATCGCGCGGTAGGCTTCGGTGGTGTGACAGTAGCCTTGCAGTGACTGCACATGAGCCAGCACTATCTGTGCCTGAGCCTTCGCCTGCGTCAGCTCGCTTGCGGCGTCTTTCGGCTCGGGCAGATCCTGCAGGGCTTTGGTGACTATTCGTGCGGCCCTATTTAGTGTTCCGAGCACCTCTGGATGAAGCGAGTCACCCGGCTGGGGATCGGCATTTTCGTCGTCGGCCAAGTAGGCCGGATTGGCCATCAGGGCCAGCGCCCGCTCATGCAATCGATGCGCCTTGTCGACACTCTCAAGCAACTCCCGGCTGGCCCGCCGATCCTTACTTTCCGAACAGCCCGTCGTCAAAGCCATGCCCATCACACAGAAGGCCAACGCGAGCATTACACCTAAAATACTACGTTTATGCACGTTTACTCTCCCAATCCGCACGCCGCCGATACCATTATCCAGGCGGACATGTCGTGTTGTATCATTCTGGGGCGTGTTTTTCAACTTCCAGCCCAGTCGAAATCCTCGTACATCGGCCCAAACACGTCGGGTGACGTCTCCAGGCGAGGCAGCTTATTCGAATGCTTCGACCATTTCGGCAACCCGCACCGCCTCGGCCAGCCGCCTTCTCGCATCGACGCCGTCGCGATTGGCGGGCGCAAACATCATAACGTTCGTGCCGCTTACCTGAAAACTCATGCCTATTTCGCGAAGATCCTCGCACTCGCTCGCTATTTTAGCGGCCAGGTCCATCTCGCCGGCACAGGCCCAATCGCGAAGATGACAATCTCCGGTTCGCACTTCAAGCGGGGCCGCCTCAACGTCATCGTCGTTCCACATGATCAGGTTCGGCAATGTTCGGACGGATTCCACCGTAACGACCGTATAGTGCCGCGTCAGCCTGCGCGTCCCATGGCCGACTTCGTAACGGAAATCAAACGCGCTAACGCGCCGCCCTTCCATGCGTCCGAACGTTACGTTGTTCGCCTTGGGGCTGTGTCCGCCGGACACCAGGGCGAAATTGGCATAGCGACGGGCTATGTCGAGAGGATCGGACGCCGAAAAACGCATGTTCAGTTCGTGGGCCTGTCGGGCCATAGCCCGGCTGCGACGAAGGCGCATAATCGCCATAAAGGCAAACGAAATCATCGCAACCACGAGAATCGCTGTCAGTAGCATGGTGAAAAGAATTTGCATGCCGATCCTGTCCAATGCACCGCGCCGAAAAACTTGCAACGACAACGATGGCTGCGATTAGTCGGTCGGATCTTTGGGGCCTAGATCAGGGCTGAGGCTGGTATCTTCCGCCGGCTGGGTATCCGAATCGGGCAAGTCCGGGAGAACCACCCGCACACTCTTTGGCGCCCAAGGTAGGCGAAGTTTAACGTCATAGTCCGGCTCTGGCGGACCCATCAGTGAGTCGACCCATTGCCGCACTCGACGATAGTTTACCGATTGGCGGTTCTGGAACGGCGTCCGACGAAGCGGGACCGGGTGCGGGTATTTCGCTAAATCGCGCGGCAGGCCGTATTGCAGCAGCAAAGATGTGTCACGATGGTCCCGGTCGATCATCTTCATACCCTTGCTTTCGTAATAGTCCAGAATCAGAAAGTTGGTGTACTCGGCTGCGGAGCCAGGCTTCTTGAACAGCCGCAATCGGCCGAGTGGCTTCTCGCCTCCGTGGCATTCGATCCGGGCGCAAAAACTCGAGAGGATCGGCCAGACGCGCTGACGAAACTCGATCATGAACTGCGGGTCGCTCGCGATGACAATATCGTTGACCATTTCCGGATCGACCCGGTCGAGGTTATCCAATATATACATCGCCTTCGCTGCGGGCTTCATACGTCGAAATTTTGTGGCGAAGTTCGGTTGGGAAAAATCGCCCTTACCCAGCATCTGGTCTATAAAGCGATCTTCCAGTTTGTTAAGAAATTTCACTCTGACGCGGCGGTCTTCGGGGCGTAATTCACTCATACGAATACGGTTGATCTCCGCTTCGGTAACCAGCCATTTCGGATCGAACGTCGCGGAGGCGACCAGCGGGCCTGTTGCCGGCCGGACGCTGGGGTTTTTGGTGGCTTTCTGGCTGGCTGCAATCTTCCCGTTTACATATCGCAGCAGCAACGAGGCTCGCTCGTAATCTTCCTTCAGTTGCAGGGCTTCGGTGAACTGTTCCTTCGCCGATTCCCAAAGCTTCTGCTCCATCGCCCACTTGCCGAGTTCTACCCGGTCTTGCGGGCTCTTGAGGGCGATTTTCGCCAGGCGTTTCTGGTATTCCTGCTGGGGCGTGGTGTAATCTTCGATCAAAGCGACGCGAGTTTTCTCGATCGTGACAACGCCGAAACGCTCGGAGGTTATTTCGTATTTGCCGTCGACTTCGACGACAGTACCGACGAGCTCGCCGCCCCTCTTGAGTTTGATTCGCTTGATTTCGCCGCCGTAGACAGCAGCGACTATCACCAGGCAGCACACCAGTCGAAACGCATGCGATTTCTGCATGATTCACTCCGTCGTCATCGCCGGTCGCCTCGATGCTCGTCCGCGCGCCGCACTGGCGTCGGCCATTACCAAGCCCCAAGGTAAACCGGAACATTGAGCCTATGAATACAGGCGGCAGTGGGATTCGAACCCACGATAACGGATTTGCAATCCGTCGCCTTAGTCCGCTTGGCCATGCCGCCGAAGCGTACCTCGATACTATCCCTTTCGTGGCATGACGTCAACGACTCAGTTGCCGGATCGGGCCGCTTCGGCCTCGATAACCGCAAATTCTCCCGCCAATTGTCCCATATTCGCATCTTCCACTCGCAATTGGCGTATCAAAGCGCCAAGCCTCTTCGATTGCACCCTGTCGCCCTCGAACGCCTCGAGCAAACACTCGCAACGTTCCAGTTGCATCGCCCAATACAGCCCTGCGTCGCGGCTGCGATCCAGGCCCGCCACGAGTTCGGAGTAATACTTGAGTGCGCCGCCCTTGAAGTTATTCATCGCTCGATGAGTGCGCGCCAATCCACGAATGTTACCCGCGTCGATCGGCACGGCTTGCTTGCGGGCCTTGCCATCGGCCAGGCTTGCTTCCACAAGCCGCCTGGAGACTATCGCCAGCCGTCTGGCCCGCTCGTCGGATGTCTCGGCCTGAGCATAAAAAACCAATGCTTCTTCCAGCATGGCCACCTGTCCGGAAAGCTTATCTCCCAGTTCACCGCTCTTTTGCCGGCGGGATAATTCCTGAGCCAAACCGCGGGCCAGCTTTGGATCATCGGCCGACCGTTTCGCTTTCTCTATTGTATTCACCGTTTCGCGCTCGATCTGCTCGATCTGCTCAGCCCGGCGAGCCGCGTCGTAAGCGACGCATTTATCGAACATTGCAAGCGCCTCGGAATAATCGCCCACAGCCAGCATCGCCTCGGCCCGCAACTGCTCGATCGGATACATCTTCTCGGCAGACAGTTGCAGCCTGTTCGCGTCGAGATACAATTCCTTCGAAAAACTACCGAAAAAAGTCCGATAGGTTTCCATCTCTTTGGCGGCGACGGGTTCACCTGGCTGACGTTCCAGTCGATTGCGAATCTGCCCGATCAGCCGGACCATCAATCCGCGAGCTTTGTCGGGATGGCGGGCCGCGAATGCAGAAACTTTGTCGATCGCCGTGCGGGTCCGATTCAACTCGATGAGCTTGGCGATCTCGTATTCCCACGCGCCGACCAAGACGTTGGTCTGGGCCCACTTGCTTTCCATCGCATCCAGACGCAGCAAAGCCGAGGGCGGATCGGCGAGTTTTTCATAGACGGTTTTGGCTGCCAGAAAGTAGGCCGTCGCACCCCACTGCCGCAGGCGTCTGGCCTGCTCGGCGTCGGTCGATTGCTCGGCTGCGGCTTTCGCGTCGCCTGCATAGGAATCCAGCCTGCCCACCAGCTCATTCGGGTCGTCCAGGCCGACCACTCGCAGTTCCAGTGCTAGGTACCTCGCCTCCATATATCGCGGATCATCTTGCGACAAACTCTCATAGGCGGTGATAGCCATGACAATGGACTGACGATCGCCGCCTGCGGCCAGCAACTGATACTGGCGGCCTAGCTCAAAGTTCCAGGCGCCAAGTTCGCTGCGGTCCGGCCAGGTTGTCAACAGTCGCTGCAACGATGCGATGTACTCGCGCCGAAGTTCGACGGCGACACCGGTCTGGGTATTCTCGGCTGCATTAACCAAGGATGCGAAACACTGCACCGAATTATGAGCCGACTGCGCCGCACGCGCGTGCTGGGGCAATTCGCCGGCCAGTTGCCCGAACAGCCTGGCCGCATCGAGTAGTTTCCGCATGCGATTGCTGAGTTGCGCTAATTGCCAGATCGTTTCACCGCGCAGTTGCTTTGAGGCCTGGTCATTTCGCGCAAGGATCATTCTCAGCAGTGTCTCAGCCTTGGCGAGTGCCTCCGCGGAAGACAGACGAGCTTCCCGACTTGCCACGGCAAGGACGATCACGGAAGACACGTCGTCATACAGTACATGGTCGCGATACTTGCCAGCAATGATCTTCAGGAACGCTCCGGTAACGGCTGGCCGGGCCTCGTACTTGCTCAGAAAGTCCAGCAGAACCTGCTGGGCCGCTCGCTGATCTCGTAACGCCTGGTCCGCATCGGTTGCAGCGCGGGCTCGGCGAACCAGAAGATAATGGTGAAGCATCACGGTTTTGACGTCGATGTCCAGTCGCCCGGTTCGCCCGAGCAAACGATTCGCCTGTGCGGAAATGATTTTTACGGCGCGCTCGGCCTGTTCGAATTCGCCCGCCTCTATGGCGTTGCGGGTCATCTCGAACATTGCCTGTACGCGAACGGCCGGCGACGCCTCGATCACGTTCGTGCCCATAAGAAGCCTGGCGGCCTGTTGGTGTGATTCCAGCTCTCTCGCGCACATACCCGCAAGCAATCGTGCCCAGTGCATGGCGTCACCCTCGCCGCCGCTGGCAAAACGCTCTGCCTGGTTCATCGCCTCGGTCAACAAACGATCGCGTTGCGGCCCGGCGGGCAGAGATATCGCACGGTAGAAACGAATCCAGGCCGACTTGTACCACAGCGTTTGCTGGAGCGATTCCAGTTCCGGAAGCAACGTCACCAGCTTCCTCAGATCCTCCTGCCAGTCTTCGATCTTGAACTCAATATCGCGTCGCAGGTGGTCCAGAGGCCCGACCACTTCGTCGGTTACGGCGCGGAGACCTTCGATGTCAGCCTGGCCGCCCTGAAGATACATCAGCCTGGATGCATAGGGCTTGCTGCGCATTATCCCAGCCACGTCGATTAGGTCCAGCCGCAATCTGTAGTGTCGCAGCATCGCCACTCCGTCGCCGGCTTTGGGCTTGACGGCGATCAGTTCTTTCAGCAGACCCGTCGCCTCGTCGAGCAGCTTCTCGCGGGCCTTGCTGTCCGCGGGCGACAAGTTCGCACGGGTGATCTTACTGCGGGCGCGAACGTACTTCGCGGTTTGCGGGTCGGCAATCTCGTCGCCATACGCATCGAGCAGTTCGACCATTCCCAACGCAGACATCTCATCGGCCAGTTTCCGGGCGTCCTGTTGGCCAGGGGCGTCCGTACCGGCGGCCGCAAACCCGGCAGTCCAGGCAACCATCATGCAGAATGTCCAAACGCGCTTTTTCATTTACACACTCATCTATGACAATTTTGCGAAACTATCGGGCATTCACAAACCCTACATGTTTGAAATTCGCACGGACCGACTGGTTACTCGCCTCCACGACGTACCGCCACGGCACGTCGGGACGGGGGACGATAATAATGGGCACGTCGGTCGACTGGATCGCCTCGCGACGCTGCACGAGCATCTGGTAAAGTTTGTCCGGGTCTACAGTGCTCATGGCGAATCCGCTGACTTCGAAGAGGCATCCGCCATCCTTGCCACCGGCCGGGAGAAGCGAGATACGGATCGGGTCCAGTTCCACCACCTCGCCCGAAACAATCCCTCCCAACTGTGGCAGGACGGTGGGAATCTGACCCTCGGGTCGCCACGTTGCAGTGATCAGGAAGAACAGCAGCAACTGGAACGTAATGTCTATCATTGGCGTCAGAGGCGGCTGCATTTTCGCCTTCGGCCGTGGACGGCGCAGGCGCGGCGGCACGTAGCGTGCGATTTGCTCAGCCTGATTATTCCCGGGTAACTTTGTCATTTTCCTGCCAATACTTTTCGCCAAACTACTTGTCCGCCGCCGTCAAAGCGGTAAAGCTGACGTTCGTGATCCCTGCCCTTGCCGCCGCAACCATCACAGGCGCGACGTCGCTGTAATACACCCTGGCGTCTGCGCGGATCTCCACGCTGAATTTGTCTGAGTCGCTGGCATCTTTGTTGTATTTCATATATTTCGCCAACTGCTCCACGTCGCCAACTTCGATCGGCGCGCCGAGTATTTCATAGTGCGAAGCTCGCTCGCCGAAGGTCGAGCTGTCCTGATCTTGCTCTACCCCTCCCGACAGGACGTTCACGATCACTCGCCTGCCGGCCTTGAGCTGCTCATTGGGGATGGCCTGGCTTTCGGCGGGCTTGTGCAATTGCAGGTCCGGAAGCGACTGGGAAGCGATCTGCGTAGTGAGAACGAAGAAAATCAACAGTTGAAACGTGCAGTCGATCATCGGGGTCAGGTTGATACTGACATCGCCAGCCGGGCCACCTCTTTTATATACCGTATGCTTTGCCATCTCGTTTTTTGCCTGTTAGCCTACCGGGCCGCTCTTCGAAGCCGACGTCCCGGCCGCCAGTGCGATTATTTCCTGCCCAGCTACGATCACCTCGCTTGACAGCGAGTCGATTCGATTTCGCATGACGCTGTAAACTGCCAGCGCCGGGATCGCAATCGCCAGGCCTATCAGAGTGGTAACCAGGGCCGTGCCGATTCCGCTGGCTAGTTCGGCTGGGTTGGGCATGCGATTGTATTCCACGATGGTGAAAAATGTGAGGATCATGCCCCATGCCGTTCCCAGCAAGCCCAACATAGGGCTGATGTTGCCGATCAGGTTCAGCCATTCGATGTGACGCAACAGCTTAGTGACGCGCTCCTCGGCTGCTTCTTCCATCGCACGTTCCATGGCGGCGTAGCCTCGCCCGGCCTCGCTGAGGGCCGAGTGAACGACGTATGCAAAGAAACTATCGTCCGCGTCGGCCAGCTTGATCGCCTCGTTGAACTTGCGATTGGCCAACAGCTCGTGCGTTTTGTCGCAAATCACGTCTGGCAGGATTCGATCGCGGCGAATGGAGATGAAGTGCTCCACGATAATCGCCATGGTCACGAAGCTCAGCGCCCACAGAATCATCCCGATGAACCCGCCGCCGGGCCAGACCAGAATCTGAAAATAATC
>SDBT01006425.1_pt1 | contig 19503 bp, 27 predicted proteins | sample 2277101 | NCBI WGS metagenome assembly SDBT01 (sample SAMN10404973, study PRJNA504765) | marine sediment metagenome | isolation source: marine sediment core GS10_PC15, 103 cmbsf | place: Arctic Ocean: Southern Knipovich Ridge | collected 2010 | reverse complement strand
CTGTATATTTATAATAAGTATTCCCATTATGTATTTCAGTATCTTCAGTCTTTTTAAGTCCTATCAATCTTGCCAGTTTATCGCCTTTACAAAAACCGTTTAATATGTAAGTGCTAATTTTTAATTCACCCAAAGTATCCATCATAAGACTAAACGCTTCTCTCATTGTACGTGCCCAACTAAAAGATTTTCCCAAGCATTTTTTACTGACTTTGCACCAGATAGTGCCTTCTATTTCGTTTTCTAAGACAATACCACCGCAAGCCATAACATCTCCGTCCTCTACCGCTGTCATAGATATGCCCCTTAGAAGAATTTCTAACGGTACGTTGGGTGCGAAAGGCTCAACTGCATCCTTAATCTTCCACCAGTCAGCTATTTCAAATTCTTTGAATAATATCATTTTTCTATATCCACATCTATTATCGCCGCTAAAGCAGTAAAGGGTACTGGGTCGCTTGAAACTATAGTAGTATAAGCATCTTCACTAAACCCACCTTGAGACAGTCTATTATTTGGTACTGTGTCTTGTGATTCGGTACTGTACGTAGCGCCTATCGGTTGTAAGTATTCAACGCCGGCGTATTCCTGACCAGCCATTCCAAATAACGACCTGATATATCTTATCGTAGTTTGTTTTATCCTCTTAATTTTGGCTTGAACCGTTGCACCTTCTTGGGGTAGTGAATATCTCATAGTTCTAACTTTCATTGTGTATGGAAGCCCCCACTGGACAACTTTTGCTGTAGTTGTTACAGTATCAAGTTTCAATATAATCTCCCCTGCACCAGTAACCACAGCGTCATCAAATACTATACCATCAGCAAACACGGCCACAGTCTCACCAATTAAATGTGTTCCACCTATCATCGTAGAAGCAGCAGTAACAGAGTCGTAAGTAACACCAGAATCTACATAGAAAGCGTCCTCAATATCAGAGCCGAAGTTTCTGGGCTTGAACTTTACTATATGCCTTACGGTGGAACTGTTTATCGTCCATTGGACAGATGCCCACACTTCATCTTCACCGGAACCGTGTATGACGGCAAAGCTCTCTACAATGCCCGTAGGCGTCTCCACAGCCGCTGAGTTGCCGAATATCTGCCTTGCCCAGCCCAAGACCTCCTCTTTCGGCTCATACGTCAACGTAGGAACTACGCCGTCTGTGCGGACTGTCCAGATAATCGAATCAGGAACTCTCTGTACCGCCATATCAACTGGAGTAGAGTCAAATAGTCTGTAAGCCAGCATTGTAGCGTCTTCAACGTCAAAATTCTCTGAAATAGCATCAAACTTCATCTTGCCCAACTTTTTACCGAGGCTCTGGAAGAAAAAGATTGAATCTTTAAGAATCTTTGGTTGTATAGTATGCGAACCTTCTGAAGTCTGAGGCGTGGCTTTTCGGTCAGACGGAGTTACGGGTTTATCTGGGTCACTTGCACCAAATCTATACTCTTTATTGGCCGCGCCAACAGCCATAACCTGACGAGCCTGCATCCACTGAATTTGTGAAACTTCGTTATCGTTTATTGGGAATGTGATAGCATCTGAAGCTATGCCAAGAATAGAGAACGACATATCTTCGTAACCGCCAGCATTACCACTTTGCGAAGACCACAATGTATCAGGGTTATTAGTAGACGAAGCCCACCATAATCTGTCCTCAAAGAAGATGACTGTTCTTGGATAACCCCTATAATCACTCCACGCACCCTCTGCCCACATAGAAGTTGTTACAGCACCGTCAGTCGAGTTGTCAGATAAAACAGCAGCAACAACTTCAACAGTAACGACAGTAGAACTTGTAAATCCGCTTATCTTTACGACCCCTTGATTGATTTGGTCTTTAGCTGTCAGAGTTCCCAGAATAGTATTTACGGAACGAGTCATAGCATATAATATATCATCTTCTTCCTCTGTCCACGAAAACGCAGTAGCAGCAGTAAAGGGTCTGTATTCCTGCCATATTCCATTGCCAGCTTTTCGCCATAATACAACTTTGTCGCCAGCGGAAAAAGTATTAAACTCCGCAGTCACATCTCCCTTAACTCTCACAGCACCGCTTGTAAATGTTTCAAGTGTTGGGGTGACGTTTGTATCTTTTGCAAATACAGTAATTGTGTTATCTGGGCGTGTGTGGTCGACCGCCCACAAAGCGCCAACCATGTTAGAGTTGAATGGTTCATTATTCGTGCCCGAAGCTGTCAATGTTCCAATCGTACCTTTAGGAAAATAATAACCAGACCTTGTCGCTCCACCGATTCTGGCAAAACCAACCAGAGAAGCATCAGTTGTATTCTCTACCAAGAAAGGCCCGCCAGTAAATGGTACATCTACTAATGTCCAGTCAAGAGTATCAAGTCTTGACAACTTTTTTGGATGATGATTTTTATGAGCCAAATACATAACATCTGCCGATTGGGTTACATGCACATCAAAGGTTTGCTCAGATGTATATGGAGACACTATACTATAGGGTACTGTAGAATAAAGACTTGCGACTTCCGTTGGAGTGAGAACGTCACTAAATACAGAAATCTCATCTATTTTATCTTCCCAGAAATTTTCGTTGGCACTGTCACCAAAATTACGTTGCGAACCAATTCTTATTTCTTCAGCGCTACTTTGCATTGCAGTATAATTAGCATCATTCGAAGCCGTAGAATCTACTGCCACACCATCTATATAAAGAATAATATCATCAGCAGCAACTGTTCTGTCGGCGTGCGTTGAACAAGTAACACAGAAAAAGTGCCAACCAGTAGAAATAACATCGTCTGATACAGAAAATACTTCCAAACCAAGAGTTAGACTTTCTGTGCCAACTCCTGAGTTATACAAAGCACTTACATTTGCCGAAGAAAGAACTGTGTCGAATAATGTCACATTGTCTATTTTTTCCTGAAATCCAAAAGCAGTATCAATTCCACCAGCGTTAAGATGTCTCTGCCCAATACCCACCTTAGAAACACCCGCTTCCATTCCGGCATAATTAGCATTATTACTTGCAGTAGAGTCAGCCAATTCGCCATCTACATAAATCTTAATAAAATTCGCAGCGGTCGCGCCAGACCAAGATACATCAGCACTATCATAGGTTGCAACTACAAAATGCCATCCCTCTGCCATCGCGTCAACAGCCGCCCCGAATACATTGATACCTTCGCTTTCGTCCCATAATCGCAACCGAATCTTTAGGCCGCTCATAAAAAATGCCCACTCTCTCGATTCTGTAGCCTCTTCTTTTGTTAAAACAAACTGAGAAACCGAAGATGAATTAACAAATATCCATGCAGCCACGCTAAATACTTTGTCATTAGCGTCATCAAAAGAAAAAGCTGCATTATCTGGTATACTTACACCTTCCGTGGTACTAAAATCAAAACAGGCATTTATTTTCCCCGTTGCAGTTAAATCCCCAGTATTTGAAGTAGAAGTTCCTGTATGCACTGCTCCTGTATCGGCAACTGTTGTGTTAGTGTCGTCGTCATTCAGGTTCCATTGAGCAACCATATCGCCAGACAAATTAGCACTTGTATCAGCTAAATGAAGTTGTAATTTTTTGTCATTAGTTAAACTGAGTCTCCATTCGCTTGTCGTTGAGGCATCTCTCCATTTTGACAAAAGGATTTGAGTGCCACCTTTTTGCGTTACCTTGCCCCAACAAACAATGCTAAATGCGGTATCGTCAGAGTCGTCGGTAAAGTTAAAAGTAGCGTCAGTATCAGCAAGTTCGCATGTATATTGGCCATCTAAATCAAAACTACCAATGCCTACTTTGCCAATTGCAGCCAAAGTACCAATGTCTGCAGTGGCAGTCATATCATAAGTGCCAGGATTATCTGCATTTATAACATTAGTTCCAGCATCTTCATTCAATTTCCAGTGAGCCAACAATGCGCCACCATCCACACCAGATAAATCCTCAGTTCCGGCATTATCTAAAACAATAGTTTCGTCTTTATATTGACGCATTAGTAAATTGCTAAATTCCAAAACCAGAGCATCGTCAACAGAAAACTCAAACGGAAGCAAATTGCACTTATTTGGCGCGGTAGCAATGTATTCAGTACCAGACCTCTTAACGAACCCGCCATGAGGAAGAACGGTGGCATTTATCATCTTGGACGCGCCGTTGTGATACTTGTTCACGTCTTCACGGCCATCCATATACGGACTTTGCTCACCAGCCGTATAATTGGTTTTTATCGTATTTGGCGACATTAAAACCCTCTGACGTATGCCGTTGTAATTACAGAAGTTGAACCACTGCCTGTAAATAATCCTTCGATATATCTTATGCCAGTTATATCCAATACTACACGAGCTATCCTATCCGTAGCACTATCAACAACAGTAATTGTCTTGGAATGATAAGATGTCACTACCATCGTATCAACCCATGTATTGTCGTCTGTGCTGGCTACAAGCTCTGCCTTTCCACCCGTACAAGCTATCGAAGCTATTGGGTATCTTGGCCCACTATCGTTTGCGCCGTACAATTCCAAAACCGATGTGGTTGCATCTGCGTCGCCAGTTCCGTTTCCGTGTGATACAATAATCTCGATATTGTTGTAATAAGAATTTTTACCGCCAGCGTTGTTTTTCAATGTATCAAAGGCATCTGAGTCTATACCGTTGATTGTAAAAGCTGTAGTAGGTGCATCCAGATAAGATGTATCTTCTGCTCCGGCTACATTGACGTTCTGATACAATATTGTCCAGCCAGTTGGTCTTGTGGTTAATGTACCCATATTTTTCTCCTTTTTATTCTACGTGATTCGTCTGTAACTTCTGCTATTTCCGTGCCTTTACCATCACCATACAATGATTTTACTTGGTCTATATTTAAGATCGTATCAAAGAGCATTACATTATCCACTAATCCATTAAAATATTCGCTGCCCTCTAATCGTCCTATATCCAAATCGCTTGCAGTAAACGACGCTGTTGCCGTTACTACAACGTGATGCCAGTTGGCGGTTATTGTTGTTCCAACCACACCATCAACGTATATAACTTCTGTGCTGCCAGAAAATCCTCCAACAGAAAGTGTAGCGTTTGTTTGCTTAATGTAATCAGTGCCGTTGAGGTCTATTAGATGTCCAGTAACATTTACAGCATCAGGGTTAATCCACATTGATATACTACGAACACTTATCCCCGCATTGCCTACATTTATCCATTCGTCAGTGTCAAGGTCTAACGCCGTACCAACACCAGAATTTGATGCCACGCTGCCAGTTGAGGTATTTACACTGGTAGCATTATCGGTATAGACGCCATTATTTGCACCCAAATCATCAAGTACAGTCGTACTCGCAGCATTGTCATTTAGCTTGAAATGTCCTGTTATCATTAAAAGTACCTCGCAAATATCCGAAGGTCTGTGATTGTGGTTAATGTTGGAACATAGAAATTTATAAACCTATACCCAATAGCGTCGAATCCCAATTTAGCAACTCTATCGTTTCCACTATCCGCAACTGCAATACTGCATCCGGCTAAGTGAGTGGAAGTTAAAGTCATCAAGTCAATAATACGGTAGTCTCCAGACTCTGTTATATCGGCAGCAGAACTCACATCAACCGAGCATATATGTTCTTCCGGCCCGCCTTCAGATGCACCTGTAATAGCTACAGTTGCAGTACCGGCAACTACACCCTTCATTATTATTTCCAATCTATACGCCCTTGTCTCAGTCCCTATTGCTCCGTTTTTAGTTGAAAGTAAATCCATATCGCCGGATGTCACACCAAACGGAAATTCTGTAGGTAACGAAGAAGTGACTACAACAATCTTAACCTCGTTATAACTATCAACTGCTGTAAACTCGGCTTTTTCGTGCACTATAATCTACCTCCGAAAGTGCCAGAACTTCTTGCTCTTTTCCATTGAGAATTAAAGATTGGCTTAGGTTTACCCTCGGCCCCGTCCATAGACCTTGCCTTCGGCATAGTCAGGCGTTCAAATTCATTTATCAATTTTGTATTTGCCTCTGGGTCGCCCGTTATTCCAGATTCAACTTTAATTGCTAATTGAGTAGCAACGGCCTCGGTGAGATTAGAAGACCATAATGAAGTTGTAGTCAATTGATAGATATACTCAACGTAGATAACTCGCGATTCAGATGCAACGGCCTCAATATCACTTGAAGCAACATCCGTAAGTAGCGTATCAGAAATATGACTTACGAGAACTTCGTAAGTTCCTGTAGAGCCTTGAACACCAGCGGCTAAGTCTAAAGAAGCAATGTCATTAACTATAGTGTCCGATGTATGGTCTACTAAAACCTGGTAAACAAGACCACCGTTCTGAACAAATTGGTCTTCAATATACGCAGTTCCAGTGGCCCAAACTACAGCCGTTGCAGATACAAACTCTCCATTAACATATTTGGTATCTGTTGCCCATGTCTGTGGTGCTTCGCCGGCATTAGCAAGAATCTTGGCATTCTCTACTTCCCACGCATAAATACCAGCAGAGCGATTTCTTGGGTCTGCACCTACGACATCATTTACCGATAGAACTCTCAAACAATCGGTTGGAACGGTGTATTGTCTGTCATAGCCAAAAACAGCATCGTCACTATCTTGGGCAATTATAATTCGTTTCTTAGCTTCGTTCCACGGATGGGCGCGCAAGGTTATATCTCTCGCCTGGTCAAAGTACCTAACGCAGAGTTGGTTCTGTTTCAACGCTCTGGACGCAGTGGTATCTTCTACGCCAAACTCACCAATTCGACCTAACGCGAGGTTATGGATTACCTCATTAGCCGATAAAGCCATGTATCACCTCGTAAAAATAAAGGCGAGAACCGAAGTCCCCGCCCCGTTAAAACTAATCTTCTATAAGATACAAAGTTGCTACAACAATAATAGTTCCGTCGGCAACTGTTTGCGCTGCTGTTGTTACTGTTACTGTGTGTACCTCATCCAATACAGTTTTACTTACTGCTACAAGTGCAGGAATAAAAAGTTGAGCCGCACCATTCCAACTTGTCCAAGCCTCTGAAGCTGTTGCCGTAGTGATATTGCCATCACTATCAACAAGTTGTAAATCGGCTGTAGTAGCTGCACTATTTGCTGTATTTGCAACATAAAAGCCAATCGTCTTAGCACCCTTAGGAAGCGCGCCCATGGTAATTACTGCACCAGTAGAAGATGTATCGCCATCCCATTCGTAGGTGTCGTACAATACACGGAGCTTAGTGCCCCATTCGTTAGTGCCATCTATAAAGGATGCAATTCCCGCAGTACCAGCTATAATAGCCGCATACTTGGTATAGTTAACGCCTGAAGCTGTTGATATATCAGCCATAATAGGTCTCCTTTCTTAATCTTCAACGATATAAAGTACCGCCATCGTTAAAATTGTTGCGGCATCTACATCTTGTGTAGCAAAAGTTATTGTTACGACGGAAGCAGCCGTCAACGCACTGTCCGATGCTGTAGACAAAACTGGAACAAGTTGCTGTGTCGCCGATGACATATCAGTAAAAGCACTTGCGGCTGTTACTGCCGTTCCGCCAATTTTGCCAGTTCCAACGGCAGCTTCACCGCCACCACTTTGAGCAAAGTAAAAGCCCAATGGGATAGCGCCTTTAGGCAACTGCCCTATAGAAAGAACTGCATCTGAATGGAGGGTGTCCCCTGTTGGTACTGTATATATATCATACATTACCCGCAGTTTAGTACCCCATTGATTAGCACCATCTATAAAGGAACCCATTCCCGCAGTACCAGCTATAATAGCCGCATACTTGGTATAGTTAACGCCTGAAGCTGTTGATATATCAGCCATAGTAGGTCTCCTTTCTTAGATGCATTCGATGCGAAGAACTTTGTCTTCGTCCATGCGAATTGCGGCCATGCCGACACGGGCACTAATTTGCCAAATCTGCTTACGCGGCAACTTGTCGACGCTAAAGATTGGAGAGGTGTGCTTTGCAAAAAGCATCCCCTCTTTTGTCCAAACAGGAACTTCAAAGACATTGGTATCAACATCTACGTCGTTACTCGAACCAATCGTGATTCTGTTGGTAACAACAAACCTGAATCCCATGTATTCATTGACAGCACCAGCTACTAACGACCTGATGATATTAGTGTCAATACTCTGGGTCTCAGCTTCACGAAGAAGGTCAGACATCTGTTTGGGTGCTACTGCGATGTAGAACATATCGTCTGGGTCATTCTCAAGTTCGGTCAGTGCTTGACGAGCAAGTACCAACTTCTCTATCGTAAGACCAGATGATACACCACCAGCAGTAAAGTCGGCCTGTGTATCGTGAACAATGATACGACCGGCAGTAGTGGTATTAGTAGAAGTGACGTAAGCAGATGCGGTGAATATATAAGTATCGTCACCAGGATTCTTACCACCCTTTACATTTGCGAAGAAGGAGTCCGTCACAGTGATGTTCTGCCTTCTAATTTCGCCCTTAGCCAGCGCCTGAATGTAGTCACTGGTTGGGTCGGTGTGTAGAGCAATATCGTCTAACTTGTCGACGAATACGCCCTTCTCGTAAAACTTAGGTGCTATCCACCTGCGGTTGTGTGTCATGTCCTCGATTGGAATATCCCCAAATCGAGTAGTCTTCTCGTCAAGTTCGATAGTGCCGAGGAAATCGTAAGATTCGTTCTCGCCTTCTATTCGCTCTTCACGAAGTAAACCCTGATATTGAGGTTTCCGTTCTTGGAGGACATGCTCGTATCCAGAGGTATAGGAGTTGTAAAATGCCTCCGTATACCCATCGATACTGTTCGTGTTTCTTGCACGAGTAGTCATAATTGACCTCCTAAAAAAACAACTTTAGTTTAGTCGCCAAGGTTGTCTCTTACGAGGCCAAGACTACCGATTTACGCACGGCAGACGGGCAGGATTATCTGCTATTCAGTGGGGCTAATTGGCTTGTCCACCATAGTATTTACTTTTTAATTACTGGGGGGCTTTCCCTTGACCAGCATTTGCTATCTGTTGGTTTAAATCCATAAATTCACCCATTACTTTTTTGTGGTCAGGATGGAATCTTTTATTGTACGCTTCACTCTTCATTATCTCATCCAACTTACCTTGTAATGTAGTTGGTGCAGGAGGTGAGTCTCCGTTAGTATTAAGAAGGTCTTCTGAATCACTATTGGCAATAGTCAAAAGCATATTCACAATCTCTGGTTTTTTATCTATACCCATATTTTCAAAGTATGCTTTAACGCCAAGTTTTTCGGCCGTAGCATCAATCTTCGTAACCGTTGGCTCGTAGTCGGCCTGCCACTTTTGCTTCATTGACTCGATGTTTTCAGTTTTACGTTCAGCCTGTTGAGTAGCGTACATCTCATCACCAGCTTTAATTGCTTCTAACTGAAACTGAATCGCACCGGCAAGTTGTTTTTGTGTGTAATTAGCAGCGTGGGCAAAATCCTTAAACCCTTTCATAAGGTCATCGCTTAACTCTATACCGGTCTCGTTTGTAAATTCATACTTATCGGCGCTTTCGGGTTTGCCTATCGCTGTGAAAACTTTATTCCAACCCTCAACATCGTCGGCTGATTCAGGTATTACGAGATGCTCGCCAGAACCTTTGAATTTCTCCAACTCAGTATAACCATCCGCTAATTGACTAACATTCGTCCACTTCTTTTTCTCAAGCAGACCTTGAATACTTTCAGGCACGCCTTCGCCAAAGTCGCCATTAGAATTAATCCACGATACTTCCGCAGTAGTTGTTTCAGTTTGTGCTGGTTTTGCAGCCAGTAATTCAGTCATTTTCTTTCTCCTTGCGATTTATCTTCTCGTTTATGTACAAATACACCGCCCGCATTCCTTCGCAAAACGCAGTTTGATATGGGTTTGGGGATTGACGACATACACTGGTTTTGTTCTGGCCGCAATGTTCCGCAAGGTCGACCATTATCTTTTTGCCATCGTCAGTTACAACCATTCGCTTGTACCAATTGGCACGCTCGACGTTCTTCTTTTCATTCTCTATTCTCTGTATCTCTGCTTCTGTCATTTTCTTTTCCTATCCCACTAATGCTTCTGCTGGACTACCTTCTTCTGGCGTTGTACCAACATTTTTGAACGCTTTTGATGCTGTTTCGGCAATCTGTGCCTGAGCAGCAGCCTTGTTTAGTTCTTCTTCTTCCTTTAGTTCTTTTATCATTTCATCGAAATCAGTAAGTACATCAGCAGGCGCCCCAGAAGCCAACCACGAAGTCCTAAACGCTTTGTGCCAATCAAGATTCCTATATACCGGCGTTACCTCTGAATAAGGTTGCCATTTCGCAAGTGTGGCCTCCATGGCGTTAGATTGAACACTTGCCATCGCCAATGAAAGTCTTCCTTGATAAGCAATATCAAAATCAAAAGTCTGTGGCGGTTGTGGGATTCTCTTAGCTTTAACTAAAAGTTCAAGCGACCTTATAAGTAATGGGTCTAATGTCTCTTTCTGTAAAGGAGTTACTTGTGGAGAAACTATCGTAAGGTCATCTTCCTTTCTAACTCCTACTTCAAAGGCTGTCATATTCCTCTTATTTTCAAGGGTGTTAAATCTGTTAATTAAAAATCCTTCCTTTACCACAGTTTGCTGGTCACGAAGCACTTCGGCGTTTAATTGAAGATTAGTTCCCGTATTTAGAGGTACAGGAAACTGCGAACCAGCCCTGACATAAACCATACCGTTAGGTTCAGTTACAGGCTGACCTACTACACCATCATCTTCTGCTACAAGAGGAGGATTTACAGCTTTCTCCGCTGCTTCGATAAATGACGATTTCATTCGATTCAACATTTTAATCTCAGGGAGTAGTTCAATGGCAGGGCCACGTCCCATTATTTCACCAGGAACTAAAGCAAATCTTGCAACTAAGTAAGGTAACTGGTCAAAACCACCCTTTTTAACAATGGTTTTGTCGTTAATCATTATGTACTGAGATTTGACCTTCTTATTCCCTGCACCTATTTTTGTTTTGTCGAAATCTTTATTCGGAGATACAACGTGGACAAACTCGAACTTTTCGTCCCATTTTTTACTCGTAATCGCTTTTTGGATAGTTTTACTGTTAATTTTTACGCCGAACTCCTGAATGGCCTGCCTTGTGGTATAGAATATCTTTCGATATACAGTATCTATTTCGCCACGATTATTATCGTCAAAGGCCATAAAACCAACGTGATGAGATTGAAATACTAAGTCTTTTCCGATAAGCTCTACAGAGATTATGCCAGTACCAAAAACAACCATTGAACGTATTGTCATAAACATTTCACGTTGGAAATTCGACCGCCATATCTCTTTGTGAGTAGCAGACGCAGCCATTGACATCCACTTTAGTATATCGGGGTTTTTATTCAGTTCTGGATCTTGAGCAGTAAACCCAAACCAGAACGCACCAGCAGGCATTAAGAACGAGAACAAACCAGAGGTTAGAGTAAACGCTGCCATAAGAGCAGTAGAGTCGTAAAGCTGTAAAGTATTCTGTTCGCCTTCGGATTGTTCTATATTATGAACCTGCCGCCAAGCGTTAGGCCATGAATAATAACCAGCCTCTTGACGAAGACCATCAGACTCCTGTTTGCGAGACTTAGCTCTATCGTACCGTTCAAGGACGGCTGTTATACTGTCATTCTTACTTCTTACGTTTGCAGCCATTACTCGCCCAATCTCTTTTTCAAAGCAGAAGCGATTCCGCTTATAATAGTACCCCGCCTGCCACCTTTTAGGATTTTCTTCTTTTTCCTTCTGGCGGCAACCTCGGCATCTTCTTCAATTACTGAGATTTCTTCTACTGGTTCAGGTTCAGGTGGTAAATCCGGTTTCTTTGGACTTCTAAATATTGACATTATGCTATACTCCTACGCCGTAAGGCTTCAAGAAGTCCGTCGTAGATAAAGTCTATATCACTTCCTTCGCTAAACTCTTCGCCTTGGCGTTCTGTATTCATAACACTATCGTCGGCGGTTCGCATCATCTGGCGAGGGAGTTCAGTCGCTAAACCGTCCTCCCTATCCAGACGTTGCTTATCGCCTATATTAAATAGATGGTTAGACATAGTTTACCTCGCTTGGAAACATTTCCACCAGTCAAGTGTTAAAACTGAAGCAGCGGATGTTCCATTCATAACTGCTGCAACCGGTCTAAGCGTAACATTATTTGGGAAGTCGGCTGCATCAACTTCTGTTGAAGTAATTGTATCCAAAAGAACGCCATCAACATAAAATTCCAGTTCACCGCTTCTAAACCTAAAGCCATACTTAATATAAGTGGCTCCGAGCGCTCCAGCCGCAGTAGCAGTTGCCACTTCCGTTTGTCCGATATTCTTATACACAGCATTAAATGCAGTTGTGGCTACATTTAGTTTATTAAACCCAACAAAATCAATGTTAGCAAGAACTCCTGTATTAGTAACCATAGGAACGAGAGTTGACTGTGCTGTTATACCCATAAGTCCAATAGCGAAGCCTGCTACCTGCGTGACAATCGAACTGACTTTCGCTCTGCACTCAAACCAAAGGTCGCCAACCGTATTTACAATCTGGAACGGCTGTTGTTTGGTTGCAATGGATACTTGGTCGTCATCTGTTGCGTCATTTGTTAAGGCAAGACCTCCACCGAGACCTGCATCTGGAACGATAGTAGAACCGGCATCTCCAAATAATAAATACCTGCCTGTTCCAGCGTGGGATGCAATAGCACCTACTGTTCCACTAAGACCCATATCAATAAAGTTATCCTGTATCCCATATCCAGCCGAAGGGTCTGTTAATGCAGCCGCACATGGACAGTTTGACCAAAAATCACTAAGCCCTGTACTACCACTTGTTCCAATAACAGTACCGATGGATTCAGGTGGCACTGTTCCGTTTATAAATCTTTTCCCGCTACTTACATAAGTTGCCATGTTAAGCTCCAATTCTGCTCTTACGAGCGAACATTATTTGCCTGCTAAACAGGCGTTTTAGTTATCTGGCCTGAACGATTTTCCACCAATCCATTATTAATGTTTCTGTATCAGCAGTAGCTGCAAGTATTGCACATACAGGGGCAAGTGTAACGTCTGCTGGGAAGTCATCTCCGGTTGCATCGGGGATTGTCTTGCCACTCGCTTGCAGAGCGCCATTAATATAGAACGATAAGACGTTGTTGCCGGTGTCAAATTTCATTCCAAGTTTGATATATTTTGTAGCTTCAAGAGTCCCGACATCAGAATTTACTTCAACAGCGGATACGTCATTTGCTTTATACGATGTGTCGAATGCAGTGGTATTAGCCTCTTGTTTATGAAATCCAACACAGTTAATATTTGCTATAGCACCTGCATTCGTCAATGGTACAGTGGCGGTTTGTGGCGAAGTATCCATAAGGCCAACAAAGAATGCTTGTTCATCCGTTGTGATTGTAGTTGTTTTAATCCTTGCTTCAAACCAAAGAGAACCTTTACCGGAACTTATCTGGAAAGGTGTCTGTTTTGTAGTTATTGAAGTAGCTTGGTTGTCATCGGTAAGGAGAAGAGTAATGCCACCTCCTAATGCTGCGTCAGGAGCAATCGTAGAACTTGCTCCGCCAAATACCAGATACTTGCCCGTTCCGGCATTTGATATAATAGTGGTAATCGTACCGCCAAGACCTAAGTCCTCAAACCCATCAGAGAACATATATCCAGCACCTGGGTCAGTCATAATTGACATCAATGGGCAGTCATCCCAGAACGCGCTTAACCCTGCCCCAGCGTTAGCCACTGTTTTGTTTACTGCTGCTACAGTACCTATAGCCTGGGGCGGTACTGTTCTGTCTTCTAATCTGTCACCTTTACTTGCGTACGTAGCCATAATCGGCTCCTTTCCACTCTTACGAGTGTTAGTTTTTGTCCCTATGCAGGGACGGTCAGTTTATTCTCAATATCTTCGAGAACGTCAATTTTTAATCTGGGTCTCTTATTCACCTTGTCATAGACTTCAATGCCAAGCCCTTTTGCTTGTTGTCGCCAAGTCTTAGGCTTCAAAGTCACCACAGACGAAGACACATTTCCTTCGTGGTCATGTTGTATTAAGTCTTCTGTTATCTCGGTCTTCGTTACGGGTGGTCTCTGTATATGCCAATTCTCCAGTACCCCACGAATCATATCCGGTACAATTTTATCGATTACCTCTTCGGCTATCTCTTGTACCATTTCATTTGTCATCTTAATATCTAAATAACGCCGTTCTTTTTCTTCTGCTGGCGGTTTTTCCTTCTGAACAGGATGGCAAGTTCGGCAAACCTTACAATTTCTATTTTCATCATAAGACAACAACGACCGACAGTGATTACAATGTGTTTGTGGATTTACTCTTTCTTCCATTTTCTTTTCTCCTGAAACCTAAAGAATTTGATGTGGCAAGTTTTAATTCACATTCTTCTGTTGTACAACTTGTTGGATGGCCATTATTATCAACGTAACTAAATTCATAAGCCCTACCTTTGCCACGTATGAATACGGCAGTTACTATTCCTTCTACTCCACCGCATAAGACTTTTTTACCACAAGGGTATTTAACGTTAACTCTCGCCATTATTATTTCCTTTTTCCTTTTCGCTTTACAGATGTTTTTTTACTTGGTGCAGGGTTGACTACAGTAGTAGAACTCTGCTTCCTTCCGCGAGGATAACCTTTTCCTTCCGGCATAATGTGTCCTTTCTTATTTCCAATTATTTGTGGCATATTGTGGACGATTGATTTTCCCACTACCTCTTGGTCTGGGGCTTGTCTTGATACAAGCTATCAGGAAGTAGAGAAATGAATGAAAGTAGTCGTCATTCCCCAGTTTTATCCATCGAGGCTTGATTGTTCCGGTGTCGGGATTGGTTATAATTGTCTTGGCGGTGGAAGTCATTTCCTTGGCAAATTCATTGACCTCTGTCGAAACCCTTGGTATTCTAACCCTGTTCTCGGTAAATGTAATGTGGACTTTATCACACCATTCATTTCTATTGCATTTTACGAATCCCTCTTTGTCCCATTTAGGCTTACCGGTTTGGACCTCTGAATACTGGCAGAGAAAAACAGAATAAGGTTCTTTTTTTTGAAACTCGATTACACCATGGTCGTGCGGGCCGGAATCTATCACAGCAATGTGGACATTCATCTTTTGCGCCAAATCGTGCAGTTCATTCAGATTGTTTAACCGAGATACATTCAGAACCTCGTATGCTTCTCTGGCAGTTTTAATACCAATCACAACGTTAATCTTTTTGTTTATATCCACACCCATTACAGTCTCACCTGTAGAGACCATCTGGTTATGCTCTGAAGTGCATCGTGAAAGAATGGTAGTCATATCAAGTTGGTTCTCAGCCTCAGTAGAAGCTATACCAAGACGTGAACGCATGAACTCAGACATCTTAGTACCTTCGATATTGTTAAACTCGTACATATAGTCGTCAAGATTAGCGTACGGACTCAAAAGACCCGACACCCAAAAACCGGCTTCACGTCTATCAGAGAATGATGCATGCCAACTGCCATCTCTGACGAAGATTTCCTTCCGGCAATGAATACAAGACCTAATCCATTTACCATTCTTTTGAATAATACAATCAGGGAACGTGTCCGCCAGGCAAGTGTCTTTACCACAACCTCCACATTTAATCTGCCATCGCCTCTGGTCACTATTCTCATAGAGTAAATCAATACCGTATCCAGGGTAAGTCGGTGAACCGAAATTATTCCTAAGACCGAACTCAGACCTGTACAATCTTTGGTTGGCCTGATACCACATCTCCGCGTCCATTAAGTCGACCTCGTCAGAATCAATCCTATCACAAGGGATAGACCGGATATTATCACTGTCCTTAGTACCGGAACCGGCCACCGTCTTCGGCTGGGCGCCTACCATTACAATAGACCTTCCGTTTATCTCACGGCACATCGTTGTATTAGTATCGCCCTTACGCATTATCCAAGGATTGTATTGGAATATCGGGTCAAACGAAACTTTAGACAAACGCTCCACGGCGGTAACGGTCGGCATCATGTACATTATATTCTGATTATAACGTCTGAATTTACACGCATGTACGGAGTCAATAAAGAACGCAGTCGTAAGACACATCTGCGAACCCTTCTTGCAATTTACAACTTTCTTATCACAGTTTATAATGTCGAATAGATAAGACATGTCCTTTAAGGTGAACGTAATACCGTCACGGAGATTCAACTTTTTGGTATCAGCCCATATTAAAGAATCAGTTGCAAGTAATTGGTCAGCTATATTATTCATAATTTCAGGCAACAAAAAACGACTGTTAAGAGGTTAGGCTCCTAACAGCCGTATTCATTGCAATTCAATTTTTGACCGGCAACCTTATAGATTACCGGCGGGTATTTTATTTAGTTTTTATATTTTTTGCTATTTTTTTGTAGGATTCCTCAGCCTTTGCAAGGGCTATCGCGGCATTTAATAATGCGAAAACAGCTCGCTTGTACTTAAGTTTTGCTTTTGCTATATACGCCTTTTTAGTCTTTTCGTCTATCATCCTTACTTTTTCTTACCCTTCTTGCTTTCAGAAATAGTTTTCCTATTCCGTAAAAGCGTTTTGGCTGTGATTCCAGCGACCATAACTATTTCTATATTCACAATACGGACACGTATGACTTGATTGGTAAAATTCACGGAAACAACACTGACAAGTAAGGTGCTTTTTGATTTCCTTACGTAACGGTGTCCAGCCAGGGTTGGTATAATTAGCTAAATGAGTTTCTTGCGCAAGTATCATTTTTTAACTCCTTCGTATTGCAGGCAATTACCGTCCTTAAATACATCCACATTAACGCATTCTTTATTCCACTTACACGCTCTGCATTCCTTTTTTTTTCATTTCTTCTTCTCCTCTTTGCACTTAAACGTCTTCTTGATAGCACGGTCAGGATACATTGCATTATAATCAGATAATCCAAAAGCAGCAAAAGGTACTCGTGTATAACGACCAACACCAGTTATTAAACCGCTCTTTTGAACTATAATCTTATTCATCGCCTGTCCAGCCAACAGCATAAAACTATGTAAGCTATTAAAATTGTAACTAATATAGTTATGACCATTAAAGTTTCTTCCAAAAGATTATCAAGGTTTTTATAGACCAAGGCAATCTAAATCTTTCCTTAACTTTCTGCCATTCGCTTTTTTTGTATTTCTTTATTGGTCCGTCCAGCGTAATTGTCAACACGGCATCTAAAATCGCTTATAACAAATTCAGTATTCATTCACATTCTACAACAAGAACGCAGAGATTGCCATTCTCATCAGGCTCAGCCATAGCTATAATATCCGCCTCTGCATCTATATCTCGTGTTTTTATTTCAATCTGGAATGAATCTTCTGTTTTCATAGCTTGCCTATCTTAAGACCATTCTTTCAGCGTCTTAATCACTGTAACACCACAATATATCACTGTTCCTAAAACTACAAGGCTGGTGAACAAATAGATTAAAGCAATAATAATTTTACTGTGCAATGCAATATATTCAACCATCTTCCTTACCTATCTTAACATATATCCAGAATATAATATTTCAGGGAGCGAGTAGTACTTACCGCCCACACCCCCCCCCTTCCCCGACGTACCCCCTCGGAAGCGAGTTGATTCCATTTTGCCATTGATACAGCCATAGTCCATTCTGCTACAGTTGAGGCATCCTCCAGGGCTGTGACTCGCTCCTGCTGGACTATGGCTTGGTTTTAATGGTAGTTTGGTATTCATATGATTAGTTATGCCCTTAGACGGCAGCCTCAGGTCTTCTGTGGGGGTCTGCTCTTAATGCCCTTGTCAGTTTGCAGTGCTGGCATTGACAGTCGGGCTGACCGTAGTTGGGGATTGTGCTCGTCTCTGTTTCAGGTGTCTCATCCCACGCCTCTTGGAGCTTTGCTTGTGTCAGTTCTGGATTAGACATAGTTCGCCCTTCTATGGCTATCATACTTAGGGTCAAGACATACACCATCGTAGTCAGGGTCGCCAGGCAGGCTGGGCTTGACTGGCTCTGTTATCAGGTATGGCTTGGAATAGATAGTGGGCTGGCCTGCTGCTCGGCGGCTGTCCCATATCCTTTGGACGTCAGGGTTGGAAGCCCTGGGCATCACGGCCTTGGATTGTGTGATACCTTTTGGCATTGCAGGCATCGGCACAACTTCTTCTGTCGAACCCGCCCGTGTCGAACCCTGCTTGGCTTGCTTATACAATCTTTCCGTGTGTGTGATACCCTGCGTGCGCGTGCGCCTTGATTTACGTGCGCGACAAGCGCCGCTGCAACACTCACCCTTACACTCTTTACCACAAATTACACAGTTGTTCATTATACAGCCTCCTTATGCTTGTCTTTGTCCTTGTATGCCATTTACAACTCCTTACCCCACATTGGCCTTGCGCAGCTTATAACGCTGTGCGACGGCGTTAAGCTCGTCCTGAAGCTCAGGGTCTAAAACAGTAGCCACATCTTTAGTGGTGATAGTCTGCTTCTGGAGGCCTGTAATGCAGTTTTTCTCTTTAATGGCGGATAAAAGCAGGCCCCTGGCCTGATAACCCGCTATATTCCCCTCATCATCGTAACAGGAAGCGATGAGAGTATCTATTTCCTGCATAGCTACGTCATAGTCATACTCGCTCTTTTCTTGCTTCTCAGCGTCTATAGCCTTTATAGCAGCCCTTATTTTAGGGTTATCCCACATTTTCCCACAATAACTATTAGCATAATTCTTTGAATAACCCACTTTAACCATAGCTTCTTCTTGTTTCCGTCCATTACTTGTAAACTCCCTTGCTATAGCTTCAACTGTGGATTGGTCTTTGATTGAAGGAATAATATCACCCTATTTGAAAGATTCGCCCAGTTTCGTTTCATAAAACCCTATTCCATAGATACTTACATCTGTTATGGCTCGCTGTATTTCATTGAAATCTATTTGTTTTTCGATATGATTACGGCATACTCTGAACCAGCGACAAACCTTTTTATACTGTTGTTTGTTCAGTGTGCGTAATTTGTCACTTAATCGGTCAAATTCAAATAAATGCTCGTAGTTCATCTTATGCTCTGCGTCAATTTACAGTATGGACAATGCCAGGCTGTATAATTCCTGTTTCGGCAGGATATTCCACTTATTAAGTGAATACCCTTTTTGCACTTTGGGCAGCGTTTTGGCTTAGTTGGCTCTATACTCATATTCTTAAGTGTGTCCACAAGTGCTAATTGGATAGGTAGGTAGAGGCCAAACTTCTTTTTGGTCTTGCCATTGCTCTAATGCTTTATCAAGCACGGTAATTATCAAGGTTAAGCTTTCTTTGGTCTCAGCCTCCAACTCTTCTTTTGAGTACATTATTCTTATCCTTATCTACAAATTCTAACCGTACCATCTTATCGTCTTCAATGCGATACACGCCCTTTTTAGTAGCCACATAGATAAAGCCTTGCCATTCTATCATCGATACTATCTCTTTATCAGGGTCAGAATCACCAAAAGGGTATTTTGTGC
>SDBT01006424.1_pt1 | contig 19506 bp, 37 predicted proteins | sample 2277101 | NCBI WGS metagenome assembly SDBT01 (sample SAMN10404973, study PRJNA504765) | marine sediment metagenome | isolation source: marine sediment core GS10_PC15, 103 cmbsf | place: Arctic Ocean: Southern Knipovich Ridge | collected 2010 | reverse complement strand
GTATTATGGCAATGGCAGAAATGGGCGGTGCGGAAGTAGAGAAAGACCCACGCTCTTCAGACTTTGGTAAGATTAAAGTCGGCAATACGAGATATAATTATTGGGGTTCGTTTCAGCCAATGGCTACTCTATTTGGCAGGGCGATTACTGGCGAAATCAAGCAAACCGCTACTGGCAAGATTAAAAAGAAAGACTTAATAAATCTTGACCCACACTTCAATAATACTATTGGTATGTTTCTGCGAACTAAATTATCGCCTGCGCCAGCAAGGGCATTGGATGTTTTAATTGGCGAAGATATACTCGGAAGGGCCGTTGAGCCAACTGCTAAATTTGCAAGAAGAGCAGCCTTTGAATCTTTAGCCCCATTATTTATTCAGGACTCCATAGATGCTTGGCGTTTTCAAGGCAACGATGCTCAGTTTCCGATTAGTGCAACGCTTGCATTTACTGGCATAGGCGTTCAGACTTGGGAAGTCGCTCCGTTTGCTGAACTTGAATTAGCCAAAGATTCCCTTGCGAGACAAACTTATGGCAAGAATTACGACCAATTATCTTTCACTGAAGTTAATATGTTAGATAGAGATATTTTAGTGAACCATCCTGGCATTACAGAATTGGAAAGAGAGGCTAAGTTTTCCAGCGAAGGACTTAATTTCCACTTAAAAATAGCAAGAGAGGAACGTGCATCTGAAAGGCTTCTTGAAAAAAGAATAGACCAAAATTTACTTGCTGAACTTAACGAAATAAAACTTGGCGTTGGCGGAGTTAGCAGGACTTTCGGGAATTGGAAATTAAATAATGAGCAGTATAAAGAGTATCAACAAAAGGTCGCTACGAATATAAACAGTTTATTCAAGGAAATGAAGCCTTTGTGGGACACCAAGAACACTGAAGGCAAATTTGAGTTAATGCATACATTATTAAGAAGTGCAAAACTGTTGGCTGCTAATGAAATGAAGATAGGGGATATGGAATAAATGAGAGACTCCCGTATATGTTCCATAGAATACATTAACGGCCTGCTCGACCACGGGCTTTTGCTTGGCCTTGGCGGTAACGACCATAACCAGTACCTTCTCAGGGACGGCACAAACTCGCCCACCGCCACTATCAACTGGGGTGGGCAGGATTTAAGCAATGCCGGCACAATTGCTGCGACCACGTTTACCGATGGCACGGCTACGCTAACCGGTGGCAATTTAACAGTTGATGTAATTACAGGACCAGCAGGTGTTGGTAATGAATTAGTTAGCAATGGCAGCTTTACCGGTAACGCTGATGGATGGACTGTCGGTGGTGATTGGCAATACAATAGTAATAGAATGGAATGGAACGATGCGGGAACTTCGACATTGTCTCAAGCCCTTTGCATTTTAGAAGGCAAAACATATACTGTTGCTTTTGATGTAGATGATATGAGCGATGCAGAGGGAAGCACTTTAGTAATTAAATTAGGTGGGACAACTGTAACTACTGTGATTTCAGCAGGGGCCGTTTCTGAAACTGCAACTGCTGGAGCAAACGGGTTAATTGAATTTGTAGCAACATTTAGTGAAGAAGATTTAGACTTTTACTATATTGATAATATCAGTGTTAAAAGGAATGTAAAAAATCTGGAGATAGATACGTCGCTTGATGTATATGGTGGTATTGTTGCAACCGGTTGCTCGTTGACTTTAGGTAACGATACGGCCAAAGATACATATATTGAATTTCTCGGCTCTGCAAATGATGCTAAGATAAGATTTGACGAAAGCATCGGGGCATTTGTTCTCGATGATAATACCGATATCAATATGGGGTCTGGTGCATTAACCACAACCGATAGCGTCACTGCCGGTCATTTCAATATGACAGACCAAGCGACCGGCTTTTTGATAGACGGCTTGCGGTTTATGACCAACGAAGGAACTGATAATGTTCTTTTAGGTATAGGAACGCCTACCGATGAAGGTTCGAGAAATGTATTTATTGGTGATGATGCCTGCACAAACAATAATACAACTGGCGGGTTTGGCAGAGACAATGTTTACATTGGGCAGGGGGCGGGTGGTACTTCTGCTGATAACCGCTCTTGGTTTACAGTTGCGATAGGTGCATTAGCACTTGCTAATCTTGATAATTCAAGCCCGCTTGGTAATATGGCCATCGGTGGTGCGGCGATGCTGGATTGCGAATCCGGCGAAAATAATATAGCTATGGGTCTTAATGCCTTGCGGGCCGTGGTATTAGGTGATAATAATGTTGCAGTTGGTATGGAGTCGCTAAGATTTGCCAACGCTGCTTCAAGTAATAATACAGCGGTGGGTCGAGAAGCAGGCGAAGGCACTGTTGGCAATGCCAAATCCGGCAGTGTTTATCTTGGCTATCAAGCAGGTCAATCAAGTAATGCAAGCAATGTATTGTACATAGCAAATTCCAGCACGGCTACACCTTTAATTTATGGTGAATTTGCAAATACATTATTAAGAGTTACTGCCACAACACTTGATGTTGTTGGCAACTTGGTTGTATCAGGTACATCTCGATTCAATGACAAGATATTCTTTACCCAAGCTGATGGAGCTGAGTATATAGACAGCCTGGCTGATGGTACTCTTGATTTAGGTGCTGGTACGAGTGTAGATATACACACAGACACAATTGTTACAGGTTATGTAAATGTATCTGATATATACAAAATTGATACTACGGCATTTCTTTCTAATGTCGGAACTCGCAACACTCTTGTAGGCGAAGATGCTGGTATAAATGACCCTGGCCAGGATAGCGTCTTTGTTGGCTATCACTCAGGATATAATAACGACCACGTTGCTGGCACTACTGGTTATTCTAATGTTTATATAGGCCCATATGCCGGTGAAGGCAATACCGGTGGAAGTAATAATACCGGCTACAACAATATAGGAATTGGCCTAATCACTCTACAGGCCAACACTTCTGGATATAGCAATGTTGGAGTCGGAGTAAATACCTTAAAAGTAAATACAAGTGGTTATCAAAATACTGCTGTTGGCACAGATGCTTTACAAAGTATGACATTGGGTTTCGGAAATGTTGGATTTGGATATTTTGCTGGTGATTCTATTACGACTGGTGAGTACAACGTTGCAATAGGATTTGAGGCCATAGGCGATGGCACAGCGACAGGAGATAAGAACGTTGCTATTGGTCAATCCTGTATGAAGTCATTGACATCTGGCGGAGATAATGTAGGTGCGGGATACCTTGCCTTATTTTCTCTTACATCGGGCTTTTACAATATAGGAATTTGTCGAGAGGCTGGGTTTTCAATAACTGATGCTCTTGGCAATGTCTGTATAGGCTTTCAAGCTGGCGAGAACATCACCACTGGCGATTACAACGTCTGTTTAGGTTACAGAGCCGGAGATGGGCAAATAACTACAGAGAATGGTCGCTTATACATAGCCAACACGGCCACGGCTACCCCTCTAATTTACGGCGAATTTGCCAACACGCTACTTAAAGTAACGGCAACCAATTTCGACGTGGTCGGTACTACAAGACTTGGCGATGGCGGGACTACAAATTATTCAGAATTTGAGGTTGATGGTACACTTGAATTTAATGGTGCTGCGACGATATGGAACGATATACAGTTCCAAATATCAGACGCTAAAGTTACTCCGGCCTCACTCCTGCCTTCGTGGGAAGCCTTTACTGCTAATACATCTGAATATGCCTTTGGTATAGATAAAGAGGTGGATACTTCTGCTAACGAGATACCTCATTCCTGGAAACAGGGAACCGCTGGCCACGCACATATACACATAACAACCAAAGCAATAAATAACACAGAAGTAACATACGCCAAATTTACTGTTACATTTGCTTATGCTGACATAGGAGAAGTGTGGGTGGAAACCCCACTGACTGCCGAAATTACTATTGCAAATCCAACCGCAGCGCTTACGAGTTTATATCTTGACTTGGGCGATATAACCCTTACAAACTATTTAATTGAAGCACAAATGCGGTGTAGAGTAAAAAGAATACCCGCTACTACTGGAACTGAATATGTAGGAGATATATTTATTACACAGGTGGGCATACACTTTGAAGAAGACACAGTAGGGTCTCGAACAGAAAGAGATAAATAAAAGAACACAGGAACTTAATATGGCAGAATTTAAGAAAATAGACGAAAACACACTTGAGGTTACTGAAATAAAACAGATAGACAAAGGACTTTTATTAGACCAAAAACAGTCTCTTGAAGACGAGATTGCTATATTTCAAAAACTGATAGACGAGATAGATATTAAATTAAATGTCTTAAAATGAAAGGATTCTTATGATTAAGGCAGACCAGCAAGGTGCTCAGACGATTTACGCTATATGCAGGGCGTTAGTAGGGAATGGTTGTAGTATGGAACTTGCAAAGACGGCCATAATGCTGGCCGAGTCAGTTGAGGTGCAAGATGGATGTGGGAAAACTATTGTGGGAAAGCCAAAGGGAAATAGCAAAGTTAAAGGAAAAGGTAAAACTACGGGACAAGATGATAAGTGAACTCCAGCACGGGATAAAGAAGATGCTTAGTGAAAGGGGCAAAGATGACAGGGACTGACCACGAATCAAGAATAACTCGTAACGAAAAGGACATACAAGATCTTTGGCATATAACTGAAGAGGTCAAGAAAGCATTGCAATACAGACTCCCTTTATGGGCGACTTTCTTAATGTCAATATTAACTGGAGCTTGTGGCTTCTTGCTTAGATGTGTGCTCAGATAATGTGGGCGGAAGTAGCGCACGCAGTAAAACCTACCTGGCCCAAGCATCCTTAACCGCCTTTGCTCAGGCCAGGCTCTTCAGGAGAGTGCTATAATAGTTTTAGCTTCTTCAATCCTTCTTTTTCTACAGCAGAAAGCTCTTTCTTAGTCTTATTGATTATCAATTTGCAGATTTGGCATTTGAACCAATAAGATTCTGTCGCCGGATGGTCTTGTTCATAATACACCATATTATGCTTGCCTTGAGTCTTGGCGGCGCATTGGAGTTGTCGCTCAAGTATTCCTCGCCCATCAGTATTGCAAATTGCATTTTCCAATTTTGATATTCGCTTAAGAGTTTCTTCGAGTAATCCTTTCAAAAAAGGGTCCTTGGGGCTTGACTGTATATTCTTGTCATACAAGCACTTCTTGCCCTTCGTAACAAACTGCCCCAGATTTTCACTCCAGTAAACCTTTTCCATCTTGCCCATTTTAGTTCTCCTTTTTTGGTTAATTGTATATACGGCCTTATTTGTCGCAAGATATATCCGCCCGTTATGTTCCAGCATAGATACTATTTTATCTTTCCGCAACTACTCACAAATTTCATACCACTTCTTCTGCGAAGCATTTCATTTCTCCTTAAATTAAAAGCACTCTTCTTATTTCCATTTGAGGCTCAGATATATCCTGTCCAGCTTTTGTAGTATGATAAAACGGCTGTATCACGAGTTTTACAGTAGCCAATGGCCTTGCAGGATAACAAGCCCTGCTGGCGTAGGTAGATGGGCCTACGGCGTGAGAGAGCACCCAGCAGCCCCAGTTGGCCGCTAATCTGTATCTGGTTTGCACTTCTCTCGGCAACTTGCCTGAGCGTGGTATAATCAGTACCGGTTTAGGTGGCAGTTCATCGCAAATATGTGAATGCCCCCTAAAACAAACCTCGGCATCTTCCCACTCATCCCTTAATCGGTGTAGCCAGTTTGGCTCCGCCCCAGGTGTTCTTCCTCCTCCTTTTCCGTGGCAAGCGTAAATCCTTATAGTTTTACTGGCACGGAGCCTCTTAAATCTTAACCGCATTACACACTCATCTGTACCGTTAGGAATGTCTAACATATTGCACAATCTTTGGTGGATATTGTCATTATGATACTTATGAACATCGTATTCGTGATTGCCTTCTATTAAAACCAGTCCTTTGTGAGCAATTGGTTGCAACAGTTCTACTAATCTGCCAAATTGCTGCGATAGAATATCACTGAGTTTTTCTCTAACTGTCATCGCATCACCTTCAAACATCCAGTCTGGCATTGCCTCTACATCATATCTGCTCTTATCCTGTGGCTTGATGCAGTCAAGCAAATCACCGCAACCGAACCAGAAAGCATTGGGGTTTTGCTCAATCTCTTTGATATGTCTTTTAAGGTATTTCTCGGCACAGTTCCTTGCTCCTAAATGCACGTCTCCAATGGGATAAATTTCAAATACATCTGACCTGCTATTGCATTTGACTTCCTTGTCTATGTACTTCATAATAGACTCCCTATCTATCGTCAAATTCCTTATGGGTTTTTGTATAATTAAGCAGTATTGCTATATTCACTCCTGCGTGGGCGAGATGATGCAGGCCAGACTCTTTATCTAAGTCCTCACCGCCCCACCAGAGAAGCAAATGCCGCATCGCCGAGCCGTAGTATTCGTGCCAATTTGTTCCTTTACGCCAGCCGTTATCTTCGTACTTCTCTGCACCATAGCCAAAGACCTCGCCCATTGCCATAACAAACTCCGGCGGGACTAAATCTACCCTTGGCTTGCCTTCGCTATAGTGGTTGGCTTGGTTCATTCATACCTCACGCATTTGTAAACATAGCTATCGCCCTTAACCGGCCTGCTCAGCCTCAGCCGAACTGTGTTCGCATCAACACGCACAACAGTTACCGACACTTCCTCACTGCTGCCGACGTATATGTCCATCCAGCGATGCTGGTAAGTTGGCGTATCGCTCGGCGGTACACACCCTGACAGAAACAGGATTAGTGGTAGTAATATTTTCATTGCTAATAATAAGCCGTAGCAGTGCTCGTCGATGCCCAACTATCTGTTAATGGCGAGTATGATGTACCACAATTAAGCACATTGGAGATGGTCGTTACGGGGTAATACACTGCGCCTGTATTGCCGTTTCTTGTGTCCCATCTGTCGGACGTAATCTTGCTATCACGAACCACTCTGCAATGTTCGTGGCCGCAATGAGGACACTTAAAAACGTGATTGCCATTGGCCTGCATATCTATGTCGACACCAAAATTCTTATTACAGCCGTGACAATACATTCCCTGTTTCATTGCTCATTCCTTTTCTTGACCCCGAGCGCCCTAGCCCGCCAGCCAAGGCGCTCGCAGTGGCTTGTCATCTTTTGAGGCCGGCTATTATGGCACGCCCGATACGATAGAAGTCGTGTTCTTGAAGATTGAGCTTCACGGTTGCTTTTGCCTTCTCTTTAATGGCGTCCGGTAACGCTTCAACCATATCAATAATGGCCCTTGTTGCAAGCTCAATGTTTATAATATCTGCGTCCTTCTCATTGATTACTACCTTCTTGCGGAAGTTGTTGTAAATACCTAATGCTGAGGCAATAATCGTAGCGATAACGCCTGCTATTGTACCCCACGCCGTGCCTGTGGCTGTTGCGCCAGCCCCTACAATTGGGATAACCTTACCGACAGCATCCACGGCCAAGTTAAGGCTGCTGTTGGGGTCTGCAATCTGCTCACAGCCGACGACCAACAAGGCCATCAGTGCTAATAACCAAATCCATTTCTTCTTCATTTCTAACTCCTTTCTATCTTTTAGAAACGCTTCTTGATGATGCGATTGGGGCTGGCCCACCGGTTGGTTTTTTCTTTAATTGCTTCTTCTTGGCTGGCAGCTTTTGTAATCGCTCCTCATCAAACCAATACTCAAGCAGGGTTCCATCCTTGGTTTGTTTGCCAGTCTCTACGAGAAACCGGCGACAGCCTTGCAAGTACACAGTTACAGCAGTTGTATAGCCCGTTACTCCTGTGTAAATATCCTTTACTTTTTGCCCTAATTCAATCTTCATTTCATTTCTCCTTAAACCTTGTTTAATTCTCTCTGGTTTTTCGCACGACGTATCTTATTCAATACGTCATCACGCCTGATTTTCTCATTAAATGCCTTCGCTAATTCCTCGCCGATAACCTCTGGCACACTACAGGCTATTATATGTTCGCCCTGCATAAGATTGCCATAGGTACTGCCGCCGCTTTTGCCAAGTAATTTATAAGTTAGTTCTTTCCGCATTATATTCCCTTGTCATACATAGCTTTTAAGATTTTATATTCTTCTTCATCGCTGGGGTTCTCAATCTTTCTTGTACTATACACATCTACTTCCTGATTGCCAATCATTTTCTTGGAATAGACTGTGTGTTCCAGATACCATTCCCACACACCCTTACGTTCCTTTTTCAGCCAATTCTCGAAACTGGTCTTGTCTCTGTGCGCTGAGTGAGCACCGGCGGTATGGCAGCTTACGCACAGGCAAACGCCATTGGTTACGTTGTGGCGGTAAGCAAAGGCCCGTCGGAGGATAATATGGTGGGCGTTTAGCCTGCCCGCCGCTCCACACCTCTCGCAATAGCCAACCTGATTGATAACCAACGGCCATAACTTATCATTCTTCTTAAACCAGTTTGGTTTTCTAGCCATCTTAACTCGCAAAATTAAGCCATGCAAATTCGCCAAACAGTTTCCTTGCAGCATTATCATATACTCTAGCCGCCTTCATAATACAGAAATATCGCCCCAAATTCCGTGCCCTGCCTTTGTAGATAATGTATGCCCGCCACTTCTTACATTGTTCATCCCATGAAACGCCCTTGAGCCCCGAAACGTTTGCCTTGCTCAGCGCCCGATTGTGGCTGTTTTGCCCGCTGGTACATGTTCTGAGATTGCTACGCCTGTTGTCTAGTCCATCACCATTAATATGGTCTGCCTGCATGCCATCCCCCTTGCTCAGCCCAAGAATTTCACGATGCATACTCATATTGCTTTCGTTTTTGATGCTACGAACAGCATAAAGGCGGTTTCTGCATCTTACAGCATACCACTTCCACTTATTGAGCGACTCAAAATCATCATTGTCTACCCAGGCGACTTTATATCGTGTCAGCATTATCTTTTTCATTATCTTCCTTGCCATTATTCTCTCCTGTTTTTATTTGTTTTTTAGCAAACGCCACCAAAAAACCGTCGGCATCTTTATCGTTTATGGCACAGCCTTCTACCCAACATTCATTTGCTTCGTCCCAAGTAGCATAACATTTAGTAGCCTTGCCCGTATCTATACTATCAACCCAATCACACAAAGCCGTATTTGTCCTTCTGCCACATCGAGCACATTCAATACTTGCCATTATTCCTCGCTTCCGGTTCTGCCCAATGCTCAGAGGCTATCCTTAGTTTTTCACAATCACCGCACGCCGTATTGCTGTAACCTAAATACATTATAGCACAAGTATCACAAGGGTCGGGGTAGTCAGGGTCATATTCAAGCCTTGCCATTATTCCTCCATCGCCTTTCTTAAATCTGCGTTCTCGGCCCGAAGCCGTTTACATTCTTTCTCGAAACTTATTTCTGTATCTATGTTTTTGGTAGACAAATTCCAAGAATCCATTTCGGCTTCAATCTCCTCTATCCTTGCTCTTAAATCAATTATCGTCGTTTCAATAACAGGACTTCTAACTGCATCATAAGCGAAAATCAATTCGTCTTTTTTGTCAATCTTGGCTTCCAACTCCTTTATTCTCTTGTAGCAGTTGGAAACGTCCGTTTCGACATCAAGACATTCTTTTGTAAGCTCAGATACTCTTTGTTTATGCTTGTCAAGCTCTTCCAATCTTTCTTGTGCTATTACTTGCCATTGAAAACTTACTCCTCTTATTTTAGACAACTTGGCAAGTTCGGCTTGGAGCTTCTCAATCCTTACCTGCATATTCAAAACTGCTTGTGCGTTTTTCTGTTCGGTTGTTTCAGACATTATTGTTTCTCCTTCAAGACTTGCAAAATTTCTTTGCCTATTTGGTTTACGAATTTTTTTATCATAGGAGACATATCCACGAAACGCCCCTCTATGAGTTCGTCAAACCACTGTGTTGCTGTGGAGTATTTTTTACCCATTTTCTCCAGTTTCCTCATCCGCTCATTCGCTGTGGTTAGCTGCTGCTGTATAAAGTCATATTCCTTCCACCAAACATATTGTCCTTTATCATCTCGTTTAACATTTTTCACATTGGCTTGATACCTTCGTATGGGCAATCCATTTTGCTCACTCATTATCGCTGGCCTCCTTTGCTCGGCGGTTCCAAGCAGTAAACCAAAGTACACATTTCCCATTTCCTTGCCGCCACTTATTGTATCTATCAAGCCATTTTAATTTCTTATACACATCCTTGCCCATTGGACGTAGTAGCGGACACGGCTTTAGTTTAGTCTTTGCCATTATTCTGCCTCGCTTTCCAATGGAGCAACTATGACTTTAATTGCCCTGTCGCCTTTTTTACGACATTCTTGCCAAGTTTTTCCTAATGAGTCTGCGTGTGCGATAATTGCTTCAATGCGAGTACGCCAAACACCAATATATAATCCAAATTCGCCCGTAATAGCCCAATATATTTCTGATTTACCTATTTTGCTCTTTACTTTTTGAAGACATTTAGGGCAGATGCCCTTTGTTTCGCATTTTGCTTTCCACTTTTCATCTGCTCTTGCCGAATATCTACGGTCTTTTTCAGTCTCCTCTCGGCGATGTTCCGCCATTGACCTTTTAACGCCTTCTGTGCACCAAGTACCCATATTATTCTGCCTCGCTTCCAGGGAACTCGTGAATACCAATATCGGGGTTCTTTACGAATACAGGCACACCAGTGGCCCTGCATTGCTCGACGATGTTAAGAATATCTTCTATTCTGCAGGGTCGTTTCTTAGGGCCGGTCTCTGCTCCCACAATCACCCACGAAAGTTGATTGCGATACTCTGAATGTCTCTCTGCGTAACCACAATGGTTACAGGTAGTATCTTGGAAATGAGAATAAAATTCATTACAACCGTCACACCGCCATTCCTCCTCTTCAAATTCAGATATATCCACTGGCCCCAAAATCGGCTCAATACTCACACCTGTTGTTTTGAATCCACATTGTAAGAGATATGGTATCCGCAGGTCTGCCATTGGTTGGTTCTCTGCCGTAACCATTCCAATAATATTTCCCGGCCAGTTGAACGCTCGATATTCGCTGTATTCATATAATCGTTCTGCTCGCTTAGTTAATAGTATCCCTGTATGTTGTGGACATTTTACAAAAACCTCGACCACTTTATCAATAAACTCAAACGGCACCGAGGGATGGAACAGGTCAGACATCGAGCAGACAAAAATCTTTCTCGGCCTTTTCCAGCGCAGGGGGATTTCGAGTATTTCTGGCCGTAAAGCAATTGAACCATTCCATTTATGAGTGTCTTCATCCATAACGGCTGAATAAGCCTCCCACGCATTTTCGTCGCCATTTGGATTCTTTTCGTGTCTCGCACAACCCATACAAACTTGCCTATACATCATTTTCTCAGCGTAGCAATTCTGGCAGCCTGTACTTACTTTTGAGCAACCGACAACAGGTGACCACGTTGCATCCGTCCATTGTATTTTGCTTTTATCTGCCACTATTTCTTCTCCTGTTCTTCAGCCGCCTTAATCAGGGCTGAGGCTGCTCGGCGGCATTGCTTGGCGTCAAATTCTAAAGTTAGTAAGTCTGCATTAAAAGCATATTTCTGTTTTTGCCACATATCTAAATGGCACTTTTCTCCTTTAGGTTTTTTGTCGTGATAAATCAATAATTCACCATTATTTATACTGCTTATCTTTACCGTTCTCATTCGTAAAACTCCTTTACCTTATATACGGCTCGCCTTTCAGGTCTTGGTTGTAACAGACAGAGCCACAATAACTTTTCCCACTGGCGGCCATTGATGCTTCTTTGCCACATAGACAGCAGCGGTCGGACGACTGTGGAGATGTCTGTACTTCCGCCGGTTCAAATTCCCACCATCGCTGGTTTATCCAAGTAGGGAAGTTCTTCCACAGAGGCACAAAGCCTTCTGCGTCTTGCCGCCACTTTGCCTGTGCTTCAATAGCAGGTTTCAGAAGAGGGAGGGCTTCCTTCCAATCCCTGTGCCGCTTGAAGTTCTTAAATTCAGTGTCAAGTCCTCTTGCCGCACCATACCTGCGATAGAGACATCTTGCCTCGTCAAACACTTCCTTGTCCATACTAATCCCCTACATCTGTTTCGTCCGCTTCCGGCAAGCTACAGCCAAACTCATCCATACAATGCTCATTTATCGCCCGCAAGAACTCTATCCACTTCGGCCTTGTCAGTGAAGTCGTGCTCATAGGTGTCTTTATACCATATTCCTCGGTATAGCCCAAGAACTTTAATTTCAGGGCTTCCCGTATATCGCCCTTGCCTCTGGATATTCCAACATCACCAAATCTATCGGCTACAAACTGACAGACAGGCCCCTCAAAGAACCTGCGCATCCTACTCGTATCCCAGCTTATTTCCTTGCGAATTATAAGTTCCATTTTCTCGTCGGGCTTGATAGTATCCAGATAGGCGTCCAGCCGTTTCCAGTCAAGGTTCTTTAGCCTGCCCTGAATAAGCGTGCCATTTGCTTTAATGAACTTGAATTTCATTTATCCCCACTGTTCTGCCATAGCGTTAGCTATGCCTTGAAAAGTTCTTGACCGTGCTTTTTCGCCATATTTCAATGCAGTCGGCAATTTACAAGGCGTTCTTGTTCCATCCTTTTTTATTCCACCCCGCCGGCAACCACCGTGCCAGTGTGCAATCGGGGTAACAATATTTGTGGGCCGAAGCCTTGGTAAGCATTTAAGCCACAGCCCTGTTTTTTTGAGATAGGGGTCGCCATACTCGTATGGCTGAATATACTGGTTTGGTTTCTTCCAGTCTGTACTCAAAATGCCAACAGGATTTTCACAACACACAAAAGGAACCCTGCAAAAATATAATTGTCGAAAAAACTTGATTGCTTTATGTTGCCGACCGTCTTTTTGTTTTTCTTTCCAATAGCGAGCGCCGCTTGAGCATAAATGGGTACAAGGTGGGTGAGCTATCATTAAATCCCAGCCCCAATCAAGTATTCCCAATACATCGCCCTTTATATGCTGTCCGCTTCTCTCCGTAGGTAGTAAATCACAACTCCAAGCATCGTGGCCTTTTGCCTTGAAAGCATCCCGAACAATTCCGGAAAACTCACACCCCACTAACACGCGGAGTTTTTTCATAGTACCACCTCCCCTGCGTGTATTTCCCTATGACATCTAACACAAACTAATACGCATTTGTCGAGTTCTTTTTTATTGCGTTCAAAGCTCCAATGAGCAACCAAAGCTCCAGTTCCGTAACCTTCTTTTTTTAAAGGGTCGCTATGATGAAAATCAAGGGCAGCTAAACATTTATTATAATCACAAACTACACATTTACCGCCCTTATAATCTACCGCCTTTTGCTTTTCCTTCGCAGTCCATTCTCTACGAGCTTTATTTATCTTAAATCTGGATTGTGGTAACTTTCTCCATTCTCGTATCTTTTTATTTATTTTTTCACGATTAACTGGATTCTTACGATATTCGATAACATACACCGCCATCGCTCTTTTTACCTCTGGCCGCTGACGATACTCTTTTGCCCATTCTGCCTTGCATTTTTTACACATAGAAGCATAATGATTTCTTGCTCTATCATAATTACTAATGTCAAGCATCTCTTTGCACTTGGCACAGCGCTTTTTGCCGTCAATTACTGGATATTTCAACTTGCCCACAATAACCCTTTTGATTAGTTTCTTTTCATTATAACAGTTGCTCGTAATAATGCAAGAACTAATTTATTATTTTTTCACACGCTACCAAGACTTTCATTTCTCTTCTTCCTTGCCATTCCAATTACATCGTCGTAATACTGCGTCATTCTATCACACTTTTCCTGCGATGTCAAAATTCGAGGCCTGTTTCCACTGGAGGGTTTGGCACTGGCTTATCCTCCACATTCGTAGAACCTGGGCCGCTATAAGGTATTTCTTCAGGGCCTGGCCTGTTGGGCGTTCGGTAGTTGTAGCTTTTCATACAAACGGTAGCTAAGTCTGCAATGTGTCGTAATACTTTATCATTTTTGTAGACCTCTAACAGCAGTATCTCTAAATCCTTGACTGTCATCCCGCTTTGCAGTAATCGCATAGCCTCGCCCAGTACAAGCGTAAAGCATTTACCGTGGTTTTCCCTGTCATAGTCACGCTTGGCCACTGACGGGCTTGCTATGGCCCCTGCTGGGGATTGTGGCGGCGCTGTCTGGCTCTGTTGTCCGCCAAAAACACCAGCTTGTCCTTGCGGGGCGGCAGAAGAACCCGAAGAAGCTCCCTGTGGGGCGGGGTCGTTCACAATCACGCCAGACCAATACCCCTTAGCGTCCTGCTCAAGATTAAACTCAAACGACTTGCCCTTGTATTGTTGGTAATCACGTTGGCCTGGAATGTTGGCCCAGAACTCGCCAGCACCTGCATCAAGTAAAAATCCTGTCTGGTCGAACTTGGGCTTGTACTTGCCTACGCCTTTTACTGTTGCTTGTCCTTTCATTTAGTAGCTCCTTTCAGTTCTTTGGTTTCTTCGTTTGGTAGCCAAACTGCATAATTTGAACCTTGTATTGTTGCTTCGTGATAACCCGCATCAAGATAACCTTGCACTAAAGACCGCCAATGATGAAGGCTCATAAATAATGCCCCTAATACAACAACTGCAACCATACCCCATAGCGTTACCCAAAATCTTTGGTCTTCGCTCATTTTCCGACTCCTTTCTTAAATTGACTTTTCTTATACCTGTGCCACCAACCATCACGCCACGAGTTGAATATATTCTTATCAAATTCATAGGTCGGTGTCAAGTCTTTATATGATAATTTATAGGTTTTTTTGGAAAATTTCAACGCTCCGTGGTGAGTAATCTTGAACTCATCTTCACAGGCTTGCCTATACCCCGCAATTTGCCAGTCCCAGTCTTCGTAGAATTGAGCCTTGCCGGTTTTAATATCTATTAGGGCAATCACTCTTTGCTCTCTCGCCCACTTTCGCCATTCCTCGTCTTTTGATTTCGCCCAAAACCAGTCTATTTCGCAGATTAAATCCACCCTGCCAGCATAGCCCTCGCCAACAACTACCTGCTCGATTGCTATTGGCTTGACGTTATGCTCTTTGCACCAAGCAGGGAATAATGTGGCAAATTCGCTTTCCGCTTCCGACATACCTATCGGGCTGGTCGTAATACCTCGGCTATAATGCTCGGCTATGTTGTGTATCCTTGAGCCAAGTTCTCCTGCCTCTTCTAAAATACGCTTGTGGGCGGTGCGGGCAGGGATAAGAAAATCAATTACTTCGCCCCGCTTCATTCCCTCAAAGTAGCTGGCAGATTGTAAATTATTCTCTACATAATCCACCGCACAGTTCGCAGCCCACTGAATCAGGAACGGCTTCGCCACCTTGCCTGTTATTGTGGTTACGCTCGGCACTTCAGGCACAGGCTCGCCCCACGGGTCGAACAACGCCCTGCCTACCTGCTCTCGCTTGTATGTCCTATCCTTTGCCATTGTTCTCCTTCAGGGCTTGCTTTGTATCTTTATAAAGTTTACGGTGTTTAGCTTCGTATTTTTTATAAGACACTTCCATTGCCTTTTTATCTTGCATATGGTGACCGTCTTTTTGTTTCAGCCACATTCTTAAAGATTTTAAGTCCGACACAATCGGAAAGGGTTCAACTGATTCTATCCATCTTTTAAGTAGCTCATTCGCAGCGGATAGCTGCTGCTGTATAAAGTCATATTCCTTCCACCAAACATATTGTCCTTTATCATCTCGTTTAACATTTTTCACATTGGCTTGATACCTTTGTATGGGCAATCCATTTTTCTCACTCATTATTGCTGGCCTCCTTCAGAGCTTGCTCTACAGCCGTCATTGTTTTTGATGAAAGTGTGTTGAATAGAGAGCCTGAGTGATTCTTGATATCTTTTAGTACAGAGGTCAACGCCTTCTTCAACTCTTTCCTCCGCTTATTCGCTGTGGTTAGCTGCTGCTGTAAGGTTTTAATCTGTTCTCCGGCCCAAGGATTATCTTGAGTAATGTCCTCAGAGAATAATACGTCTATTGGCTTTTTAATCTGCTTAGCGTCAAATGCTATACAGCCAGCTTCTACCCTGCCTACAAAACGTCCACTTGAAGTCAAAAATCCTTGCATACTTTCCTTGCCGCACGTTCCTTTGGGTGAGTGTTGTATTATGAAACTATGATTACGGCCTGCAAGTATTATCCCATCTGTTCGTTTTATGGCAGCACATTTTATTGTTTCACCCATTATTCTGCCTCGCTTTCCAATGGAGCAACTATGACTTTAATTGCCCTGTCGCCTTTTCGCTGGCCTCCTTCAAGGCGGTTCTTTGCTCTTTTAATTTAGGGCATACATTCCAGTTACATCGCAATGAGTCATAGCTTGGTCGTTCTTTCCCTTGCCTATCTTTCCTTTTACAATATAATTGCTGGCTTCGAGGCCTCATATTGCTTTGACCTATATCAAAAAGCTCGCAATCAACTTGGGAAAATCTATACCAATCATCAGGCTTTTTCATTTATCTTCAAACCCATCCACTATTCTGTTAAGAACACCTGCGGCCTCAACAATCATACTGCGAGCGTGACATATTGGCTTTTCTATATTCTGCCATTTCTCAGCATCTTTTTCCATCCGCCGGAAACATTGCCGGCACTGATTACCAGCCTGTGAGTGGTTGACAAACAGGCAATCTATCCTGTGAAACAACCTCAGGCAGACATCACACTCCGCACCACACGCCTCGCAAACACCCTCACTGCATTCGCTACAGGGTTTGGGTTCGTCAACCTCTGTTCCACAGTGGCTACAGCACTCTGGCGGGTCTGGCGGTGGGTCAAAGGGCGGTCCGCCGATATTGCCATCAATTTCGATTGTCATTTTTGGTCTCCTTCATAGCATCACGCATTACTTTTGGTGTTTATTAGTATCGTGAATGTTGCCGATTACTTCAAGATTGTCGTAGCTCCATTTGTATCCACCACAATAATTTCGGTTCCCGTGCAAGCAACTGGATATGTTACCTTGCTGTAATCCTGTTTGTTTTACAACATCGGATACTGATTTGTAAATATGGACTACTTTTTTACCCAAAATCTGATAAACAGTTCTCGCTCTTATCAATTTTAATTCCATCCTTTGTTTGTATCTATTTTCTGCCCAGGTTAAACATTGAACATTATTAAGAATGTAACCTTTTTTGCAATTTATCCGGTCAACCGTTGGTTTGCATTGTTTGTCATAATTACTTTTAACCCATTCCTTATACAATCTTTTGAATCTTCTATCTGATAAAAATTTGTCTTGTAATTCCTGTAAGCTGTATAACACTTCTCGGCGTTGCTTCTGATGATTATAACTGTTCGTTAATACTCCCTTTGGTGTTTTGCGGTATTTTTGCGTATTCTTTAACAAATTCGCTGGTGATTTCATAATCGACTCCTTTTTTAATTTCGACTATATCACCAGTTGATATTTCTGTCAAGACATATCTATTGAAATTCCACGAAACTGTATATTTTTTATTTATCTCACAAAACTCCCATATTTTCTTGTCATCCTTGTCCTTTCGGTTAATGAATTGCCCGACTGTTTCATAATCAACACTATGCTCTGTCCCGCCATTGATGCTGTCATCAACACAAATAAAGGCTATATATGTTTCGCCATATCGAGTAAGTCGCAAACTGCCATAAACCCACTCGCCATTATCAACCCGTTTGCCTCTGAATATTATCTCTCTGCTCATTTTAATGCCTCCTTCATGGCCTTAATTGCTATTGGGTTATGGTCACGGTGATATTTGTTTAATGCTAACTGTGTTTGGTCTCCGAAAATGCCGTCAATGGCTACTGGATAGCCTAATTCGCATAGCTGGGCCTGTATCTGCTCGACAGTAGGGATAAGATACTCAGGCCCTGGATTAGGCAAAAAGATAAGGGCCAAGTTCAAAAAGCCAAAGGTCAAGATTAAAATGCCAGCGATTATGCAGACAAAAGGCAGCATATATTTTGTTTCGTTGTTCATTTTTTCCACATCCTTTCTAAACCTCACTCCGCATCTGCCGACCGCTGCAAGAATTCATTTATGATTTTTGCCCATTTAATACCACAAAACGGACAAAGGTCATACCCTAATTTACTATCTGGCACCCGCACTCGATGCCATTTTGCTTCTAATTCGTCTATCTCCATACCACTTTCGGGAGTGACTTCGAGTATAGCATTACAACAAGGTCTATCACAAGTTAATCTAAACATTATAAACCATCCTTTCTAAAAGAGCCAGTGATTTCTACTCAAATATCTTTCTCATTGCATCGCCGACTTCGGTCGCAAGTTCACATTGCCAGTCAGGATACTGCTCGCTTAGCGGTGGATAGTTGACTTCGACATCAAGATATTTAGCCAATTTGATTACATCGTCAAATTTAAGAGTGTCAGTAAATTCCTCGATTATGTCATCTATATCTTTATGTCTTATGGCAACATAGGTAAACAGTGCTAATTGTCTTTCTACTTTAGCAAGGCTTGATTTAATAATTTCATTGTCTTCTTTTGACCCTATAACAGAACTATTCCCTTCGGGGTCAAGCAAAACAGCTTTTAGGTTTTCTATTGCTGACATTATATTTCCACCTTCCTTTTGACTTCTGAAGGAACTTTTTCTGTTAAAACATCTACCCATTCCCAATGTAATCCTCTTTCTCCAGGCCTAAAAGAGCCAAACATCATTACTGACCAACTCCCATCGGGATTAACTCGCCATCGCTGTTTACCATATGCAACTACTTTAGAAATCACTTTACATTCCATTTTTATTCCCTACTCTCGCTTTTCAAAAGAGAGCCGCCGATTGGGCTGCTGAGCTTTTAACTCCAGCGGCTCTCAGGTATCATCATTCCTTAAAAAACTCATCACAGAACATATCGAACAATGCCCGCACCGCCTCGGTGGTGGTCTTGTACTTCTTCGAGTACCCTGCCTGTACCTCAGTGAACTTATGCCACAACCTTGCCCTTTTGCCCTTCAGTACGATTACCCATCTATCTTTTATCATTGCCCTTCCTCTGCTTTCTTAATTGTGTTGCTATTAACCTGCCGAGCTTCTGGTGGATTTCAATGGCTTCATTAAGGCGATAACTCCAAGTATCGCCAATGTTGCCGATACGGAGACTGCTCTTTCCAGCGATTTCAGCGAAAAATCCTTCTTTCCGACAACCAGGGGCTACTGCCTTAAACTCTTCCAAATCCTCCGAGTTGCGTTCGAGGTCGGCGAAGATGTTGCAATCACTGGCCTCAATATATAAATCTGGGTCAAAATCATTTGGGCCATAAAAAATGCCATTGGAGGCCATCGGAGCTAATTTTTCGTTACAATCTTTATTCGGGACAATTACCACAGGCTTCTTGTCGTACCATCCATAGCCACCGCATCTTAATTCTGGCTCCTTAATCTTTGTTTCAAGCCCTTTGCCTTCCTGTAAATCTACAAGGAACTGATAAAGTTTTCTTTCC
>SDBT01006423.1_pt1 | contig 19506 bp, 13 predicted proteins | sample 2277101 | NCBI WGS metagenome assembly SDBT01 (sample SAMN10404973, study PRJNA504765) | marine sediment metagenome | isolation source: marine sediment core GS10_PC15, 103 cmbsf | place: Arctic Ocean: Southern Knipovich Ridge | collected 2010 | reverse complement strand
TTCACTGTTCACTGATCATCATATATAGCCTTTCTGCCCAAGAAACAGCAAGATCTCCTGGGCAGCCTCATCTGGAGTGAGGTCTGTGGTGTCGATGCTCACCTCAGGCGATCCAGGAATCTCGTAGGGGTCATCCACCCCGGTAAATCCCTTGATCAGTCCGGCCCGTGCCTTGGCATACATCCCCTTGCGATCTCTTTTTTCACATATCTCGATGGGTGTGGAGACGTGAACCTCGACAAACCCGCCGTAGTTTTCGATTATGGTCCTGATTTCCGCTCTGGTGGCGTTGTAGGGTGCGATGGGTGCGCAGATGGCGATGCCGCGGTTCTTTGTGATTTCACTGGACACAAAGCCGATACGTCGAACGTTGATGTCCCTGTGCTCTTTGGAAAAACTCAAGTTGCTCGATAAATTCCGACGTACAATGTCACCATCCAACAGTGTGACAGGACGATCCCCTATCTCCAGGAAGCGGGCATAAAGCACCTTGGCAATGGTCGATTTCCCGGCCCCTGAAAGACCCGTAAGAAAAACAGTAAAACCCTGCTTGTCCGGGGATGGGTAAGCCTTTTTAAGTTCCGCAACAACTTCCGGGAATGTGACCCATTCCGGTATCTGACGTCCGGTCCTGATCCGCTCCCGGATATCTGCACTCGAAAATAAAATCGTCTGTGTTCCCTCGGGAACCTGATCCGCTGGACGGTATTCATCTTCAAAAGGCAGATATACCAGATCCTCAAACGGAACAATTGTCACGTTTATTTCCCGGCTGTATTCTTCGGCCAGTTTTCGGGCCGCATGCCTTTCGTAATATGGGCTCCCGCCGGAATCTATTCCTGGACTGGCGTGGTCACGGCCAATAATAAAATGGGAACAGCCGTAATTTTTGGCAATTATGGTATGTAAAAGCGCATCCCTGGGGCCGGCCAGGCGCATGGAAAGCGGCAACAGATTCAAAATAAAAGAATCCGGCGGGTAGTGACAGGTCACCTCCCGATAGCATCTAACCCGTGTATAATGGTCGAAATCTCCGGGTTTTGTCATGCCCGTGACCGGAAGGATGAGCAGATTGGCCTTTGCCTGTCGCATGGCCCTGACCGTCATTTCAAACTGGGGACGCTGGATGGGATTTCGGGTTTGAAAACCCACCACCCGATTCCACGCAAGTTTAGCGTAAATGCCCCTGACCTCTTCCGGGGTCATGCGAAGCTGCTTGAAGTCAAAGTGAAGCGGAAGGCTCAGAACCTCGAGTTTGCCCCCGATGTAATAGTCGCCTTCGGTGTTAAAAAGGTACTGGACCCCCTGATGGCCCCGATCCGTGGTATTGTAAATACGTGAAGCCTCCTTCTCATGTTCCACGGGCCACATATCCTCGATATGCATAATAGCCAGCAGAAACCCTTCGGGGTCCCTTATTGTGATCGATTGGCCGCCCTCAATGGTGCGGGCTTGGGTGGCAGTGATACCAAGGCAAACAGGTACAGGCCACAGAACATCGCTTTGCAGCCGCATGCGGTCCAGCACCGATTCATAGTCAGACCGGGTCATAAAGCCTTCAAGTGGTGAAAAGGCGCCGGTTGCCAGAAGTTCGAGGTCACACAGCTGCCGATCGTTAAGGATAATATCCGGCAGATTAAAAGCAACATCCTTGAGAGTATCGGCCCGCTCATCATCAACCATAAGATTGATAAGCGAACCGCCGTGCGGCTCAACCATTGACGCTCTTTTCATACAACCAACCTCCGATACTGAACCTGCTATTCCGGAATATTAGGCATGGTGGTGTAAATACCCTGGTAATTTTTTAGCTTATATTCTTTTTCATTCTTTTCGACGATGTAGTAATCCGGCATCAAAGGAATCTTACCAATCTTGGTGGCAATGACGTACATGGGCTGTGCAAGACCAGTGGTATGGCCGCGCAGCGCATCTCGAATGAGTTCTGCCCCCTTTTCAACCGGTGTCCGGAAATGATCGATCCCGGGCGCAGGTTCACAATAAAAGACATAATAAGGCCGAATTCGAACCGCCAAGAGCTTTTGATGCAAGGCTCTGAAGGTCTCCTTGTCATCATTGATTCCCTTAAGCAGAACAGCCTGATTGCCTACATTCACACCGCAACAGAGAAGATCGAAGACCGCCTTTGACGTCTCTTCAGTAATTTCCTTGGGATGATTACACTGAGTATTCACCCAGATGGGGACCCGGTGAAAGCCGCTCAGCACCTTCTTGAGGCCGTCTGTGATTCTATGGGGCAGAACAATCGGCGTTCTAGTGCCAAAACGGATCATCTCTATATGGGGGATCTCCCGCAGCTTTCGAACAAGATATTCAACCTTGTCGTCTGATAGGATGAAAGGGTCACCGCCAGTAATAAGAATATCGCGAATCTCCTTGTGTTCCCTGATCCACTCCATGCCCTCTTCAACATCAAATCGAAGTTTAAGATCACGATCCACCACGAGTTCTTTACGAAAACAGTGACGACAGTAGTTTGCACAAACATCAGTAACTGTAAATGCAATGCGATCATGGTACTGTCTTGCAATACTGTCGGGTCTGACCTCATCAGTGTCACGGTTTTCTTTCCAGATCAGATAGTTGGGAATTCCATATCGATTCTCCGTTTCCTTCATAGAGGGAATCACCTGCCTGCGTATCGGGCAAGCAGGGTTATCAGGGTCCATCAAAGAGGCAAAGTAGGGAGTTGTCCCCCATTTAGTTTTGAGGGTATTTATGGCATTTTCTTCTTCCGGGGTGACATTGATGAACGCCTTCAGCCTCTCGAGCGTGTTGACGCTGTTCCGGAGTTGTTCAATCCACGCTTCCATTTAAATGTTCCTCCTTTTAAGGGCTATATGCTCAAATATTTATTAAGTTCTCTGGGGGTAACATGTACTCTGTGATCCTCCCAGTCATTTATTTTAAGGGACATGTAGTTGTCGTAAATCCGCTCCCCCAGAACCTCTTTTAGAAATTTGCTCCTTTCTGCTTCAATCAGGGCCTCGTGCATGCTTTTAGGCAAAAACCGCCTGTCCCAGACGCGGTATTTGTATTTCTTTTTATATGTGCTCCCGATATCTGGACGGCCGCAGTCGAGATCTTCTTTTATGCCTTGAAGTCCCATTGCAATTAACGTCGCTATCTGAAGATACGGGTTTCCGGCCGGATCAGGGTTTCTCAGCTCGATTCTAGTATCATCGGGGTTATGAGTATACGGCACCCTGACCATTGAGCTTCTGTTTTTGAAACCCCAGCCTCTGATAATGGGCGCTTCCCTTTCCAGCATGTACGCCTTGTATGAATTGAAAGTTGAGGCCATGATGATAGAGGTTTCCCTGGCATATTTCAGAATACCACCGATAAATTTTTTACCGGTTTTGCTGATATTATATTCGTCATCTGCATCGTAGAACAGATTTTTTCCATCCAGATCCTGTATTGAAATGTGTATATGAAAAGCATTTCTGTTGAGATCGTCAAATGGCTTGGGCATGAAACTTGCGTGATAGCCGAACTCCTCTGCAACCTTTTGGGTTATGTAGTTAAAAAGTACTGTCCGGTCAGCGGCGACCAAGGGAGCCGTGCACTCCAGGTTAATTTCATGCTGTGAAGGAGTAACCTCATGATGCGCTTTCTCAAACCGTATTCCGCATGCTTTAAGTATTGAGATAATCCTGTTCCTTACAAGTTCCCCCTTGTCGTGGGGAGTGGATTGAAAATAACCGGCCTTGTCAGAATGCACTTTTTCACCGAATTCATCTTCGGCCAGTAAAAAGAATTCATGTTCTGGCCCGACCTGAAACCTGAAACCATACTCTGTTTCTGCCTCCTTCAGGACATTTTCCAGCACAGCTCTGGGGTCGGCTTGTGCACGAGATCCCTGCTCATTGTAAACATGGCTTATAAAGAAACCAAGCTTTTCATCCGTAAATTCAACAATACGAAAACTCTTCGGATCGGGAAAAAGAAGCCTGTCACTGCTGTCAACCGTTGCATAGCCGGCAACGGAGCTTCCGTCAAAACCGATTCCATTTGCAATGATCGATTCAATGTTTTCGAAATTTATCGGCAGAGTCATTATTCTGCCATTCAGATCGGTGAAAAAGAGCTTTGTGGAATCCGTATCCTTTAACGTTTGCTTGATCTCCTCAATGCTTGCCATTAATTATCTCCTCGTTTTTCCAGGTTTTTGTTAAAAGATTTGAAATTGCAGGCCCAACTTGAATTTGCTCGCCATACCAACAGTTATTGTAAAATGCAATAAATATTTCTTTATTTTTAACTATTCAGCCAGGCACAAAGCTTGCTATATTGCAGTAAGCCTTGTTAGCCAAACCAGATAATCAAAAGTACATAATAGTCCCTCACTAAAATTATGCTCCAAAATGTATTGATTTCGTCTTGAAATCTGTTATATATTACTTTAATTACGAATAGATTCAGGCAAGCTATACGTTAGAAATAGGATTCAACTTTATTCTTTCAAATCGTTTAAGCTTCGACAAGAGAGACAATAATGGAAGGCATACTTTCTGAAGAAACTTCTGATCTTAAGAAAGAGATTCAGCAATTAAGTGCTGAAAACGAACGTTTGACAAAATTTATAGAGATCGGAGAAGCCATTTTCGTTGAAAGGAATATTGATCAACTCCTGCCACTGATCATGAGTAAAATCTCCAAAGCTCTCAATGCGGATCGAAGCACCTTGTTCCTGGTTGACTGGGATAGCATGGAGCTATGGACGAAATTTGCTGAAGGCTTAGAATCTGAGAGAATTGTCATACAGCTAAAGATGGGGCTCGTTGGTGTAAGTGTTTTTACCAGACAATTGATTAACGTGACAAACGCATATCAAGATCCCCGCTTCAATTCAAATATCGATCAGATAACAGGTTTCCGTACGGAAAGTGTTATATCTGCCCCTTTTTTTGACAAAGAAAACGAAGTGGTGGGCGCAGTGATGCTTCTCAATAAAAAGACCGGCTTCTTTACAAAGGAAGATGAAGAGAAAGCCCTTGAAACAGCCTCACGGCTCACCGAAATGGGTTGTGTCACTGATTTGGATAAGGATAAAGTCAAACCATTGATTTATGACCTCAGGCAATCCACCGAATGTGAGAGAGGTTCTCTTTTTCTGATCGATAGAGTAAAAGGGGAGCTTTTTTCTTTAGTGGCAGATGGACTTGAGGGGCACGAAATTCATTTAAGTCTAAATCTGGGAATAGCCGGGCTTGTTGCGATTACAGGCAAGGAAATCAACATGCAAGACGCCTATGCAGACCCTCGGTTTGACAAGAGTAAAGATGAACGGACAGGGTACCGCACCAGATGTATTTTGTGTGTGCCGATCAAAGATCAATCCGGAGAGGTAATAGGGGTCATAGAGACCATAAACAAAAAAGACGGCATCTTTACCGATTCTGACAAGGATCTTTTAAAGGCGCTGTCAACTTTTGTGGCCATATCCATCGAAAATGCCATACTTTTTCGTGAGCAGCATCGACAGTTCAGAAGAATACTAGAAGTTTTGGCAGCCTCCATTGATGCCAAAGACCCCCTAACCGCGGGTCATTCTCAAAATGTAACCAAATATGCTGTTGGAATTGCTCGTGAACTTGGTTTTGGCGAAACTGAAATCGATGTTCTTACTGTTGCTGCTTTGCTTCATGACTATGGTAAACTTGGCATTGCTGACAATATATTGAAAAAACCTGGCAAATTAACACCTGAGGAATTCGAGCATATTAAGGAACATGTTGTAAACACTCGAAATATCTTAAATAAAATGCATTTAATGCGTAAATATCGCGACGTGCCTCTAATTGCTTCATGTCATCATGAACGCCTAAATGGTTCTGGATATAATGATGGACTTAAAGCGCATGAGACTCCTTTTATGGCCAAGATCATAGCAGTAGCCGATGTTTTCGAGGCATTAACATCCAAAAGGTATTACCACGAGGCCCTCTCACCAGAGAAAGCCTTTGATATCTTGAAACAGGATGTTGGAACCAAGTTCGACGAGAACATTGTAACGTCCTTGGAGAAATACTGGTACAAAAAATTGTAGCAGCCAAACAAAAGGTGCTGATTTGAGAAACGGTCAAGACCACAGGTTAAATATAAAAAAATCAATTGCCGGGTTTTTAAGAATTACAGCCGCCTATTTTTTCTCCCTGAATATTGCCAGGAAATTGATGCTCGGGTTTATCCCGCTGGTTGTTTTTATCGTATTAATATCCACCTTTGCGCTCATTAATCTGAACCGTTTAAATAAAATCAGCAACAGCATTTTAAATACCGACGTGGTGGTGATAGCTGCATCGGAAAAAATGATTGATGCCATTTGGGCCCAGGAACTCTATGCACGCCGCTATCTCATTCTCAAAACCCAGGATTTGCTGGAACTATTTTGGGAAAGAGATGAGGAATTTAAACAGCATGTTGCAAAAATAATGGCTGTACCAGAGGATCGGGATTTTCCGATCGATAAAATTAATTCTCTGCATAATGAATATAACGATATTATGATTCAGGGATTGGCCAATCTTGATAATCCCTCTTCTTTGCGCGCAAAGAAGATTGAAAAGGAAATAAAAAAAAAACAGGATACTATTATCGCTCTCATAAAAGGGATGGCGGCAGAAGCACTTCGTGATCAGAATGAAAAGATCGGTAAAACATCAGCCATCGGCACAATTGCTTTCAAGACTTCGGTTATCCTTTGCGTTTTCGGCATTCTGCTTTCTGTAACAGCTGCAATGCTGATTACCCGGAATATTTCCGGGGCCATTAAAAAATTGAAGCTTGCCACACAGATGATATCCAAAGGTAAATTTGAATTCACGCCTGATATACGGAATAAGGATGAATTGGGAGATCTCTCGGAGGCATTTATTACCATGGCAAAGCGGCTCAAGCAGCTTGAGGAAACGAGTCTGGATACCAGCCCCCTTACGAGACTTCCGGGCGGTATTTCAATTGAAAAAACAATGCAGGAACGCATATCATCGGGTGATCTCATTGCGTTCTGCTTGATTGATATCGACAATTTTAAATCATACAATGATCATTATGGTTATGCCAAAGGCAATGAACTCATCAAGGCGACTGCCGGAATAATTGTAGATGCTGTGTCTGAGTTCGGCACGGCCGATGACTACATCGGTCATATCGGCGGGGATGACTTTGTAATAATTACAAAACCGGATTTATACGACAGAACCTGCAATGCTGTTATTGATAGCTTTGATAAGACTGTGCCGGTTTTTTATGATAGCGAGATCAGAAAGCGCGGTTATATCATCGCAGAGAATCGACAGGGAAAGCAGGTCACCTTCCCTCTCGCTTCCCTCTCGATCGCTGTTGTAACCAATTCCAAGCGAAAATACATAAACTATATACAGTTTGGAGAAATTGCCGCCGAAATGAAGGAATATGCAAAATCATTTCCTGGAAGTGTTTGCAAAGTCGATAGTCGTACTAATTAGTGCCATTTTATAAAATCAGGCGATATTCGGATTTTGCCTGAACATAATGACGTACGGAACTTCATGAGTCTCCTGGGGGAGATCAAAAGATTGGACCGTGAGAACATGAAATTAAAGCAAACGATTAAAAGGCTTCAAACACTCGATCGCCGGCTTGAACAAAAACGGAAAAGTTGCCGATAATCAGGGGCTAGGGCACAATCGGTCATTCAGCCAGCTTGAGGACTAGTACCTGAATAAAGGAGTGAAAAATGCAAAATAAGTTCCGGATTAGTCTGTTCATCTTATTTGTAATCCCATGCTTTGTATTCACTGCGTCATGCGCAAAAAAGAAAGTTGAGCCTGATCTTTCTTTGATCAAAATTTCTGATGATGAAGCCGCAAAACAGGCCGAAGAAGCAAGACTGGAAGAACTCGAACGGCAGTGGTCTCTTGAGGAGGAGCGGCTCACGGCGGCTGCGGAAGAAGCAAAGCGTGAGATGATCGCTGCCCGAAATATGTTTATGGATGAAGATATCTACTTTAAAAAAGGCAGTTGTTCTCTTCCCCCAGAAGCAAAGGAAATATTAAAGAAAAAAGCCCGATGGCTTCAAGACAATCCTGACATCTCAGTAATTATTCAGGGGCACAGTGATGATCCTGGTTCTGCCGAGTTCAACCTTGCGCTGGGTGAAAAACGTGCTGGGAGAGTAAAAACTTTTTTAATTAAGCTTGGCATCACTTCGTCAAGGTTAATACCGGTAAGCTATGGAAAAGAACATCCTGTAGCTTCCGGCCAGAACAAAGAAGCCAGGTCAAAGAACAGGCGGGTACACTTTGTCATAGAATAGTAATATTAGTCGTGCAGTCTTTTTGTATTTTTACTAACACCTCAATTGAGCATAAACAAAATAAACACATAGCAGAAATCGAAAGAATGTTAAAAGCGCCGATAAAATCTTTAGACAACAAACACTTGAATCCTTGACCCCTGGAATCCTTGGACCCTCTTATCCAACTAAATTGGAGAAGAACCTTATTTACTAACAATTTCACAGTTATGTTTAATGTGTTTTTTTAAGACTATCAAGAAGCTCCTTTTTCTCTTTTTCTGTCAAATTACGCCAAGTTCCTTCAGCCAATCTTCCAAGTTTTATATTTGAAACCCTAACCCGCTTTAACCTTGTCACATGATTCCCCACTTTTCGCACCATGCGCCGTATCTGTCTGTTTTTGCCCTCTCTGAGAACGATGCGAAAACGTCTTGGAGTAATTCTTTCGATCTCCGCCGGCCTGGTCTTGGTACCCATCATCGGCATACCCTTAGCGATGCTCCGAAGGGCGCCATCCGGTATCGGTCTAACTACGGTAACATCATATTCCTTTTCATGGTCAAAGGAAGGGTGTGAAAGCCGGTGATGGAGACTGCCGTCATTTGTCAGGATCAGAAGCCCGCTTGAGTCCTTGTCAAGCCTTCCTATGGGATAGACACGTTCGTGAATATCGATAAAATCGAGAACAATCTTATCACCGGCCTGCCGACTGCTTGTGACATATCCTTTTGGTTTGTTCAGCGCTATATATACCGGGTCGCTTTTAACATCTACAACCTTTCCCTTAAATTCTACACGATCTTTCTCCGGATCTACTTTTTCACCAAGCTCAGTAACAACCCTGTTGTTTACCCTGACAAACCCGGCTTTAATATACTCTTCTCCCTTTCTTCTGGAACATATGCCTGCTTCAGAAAGGAATTTTTGTAAACGTATTAAAGACATGGTTCTATTTTAATCACGAAACCTCGAAAGTAAGAAAACACGAAATAAAGTTGGTTTTACTGCCATTATAATCTCTGAAGAAAGTTTTGAACAATTAATGTCACCCATCAATAAATAAAATTAACAACAAACTTAGGATCTGTAGTCTGCATTAACCTTAACATAGTCCACGGAAAAATCACATGTGTACATCGAATAAGATTCATGGCCCATGTTCAAATCGACAGCAAGGGTAAACTCGGACTTTTTAAGAACCTTTGTGGCTTCAGCCTCAATGGTTTTCCCGCACCCCATGCCGGCTTTCACCATTTGAACATCATCAAAATAAACATCGATCTTATCCGGATCTACGGCTGCATCGGCCCTGCCCGCCGCAGCAAGAATCCTTCCCCAGTTGGCATCTTCGCCGAAAAATGCGGTCTTTACCAGCGGAGAATGGGCAATCGCATCTGCGACTTTCCGGGCATCCGTATCCGACGCTGCCCCCCGAACAATTACTTCAACCAGCTTGGTAACACCTTCGCCGTCTCTTACCAATTGTTTGGCCAAATCCAAAAAAATTTCATCTAAAACCTTTTGAAATATATTTTTATGGGCAGGACTTTGAATAGCCGCGCCGGATAGCCCGTTTGCCATGACCAGTACCGTGTCGTTGGTGCTGGTGTCTCCATCAATGGTGATTCTGTTAAATGACCGGTCTGCGGCCTTAACCAAAGTCTCTTTTAAAACTTCCGATTCTGCTTCAACATCGGTGCAAACAAAGCAGAGCATGGTGCCCATATCCGGACGGATCATTCCTGCGCCTTTGGCCACACCGGCGACGGTAAAAGTTTTACCTTCCAGGTGTCCCTCTCTGGAGACTTTTTTAGGCACTGTGTCTGTCGTCATTATCGCCCTTGCAAGACCAGAAATTCCTTCGGGTTTTAGTGATCTGACAAGGTCGGGAACAGCCGTTTCAATTTTTTTAATGGGCAAGGGCTCACCGATAACACCTGTTGAGGCCACAAGCACCAAATCTTCGGGAATACCGAGTTCTGACGCGGCTAACCTTGCCATGGTTCTGGCATCTCGCATCCCCTGATCGCCGGTGCAACAGTTGGCGTTGCCGCTGTTTACAATTACCGCCTGACAGACGCCGGACTTTATCCGCTCCCTGTCCAGAAGCACCGGTGCTGCCTTGACCCTGTTTCTGGTAAAAACCCCTGCAACATTTGCCGGAACCTGTGAAAAAATAAGTCCAAGATCCTTTTTCCCTTTTTCCTTAAGACCCGCGGCAACCCCGGCGGCACTAAACCCTTTCACCACTAATTTTTCCATTTTAACATATCCTGTATTCGATAATATTTAATTCTACTTTGTCAGATTTCGGGAAAAGCATCAGTGAGCCTCGATGGTGATCAGACGTAGGAAGTGTCGATGAAATCAGCCTTTCGGACAATTCCTTAATCCCCCAATTCCTTAATCCCTCAATTCCTTAATCCCCTAATTCCTTAATCCCTCAATTTCATAGTATTGTCAATCAGCATGACAAAATGGGTTGCAAACACTTTTGCGTTAAAATAGATACTTTAAAGTATATCCTGTCCATCCTGTTTATCCTGTCTAATTATTGTACTTAATTTATGCTTAAAAATTTTAAAATCACGATCGAATACGACGGAAGCGCCTATCACGGCTGGCAGAGGCAGGCCACCAGGCGCACAATTCAGGACGAAATCGAAAAAGCGTTAATGACCATGACAGGAAAGAGAGTCGTCCTGACAGGTTCCGGCAGGACGGATGCCGGCGTACATGCCTTTGGCCAGGCAGCTAACTTTCACTGCGACACAGCGCTTGACCCTGAAGTTATTCAAAAAGGACTCAACAGTCTTCTGCCGGAAGATATTGTCATCACTGCGTGTGAACAGGTTCCTGATAAGTTTCACGCCCGCTATGATGTTAAAAGTAAAACCTACCATTACAGAATATTAAATCGTACCCTCCCGGCCTCCATCTTCCGGCAGTATGCCTGGCATATCCGAAAAAAGCTCGACCTGGACGCAATGCGCAGTTCACTTCATCATATCATCGGCACCCACGACTTTAAGGCGTTTGAAGGGTCAGGCAGTCCAAGAGCCAACACCATCCGCTGCGTTATGCACGCAGACCTTGTGGAATTGGATGATGGTTATATGGTCTTTGAAATCGAAGGGGACGGGTTTCTAAGATTTATGGTGCGAAATATTGTCGGAACGCTTGTGGATGTGGGACTTGGTAAAATCACATCCGATGACTTTGACAGAATACTCGCTTCAAAAGATCGTAAACTTGCCGGAGCGACTGCGCCGGCACACGGTTTATTTCTCATGTGGGTTAAATATCAAGGCTAGCTTTCCGACTTGCTCCTCATTTTCTGTGTCTGCTCATTGTAAAATGAAATGACCTCTCTGCGGTTCAGCATCCCGATAAGGATACCATGATCATCATCCCTTACCACAGGAAGGCTGTCGATATTTTTTATGGTAAATTTCTGTAATACAGTGTTCAGGTCTTCGGACGGCGTGGTTACAATTATATCAAACGTGGCCACATCATTCATCAACACAAGGTGTCCGATACCCCGTGAAAAGAGTACGCCCCTGATATCCGTGCTGGAAAATATCCCCACCAGTCTTTCAACCTTATCCACAACCGGAAAATAGTGCTGTTTTGTCTCGGAAAAAAACTTCCTGAAATCCCGAAAAGTCATTTCCCGGGGTATAACTTCCACTTTTTTAACAAGGTGCATCAAATCCTTGACCCTGATAGCCTGCAAAATATCCACGAAAAAATCGCCTGCATGGGCCGGGGAGTCGATCTTACTTTTGACCTGCCGGTTATAGATGGTCCATTTCTGTGCCGCAAGGTAAGATACCGAACATACGAGAAGGCTGGGCAGAAGAAGTTGATATGAGTCAGTCATTTCGCTGACAAATATGATGGTTGAAATCGGAGTGTTTGAAACAGCCGTAAAAAAGCCTGCCATACCAACCACAACAAATGCCCCGGGTTCAGTGACAACGCTCGGCATGATTTGATGAAAAATCTTTCCTACAACACCGCCCATTGCGCCGCCGATAACAATTGAAGGGCCAAACACCCCGCCGCTTCCTCCGGACCCTATGGAAAATGATGTGGTAAATATTTTTCCAATGGCAAGAAGAAGTAAAAATGGTATGGTAAGTTCATTGTAAAGCGCTTTCTGGGCAAATCCGTATCCGAAAGCCAGCGTCTGGGGCAAAAAGTAACCGATAATGCCGGTAAAGAGTCCTCCAATAGCCGGCTTGACGTGATTGGGAATTTTTATGTGTTTAAAAACACCGATGATACCATAAAACGATTTGATATAAAAAACACCTGTTGCTACCAGAACAAATGAAAGAACAAGGTAGGGTCCTAATTCCAAAGGATTGCGGAATATAAAATCGGGTGACTCAAACAGAGATCCCCAGCCGAACACAAGGCAAAACAAGCAATATGCAACCACCGAGGAGATTCCCGCAGGGATTATAACCTCGGATTCAAACTCAGGGTCCCGGTACAGTACCTCGGCGGCAAAAAGAGCCCCTGCCAGAGGCGCTCTGAAGATACTGCCAACACCGGCACCGAGACCAGCAGCCATCATTATTCTGCGTTCCCGGTCTGACAGTTTTAAGGTCGTTGCCAGAAATGAACCAAAACCTGCTCCAATTTGAGCAATGGGACCTTCTCTTCCGCCTGAACCGCCGGTTGTAAGGGTTAGAGCAGACGCTATTGTTTTAATTATCGGAACCCTGCCACGCATAAAGCCGCCTTTTCTATGATATGCATCAATCGCCGCATCTGTGCCGTGACCCTCTGCTTCAGGGGCATAAGTATATACCAGCCATCCGCTCAAAAGACCTCCCATAGCAGGGAGAAAAAGAAGGATTAAGCGATTAAAGGGGGTGTTTGTGGGTGCCAGGAGATGGTGTTCACCGGCCGGAGAAGGTGGCCTGTAGCCGGCGGCAAGATCCATAAAATAATGCGCACCGAGCTGGCAAAGGTAATAAAAAACAATGGAGCCAAGGCCGGCAATAATGCCTATTAATACAAAGTATATGGTCCATTTGCCGGCATGGGCGATAACGACAGACCTGTCTTTGCCGGCAATGGATCTGATGTTTTCTTTAAAACGATTCAAAAGTGCCACAAATTAGCCTGCTCCATTATGAACCAGTGCTTGACCGAAGACCCTGGTTTTCGGTCAAAATTTCAAAATTCGGGTTAGGTATTATTCACTTTCAGATCTTCAACGCCTTTCAAAATAATATCGAAAAGTTCAGGTATTTCGTTCTCCTCCAGGCAAGAAAATGCTATTCTAAGATCCGTCTTCCCCATGGATATAAGTCCCACACCGTATTTATCAAGAAGGTGGAGCCTGAGCGCCTCAGCATCCACGGACTTTAATTTGATACACATAAAATAACCGGAATTGAATGGATAAACATCCCAGGCTTCTTTGTATCTGGGATCCAAAAGGACTTCTTTCACACGCTTGGACCTATTTTTAAGTATCTTGAATTTTTCTTCTTTTTCTTCCGTGTAATTATCGCCCAGCATGGACTTTAATACTACGGTCTGTCCCAGATGAGAAGCGTTGGAGATGGAACCCCTGATGCTTCCTGCTGTCTTCCTTTCAAGTGCATCATATACAGCCGAAGGATCACCTTCGATTTCACATCCGTACGTTATAAAACCGACCCTTAAACCCCAGACAAAGTTCTCCTTGGTGGCGCCGTCCAGCTTAATGGCAAGCAGCCTGGGATGCCGGCCACAAAGATTGGCAAAAAGGGATTCTTTCAAGGTTTGGTCTTCATAAAAGAGTCCGAAATAGGAATCATCGGTAACAGCCATGATGTTTGTACCCTCACCGGCCATCTTTGCAAGGATGTTGACGATGCGGCTCCCTTCTTCTATAGTCAGCGAATAACCGGTGGGGTTATGGGGAAAATTCAGCAGAACAGCAATCTTATCATGTTCTTTTGCCTCGGCCCTGACCTTTTCCTCAAAGGCCGAAAGATTAAATCCCCCGCTTTCCGAAAATAATGGATAACTACTTATCTTCGCACCCCTTCTGACATTCAGAATCATGTTATAGTTTCCCCACATCATGTCAGGCAAAACGATCACATCATCAGGGTTTAACCAGATATCCGCAAACATGCTGATAGCGTGAGTAACACCACATGTAACAACAGGAAGACTGACGGTTTTGCCCGCAAGGGAAGGATTTTTTGCAAACAGGGAATCCTGCCAGGTCTTTCTTAAAGCCGGAATTCCAAAGGAGGGTGCATATGTTAACGCCGCTTCCGGTCGGATATTGCAAATCGAATCCATCACAGAAGAAAAATGCATTGTTTCTCCCTGCTCCGTGGCTATCCCTATGGTTGCATTCAACTTATGGGCCTTTTCCCTTGCTTCCGCGCTTTGGCTCAAAATTCCTTTAGGGAAAAAAAGGTTTTTGCCCATATGAGACAGCACTTCCATAAGATGAGGATTGCCCTTTTCGATGATTTGATTGAGGGCCTGAGCGATAGGGTTCATGAACTTAACCTCCTTGAAAACCGGCTTTATTAATGACTTTCAATTCTAAATAATTACGATAATTTTTGTAACTTCTCAATAACTTCTGCGCGAGTCTTTTATCATCTTATTCCCCATCACTTATTGAGAAGTTACGGGAAAATGTCAAGTGAAAAGAACTTTAAAAATCGGGGGGATGGGAAACATGCCGGCGGCACGGATTGGGATTGGGGGTTGAAAAAAAACCCCGCTCTGCAATGAGCGGGGTTCACCTGTAGATCGAAAGCAATGTTACCTGTTTCCTCTTTTGGATGCCTTGAGCGGATTAATCTTCGCTTTTGAGGAAGAAGAAGCCTTGATAACATGCGATGCAAAGTTGCAATCACCGGTTTTCCATTTCAGCGAAGGATCAGGACAAGCTGTGCAGTACCATTTGGAAGAGAACTCAGCGCTCCGATTGCAGCCATTACACTTCTCCACGATCTCGTGGCAAATCCCGCCATTGTAGGAACACCCCTTTACAGTCATAAAAGGGCACTCAGCACCTTTTCTAATCGTTGTACAAATCAATTGAATCACCCCCTTTCGGTAAAAACTCAAAAAAAAGGCCTGGGGCATTTATCCCCGGCCCTATAAGAGAGACTGGAAAAAACTGGCGGAATATAATCAGGCAAATAAAGCTTGTCAATAAAAAATTAAACAAATAAGATATAATGGTTTCGTAAAAAGTCTATCAAATATAATAAATTATTCAAAAAAAATCGACCCAAAAGAACGCTTGATTTTTAGATGATTTTAACAAAAAATATAGTGCACATGATTATTAAACAAGCTGTTGAGGTTCTCAAGATAGAGGCGGAAGGGATTCTGAAACTGGCAGATCGCATTGACGACAACTTTGCCAAAATGGTGGAACTCATCCACAATTCCGGGGGGCGTTTAATCATCAGCGGCATCGGCAAATCCGGAATAGTGGGCCGAAAAATCGTAGCCACTCTTAACAGTACAGGAACAAGGTCCCTGTTTTTACATCCTGCCGAGGCCATGCATGGAGATCTCGGCATGGTCGGCCAAGATGATACATTTATTGCCCTTTCCAACAGCGGTGAAACCGATGAACTTAATATCCTTGTTCCAAGTATCCGCAGGATTGGATGCACAATCATCACCTTTACCGGGAATAAAAATTCCACCCTGGCAAAACAGAGTAACATCGTCATCGATGTTGGTGTTGAAAGGGAAGCTTGCCCCCTGGGCCTTGCCCCAACTGCAAGCACCACTGCACTTCTTGCCATGGGTGACGCCCTTGCCGTGACCCTGCTCAACAAGAAACATTTCAAATCAAGCGATTTCAAAAAGACTCATCCCGGCGGCAATCTCGGCCAGCGACTTTCAAACAAAGTTAAAGATATCATGTTAACCGGCGCGTCTATTCCTCATGTTCCTGAAGGGACCACCATGGAAGATGCTGTCGAGGAAATCAATCGTTGTGGGTTGGGAATGACCCTTATTTTAAGCGCCGGTGATATTCTTAAAGGTATCATCACCGATGGTGACTTAAGACGTCTGATTGCAAAGAAAAAATTTGCTTTAGATCTAATTGTCAAAGATGTCATGACAAAAAATCCCCGAACCGTCGGCCCGGATTCTCCTGCCTATGATGCCCTCAACATGATGGAACAATACCAGATCACGGTGCTCCCCATAACAGATTTCACAGGAAAGGTTCTGGGAATTCTACACCTGCATGATATTTTAGGTAAAGGCGATTTCAAATTCAACAGTCAATTATGAATGTAAAGCGGGTATCATGAAATACGAACTCATTGACACCATCATACCGACCCTCGGTGTCTCAAAAATCCCATCTCCGATCCATAGAGAGGAAAATGACGCACTCAGCCGAAGTTTTGTGTCAGACTCGGACAGGATTTTACTCGACGTAAATTTTAATAACCTGATCAAGATGGTCGAAGAAGGAATAGATTTTCCTTCATTTGAACTGGCCGGCCCCAGAAACAAAATATACTTCGATCCGAGCAAACTTCGATGTGCGCTGGTAACCTGCGGCGGCTTGTGCCCCGGTTTGAACGATATCATACGTGCAATCGTTCTCGAGCTTTTCTACGGTTACCGCGTCCGGAATATTTACGGCTTCAAGTATGGTCTTCAGGGCTTTATTCCAAAATACGGACATGACATCATGGATCTTAAACCGGAAACTGTTGCCAACATACACGAGATGGGCGGATCAATCCTCGGATCTTCAAGGGGGCCACAGCCTGTTGCCGAGATTGTCGACAGCCTAGAAAGGATAAATATCGGCATCCTGTTTATGATCGGTGGTGATGGAACCCTCATGGCTGCCACCAAAATAACGGATGCCATAACCGAAAGGAAACTGAAGATAAGTGTTGTGGGAATTCCGAAAACCATTGACAATGATATACACATGGTATCGCGCTCTTTTGGTTTTGATACAGCCGTTGATATTGCGACACAGGCCATAAAGGGCGCTCATAACGAATCAACAGGATATCCTAACGGAATCGGTCTTCTTAAACTGATGGGTAGGTATTCGGGTTTCATCGCGGCAACGGCCGCCCTGGCTCAACAGGATGTAAATTTTGTGCTGATACCAGAGGTGGATTTTGACATTGAAGGAACTAGCGGTCTTCTCGCTGCCCTTGAAAAACGTTTGAATCTCAGAGGACATGCCGTAATCGTAGTGGCGGAAGGTGCGGGTCAAAAGTTTTTTGACGACAAAACAGATGAACGTGATGAATCCGGAAACATCAGGCTTAAGGATATCGGGCTGTTCCTTAAAGATGCCATATTATCCTATTTCAGCGGCAAAAACATCGACGTGTCCCTTAAATATATCGATCCCAGTTATATGATAAGGAGCCTGCCTGCAAATGCAAATGATAATGTGTTCTGTAGCTTCTTGGGACGTGATGCGGTCCATGCGGGTATGGCGGGCAAGACAAAACTTCTCATAGGACACTGGAACAACCATTTTGTGCATCTTCCCATGAGTGCATCGGCAGGAAAGCGCAAGAAGATCAATCCCAAAGGAAAGTTGTGGCTTAGCGTACTGGGGGCAACAGGTCAGGGTTCATTGAAAAATGATTAAGCCGAATATAGAGCGCTTTCTTTTGCATGATCAATAGTACTCCGACTCAACAAATCGACTACCTTCTATTTGAAGAAGGTAAAGCTCTTTCAGAACATCACCGTTTTCATCAAATATTATCGACCCTGTTGCACCCCGAAAATCGGAGAGTTCCTTAAGCCTATTTTTGAGTACACCTCTGAATCGAATATCGGGTCGGCTTACCAACTGGAACAATATCTTGGCGGTATCATAAGCTACCGCTTCAATAAATCCCGGCTTCTCATTGAAAGTCTCCTGGAAAATTTTAACAAAATCCCTGACATGCTTTGAGGCGCTTTCTGCAAAAAAACCATCTGTCATTATGGCGCCCTGAACATATTGCCGCGCCATCTCGATCAAACTGGCGGAATGCCACAGATTGGTTCCTAAAAGATACGTACCGCCAGCATCATAAAAAGCCAGTTGTGGAATGATAAGCCCTGCTTTCTTGGGAGCATCGGGAATGAAGATGGCATCAAAATCAACAATGGCTTCGGGTTTCTTATCAATTTTATTTTCCTCATCTTCAATATTTTTAATACTCTTGTTTTCAGCATCAGCAATTGGTACTGCCGTATCTTGAAGGTCTTCGGGCACTTCATAGTAAAGCCCCGCCAGTTTCTTAATGGGATCGGCAAAATCGGTATTCGCTGAATCGTATGATTCTACACCGACAACTTTTCCCCCATTGGCGATCACCTCATCCCAGAAAAGATTCATAAAGGTTTTACCATAATTTTCATCAGGATAAAGGATTGCAAAAGTGTTTAGCCCAAGCTTCTCGACGGCATAAGATACCAGAGCCTTAACCTGCATGTCTGGGGTAAAAAAATTTCTGAAAACATAGTCTCCGATATCAGTGATATTGTTTTTCTGAGTTAATGTGATTATCGGAACCCCCTTATCCTGTGCCTCCAGAGCAGCAGATTCGGCCGTGATAATTGGACCGATAATGGCAGCAATGTTTTCATCAAACAGTTCTTTTGCGGCCAGGACAGCCTTAACAGGATCAGATCCTGTATCTTTTATGATTAGCTTGATGGAAGGGTGTGTGTTTTGGGAACTGAATTGACTCAGGGCGAGTTCAACACCTTTTAATGCCCTGTTGCCGTAAATTTTATAAAAGCCGCTTAATGGGAACAAACATCCTATGGTGTAACGACTATAGACGGATTTTTTATTAATTTCTGCTATCAGGCCTTTTGCCTGCCGCACATTCTCATGGTCCGGAAACTTTTCAATGAACACCGACAAAACCTTTAAAGCCTCATCGTATTTTTCTTCCTCGGCATTTTTTAGCCCAAGCTGGTACATGAGATAACCTGTTGGGAGCATGTCTTCCAGACGGCTTAAAAGAAATACGATTTCTTCCGAACCAAGATTTCGGATGGCCTCTATCAGCCTTGCCATGATGATCTTCTTTTCCGTGTCCTCTGATTTGCTATACGCAATGGCATAGTAATTAACAGCATCTGTCGAAGAACCGATGGCCAAATAAGTATCACCCAGCAACACGTATGTTCTGATAATGTTA
>SDBT01006422.1_pt1 | contig 19508 bp, 24 predicted proteins | sample 2277101 | NCBI WGS metagenome assembly SDBT01 (sample SAMN10404973, study PRJNA504765) | marine sediment metagenome | isolation source: marine sediment core GS10_PC15, 103 cmbsf | place: Arctic Ocean: Southern Knipovich Ridge | collected 2010 | reverse complement strand
GACTCACGTAACGGTGTAGGCAAGAGTACAATCGTCAATGCGTTATCATATGCATTGTACGGTACATCACTCACTAAGATCAAAGTAGACAATCTTATCAATAAGACTAATGCGAAAAACATGATCGTAACGTTAGAGTTTGAGAAGGATGGCGTAGAGTATTTGATTGAGCGAGGACGTAGACCTGCTAAGTTTTCATTTATGATAGCAGGTATGAACTCTGATGTAGAGGATGCTGATGAAGCACAAGGTGACAATCGTGTTACACAGAAAGAACTTGAACGTGCGATTGGCCTCAGTCATACTATGTTCAAGAATATCGTAGCTCTGAATACCTACTCAGAACCGTTCCTTGCAATGAAGGCAGCAGATCAACGAGAACTTATTGAACAACTATTAGGAATCACACAACTTAGCGAGAAGGCAGAAGTCTTAAAGGAGAAGCTAAAAGAAACAAAGGACGCAATTAAAGAAGAGGAATTTAGAATAGATGCAGTCAAAGGAGCAAACAAGCGCATTGAAAACAATGTTGAAAGCTTACGTATCAAGAAGGCAGCTTGGGACACGAACCAGACAAAACTTATTGAAGACACTCAAGCAGCCATCGGAGTCCTCGAAGGAATCGACATCGAGGCCGAGATTGAGAATCACAAAATTCTCACAGTTATTAAAGACACGCAAACAGCCAAAGACAAAATAGATCAAAATTGCAACACAAAGAAAACGCAATTGCTTGAATCTAACCGTCGTCTACAAAAAGCATACGACGATCTAGTTGTACTTGATGGACAAACTTGTCACACATGCGGACAAGACTTACACGATGATGCACACAAAACATTACAAGATCAAGTAGTCGTGCGCATAGATAAACATGAAGGAGAGGCAGCGGATCTCACTAAGGGTATTGCTGCATTAGAAACTAAAAGCGCAAATCTAGTTATTAATGACAAACCAGATACATTTTATGATGATCTTGAAGCAGCATACGACCATCGTTCAAGTCTAGAAACTCTACAGACTACTCTAGAAACTGAATCAGAAAGAGAGAATCACTTTATAGAACAGATTGAATCACTAGAGAAGACTGGCATACAAACAATTGAATACATAGCAATGAATGAATTGACTGTGCTACGCGATCACCAAGACTTTCTCTTTAAGCTGTTAACTAGTAAAGATAGTTTCATTAGACGTAAGATTATCAATCAGAATCTATCATATTTAAATGCACGACTAGAACATTACTTAGACTTGTCAGGGTTGCCGCACAAAGTCAAGTTCCAATCTGACCTCAGCGTAGAAATACGAGAGCATGGTCGTGACTTAGACTTTGATAACTTGAGTCGTGGTGAGCGTACACGCTTGATACTAAGTCTTAGCTGGTCATTTAGAGATGTGTACGAAAGCTTGAACACAGCTATCAATCTATTATTCATTGACGAGTTAATTGATAACGGGCTTGATCCTGCAGGCGTAGAAAGTAGTCTAGCAGTATTGAAACAGATGTCTCGCGAATCAGGCCGCAACATCTTTTTGATTAGTCACAAGGACGAGCTAGTAGGACGAGTTGGATCAGTACTCAAGGTAGTTAAAGAAGGAGGCTTCACAGCATTTGAGAATGATGTGGAGATCGAATGAAGCGTAAACTCCCAAAACTAATACGGAAGGCTGTGCGTAAAGCTAAACAAACTAAACAGCAAGAATTGTACGATGATTCTATAATCATTTATCGTTTAATACGTTTGCCAGAGAACTATAATGAAACGTAAACTCCCAAGAAAGCTGCGCAGACAAAGTAGAATCGCAGAAACAATCACTGGCAATTGGGTGTTCGCTGCCGACGACGTAAAGTGGGTTGACGCTAATGATTCAATAGTCTATTTCGATGCTAGTGCAACTACTGTCACGTTTCCTGCTGAATCATTCAGTGGCTTTTCAATAGGAGATGTGATAACTATAAGTGGTAGAGGTAACGAGAAGGTTAAAAAGAAAAAGAAAGTTCATGTTGCTAGACGGCGTAAGCAAGAGAAACAAGATACACATACTATCACTGATATAAGTACAACTACTATGACCATTGCAACAAATGGATTGTTAACAGCAACAAAGATTTCTGATACTAGTTGGTCTGTGAGCGGAGATATAAGCTGATGTGTGGCGTAGTCGGCATATTTGGATATACTCCTGTAGCGCAACGATTGTATGATGCGCTAACTATGTTACAACATAGAGGACAAGACGCGGCAGGTATCGTAACGTGTGATGATGAAGGACTGCACACACGCAAAGGACGCGGCTTGGTGCGTGATGTGTTTCATACACGACACATGCGCAGACTTCAAGGTGATATTGGCATAGGTCATGTTCGTTATCCTACTGCTGGTAAAATGAAATCAGGCGAGTCGCAGCCCTTCTATGTCAACAGCCCTTACGGAATCTGTTTAGCTCATAACGGTAACCTCGTGAACTATGATGATCTATCTGATATGCTTGCGAGTAATGATATGCGTCACCTTAACAGTAAGAGTGATAGCGAAGTGCTATTGAATATATTTGCACATGAATTACAGAAAATAGGACAATGCGGATTGATGGCTGATCGCATATTTGAAGCTGTTACAGCACTACACAAGAGAGCAAGCGGCGGGTATGCTGTTGTCTCGCTCGTTGCAAACAATGGCATAGTTGCTTTCAGAGATCCGAATGGAATTCGTCCGCTTATACTAGGCAAGCGTGACGGCATAAATGGCATAGAGTATATGATTGCAAGTGAGAGTGTAGCATTAGACGCACTAGAATTTGAAATAGATCGTGACGTTGCCCCAGGTGAAGCTATCTATATAGATAACAAAGGCAGACTACACTCACGTATATGTACTGAAACATCACAGTGGTCGCCTTGCATATTTGAATATGTATATCTCGCAAGACCAGACAGTGTGATTGACGGTATCTCAGTCTACAAAGCTAGACTACGAATGGGTGAGAAGCTTGCAGAGAAGATTATACGAGAGAACAAACACCTTGACATAGATGTTGTCATTCCGATTCCCGATACTAGTCGCACGCCTGCTGTACAAGTAGCGCATGGACTAGGCGTTAAGTTTCGTGAAGGCTTCATAAAGAATAGATACATACCTCGCACATTTATCATGCCAGGTCAAGAGATGCGAGAGAAGTCAGTCAAGCAGAAACTAAATGCGATTGGCTTAGAATTTAAAGACAAGAATGTATTACTCGTTGACGATAGTATTGTGCGAGGCACAACGTCGCGAGAGATTATAAAAATGGCGCGCAGGGCAGGAGCAAATAAAGTTTATTTTGCTTCTGCTGCTCCCCCTGTGCGCTATCCTAATGTATACGGAATCAACATGCCTACTTTTAAAGAGTTGATAGCGGCTGATTGCGCAGAGAAAGATGTAGAGACATTGATAGGTGCAGACTGGTTAGTGTATCAAGATTTAGAAGCACTCATTGAGTCAGTGATATACGAGGAGAGTGTTGTTCACTCATTCGATACGTCATGTTTCTCTGGTAACTACATCACGAATGATGTAACACCTGACTACTTAAAACAATTAGCGGAGAAGAATGATGCTTACTGATAAAGAGTATTTCATAATACGCTTGCGTGGACATGTATATCTAGGTAAGGTGGATGATTATAGAAAGATGACTAACGGAGACATAACTGGACACGTAATAACTGAAGACGGAGACCAAAAGAGAGTACTCATCAGTCATAGAGATGTAGTATCAGTAGTTGGCGTAAACGATAGGCATACAGTCTTCGTAGAAAAAGCTGGCTACGAGTCTGTAGATCAAGCATTTTATATTCTTGGCGAACCGTTTGTTTGGATATAAGGAAAACACAATGAGTAAAAGAAAAACAGTAACAGCATACGATTTAATAAAAAAGGCCGGCCCGCACTATGCGCCAGTTAGAACATGCGTATTTTCTGTATTTGAAGACAATCAACCTAAGGGCAAGCAGCGGAAGTGTCTAGGTGTATATAGCACCAGTGAAGCAGCATGGGATAAGGTTGAACGCAGAAAACAAAAACTAGGCGAAGCAAAATCAAATTCTTTTCGTTATGATGTGGTTGTATATGGCTTAGATCAGGATGTTTGGGGTCTATAGTGGTTAACACGAAGACTCAATTTGTACTATTTCTGATAACACTCGCCTCACCGACATTTGCTGGCGAGGAAATGGAGGAAATGCTTCGTCAAATCGAAAGCGAACCACCCATGAGTACTACAAGCATAGCTATCGAAACCATCTATCAAGAAGAGGTAGAACGGGCAATAAAATATGCTCCACCTGGAATAACACCCACCCAAATGCGCCTTGCCGCACAAAAGAGAACAAACGAATTATTTCAAAAAGCGGCCAAACTCTACGAGCTACCAATATTTCAGATAACGCTTACTTGGGGGCTGTTACGTAACGGCGCTGCTGGCGAAACTTCACGGTGTTCAGAATTATCATATTTTCTCTCCATAAATGAAATATTATTTTTTCATCATTTCGATGAGGCCATTAATGAGTACCTTCCACATGAGGTAGCTCACATAATGACCTGTTTTGTTCATCCGAAAATATCCAAAGAAGAAGATTTTAACGCACACGGTCCAGAGTGGCAAGCAATTGCCAAATCTCTTGGAAGCAACGGAGAAGAATTTCACGCTAACGCCACGACATCAGTTGCAATTTACTATATCCGTCTCGAACTATTGGAGACTACCGACCAAGAGCAAGTAGATAAATTACAACATGAGATGAATATTTTGATTGATTTTCTAAGAGCCACTCGTACTATATACGCGGAGAAACACAATGATAGTGGTTGACAAGAAGACTAAATTTGTGCTATCATTACAAGGTAAGCAGAACGCTGGACATTTAGATCACTGGACTGTTGTTGGCGGCGAGATGGCTGGGCTACGAGATTCCCACTATCAATTAGTTGCCCGCGAAGAAAATTATAAAATTATAGACAATGAGTATGTAGTAGTTAAACACGCATATTACACACTCGGTAAAGAATGCACTCATGCAGAAATAATTGAAATTATGGTCACGGGAAAATAATGATAAAACTAAGATACTTATGGCTCGACGCAAACGGCCACATACGAAACAAACTAAAGATTGTAGAAGGAGATGATATTAGTATTGATGACATTCCTCAATGGAGCTTCGATGGTTCCTCTACAGGACAAGCAGTCACAGGTGACTCAGACTTGTTTATCAATCCAGTAAGAATATATACTTCCGAAGAGAATGACGAAATTCTTGTATTGTGTACTGTATCAAACTTTGATGATGAATACATAGCAACTGAAATGCGACCAGTATTAGAAGACCTAGCAGAAAAATACGAAGACAACGGATGGCTATTCGGCATTGAACAAGAGTATGTATTGATGGATGGAGCAGGCACACGATTGTATCGCTGGCCTGATAATGCATTTCCAGGTGAGCAAGGCCCATATTACTGTGGTGTAGGCTATGATGAGGTATACGGTGCAGACATCGTAGACGATCATACTAATGCATGTATTGAATACGGCATTGCTATTTGCGGAACTAACGCAGAAGTCATGCCTTCACAATGGGAATTTCAAATTGGTGCGAAAGATCCGCTAACAGTTGCAGACGATCTTATAGTTGCACGTTACCTGATGTATCTCATTGCAGCAAACTATGAAGCAACAGCAACACTACATCCTAAGCCAGTTAAAGGTAATTGGAACGGCAGCGGTGCTCATACAAACTTCTCAACAGATGCAATGATGGATGAAGAAACAGGGCCGAAAGCAATCAGGGACGCCGTTAGCAATCTAGCTAAGACACACGATGAATGTATTGCATTATATGGTGAAGACATTGAACATAGAATGACAGGTGAACTTGAAACATCAGACGTAAATACATTCACATATGGTGACAGTGATAGAGCTTGCAGTATTCGCAAACCTATCAGTGTTCGCAAGGATGGCTTCGGCTATCTAGAAGATCGTCGTCCTTGTGCTAACATCAATCCATATACAGTTTGTGCAGCAATCATACAGAGTGTTGAAGAAGGACAGTGTACAGTAGGTGAATGAGAAAGAACAATTTAGACTAGCATTGAAAGGATACAAATTTAAGGCTACGTTGAATGACTGGTACTACGATCCACCTGAGAGCGGAGCGTTAGCGTGGGGATTAAATATAATTGGTGAGGACGGACACGGCACGGTTACGATACCAACCAATGTGGTGAGTGAAAAGCGACGTATAAACGAGAATGTTGTAATATTCTTAAAGGATAATACGTGCTATGAATTAGGAACAGTACGAGATGGCTAAGAAAAAGAAAGTTAACGGTAAGCAGAAAGGCAACAAGTTCGAACGAGAGATAGCTAATATATTCTCTGAACGATTTGCTGAGTATACAGGAATAGAACAGAGCTTCAGGCGTAATCCTGATTCAGGTTCGTTCTTTGGCGGCAAGAATGTAGCTCGCGCAGAAACACATGACACTGATTGGGCTGTGTATGGCGATCTAATTTGTCCGAAAGCATTTCGATTTGTTGTAGAGTGTAAGAACTATAAGAAGCCACCTACATTCAAATCATTAATAGATGACAATGTTTCTGAGTGGGACGGTTGGCTAGAACAAGTACGAGCAGACGCAAGAGCATGTGGGAAATATCCTCTGCTCATAATCAAGTACAATAACGTACCGACATTCGTATTGTTAGATTGGTCTGTTCTTAAGGGAGAGTATGTAATTGACTACGGTGGAGCAAGAGTATTTCCTATCGCTACACTACTAGAACAAGATGATCCATTCTTTTTCGACTCTACAAAATAATTTGATATATATAAGTATAAACAAAAACATTATAGTAAGTAACATCAAGGCAAGCATCATGGAACACCGAGGCGCACGACGCCGTACAACACACATACTAGCCTTGTTGGAGACTTACTTACTCCTTCCTTGAGAGCGCGTCCGCGTTCGGATACTGGAAAGCTAGATTTAAATAACGATGGAGCAATGAGAAAAGCAACTCCAGCTTGTGCAGCCTTAGATAAGTTGCATGGGTCGCGGCATTCTACGTGAGTAGACGGTTCAATTAACAGGTCAATGATGCCCGCCTGACACTAGTTTTGATCTTATGGTGACGCTAAACTATCAAGCGTTAAGTCATGGAACTGCTTGCGTAAGCGGTTCTATGGCTCGACTAACCATCAATATCAAAAGAATTAAATAAAAGAAACCCTAGACAAGAGTTTTAGAACGAAGTGAAACGGAGTGAGAAAACTTGAAGTCTTCGGAGCTTTAGCTCCGCTTACTATCTATTATGATCTGGATTAAAAGACCAATCTCCTTCTATAGTTCCTGCTAGTTTACGTTTGAACCAATCTGCTTGAGACAAGACTGTTTCGCAAGGTTCTATAGTACAAGTGCGATCAGCATAAATTTCTATTTTGTATTGAACAAATACATGTGGCTTGGCATGTCTCATATTATTTATGACTTCCTCAGTATCATCTGTGTGCGAGTGCCAAAGATATTCTCGCTTAACCATTAATGGTTGCAGCGTTCCAGATCCGCTACACTCGACGCCAATCTTAGATATATCAGCCATTTTTCTTTTTGAGGGATTCAGCAGCTAAGTGTGCTGCTTCTAGTAGTTCGCTATCTTCTCCTAAGTTTTCTTCTACTTGATCTAACCAAGACGCCATGCTCATCATCTTGCCTGTACCAGAACATAAAGGACAAGAATAAAAGCCGCCGATTGGTCGCATGGAAGGAGGAAGGCCAAACGATGGAGCATCAACGTGGCACTGACCGCTACCTTGGCAGCGGCAACACGTATCGTATTCAATTACTTTCCCCATGGTCGGCGATTGTAAATGCGTAGTACACGCTTAATCCAGTCTTCAGGATATTGATCGACTACATCAGCAGTCATACATAGACGTACAGCTATAATAGTAGGTCCTACTGTATCAACAGAAACAACGCCTGCGAACTTCTGGAAGTGCATAGTAGCCATAGCTGAAATGCGTAGCTCAATGTCTCCACGAAGATCATCAAGCACAGTTTTATTGCCAAGTTCATATGCGTGATGCTTTGCCCACTTAATATCGCCCTTCATTATAACTACGTCTGTCGTGAGTGCATCACCGTGTAGTTCGTTTGTGTAAATAGATCCTGAGCGTGTGTCGTTTTTCTCAACAGTGAACTCTTGCAGACGATACGTAAGATCGCCTAGCTTAAACGGTGCCCATTTAATGCTTTGAAAATCAAGCAAACGACTTGTTGAGTACACCCAATTGTACTTTGGGTACAACTGATATGCTACTTCGTCGTTAAGTGGTATGTCAACGTTTGTCTCAACGTCTTCGAATACTGTGTCTTTTGTGTCTATGCCTAAAAATGTCATTGTGTTTACCTTTACATTGATTTCTTGCCTGAGTATGCTTCCTCTTGGTCTTTGTATATTTTGTTAATGTATTCTACTATCTTATTCCTTTGTCGGGGACTCATTCCCCATGCTTCGTTCCATGTAACACCCTTCATGTGATAACACAATTCAATACATCCTTGTTCAATCGTATCTGTATCTTTCTGAAGTTGTTGTAAATGGTTCCTGATCTCCTCAGGTTCTGCTAACGATAGAAACCTTATAAAAAATTTACAGGATTAAATTCAATCGGTGCTTCCCATTTGTGTCCACATGCTGTGCATACTGCATCTAGTGTTTTTGCTATACCTATTTTGTTAATCTCGCTGATCTTGTCATCTATAATATCAACTGTAGATTTATCTATGTTTTTGATGAACTCTGAAATATGTTTCTTGTTGGTGATTGTCTGTATTTCTTCTTCATCATCTGTGAATACAATCTTTTCAATTGCCCCTTCAATCATTTCAAAATTCAATTTAGTCAATGATTTGAATACTTGAGCTAACAGTGACATCTGTACTTCATCAGTTATAGAAGGATTATTCATTGCTCTCTGTATCTTAGCATTCTCAAATGCTGCTTTGTTTTGACGATTTGTTGTTTCAAATGTTCCTGGTTTGAGATATACTGTCAACTTGTTAGGTAGTACTACTTCATATGTTTCCTCAAGTTTTTCTGTGTCATTGAGTAACATCTCAAGATTCAAGCCAAATTCGTTTTTAGCATTACATTCCTCGTTAGGGCATTCTAGTTCCATTGCCGCGTCTTCACCATAAGAAGCTTCTCTAATTGCAATCATTAATGCATCAATATCACAAGCTAATAGTTTCTTCGGCTTACTTACTCCTGGAACACAGCTAGTAATTACATCTACAATAGCTTTTCCAGATAATAGTGCATCTGGATTCTTGAGTGTGATTTCATCAGCAGCAGTCATAGGCATTACAGCAAGTTCGCCGTTATCTAAGAACTTGACAACATCATCGTCATAATAGTGTCCTCTTGAAGGCAGTTGTATATAAGTCGTTTCTTTACGATAAAACTGCGTTAGTGGATTTGGTTGATTCATTTAAAACCCCTTGTAATACTGTGATAAATAACAGTATAGAAATATTCTAATTATATCAGTATTTATCTAGAAAATTGTGAGGGGTTTTAAAGCGTGGCTGACATTGGTAGCGAAGTAGAGGTAACAGGAAGTATTTACGGGCCTTGGGCATCTGAAAAGACGCTCAGTGATCTCCTTAAGCTTATAGAAGACCTTGTCGGTACGAGTGAAGAACAAAAGAAGATACTTCAACGCCAAGCTACAGAAATGAAGAATACTGGTAAAGTTACTTCAAGTGGTGCTGCTGGTGGCGGGAAGGCAGCAGCAAAAGAAAATCAATCTGCTATGAAATTGATGACATCTGGCCTCAAAGAATCAGGATCAGCAGCACTTGATTCAGCAGCAAACCTTGATAAGCTTAATACTGGCCCAATGAAAGCTTTCGGTAAGTCATTAAAGAACGCATCTAAGGGATTCAAAGGAATGCTTGCTGGCGTTGGTCTTGTCGGCGCAGCTATAGGTAAGTACATCAAGTCAGTACAACAAAGCGTAACTGTCTTACGCGGACTGAACGAACAAGGTGTTCAATTTGAGGGTAGCTTCGTAGAAGTATCAAGATCACTAGCTGTTACAGGCATATCACTTGAACAGTTCGGTGAAATGGCAGACAAGTATGCTAGAGTCATGGGCCAGAATGGTCTTCAAGGGCTACTTGCTCTTACAAAGGCGACAGAAGCATCAGCAGGTAACTTCCACCAATTCGGCCTAACAACAGCAGAAGCAACTGAGTATGCAGCAGAATTTCTAGATCAACAGAGAATGGCTGGTGTATTCGGCAAAGCGGCCGACGCAAATCAAGCAGCAGCATTGCAGAAAAACATTGAGCGTTTGACAGCTTATTCTAAAGTTTTAAATGTTTCTCGTCAAGACATGCAAGATGCATCTAGAGAAATGCTGAGTAATGCTGATTTACAAGCAGAGCTATTTAGTATGGCTCCGAAAGAACGTGCGAAAGCACAAGCAGCATTCGCAGAAACAGCACAAGCGTTTGCTGCTATGGGTCCTGCAGGTCTTGAGATGGGTAAGATATTCACTGACATTGCTGCATCTCCAGTAGCAGAAGCATCAGATGGTTTCCAGCAGTTAGCAAATGCAGGACTAGGCGACTTAGCACAACGAATGGTGAAACTAGCTGAAGCGAATAAAGCAGGCGAAGGCGCATCTCTAGCACAACTAATAGCAATGGCTGAATTAACACAAGCTGAGAAAGATCAACTATCTGCATTGCGTTTAGCAGGCGGCGAAATCAAAAATACAGCAGTAATGGTTTCTGCGTATGGACAAGCGTCAGAAGAAGCAAAAGTATCATTAAAGGCACAGAGCCTAGCTGTTGAGGATGTCGGAAAAGTATTAGGCGAAGCTGCAAAGAAGGTAGATGAGAATGTTGCTGCCCAAGCAAATCTACAAGATGAGCTATCAAAGTTTGAAGCTACTGCTGAATACGCTATGGTTAAAGCATTCTCTACACTATTAGGTGGTAAGGGAACAGAAGCAGTTAATATGGCGGCAGATGCGTTAGGAAAACTAAATGAGAAAGCACTCGCATTCATTGACGGTCCTATGGTTGAAGGCATTGAAGCATTCAAAGAACTGGCCATGGAAGTATGGGGTGTATTGAAAGAAATCTTTGCTGACTTAGGCGCAGCAATAAAGCCGATTATAGGTTGGTTTAAGAAAGCAGGTGAAGCCATCAATAATATGATTCAAGGCATAATGACAGGATGGGGTAGTTTAACTGCATGGATTAAAAAGATTACTAAGGGTGTAGTAGATTTAACTGGTGGCGGCGAAGTTTTAGAACCTACTATGGCTACTGTAGATGCAGCGGGCTCCTTAATGAACGAAGGAACAAGACATAGATTCGCAAAAGATCAATTGTCTGCTGGAATTACAACAGGTGCTGATGATGAAGTCCTTGCCGCTCTTAGACAAATCATTGCTAACACATCAGAAGGTGCTAAACAAGGTAAGAAAGCAGCCAAAGCTCTTGATGGCGGCGCTTTGAGTGACAAGTAACCAAAACTCTCACTGAAAACACTTAGTTGTTGATAAATACAGATAACAATAACTAGGTAAAATACACATGGCTTGGACAAAATTCTTTAAACCTGTAAATTCAGTGCTTCCACAACAATCGTCACCTGGAGCAAGCTCTGGTGGTGCAACAGCACTAAACAAATTTTCTAGTTGGCTTCCTGAATTCTATCAAGGTCCGCCTAATAGGCTCATGCGCTATATGCAGTATGAACAGATGGATCTTGACCATGAAGTATCCGCAGCTATGGATACCATTGCAGACTTTTCAACAGCAGTCAATGTAACAACACAAACTCCGTTTGATATTAAGTACACGAAAGACGCTAGCACATCAGAGAAAGAGATTCTCGTTGCAGCACTACGTCAGTGGTCTAATCTAAATGAATTCCCTAAGCGTATATGGCGTTTGTTCCGATCTACACTAATGTATGGCGATCAGTTTATGATTCGTGATCCAGAAACATTCAAGCTACATTGGGTTGATCCGTCAACTGTAGAGAAAGTACTAGTCAACGAATCAGAAGGCAAAGCAATCGAAGCGTATTACATACGTGAACTTGACTTGAACCTTCAGCAGTTGACAGCAACAAACACATTCAAGAAAACTGAAATGGGCTACAATGCTCAGGATACTATCTTCCCTAACGCTCCATACACTGGTCAAGCTAACTACTCTACTGGTTCCGCATCAGGAATGATTAGCACATCAGGTTCACAGTACTCAAACGCAGAAGCGTTTCCCGTTGATGGACAGCACGTAGTACAGCTAAGTATGACAGAAGGCATGAATAGCTCATGGCCTTTCGGTATCAGTATTCTTGAGACTATCTTCAAAGTATACAAGCAGAAAGAATTACTTGAAGACAGCATTCTAATCTATCGTGTTCACCGAGCCCCAGAACGTCGCATATTCTATATTGACGTAGGTACGATGCCGCCTAACAAAGCAGCACAATATCTAGAGCGCATTCGTTATGAAGTACAACAGAAGCGTATCCCATCACGAACAGGCGGCGGCGAGAGTATCACTGACTCAGCTTACAATCCAATGTCAATGCTAGAAGATTACTTCTTTGCTGCTACAGCAGACGGTCGTGGCTCTAAAGTAGAGACACTCCCAGGTGGTGATAACTTGGGTGAGATTGATGACCTTAAATACTTCAACAACAAGATGCTACGTGGTCTAGGCGTTCCTAGCAGTTATCTGCCTACAGGACCAGACGACGGTAGTTCAGCATACAACGATGGCCGCGTAGGTACAGCATTCATTCAAGAATTCAGATTCTCGAAAGTATGTCAACGTCATCAACGACAGATTGTACCAACACTTGATGAGGAGTTTAAGTTATTCCTCAAGCACAGAGGCTTTACAATTGATAGCAGTATCTTTGAGCTAGAGCTACAAGAGCCACAGAACTTCTCAGAGTATCGTCAAATTGAAATCGACGCAGCATACGCTAACCTGTTTGCTAGCATGAAAGACGTTCCTTACTTGAGCAAGCGATGGGCAATGAAACGCTACTTAGGCTTGAATGAGACTGAGATTGCAGAGAACGAGAAGCTATGGCGAGAAGAACAATCAGTAGCACACGCAACAGAAGACAGTGGTGCTGTAGCTGACCTAAGATCAGTCGGAGTAGGCGGTGGAGACTTCGGAGACTTTGAAGACTTGGAAGGTGAAGAAGGCGAAGACTTAGGCGATGAGGATCTAGGTGATGGCGCTGACCTCCCAGGTGGAGAGATTGATCTTGAAGCAGGAGGAAGTGAAGTATAATGGCAACACACATAAGCAAGACTACAGAAGAAAGAGATAGTGCATTACGTCAAGACATGATTGATACGATCACTATGATTGAAAAAAACAGTAAACCAACAAAACGATGGTGGCATTATTTAGGCATTAAACCAGTTAAGCCAAGATTCACATTTATAATTGACGGCCGCCCAGAATTCACAGCAGAAGAACTCGCAGAAAGGCGAGTGTTTCTTGACGGATACAGCGCAGGACGCGTCGATGGCGATTGTCACATGGCATATAAGCTATGGAAGAAAATGAGAGATAACGAAGAATGAATCAAATATACTTAAAATACGGATTAATTGCAGCACTAGTACTATATGCTATATCAATGCTAGCAGGCTTTGCAGGAAACGTAGTAATATCACTTGTTGTTATTGGTGCACTAGGTGCAGCAATCGGTGACAAATTTGCAAAAGTAAAATTATGTGATGCACATGTATACAAGCACCTAGAAAATGGTGAACTATTATACTGTGACGCAGCACAAGCTACGCATAAAGACTATGAATATCTTGGCACATCGAAAGTCGATTGCAAGAACGTAAATCGTTGTAGCCTAGCATAATAGATAAATACTACTATGACTGATAAAGACAAAATCACAGAAACCCTCGAAGAAACTTATGCTCGTATCATTACAGAGAATTACTTTCCCGAAGATGATGAGATGAACAAAGCAGATATGAGCCAAACACGGAGGCCCAGATTAACCTTGAGGCATCTTAACAAACTTCGCAAAATTCAAGAACTAAAAGCACTTGAGATGGAAGCGCATGGAGATTTTGTTCGTACCATGTATGGCACACCAGAAGAAGGCGCAGAGCCAGAATTCTAAAGATCGTAGTTTAATAGTCTCACTGACTAGCTAAATACAAAAAAGCGCACTTTTTGGCCCCTTTAAGCGCGTATTCCCAACAATCCTTTAAATATGTATTGTAATACTCACGGATGGCACTTATGCCCTCCTGTATTGCGTTTATCTAACATAAAAGGAGAGACAGATGTCCCATCGTGAAAAGTTAGAGCAAGTTCTTGAACTGCTCATTAATGAAGAAACCGATGCCGCATCCGAACTACTACATACCGTCATAGTTGAAAAGGCTCGTACAATGTACGAGGACCTAGTAGACGAAGATTTTGGTGGCGATGAGAAAGAAGACTTTGCAGCAGAGATTGAAGCTGATAAGGATGAAATCGAATCTGACGAAATTTTTGATGGAGATGTAGAAAGCGAGGAAGGCGAAGAATTATCAGATGAACCAGCCGATGAAGAAGAGGTTGAAGACCGTCTAGAAGACGTTGAAGCACAACTAGCAGAACTAACAGCACAGTTTGACCAGATCGTTAATGGTGAAGAGGGTGTTGAAGGCGAAGGCGAGTTTGGCGACGAAGTTGTAGATGGTGAAGAAGGGTTTGGAGATGTAGACCTAGGTAGTGAAGTCGAAGGCGAAGTAGAATTTGCTGACGAAGGCATGTACGAGGAAGTCATTGACGAACTTGACGAAGCAACAAAATTGCAAGACGAAGTAGCTGACACAGGCCAGAAAGAAGAAGGTAAGTTTTCAGGAACAGGCAAGAACTCTAAGATTGGTAAAACAGGCAAAGAGAGCATGTTCACAAAAGCACCTAGCAAAGCTGACCATGGTGGCAAGCCACATAAGACAGGCCAGGGTGGCGACGAGTCTACTAAGAAAGTAGGCGAAGGCGAAGATAACACACCTACATCAAACGTTGACGTTGACACAGGCAAAGAGTCTGCTGACAACTCCAGCAAAGATGACAAAGGCGCAAAAAGCCCACTAGGTAGCTCAGGCTCCCCAAAGGGTAACTAAGAAATATGTCAAACAAGCTATATGAATTTATATCATTCGACAAAGCTAAAATTGAGTTAGTCGAGGCTGCAGGTGGAAAGGAACTTTATATGAAGGGAATTTTCATTCAAGGCGATGTAAAAAATCAGAACCAGCGCGTTTATCCTATTACTGAAATCAACCATGCTGTTCATCAGATCATGGAACGAATTCACAATGGAGAGACTGTGCTGGGTGAGCTTGACCATCCAGAAGAACTGTCTATTAATTTAGATCGTGTAAGTCATATCATTGAAGATATGTCTATGGTTGGTAACGATGGTCATGGGAGTCTGAAAATTATTCCTACACCAACAGGACAAATTGTGAGAACATTGCTTGAAAGCGGCGCGAAACTTGGCGTTAGCTCTCGCGGATCAGGTAACGTAGGTGATGACGGTAGCGTAAGTGAATTTGAGATCATAACGGTCGATATTGTTGCGCAACCATCAGCACCAGATGCGTTTCCTAAAACGATTTACGAGAGTCTATTTAATATGCGCGGTGGCCAAACGATGTACGACCTTGCAGCAGACGCAACACATGATAAAGTAGCACAAAGGTATCTTGCAAAAGATATTGCCAGGTTCATTAAAGAATTAAAGATATAAGGAGAACGACACATGACAAAGTTCGCAGATATCCTAGCTGAAGGCTCTAACCTCTCTGAGGAAGCGCGGGATGCTATTCAACAGGCATGGGACACTAAGCTTGTTGAAGCTAAGGAAGAACTAACGTCTGAACTACGTGAAGAATTTGCACAGAAGTTCGAGCATGATAAAGCTATTATGGTCGAGTCTATGGACAAGTTTCTAAATGATAAGGTCCAGGCTGAGATTGTTGAATTCGCTGAAGACAAGAAAGCACTAGCAGAAGATAGAGTTAAGTACCGCGCACGACTAGCAGATCACGTAAAAGTATTGGAGCGTTTCATCACAGAAACACTAGCTACAGAAGTAAAAGAGCTCCGCGCTGAACGTACTGCACAGGCAGGCAACGTACACAAACTAGAAGAATTCGTACTGAAGCAGCTAGCTGAAGAAGTTAAAGAATTCCATGGTGACAAGAAAGCTCTAGCAGAACAACGTGTTAAACTTGTACGCGAAGGCAAGCAAGAATTAGTAGAAACAAAGCGTAAGTTCGTTACTAAGGCTGCTCAAGTAATTGAGAAGAACATTAACGAAACGCTTAAGAAAGAAATCGGTTCTTTCCGTACAGACATTAAAGCTGCACGCGAGAACGATTTTGGTCGCAGAATGTTTGACACATTCGTTGGCGAATACATGACATCACACTTGAACGAGAGTGGTGAAGTGCGTAAGCTACAGGATGAGGTTGCTAAGTTAAACGAGCAGGTCGAAGTATCTGAGGTCAAGAGTGCAGAACAGAAGCAACTAACTGAGTCAGTTGAGCGCAAGCTAAGTGCAGTATCAGATCGCGTTAATCGTGATAAGAAACTGAACGAACTACTAAGTCCATTGGGCAAGAAGGAACGAGCCGTGATGGGAGAGTTGCTACAGACAGTTAAGACAGACAAATTGGATGAAGGATTTAAGAAATATATCCCAGCAGTCCTAAATGAAGACACACGCACACCAAGCAAGAAACGCAGCACACTGAAAGAATCAGTAAGGACTGTAAAAGAAGGTAATAAGAGGGCTTCTATTGCCCAAACAGAAGAGGATAAAGAAACCCTCGCAGAAATTCAGCAAATGCAAAAAATGGCTGGTATTTCTAAATAAAACTATAATAAGTAAGGAGAAAGATAATGGCCGATAAGCTATTTGAAAGTAAGTGGGCAGCGACAAAGGAAGCACTTTTAGAAGGACTTTCTGGTAATCGTCGTGAATCCCTCGGCGTTGTGCTTGAAAACACACGCAAACAGCAACTTCGCGAAACCGCTACAGCGGGTGGCACGGGTGCTGGTAACATTGCAACATTGAACAAGGTCATGCTACCTTTGATTCGTCGTGTAATGCCAACTGTTATTGCTAACGAGATTCTAGGCGTACAGCCTATGACGGGTCCTGTGGGTCAAATCCACACGCTTCGTGTTCGTTATGCTGATACAGCAAGCGGAATCACAGCGGGTACAGAAGCACTTGGTCCGTTCGATCTAGCACGCGGCTACGCAGGCGACGAGGTAACTCCAGCAGGCGGAGCAGCAGGAACAGCAGCACTTGAAGGCGCGGCTGGTAACAGACTATCTATCCAGATCCTCAAAGAGACAGTAGAAGCTCGCACACGTAAGCTATCTGCTCGTTGGACTTTTGAGGCAGCACAGGACGCACAGTCAGTTCATGGCATCGACATTGAAGCTGAAATCATGCAGGCACTAGCCCAAGAGATTACAGTTGAAATCGACCAAGAGTTGATTAACAACCTACGCGCACTATCTGGCGCAGCACCAGTAACGTTCGATCAAACGGCCGTATCTGGTACAGCAACATATGTTGGTGACGAACATGCAGCACTAGCTGTACTAATCAACCAGCAAGCTAACCTAGTTGCAGCACGTACACGACGTGGCGCAGCAAACTGGGCAGTTGTATCTCCGCAGGCTCTAACGATCCTACAGAGTGCTACGACTTCTTCGTTCGCTCGTACTACAGAAGGTACGTTCGAAGCACCAACAAACACAAAGTTTGTGGGTACTTTGAATAACAGCATGAAGGTTTATTCCGATCAGTACCAGGCAGACGATCAGCCAGTACTAATTGGCTACAAAGGCCCAACAGAGACAGATGCAGCGGCGTTCTATTGCCCTTACATCCCTCTAATGAGTACTGGACCAGTAATGGATCCAACTACTTTTGAGCCAGTAGTAAGCTTTATGACACGTTACGGCTACCAAGAGCTATCTAATACAGCTAACTCTCTAGGTAACGCAGCAGACTACCTATCTCAGATTGGTATTACAGGCGTAACATTCTTCTAAGAAAGAATTTACACTGAGCTAAAATCGAAAGGGTCATCTAGACCCTTTCTTTTTGCCTGTAAGGAATGTAATAAATACGTATATGAAACTTAATTGGGCATTAGACAAAGAACACGCAGCGAAACCTGAGATATTAGACGATGAGATAGTTTGGTTTGATATTCTAGATTTTTTTACTTATGTTCAGCCACCTTGGAGACTCGATCTTAATAACTTAAAACGACGAAGCAAAAAGAAAATAGAAAAAGCAAAAGAACACTTTGAAAATGGTGGCTGGATGGATCCGTGTTATGTTATGGGAAGAATATGTGATGTGCATCCGCAACATGCAGATGATGAACGTCTAGTCATTGAAAATAGACATAGATTACTTGCAGCACTTGAACTAGGCGAAACACATGCGCCTGTTTGTGTTCCCGAACACTTAATCAAAGAATTGAAGTCTTCCATTAAATTTATGATTTCCTGATAAATACATGCATATAGCATAACGTAGGAACAATAAATGTCTAAAACAATAACAGTCCAAGACGGCAATATTATAGTCAATTCAGTTACGGGTATAGTATCTCTATATGATACAGATACTCCTCGCTTAGAAACAACTACTCGCGGCGTAGATATACGACAATCTCTTGATACTGTCATCACTGGCAACAACGATGCAGATGGTGGTCTGCGAATTCTCAACGCTACGAACAATACTGTAGTTGCGGAGATTGGCTATCCTAGCGGCGGCTCTGACGATATACGAATTCAGAACTTTATTAACGATGGCTCACTTCGTGTTTTAATGCGGGATGAAAACGACGCAGATCAATTGTTGATGCGTGTCAATCCAGATGATGTTGAGCTTTACTTCGGTAATCCTGATTCACTGTTTGGATCGAGTGTTCGATTACAAACAAGACAGAGTGGTATTGAAGTTGTGCAAGGCGGCATCAAAGTACGCGGTGAATCAGGCACTTTTGCAAATCTAACACATGCTCTAAAAGCAACTTTTAATGTTGATGTATCAGGAGGAATAGTAACTGCGGTTAGATCCGATCAAAGTGAGGGTGCAGGTTATGTTAATGGAACAGGTTTTACATTTTTACTTGTAGCTACAGCAGGGGGCGGTGATGGTGCAGCACAAATCACATTTGATGTTGTTAACGGCGCAGTTACTAATCCAACTGTATCTATAGGCGGTACGACATATAACAATGGCAATACACAACAAATAACAGCAAGTGATGTTCCTGCTCCAGTATCAGCAACTAACTTATTTACTGATGCTGACGATGGTGGCCTTAATAT
>SDBT01006421.1_pt1 | contig 19509 bp, 21 predicted proteins | sample 2277101 | NCBI WGS metagenome assembly SDBT01 (sample SAMN10404973, study PRJNA504765) | marine sediment metagenome | isolation source: marine sediment core GS10_PC15, 103 cmbsf | place: Arctic Ocean: Southern Knipovich Ridge | collected 2010 | reverse complement strand
AGTAATGTATCATTATTGACTCCATTCTCATCCAAAACCATTTTAAATTCATTATTTAATTTCCAAGAGTATTGTTTTTGATCTGCTAGATTGAATACCATATTAGCTTGTAAATCTAAGAATATGGAAGGATCAGAGGGTGATACAACTGCCCCAGAGTCCACAATAAATCGAAGTCTATCAATATTAATTCCATCAAATGTTGCATAATTTACATTATTTACTGCTGGAAAATTAGCCCAAAGTGAAGCATCTCCACCACCACCACTTCCAGCACTAGAGGTCATTGTGAAAATATTAAAAACAGAACCATCGTAAATATCTCCTGCAAGTAATGTTACACCGTTAACATTTTCATTGATTAGAGGTTGTACCAAAAGAGTGTCATTGAAAGTAACAGTGTGTCCACCTGTACCGTCTTGAGTAATGTTGATACGAAATGCCTGAGCAATTCCAGAAGCTGGAGGATTTGTAATATCTATATCAATATTTCCTGTAATTGGTCCAATATCAAAATAATGACCACCTGTGCTGTTTAGATTAAGAATAATGTTTCCAGTTGTGGCCACTACATTAGTAACAGTATAACGAATTGGAAATGATATTCCTCCTCCACCACCTGAAATCAAAGTTCCACCAATCACATAAAATTTTTCTTCAGTTGAATCCTTGAATGCAGATATTTCTATAATGAAACGTGATCCGTTTGTAGTTGGAATTGTAGGTGGATTCTCAAGAGCTGGAACAAATGTTATGGAATTAAAAGTTGCAGTGTTAATTGTAATATCCAAAGTAAATTTTGTTCTTCTGTTTTGCACAAGATTTTTGAAATTAATTGTAGTGTCATTACTGGTAATTGAGATTTTTGTGTAATGTGCAAATGTAGAACTTAGATCAATATTTACGGTTCCAGCTGCATCAGGAACTAAAAACGGATCAAGTATTGGAAATGTGGTGGCGGCATTTACGTTAGGACCATTTGATAATAACGAAAAGTTTGGTGGTATTGGAATTGATTGCAAGTTTGCCTGTTTTGATAGTTCATAGAATTGTTCAGCTAGTCCTCTAATTCCTTTTTGTTGTGTAGTTCCATAGGTTCCTGGATGTCGAGCTGACAATTATGCATTCAACCTCTTTCCTAAAACTACTTCCATAATAGCTCCTCCTCTTTTTCCTTCTGCATTGTATCTAAAGTTCTCAGACATTAGCACAGTTTTTCTTGTGTTGTTTACAAAATCAACATTAACAGTTACATCATCCCAAAAAATAGCAAAGTCTACACCAGTATTTGGTTGGTTGATTAAAGCTGATTTGTGAGCTACCTTACAACGATAAGCTTCTGTAAAATTTTTGACAGTTGCACCCTCACCATAATTAGTGGCAGTAACCCACTGATCAAGTTCAGTTCGATTTAATTCTGCAAATTTTATCATATCTGCGTTCTCTACAAAAATGGATTGCTCAGTCTGTAAATTACATTTTATTTCAGTTTCATATGTGTATAACTCCAATTGTAATGATTGTCTTTGTTGCTCTGCAAATGCTATTGATTGTAGTTGTCTTTTGTTTCTAGTCTGTGATGCCTGAATTGTTTCTGCATTTAATACTCTGGTTAATTCCACTCCACTGCTGACAAATGGTTGTTTAGTTAATCGTAATCCGTCAATGATTCCCTCTGTTTCAAATTTTACAAGTGCGCCAAATATTAGATTAGTAAAAAAGTTATCAGTGTTAAATGGAAGATATCTTTCGTTTGAATCATAAGATGTTTTTAATTGCCATGTGATTAGTCTAACCCTTCTTTCCTGGAATATACTTCTGATTTCTAGCTCTGGCGTATGAAGTAGATTAATTGCTATGGTGTCAATATCCCATGGTGCCCTTGATGGCCTGTCAACTGTAAATGATGAGAATGGCATTATGAAATCCTGAACATCTCCCAAATGCCTATAAATATAATCAGCTCTCCATACTTGGGATAAATCATCATAAATTGTTACAGTAAATGGAATGTCACCCTCAAATGGTTTTCTGGTTCCTGCAGCTATCATATCAAAACTAAACAAAAATGCAAGTGCGCTAAATGGTGATCCTAAATCATCAGACTGATCATGGTTTAGTCCTGTTTTTCCTTGACTTGAAAACGTGGTATTTTGAATATCAAGATGTCCAAAAAATGCATTATTGAGTCCACTAGTATCAGTTCCTAATCCGTAAATATCTCCGACCTTTTCTGGTATGCTGTTAAACTCAGATAATGGATAAGGAAAAGGCAACGCATACCACCAACCAAAATCATAATAATCTGTCTGTTGTAAATCTGCAAGTTCTCCTGTTGTTGGTTCTATGGTTTCCTCTATTGGATTATCAAAAAGTCTTTCCAGGTTATCTATTGCAGTATCAAACCATCCACCAATTCTTAAAAGAAGTGCATGAGCTTGTGAAGCTAAATCATATTCATAAGTTATTTTTATTGCAGAATTTACAAGAAATGATGAAATGTCTTGGTTTGATCTGATTGTATCTGTTATCAGTCCACCTACTGACTCTATATTTGCTGGATGATGAAATGCATCATTACCACTTGAGGCAGTCGAGATATCACGCCATGCAAAATTGCCTGTACCACCACGAAATGCAAACACTGTTGCTTTTCTTATAGCTAATTTTTGAAGACCTCCTGCAGTAGGGTCTTTATTAAATTCATAAACTTTTCCTTCAGACAAAACACAACAATGAGATATTGCCCTAAGCTGTATTGTTGGAATCATTGGTATTAAAAATACAATCCATTCAAATCCTGTCCATTGTACCATCGCATCTTTGAATGGACGGTTAAATCTGTCTGAACCAAATCCTCCTGCACCATCACTAAATGGTGTACCGTTTGGTGGAGTTCCTAATAGACTATCAACTAATAATCTAAATCCTGAATACAAACCTATCAATAATTGATTTCTAAGATAAAATTTTAATTTTACATCAGTAGCTAATGCATCAGGATTAACAGAACGGCCAAGAACAAAGTCCCTTTCATAAAATGATTCTCGTACTACAAGATTGCCATCAGGAAATGCTGGAGCATTAAAACCACCAGTCAAAAAAGCCTGTTCTGGATTACTGCAGGAATTCTTTGTTACTAGTGCCTTGTTGTTTGTCCATTCAGAATACACTACAGGACCAATAATCGTAGATGCAGTTGTGGCAGTCCATTCAGTATCTGGTGGTGGTGTAGATGGTGGAACAATTTGAGTTGCCTCAAAAATTATTCCATTTTCTATAACTTTCTGGCCAATTGCATAAGTTGCTATTATATTGTAAGCTGGATAATTATTAATCTCCTCAACAAATGATGAAAACTCGTGAAATCCATTAGGGACAGCACCAGTATTTGGTTGTCCTCTTACAAATACTTGGTTTCCTATTTGTGAATCTATTCTATAAGTTAAAGAGTGAACAGGTGCAGTTATAGGATTAAATATATCCGATCCACCTGTTCCTTGTATTTTGATTAATAGATCAATTTTTGATGGGTCTCCTGCATTTTCATTGAAAATAGCTGAATAGAAATCACCAACTCCTCCTGCACCTGTTGGCTGGTTTAGCCTTTCAATAATATGCATTAGTGCATCATAGTATGTCATTTCAGATGTGAAATCATAGATGTTTGTAACTCCAAAAAGTGGACCAGTACCTACAAACTGTATTGTAGTTTCGGGTTGAATTGATCCCCTGTTTGCATTATACAAAATGTTCAGTGTTGAAATAGCTGCAAACGGTGTGATAAATTCAAAGTATGCAGTAGTTTTCATGTCTTGCCATGCTCTCTCTCTTCCCTTCAATTCTAATGGCAACAAGTTACCGTTCTCATCTGTCTGTCCAAGTTCTGAATCCACTTCAAAAATTCCCTCTCGGAGATTTTCATTTTCATCTTGCCAGCTTATTTTAAACGCATCAAACTGATTTACTTGTGGCGTGTCACCACCGTTTGTATTTGTAATAAATGCACCGTCTTTTGCGTTTAGCATTATACTTGCAGTTCTAATTCTTCCTGTTCCCTGAAACTTACAACTATCAATTGATGAAATAAATTCTGTAATATCTTTTGGAGTTCCCAAAGGATCTTGTATTACCGTGAATGGTAGAGGATTAACTACCATTATACCACCACAGGATCTAGTAATAACAGAGCTGCCAAGTAATCTGTATAATCTCCAACAAATTCTAATTCGACTGTAAGAAGTTGGTGATTGCTCCAGGCTATTTGATCATCAATAGAGTAATTTACGAATCTAATTCCTGACATTGAATCAGGTGTAATTTTTGGAAAACCTGATAATTTTTTATTTTCTAATCCGAATCTTCCTTCAGGATAAAGTGATCTAATGTCTTGTTGGTCCAGTGAAAATCTTAAAAATCTGGCTTGAAGTTTTGCCTGATCTGATGAGGTTTCATTAATTACAACTTGCATTGTAATTGGAACAGAAACTAATCCAGTGGCAGGCCTAGTTGTTTTTCTGACTCCACCAACGTTTGGTACGTCTGTTCTTCTTTGTGGAACTCCTACACTAAAATCAATTACACCAATTGCCTCAGTCTCAGATATACCATATAGCATCTCTATTTTTTCGTTTGCGTTTATGTTTGCTTGAGTATCACCAGAAGCAGTTAATCTAAAAAGTGTAATATCATCAGCCATTATTGAGCCCTCACACCAGCCGCCCTATCCTCCAGTCCTATTCTTGCAATTCTTGATTCGTTAATATGGATAAGAGAATTGTATGTAGCTGCTGGATTGTTTGGTACAAATCCTCTTGTTTGTGGAATTATTGTTTGGATAACTCCTAACTCTCGCATTTTTACTAATTCTCGTGATAGTCCTACATCAACTTCTTCTGCAATAAATCGTCTAAAGTCCCGATTGAATGGTCCTCCTTTTTTCACAAATTCGGCCATTACATATTGTGTGACCTTAACTGCAAGAATGGCAATAGCTGCAACTGGTATGGCTTCCAGTACATCTTCAAATTGATCCATTAATTTTTCTTTTACTTGATCCTCGATGAACTGTTTAGGATTTTGGAAAAATTGTTCTGTCTCTCTGTTTAGTTTTGCACGTTTTGATTTCTTCTTCTTTTTTCCTTCAGCTGAAAGAAGATCATCAGCTAAACTTTGTTCTGATTCATCATCATCTGTTTGTTCTCCTCCTCCTCCTCCTCCTCGAATATCTTGCAGTCCTTCTTTAATTTTATTTACCTTTTCTAAATATTCATCAATCTCTGATTTGGTTCTTGCTTGTAGTCCTACATCAACTTCAATTATAGCTTGTTCACTCATTACTAAATTTCACCTTACTGCCAGTTACAATTTGTTTTATAAGAAGGGCTTTACTACTCTCAATTCCTCTTTCCATAGCTTCTGTTTTTGGTTGACCAGAAATGTAATGACCTTTAGAAAATAATGTATTGCCTTTTTTTCCTGATCCTTTGTAATAAATTGATGATGAACTTTTTCCTCCTCCACCTTTTCCAGGCCAAGCAAGTACTCCGTCAGGATCTAGTGGCTCAATCCAAATCTTTAGCTTTGTTCCATAGTTGAACCATTTAGCTAATGGTTTTTCTGCAGTTCCCCATGTGTTGATAATTTTTCCTCTGTTGCGACCTTTTTTTATAAACTTGAATCCATTAACAAATCCATCAGGAAGATTAGATGCTCTGGCCATTCTTTGAATTTCAGGTATTACTACTGTGTTATAGTAGTGTGACATCTTTTCGTCAAGGTCTTCATTTACTTTTCTTTTTGATTCTCTTAGCTGTATTCGAGTAATGTCCTCAAAACCAAAATCAATAGGCAATTCTATTTTGCTATGATGTGAAATCTTACAGGAGTAGCTATACCACCAGGAGGCGCAAGTATTTTCAATGTGGGAATTTCTCCTTGGAATGTTATTGTAATGTCATTTGAGCCTGTACCTTCTAGTGATTCTCCTTTGAGTGTAATTGATTGTTCAGGATATTTTTTTCTAGCATTTTGAGTATTTGCAATAACTAGTAAATCAAAAATTGTCTTATCAACAACTGCTGATGCCCAAATATCCTCTAATGGTGGGCCATAAGTATCAAGTTTTCCTCCTCTTGTTGAGATTCTATTTCTTGGTGGTTCCTTACTGTATTCAATATCATAAACTGTAATAAATTCATCTGCACCACTTGTTGGTTTAATTGACAACCTTACAACATCTGAATTTATTGCATTAGCTAGTGTTCCCTTTGATACCATTTCAATTTATTTTATTAATTTGTAATAATTAAAGGGCTATGACAACAGATCAACGAATATTTTTGGCCTGATTATAACATTTGTAGCTGCCATTTCGTTTGTGTTGGTTCTTAGATTATATGGTACTGCCTGATATGTCAAACCAAAAGCTCTTGGATCTGTTTGATCAGCTGGTTTTGTTAGTCTTCTGTTCTTTGCGATTGCAGTCTCAACGGCTGAAACAATATCATACATGTCTTGTTGTGCTCGTCTAGGATCAAAAACTTGTGTGATACATACAACCCAAAATTCCAATTCTAGTAATTCTCTTGCAACAACATCTCTGGTACCTCTCCCTGCCGGTTCCCTGCTTCTAATTGGATTTGGTGCCACGTTTATGAAAATGTGTGGTGGTCCTAATCCTCCAGGTGGTTGTTCAGGTAGTGGGAATTCATATTTTATTATCTGTCTTACAATATCAGGTGTTACAGGTGAAGCTCCATTTTTTTCAGGAAACAATTTATCAGATGCATCCAATGTATCAAAGATTCTGTCTATGATACTATTGTAATTAATTGCAGTGTTTACACTCATTTAGATCCCATCGTGCAAGTCTTTAACTTCTAACATAATTGATTCGTCTGCATAAATTACTTCATCAGGTCCACCACCACCTGAGACAGTCCAGAAAGGTAACAGTGTATAGATAATTTCATTTGCATAAAACGAGTCAGGCATATCAAAAAATATCATACTGTCTGTACTTTTTCCAGCATCAAATAATTGAATCTGAGTTGTACCCTCTCTTGTTTTGTATTCCAATGTAAAAGATAAAACAGGTGAGGTACGGTTGGTGTGATTATTTTTAATATCTGTCTGCGTTACTGGTACCCCATTAATTCTTGGAATAATTCGTATCGGTAATTGTTTGGTTCCGACTTGTACTTCAGGCATTATGTAACTCCTACTGTTCTAATATCAGTAAAATCAACTGCTATTTCACTTTTAGGGTTATTATCAAAGTCAAACCTTATCTCACTTTTAGGATTAAAGTCAAAATCAAATCTAGTGTCAAGACTTAATGGAAGTCCAATTGCTGCAATGGCAAAATCTGACAAAGGTAGAAAATCTTCTATGGTTACTGGATTCTGTCCATCAATATCATATCTAACTATATCACCATCACTAAATGCTGCAACAAATAATGATGTGGGAGTTACTGCTAGAAATCCAGGTGATCTGGGTGATGTATTTATGAAATCAGTTTGATTATCACCATTAAGATCTGTTCTAATTATTTTGTCACTACCAGCATCAGAAACGTACAGAAAATTAAGATCCAATGCCACGCCAACTGGAAAAGTTATTCCCGTTATAGGAAGTGTAGTTTGGACATTAGTGATAAGATCAAGTTTAACTATTCTAGCATTATTAGCATCCACAATAAATAGATGAGTTGAATTTACTGCTATTTGAAAAGGTAAATCTAATCCACTCGATATGAGTGTGGTTTCATTATCGCCATTAAGATCAACTTTCCTAACAGTATTTAATAATTCATCTGCAAAATAAATTGTTGTCGAATCAACTGCCATTCCAGTAGTTATATCATTAACACTAAAAGTAGTTGTTAAGATTTCAACTTCATTACTTCCATCATAATTAGATGAGAATATTTTACTTATTGCAGGTGCAGTATAATACACTTTTTTAAAATCCAGAGCTACTCCGCCGTATTTTCTAATTGGGTGTAAAAGTTCAAGTAAATTGTTGCCATCAAGATCAATTCTATCAATAGTTGATACTCCAGTAGGTATAGCGATATATACAAATCCATCCATCTTGTTTCATTTAGTTATTCTATGTTAATTAAAAATTACTAGTACAGGAAATCAGGTGGATATCCCTGTGTTTGTGAGTATGATATTTGGTATTGCTCTCCAAAGTCAGTTGTAACTGGTTCCTGTATTGGTTCGTTTCTCTCTGTAGGTGTTTTCTTTAGTAGAATTTTTGCAAGTTTGATTGATCTATCAAAGTCCCTTTCTGCATCTTTTGCATTAATTGATCCTAACTTGCTTCTTCTCTTGTATGTAACCCAGTAATTGGCAGAATCCTTGGCATATGCAAAAATTGGAGTTCCATTTTCTAATGGGATAACATCAGAATCCTCAAACAGTGAAGTTTCAACAAGATTATTTGCCTGTCTAACCCATCCTTGGAATTCCTTTCTTTCTTCTGCACTCATTGTTTTTTGTATTGTCTCTGTGATTCCTTGCATATCAAAGGCATCAGCTGTTGTAATGTATTTTTGTGGAATATAGCTTATGATAAACCACCTTCACTATTCAAATCAAAGAGTGAATCGTATGTTGTTTTGTATGATTCCCTTGAAAAGTTTGCCCAGAAAAAATAATCTCTTGGACCATTAATCTCAATTTCATTACTTGGTGGACACTGTGGCATTACTATTCCTGCCTTTCTTTGTTTAAAGGCGCAAGTGTTTGTAATTTTTCCAGTATTGAAACTAGCTGACATGAGTTAGATTAGTGAATTAGAGATAAAAGGATTATCTAGTGAGTGAGAATTTGTCCACAAATACTTTCAATGTGCTATATTGATCTGTTGCTTGTAGTGCAGCGGTGCTAGTTGTAATTATTGAACCAGGAGGAATTTTGAAATTTTCCTGTCTTTCTGGGAGTGTATCAAAGTGATCTGTTGCGGAATCTGCTGGGGGTGTTACATATTGTGCCAAATGGTACTTTACTGTTTGATTTGCAGTAATTGCAGTACCATCTGCTGGTCCAGTCCATAATTGTATACCATTTTTATCCTCTACCAAAATTGTAAGAATCCGATTAGCTGCATTTGCATCGGCGGCAAGTTCTACCTCTAATGATTTTACTTCCCATACTTCATCATCAGGAACTACAATCTGAGCTTCTGCATTTACAGCTGGAACTAGTCCAGTTTTAAGAACAGGCCACTGATTGGTTCCTTCTCTAGGTCTGAAGGACATCTTATGGACTGTTTCCTGTTACGTCGTCCTTAATCACCAAGTCTTTTGGTGGTTTGAGTTTGTCGTATACCTGTGTTAGATCAGTAAATTCAGTACCAGATGGACTAGCTGTAATGGTTAGTTTCTCACCAAATCTTTTTGGATTCATGATCTTGTATCCGATAAAGTCGTGTACTAAATTGTAATCTGCAAATTTCTTTGCATCATATTCTGCATCAACGATATATGGTCCATCAAGCTCATATGCTCCCTCGTCAGTTAAGGCATAAACAAATCCTCTTGGGACGTATGGAGATATGATTGCAATAGATCCATATTCTTCCATACCTTTCATTGGAACAACTCCAAATCCTTTTGGTGCATTTAGTTGAGAGTATGCAAAGGAGAACCAGTTAGAGAGATAGTCTCTGTAATCTAGTGGATTCCAAATAAAGTATTTTAGATAATTGAAAAATAAGTTAAAGTGTCCTAGATAGACATTAACAAATTCTTTTGGTCCATCATTAGTTGCATGTGGAACACCTTCTGTACCAGTAGCGGTAAAGTCTGCAAGGACTCCAAATGTACCATTTATTTGTAATGAGGATAATTCCAACAATGCCAAAAGTTCTCTTGCTCTGAGCATTTGGATTTGTCCTTGTGAAACAGATACTGCATAAGGATCAATGGTTGCCTCCATGCGGTCTTCACGAGATACATAAATGTGAATATCGTTTCTTGCAATTCTGAATTCTGCCTGACCAAATTCTGTGTTACTGATTTCAGGTTCTGATAGTCTGCCAACTTGTAATGTAACTGCAGGCCATCCCATTTCAGGAATTTTACCTCTTAATCGGTCTAATGCAATATGTTTGAATGCAGTTGTAATGTAAGATGGTTGTTCAAGTTTACCTACAATTTCATTGACAAATTGAACGATAGTTAATTGATTAGTGTTATCCCCGTTTACTACGGCCTCATATTGTTCTTGTAAATCTTGCATCTCATTCATAACAGATGCGCTAAATTGATCTCTGCCTCTTGCCATTACTTTGACTTTATCCATTTTGTCTTGGATTCTTTTCATGGCAGAAAGTTCTTCTCTAACTTCTGAAATTTTATATCCCTTTGCTGGTCTGAGAGATGCTTGCATCATTTCTATTGATTCTTTTTCATCTTTTGATGCAGAAAAGACTCTAGGTAATGCTCTGTCAAATGATTCAAAGGTTGCGACATATTGAGTATCATATCCCAAATCATCAATGTTTAGAGCTGATCCAGAATAGGCAACTTTACTTTTTGGGAAGAAAGTTAGACTATGCATATTAGATCACTCCTGTTAAAATTACTACAATGTCATTTGCAATTGTGAGTCGTAAGTTCTGATGAGTTTCATGATGATTTCGTAATCTTCCTAATACCTTACCTAATGGAATATCAACTGCCAATGCAGCTTTTACTGATTGTAATGTAGCTGCAAATGCGAATTTGACTAATTGCGTCGGACGAATTCCTGCATCGGCAATAAACGGAACTGCAGAACCAGGAACTGCCACTGCGACTTTTGTATCACCTGTCTTGAATGCTTCAAGTGCAAATGCATAACCAACATCTAAAATTTGTTCATCAGTAACTGCTCTATCCCATAATCCAGTTGCATCAGGAAATAGCATATCTCCATATTCGTATGCAGCTGGTGAACCTACCAAATCAGCATCATAAACATACCAAGGTGCATAAGCTACTGGAAATCTAACAGATGCATCAATTAAGAGTTTAGGCATATGGACCCTCCGATTTATTAAACAAATCTGAATCTGATGCTTTGTCTATTTTCTCAAATGCTTTACTTGCACTAAATTGTCTTTGTCCTGGTGCAGTACCAGTTGAAAATCCGAATGGGGATTTCTTTTCTACGGCCTCATATGATTTTCTTGCACCAACTAGATGAGCTACTTTTTTTAGTGCGCCATCTAATTGCTCTGGAGTCATTTTATTCCAGTCTGCAACATATTCTTTAATGTCAGATTCAGGAGTTTTGGCTCCCTGATAAATTTGTGTTAATTGATCAATTATTGGTTTTTTAACTAAAGATGCTAAATATGTGATTTCTGCCTTCATGGCCTTTTTCTCTTCTTTATCCTCATTACTGTAATTTCCTTCTTGTTCGTTAATTTTTTTAACTGTATCATCTGCTTTCATAGCTTCTAACACAGCCTTCATTCCTTCTTTTTTCTTTTCATCTTTTTCATCATCCATGGCTTTATGCATGGCTTTCAGTACTGATTCATGTTTTTCTTTTTCGTCATTAGCTTTCTTTGCTTCTTTGTCTTTTTCATCCATAGCATTTTTTTCTTTTTCATCCATGGCATCTTTATGCTCTTTGTCTTTGTTGTCCATGGCTTCTTTGTGATCTTTCTTTTCAGTATCAACTTGTGCGTTTAGTTGATCTACTTTTTCAGAAAGTTCTTCTAGACTAGGCATTTGAGAATTTTTTCAAATTAAAGTATTTAACAACAAGTTTTTAATTCATGTACAAGTTAAATTGAATTATGGTAAAGCCTCAATTCAACAATGTTGTGCAGTGTTACCTCACAAAACCAATGAAAAAAAAGGTAATCAAGAAATGGCGACAAGCTGGATATGTTAGTGAGAGTGATTACATTCGTGATCTTATCAGAATAGATTTAAAAAATTAGATTAATTGTATGACCTTAAGGAAACGTTTCCTTAGGAGTGTAGTTGTTTTAATTTAATTTTTACATCACTGATTTTATGAGTTATTTCATCCTGTTTTTCAATGCTGTGTCTTAACTGGTCCTTTATTGTAAAAATATCATTTCCAATTTCCTCGCCTAGCATATCAATAATTTGAGCTTCTTTACTTTTCTCACAGTAGGAATAAGCAACTGCAACAATTTGATCCTCTTTCATGTTTGGGTTCTCGTCTGCAATTATTTTGATTTTTCTTGCCACACATGATTTAAGATCTGATGAGTCGGCATTTTTCACATATCCAACTATCTCATTAATTGTGGATGCCTTGAAATGTTTCTTAAGTGCTTTTTTAACAAATGGTACAATAGTAATTTGGTCCATATTATCAGAGTTTATTTCTCCTTTTTTTACAGATGCTGATACCTCCAATAATTTTAATCCGCATCCAATCCCTGTTCCGTCACAAATAGCTGGAATCTTATCTACCATTTTACCATAAGCTGGTTCAGCCACTAGTGCATCGTGAGCTGGAATGAATCTGTATAATGTGGTTTGAATTCTGCCATTACCTAGTCTGAGTTTTTTTGTTGTATTTTTAGAATATGTTAGAACAGTGGGGGAACCATATTTTATCTCACCATTTTTTATCATCTCCACAACATTAGGATCCGTAATTTGTGATACTTGCCATGCAGTTCTTTTTAGCTCATCAATTCCAACATCAATAATTTCTCCAACTTTAAAATTGTCTTGCTCTTTGTATGATGGATGATCCATATCTGGTGTTAGTACTAGTGGTTTTCCCTTGAATCCCCATACGTCTTGTATTATTGCATCCCAAGTTACTTTCCACTCGTTCATATTAAATTCCTCACCGATTAAATATTTCTTGATAAATGTTCCCTCTCTACCTTGGTAATTTTTTAGATGCTCAACTTTGGCATCAATAGCTCCATGATAATGTTCTATGTGATTTTCTAATGTGTGAGCCCTCATTATTTGGCATGGTGTTAGGCTCATGTCACTTTTGCCTCATTGATGAGATTAAAGGCTTCTTTAGCTACATTTGCAACTTGGTAAATTTGATATACTTTTGCAAACTGTGCGTTTAGTTGTTCGATATATGTGAATTGTGTTTCCATATCATAATGACATCTGCAACCCCAATGTGTTTGTCCTCCAAGTTCTTCAGGACCAATTGTTATAATATCATCAGATTTTGGTGCAAATACTTTTCCTTCATGTGGTTTGCAAATAGGACATACTCTTGCATCTTTTTCTGTTGTGTAAATTAAATATCTAATTGTTACTTCTCTTTCCTTTGGTCCAATAAAATCACTAGTTATTTTTTCAGGCTTTGGTGCGTTTGGCCCTGATACATCTGGACCTTTTAGCATTGGTTTTCCCTCAGTAGATATGATGTTTGGCTCCTCTGTTTTTTTACGTCTAGGTATTAGTCCCAATAATGCAAGTGGAATCAACGGAACCAACTCTAATCCCAGTATTGGCTTTTCAATTTCAAAAAATGTATATCCCATTGGTGTAAGTTTCTTTGATGGTGAAACTCTCAACTGATACATTCCAGATTTTAGTTGTGCAGTAGAAATTAGTTTTTCAATTCTGTCAGTATTCTCAGCCATTGTACTCATTGGCCAAACCTCAATTCCTTTCTCGTCTATTATTTGCATATAGATTTTTTTGAAAGTAGCTGGTTCCCTTGTCACATGATCAAAAAGAAATGCCATTACAGCAATCATTTGTCCTCTATGAACTTTTTTTGGAGATACCTGAACTCTTAATTCAGGACGATAAGTTACAACCATTTTAATCTTGACTGACTTTGACTTGTTGGCCAGTTGATGAATCAGTTACTGAGAATTGACCTTTGCTTTTTCCAAATGGTGCGCCTCCTGATCCTCCTGGACCTTGTTGTTGTGATTGCTCTTCTTGCATCTGTTTCTTTTTTTCATCAATGTGGTCTATGTAATCCTTATCTCCTAGTTCTTCACCGATATATTCATCAGTGTATGGGTTTAGCTGTTGTTCTTGTAATAGTCTTGCAACTTTTTCTAATTTTGTTTCAAGCTCTTGTTCTTCAAATTCACAATCAATATAGAAAGTATTTAGTCTATCATCTTTTTCATATATGGTTCTGTAAACTGGATTATACCACTGAGCTGAAATTTGAGAAGTAATTGATTGTCTTAGTGTTGTAATTTGATTATTGATAAATGAAACAATTCTTCCCACAAGTGTAGCTCGTGTTGCAGCTGCCTCATCAAATATCAAACTTTGTGGTACACCCATTACTCCAATTATTACTTTGATTAGTTGTTCTTGCAAACTTTGTAATCCTCCAATGTCTGCATTGATATTCATGGCCTCAAACTTTAGATCTTTAATATTTGCATAATCAATTACTCCAAGCTCTCCTGCCTTCCAAGAATTTTTTAGTGCAGTTCTAATTTTGGTTCTGACATCTTCTGGATAACCTGTACTATCAAACATGAACATTCCCATTCCAGCATAAGATGATCTGATGTATTGCTGATAGTTTTGTGCAAGTATTCTTCGGAGTAATCGTCCTGGATCTATTGCTCTTTGAATTTTTGAATATCCATAAAGCATTGAGCCAATAAACGGACTTTGATACTGGTTAACCATGTATAGCATTTGTTTTGATTGAACAAAGGAACGGTCATTATGTACATACATTCCACCTAATTTCCAAGAGTACTCATCAATCTCAAGCATTCCCATATCTATTGGATGTAATAATTTTGTAACGTTTGGCAATCCTTTGTATTCTTTTCCGTTAACTGTTACAGGATCAATATGGTCCCAATTCTCATACACTAATGCATCTCTGCCAAAAGTTAAGAAATTAATAATTTGTGCTTTCCATTTCATCTGTAGTGGAATATCCATAAAAGAGTCAGTTGCATGAGCTCCTAAATCAGAATACCAATTATCGACTCCTTCAATTGTTGAGATAATATCCTGATTTTCTTTAATCATTTTTTGTTGTTCCTCCTTGGTCCCTACATTTTCAGGATTATGCAATCTTAGAACTGGCTTTAGTGATTTTGGCATAATAAAATCTGCATATGTGTCAATTACATTACCAGGAAAACCATTCACATATTGATCAGATAGTAACACATGATCAAAATATTGTAATGGATTGTGATAGTAACGAGGTCTCATTGGTAGTTGAGGATTTTGAAACTGGTTCATTATTACCTCAAGTCGAGATTTTGTTTTCATTCTCTTTTGTAATTTTACCATTTCTGCGGCATCTAGCTGTTCATAATTGTCCCTTGATGCCTTGTACTCATTACTTGCTGGGTGTGCCTCTTCAAGTTTTTTGTATTTGGTTCCCTTGATTTTTGCCTCATACTCCACCATCTGCATAAACGGACGATATGATCCATTTTTTAGTTGGCCAACAAGTTTCTTTTCCTGAGTTTTGTATGATGATTGCTCCATTTCTGGGAAAAAATCATAGTCACTGTTCTTTTCTAGTGAAATAAAGTCTATTCTTGGCTGTTTTGCCGCATTAATGTCATCTTTTAGTGAGCCTTGCTTGTCCAAATCTAACTTTTTTGTTATGATTGTAAATATTTAAGTCGCTGGTAGCAAATTAGATGTCATGTTAATTGAACAAAGTAAAAAAGTTCTTCAGTACATAGCTCGCACTCGTCCACAATGGAGAGTAATGTTAGAAGATGAAAAGATTAGATTAATTACTGGTCAGCTAATATTAAACTGGAATATCATTAGAGATCTAGAAACAGAATTCAAACTAGTAACTGAGGATATTATTTTTACACCAAACTATGGCATTACAGTTAGTATGAAAATTAGAGATTAAGGATGACCATGATGTTTGGTTCCGTTGTTTGCATGTTTCTCAAGTTTGACAACTCGTTCCTCTAGGTCTGTATTTTTCTCTTCCAGATTTGTTATGGCTGTTAGGATATTTGTAATGGAAGTTCGTAATACTTTTATTTCTTGTTCTATTGTTTTATTTACTTTTAGTGATAATGTATCTAGTGATTCACGGATATTATCTACGGTTGTACCTAAAAATCTTAATTTTATATTGTCCTCATTAATTGCTGTGCTGTTTAATGATTTCAAAGTTTTCATGTGTTGATCTATTACTGTTGTTCGATCAGAATTTAAATTAACAGTATAGTAATTATTATTACTATGTTGTGTTTGTCTCCTATCTCCATTTGAATCTAGATAATAAGTTACAAACCCAGATGTTACTGTGATTGGACTAACAAAAAGTTTGTGTGATGTTAAAGGTATTTCAAATACTGCATAACCTGTTGAGTTAGGAAATACGGTAAAACGTGGTAATTCTGGACCTTCACTATATTTTAGATATACTTTTGTTTTAGATACAGTACTTTCAAATGGCTGAGGCAGTTTTGCTGTAATTATCATTGTGTCACCATATTCAAAATTAATTTTGTTAAATGTTAATTCAACTGAAGTTGGATGATCACCAAAAGCTAGAGAATCATAGCTTAGACCAATTATTAGAACAACAAATAATGATGCTAAAACATATGCTGTTTTCACACTATAATTACTATGACACAAGTATATAGCATTTTCATTTAATTTAATTAAAAATCACTGAATTACAGATGATAATGATTCGATTCTATAACACCCTACTCACTATCAAATCAGCCTGTGACACAGAAATATTGGCAGTTCCATCAAAATTGATAAATGCCAATTCAAATGTGTCATTCTCAACCAAGGGAATGATTCTAGCATCACTTATTTTTATAACTCCTGCATTTACAGAATGTGCATAAACAAAATTAGTAATTAAAACACCATTTTTGAATAATCCGACTCCAATATCTGTTGCGCCACCACCAACTTTTTCCATCAAGGCAGTAAAATGAACTAGTAAATCTATTGGTGTTTTTCCAGTATATGTGACAACACCAACGCTATTAATTGTCACTCTTTCAAAGATTCCAGGAGTAAATACTGGAAGTGAATCTGCAAATGGAACTGCCACATCTTGAGTTACTATTGCCACAACGTCAGGTGTTAGAATAGATATTTGGTGAGCTTCACAACTAACCATCGAATCTGGGGAACCCGTACATCTGTTTACATTGACAATCGGTGAGGCTTGTGTAAGTGAGCCTGCTCCATAATAATTACCAATTCCAAGATTGTTTGTTCCACTATCTATTGTTATTGTACCTGCTGTTGGTCCCTCAAATGATGATGGAATGAAAATAACACTCTCATTTATACTTGTAAAGAATAGACACGATTCTATATCTATACTTGCAGTTACAGGGAATGATCCTGAAAAACTAAGTATTGGATTAGAACCACCACCATTCAACCAACGAGAAGTTCTTAATACAACTATACTTGGATTGCTAATTAAAATTTGAGCATCTGCAAAACCATCAAAAGTACTACCTTCAATGGCAAAAGCGAAAGCTGCGACAACTCCTATAGTGATACCTGTTCCTGTAGCAGTTGCAGATATAGTATCAAAGAATAAACCACCACCGCCAGTAAATAAAAATAGTTGAGCTGTATTTCCACTTAGAATAATTGGTAAATTTGATACTGATAAAGAAGCTCCTGGACTATCAGTAAAGAGTGTTCCACTTCCAGTATATTCTAATGATATATTATTCTGGTCATCTGATTCTATTGTCACTCTAGCCAATGATTCAACCTTAAATCTATTGGCAGTTACCAAAGATTTTTTTAGAATGTATCTTCCAGATGGTAAATTAATTATATCTCCTACTGGAATTGGAAAATCAGCTTCTGAGAATATTTCAAAAATATTATCTCCAGTTCTTCCAATTTTTATCATGTCATATCTTTCGTTTCGTAACGCATCAGATTTTGTAAGATCATATCCCAGTACAAATGCAGCACTAGATGGATCCACTATTGGAAATGTATTGGCCTTTCTACCTGCCATTATGCACTTGCCTCGAACACCAAAAATTCATCATCATCATCAAGAAGAAAGTCAAAGTCATTATCTAATAAGAACTGTGTTAGAGATATTGTTTCAGGTGGGCTTGTACCATAGAAAGTTTCTGGTGCAAACTGATTGTTATATTCTGTATTAAGAAAATCATCTGTAAGTACTAATTTACTGATTCTTGCTTCTCCTTCAACACCATCTCCATATCGACCACTCTGATCATCCTTGCCAATCTTAACAGGATCTAAGAAATCGTTTGTATCTCTTGTAATGAGTCCGACTGTATCTGTTATAATATTATCAAGTATTGTGGATCTTGTACCAAGTCCATCTGCATTATACTTCATACCATATCTATGAAATATCTGAATGTTACCTGGAGTTACTGTACCAATAAAAGTAAGCACAGCACCAGAAGTAGGTATAAACATTTGAACACCTAACCCACCTTGGACTGGATGCATGAGAACCCCATTTGGTCCCCTAGCTGCCAATATCCATCCAAATTGATTCCAAAGTGCAGGGGTGGACTTTACCCAAATTGTAGCAGTAAAACTTTCATTTATGTCATAACCGCCAGTAACTTCATCAGGTGATCCTTCAAATTTTATGTTTTGTCCTATTTGTCCTGCTGCCAATGGTGGTGTGCCAAATGCAAGTCCATTCTTTGTTTGATCAGCTGAATTTTTTATTAGAGTAGTTATTGAAGTGTCTTCATTTAGATGCATTACAAGGAAATAATCAATCCATAAATCAACTAGATTTTGATCATCAGATGCATCAGGATTATCATAGTAAAGATAAAAAAATAAATCATCAGTGATTGGATCTGTTGTTGTAAATTTTGCCCAAGCTTGTAACTCACCAGTATCTTTGTTAAAGCCTTGAATTTCATGTGCTAATTGTATCTTGCTTGGTAATGCAAATCTGAAATCTTCACCGTTATCTTGTGTATTTCCAACAAAATCAGGGATTATAGAATTGAATAAAAAGTCATATTCGGGTTGACTTCCGCTAAGTGGTAAAACTTGATTTGCATTAATTGTAATTTTTATTCTTCTTTTGAAATCTGTATTAAACCAATCTGCAGGGATATCACCAGCATCACATATTGGAGGTATTGTCAGTGAAACAAGATTTTCAATATTAATTATTGTTTCACATTGAGCCGATATTGCAGCTGCTCTTAATGGTAGTTTCATTTAGAACCACCCCACAATACCTTTTACATCTACATTAGCAGCAGTTGCAGCTTTTAATCTGATTCTAACGGCAGTAATTGCAGGTGTAGCTCTGAAAAACTCAAAAACAGCTGATTTAGTATCTGCTGTTAGTGTTGCCTCTGGTTCTAATTCCTTCCAAGATGATTCTGGAATATCAGATAGATCATCTTTTTGAGAAGCAAAATTTGATGATTGAATTAAAAATGTAAGACCCGTACTTGAGGTTGCAAGATTTTCAATTTCAATTGCAAGGCCAATAGATGCTCCTGTTCTTAAATCATAAACTCGATCAGTTCCAGCATCAAAAGCAGTTA